>Ga0256404_1000760_pt1 | contig 82755 bp, 77 predicted proteins | sample RumenRJG_01DNA_FD_185990 | JGI IMG/M metagenome (GOLD analysis project Ga0256404, IMG submission 185990) | Bovine rumen microbial communities from Lethbridge, Alberta, Canada - RJG_01 | ecosystem: Host-associated > Mammals > Digestive system > Stomach > Rumen | place: Canada: Alberta | collected...
TGCAGAAGGCTACAACACAGCAGACGAAGTAGTAAACGCATGGATGGCATCACCTACACATAAAGCAAACATCTTAAAGCCGGACTTCAATACATGTGCAATTTCAACAACAACTCAGAACGGAAGAACATACTGGGCACAGGAATTCGGAATTTAATCTGATATAGAAGAAAAACATATAACAAAAATTCTCATGATAAACATAATCCTACGCAAAAAAGACCCCGCCGGAAAAACCGGTGGGGTCTTTTTTGATATAAGTCTTTCATGTGCATTCTGTGCCTGCACAAAATCCAAAGCCTCATTACCTGACAAGTGCGTTCTGTGCCTGCACAAAATTCAAATTACCATTAACTGACAAGTGCATCCTGTCCTGCACGAAATTCAAATCAGCATTATCTGACAAGTAGTCACTGTGCTTCATTTGTCAGAGTTTTCTTGTTTCCGGCAGGATGCAGTCATAGCGTATTGCTTTTCCGGATAAAGAATAATCAGGTTTAACGCCTGCAAGAAAAGGACCCTTCAGAGGTCTTTTTATGATGATCTTATGAGGTTTTGCCTGAAGGGCAGCGTTAAACAGCTCGGTTTCATCCGAGCAGGGACGTTCCAGCTGCTGAAGAAGCTGGAATTTCTTCTTTACCAGTGCGCTTTTTGTTCTGGCAGGAAACATTGGATCCAGAAGAACAGCATCAGGGGTATGCTCCAGATGCTTCATTGCATCTATACTGCTTTCAATATGCAATTCCATGCGGGAAACGATTTCCTTAAGATCCGGATTAGTTGCGGCACGGCGTAAGGAATCTTCAAGCAGGGAAGCGATGACCAGATCATATTCATAAAGGATAACCTTAAAGCCTGAGGCGGCAAGAAGCAGGGAATCCTCACCCATACCTGCCGTTGCATCAATAATGACAGGTGTGTGGTCAAGACCCTTCATCCTGGCGCATTTCACAAGAAGCTCCCGCTCCAGGTTGCTCTTTTTTAATCTGGAAGCATTGTCGGTAAAATCACCTCGCAGGGAAAGATTTCCGTCCGTCAGTGATAATCCTGTTTCGTCCAGCTTTAAATACAAAGAACTATTCGCAGAAGCAAACTCAGGATGAGTCTCATTGGAGGCGTGCTTTGGATGATTATCTATAGAAGAAGGCTCATTATGATCCTCCTTGGATTTCTGCATTTTAGAGTTATCTTTATATAAAAAGGCATCAAGCTCTGCTTTATCAAGTGTATAGGGAATCCGGAGCCTTTCGGACAGTATCCTTGCAGTATCAAGAAAAGCCTCGGATTCTGAATAGATCATCATTTTTGTTTTCATATAGATTCCGTTCCAGATGTAGAGCCGATCAGACTGACGTGTGTCAGATACATACGGCAAAAAACATGCATTTAAAGATGAGAATGATTTTCAACTGTTATAAGTTTAAGAAAAGATTGTATTTAAAGCAATCATATAATCATGAGTGATAAAAAGAGATAGGATTAATCAAAAATATGATGTATGTTATATTTGAATGAAAACAGGGGTTAAGTCAGGATTATATTGAAAATCCGAAATGAAGCTCCGGTTCTTTACAGGAATATTTAAAAGGACCGTAGTTCCCGAAAGTGAGGAAAAATTATGAAAAGAAAAATATCTGATGGAAGCATTAAACAAGTAATAAAGAGAGGCTCTGCAGCAGGACTCATCATGCTGCTTCTCGGAACAAGCATCGCCTGTGGAAAGAAACCAAAGGCAGAGGAAACTACTGCTGCGACTACTGCTGCTACCGAGGCTTCCACCGAAGCGGAAACTACCGAAGCAGCTAAAGACGAAAAAGAAATCACAGGAAAAGTAGTGGATGCCGCAATGCATTCCCTGGTACTTGAGGATAAGGATGGCAATACCTATGAGCTCAGCGAAGTGGACGGTGTAGACATTAGCATGCTCCAGGGGGGAGTTGAAGTCGGAATGGATGTTACCGTGGAGCTGGACAGCCATGGAGATGTTATATCCATAAGACCTGCCGGAACTGATCTTGTAGGTGAGACAGAGGAGGCTGAAAGCGAAGCAGCGGTCTCAAGTGATGAGGTTAAGCAGCTTCAAAGCGGGGTAAAGACTGTGGCAGACCTCAGCTATGACGTTCAGAATGCCGGAGCCGTTAGCGGAGTTGTTATAGAAGTTTCCGGAGAAGACGGAACCATAGTGCAGACTGTTGAAGGTCCTGTTGAGTTCACTGTAAGCAAGGAAACCGATAAAAGTGCAGTAGGTGGGAAGGTTAATCCCGGTGACGGTGTCCGCGTATTCTTCAATGAAGACGGCGATGCACTTTCTCTGGAAAGTATGGATGTCTCCATAAACAATCCCGAGGCCGCAGTGGCAGCAGGTGAAGTAATACTTGATTTTGCGAATAATGATTTCAAGTCTTTTGCCGGAAAGGTACAGTATCCGATTCTTATTGACGGAAAGGAATACAAGGACGCAGAAGCTCTTGAAAAGGCTAAAGACAATATATGGACTCCCGGACTTATAAAAGCTGTGGTAACGGAGGATCTCCTTAAGACCGCGGCAAAGGATGCCGGCATATTTATAGGTAAGGATGACGGTCCTTATGTTCTTATAAATAATGACATGGTATTTGAGATATCAGGCATAGCTGTACGAAAGGTCGTACAAAACTAAGTTCTTGGTATCTGCAAAAAAACATGAACAAAATACAAGAATAAAAAGATTGTTAATTCTATAACGCCATAATAGTTTAAATGTATTAAGGATGTTATACTTAGCTCATCAGGCTGCATGAAAGTCATGTTTCGTGCGGCTACAAAGTCAAAACATTTTATTTTTCATTGGTCAGACATTTATAGTTTAACTGTTTTTTTACGATAGAACTGTATGTGGGCTATTTTCACGAACACTGTTATATAGCCTTTGATTGATGAGTATATGTATGTCTACACAGGAGGGTACGAATGGTAACAAATGATAAGGGTGCTATCGCGCTTAAACACGAAGTCATCGAAAGACTGTCCAGAGCCGCATGGGAGGACAGACTCGGCAGGGAAGCAGAGAATGAGACTATCATGGCTATTTCACCGGGGCCTCACTCAACATGGAGATGCTGTGTTTATAAAGAGAGGGAGATCCTGAGATGGCGTATCCGTCTCACAGAGAATCTTGATGCCAATCCTTACGCAACCGAGCCTAATCCAAACATTATCCAGGTTATAGATCCGGCTTGCGAGGAGTGTCCGCTTTCTTCCTATACAGTAACTGATAACTGTCGTTTATGCTTGGGAAAGGCATGTCAGAACAGCTGTCGTTTCGGCGCCATCACCATGGGTGACCAGAGAGCACATATCGATCCCAACAAGTGTAAAGAGTGTGGTATGTGTGCCAATGCCTGCCCTTACGGAGCTATCGCTCACCTTGAGAGACCATGCCGTAAGCCTTGCCCTGTTAATGCCATCACTTATGATGAGCATGGCATATGTAAGATAGACGAAAAGAAGTGTATCAGATGCGGTCAGTGTATCCATAGCTGTCCATTCGGTGCCATCGCATCAAAGCTTGATGTTCTCGATATTATCAAGGATATCAAGGAAGGTAAAGAAATTTACGCTATGTGTGCGCCTGCTATCGAGGGACAGTTCGGTAAAGATATCACCATGGGCTCTATCAGAGAGGCGCTTAAGAAACTTGGTTTCACAGATATGGTTGAAGTTGGTCTCGGTGGAGATATGACTGCGGCATATGAGGCTGAGGAGTGGTATGAGGCCCGTCAGGAAGGCAAGAAGATGACTACCTCCTGCTGCCCTGCATTTATCAATATGCTGAGAATGCATTATCCTCAGCAGTTTAAGGAGAACATGTCAGAGACAGTGTCACCTATGTGTGCTATCTCAAGATACCTCAAGGCAACACATCCTGGATGTAAGACTGTATTTATCGGACCGTGCATTGCAAAGAAGTCAGAAGCTCATGAGATGGGTATAAAGGATAATGCAGATTACGTTCTTACCTTTGGTGAGATGCAGGCAATGATGAGATCAAAGGATGTTGAGATGGTGCCTGTAGTCGATCCATACCAGGAGTCTTCAATCTGGGGTAAGAGCTTCGCAAGCTCAGGCGGAGTTGCCAATGCTGTTCTTGAGTGCATGAGAGAGCGTAATCAGGATGCAACAGGAATCCAGCTTCGTGCAGCAGCAGGCGGAAAAGAGTGTACAACCGCTCTTCAGCTCCTTAAGCTCGGAAAGCTTCCGGAAGACTTTATCGAGGGAATGGTTTGTGAAGGCGGCTGCGTAGGCGGACCTTCAAAGCACAAGACAGAGCTTGAGATAAGAAAGGCACGTCAGGATCTCCTTAACCAGGCTGATGATCGTAAGATCCTGGACAATCTTAAGAACTATCCTATGGACAAGTTCTCCATGATGAGAGGACCGATGAACGAGTTCAATTGTGATAAATAATCTGAAATCCAAAGATTGATACCAAAAAAGCCGGGAACCCCGTAATCAGCGGGTTTCCGGCTTTTTCGATTGTAGGTAGAGACCACGTGACACGCACTGTATGTCAGAAAGGAAGCCTTAAGGATGGGATAGAGCTCAGGGCGGAATTGATGCTGTCAAGGTATGACTTAAGAGTCTCTACTGAATCGAAGAAGTCATCTATCTTCTGACTATAGTTGGAGTAATCGGCCTCCAGCTGTTCAACCATGCTATCTACTTTTTTCATGGTTTCTATGGCTGCATCAACCTCAGCTTTATAATCGATGACGATATTGTAAAGATAGAATCCTAAAATAACGAAAACTGCCACTGCCAGAAGCGTTATCACAAGAGTAGTGATCATCAGCTTGTGGTTCTGTTCAAGCTTTGCCATGATCTCGGCATTGGAGGGTTCTTTCTGAAACTCATTTAGTGAGTCCTGAAAATCCTTATAGGTATCATCGTTGTTGTCGGGATTTTCTTCATTAAAAGGGGGCATTTCTTTATCTCTTGGATCCATGGTCTTGTTTCTCCTGTGCTTAAATCTGTTTCATCAGTCTTTGTTACATATCGGGATTAAACCGATTTCTGAAAAGACATATTACAAATAAGTAGAATTATACCATATATAAGGTGATGTTTACACAGGTTTAAGGAAGGCAGGAATATGACAGAACATATCGATGCTATTTAAAAAATTTAAGTACACACAAATTTTTTAAATAGATAAGCTGAAACAAACGACGTAATAGCGTCATGCGCTTTTATCTCCATCAGTCATAGTTTCAGAAACTACTTTTGTTCGAAAATTTCTTTCATTGACTAAAGTTTAACCTTTAGGTATTATCAACAACAACGAGAGGATAGTTAAAAGATTTTAATAAAAAATTTTTTTCTATCTGCTTGTAAATATCAACAAATAAAGAATTGAGATGTCGTTTTATCGACCAAAAGGAGAAAACATGGATTTCGAGAAAGTTAAGAGCATTATTGTTGACACACTTGCTTGTGACGAGGACAAGGTTACACCTGAGGCAAGATTCATTGAGGATCTTGAGGTAGATTCACTTTCACTCGTTGAACTTCACATGGCTCTTGAGGATGAGCTTGGACACTCAATCCCGGACGGTGAGATCGGAAAGCTTCAGACAGTTCAGGAGCTTGTAGATTACTGCAACAAATAATCAATTAAATCCAAAGAATTGATCCGCCTTCTTCAGGTCAGGCAGGGGTCCTGCTCCTGCCGGGACTTATGAAGGCATGGATGTTTACTAATCAAAGCCAAAGCTCGTCTTTGGCTTTTTCAATGAAGTATGGAGGAATAAATGGAATCTCCAATTACAAAGATATACGAAATGTACAAGGACAGAGCTTTACGTAAAAAGGCTCTGGCGGACACCGTAGGTCACAGCGGACTCAAGTTCAATTTTGGAAAAGATGCTCAGGATGCTAAATCCAAGAGTTCCGATAAGAAAACTGCTGCTTCCGAAAAAGGCGCAGAAGAAGTAAGAGACAAAAACGGTTTCCGTATTCCTGCGGTAATGATACCTTCAAGTTTTATTACCTGCAGATCCTGTGGAAGACGTGCTCTCAGAAAAAAGTGGGAAGACAGCTTCTTTGTCTGTCCTGAATGCGGAAAATATGCACCCATCGGAGCATATTACAGATTAAGCCTCATTCTGGATAAGGGTTCTTTTGAAGAAATAGATACAGATATCAAGGCAGAAGACCCTCTGGATTTTCCGGGCTACAAAGAGAAGATTGAAAAACAGGAAGAAAAAACAGGTTTAAATGAATCCGTTATTTCAGCAGTCGGAACCATTCAGGGTATCCGCCTTGTAACAGTGGTTCTGGACAGCAGATTCTTTATGGGTTCAATGTCCCGTGCAGTTGGAGAAAAGGTTACCCGTGCCATAGAGTATGCAGACAGGGAAAAATTACCATTACTTATTTTCAGCGCCAGCGGCGGAGCCCGTATGCAGGAAGGAATCTACAGCCTGATGCAGATGGCTAAGACAACCTCCGCAGTTCAGACCTTCAGTGAGCATGGCGGACTGTTTATCAGTTTCCTGACACATCCTACCACAGGCGGTGTAACAGCAAGCTTTGCCACACTTGGAGACATTACCCTGGCTGAACCCGGTGCGCTTATAGGATTTGCAGGTCCGAGAGTTATAGAGCAGACCATCAACCGTAAACTGCCTAAGGGGTTCCAGCGTGCCGAATATCTTGAGAATCACGGCTTTGTGGACAGAATAGTAGAAAGATATGAAATGAGAGATGTACTCACGGATGTACTGAAACTACATATGGATTCCGGAAAATTTCAGTCAAGAACAGATATAGCTTCGGAGAAATAAGGATGATAAAAGAGATAATACAGGAAACAGAACAGATTGAGGAAAAGATCAATGCTCTCTCTGAAAATGATGAATTATTGGAACAGAACGCTGAAGAGATACGCGAGCTTGATAAAACAAGAAATGATCTTCTTTCAAAGTGCACAGATTTAAGTGCCGCTGACAGAGTGTATCTTGCAAGACATCCCAGGCGTCCTCACATAAAGGATTTTATCGAAAATCTATTTACCGATTTCTTTGAGCAGAAGGGAGATCATTTATATGATGAGGATCTTTCCATCTATGGTGGCATCGCCCGTTACAAAGGCTGTCCTGTAACAGTACTTGGACATCAGAAGGGCAGGACCATGGAAGAAAATCTTGCCTATAATTTCGGAATGCCAAGACCGGAAGGTTACAGAAAAGCTCTTCGTTTAATGCAGCAGGCAGAGAAGTTTGGCCGTCCAATCATTACCTTTATCGATACTCCGGGTGCTTATCCGGGTCTTGAGGCTGAGGAGCATGGTCAGGGTGAAGCCATTGCCAGAAACCTTGCAGCCATGAGCAGCTTCCATGTACCGGTTATTTCCATAGTTACAGGTGAGGGAAATTCCGGCGGAGCTCTCGCCATCGGTGTTGCCAACAAGATCCTTATGCTGGAGAATGCAGTTTACTCAGTTCTCAGCCCTGAGGGATTCGCATCAATTTTATGGAAGGATGCCGGACGTCACGAAGAAGCCTGCGAAGTAATGAAGCTTACAGCCCGTGACTTAAGAAAGACAGGTGTTGCGGATCATGTTATCCCTGAGCCTCTCGGAGGTGCACAGGAGGATCCGGAGAGACTTTATGCGAGTCTTGACATCGTTCTTGAGAAGACATTTACAGACCTGCTCAAACTGTCACCTGAAGAAGTAAGAAAGCAGAGACAGGAAAAGTACAGGAACATATAAAGAAGTGTAGCGTACACAGTTTAATATCAGGAGTGTAGTTTTGAAGGGAATAAAAATCATCGGCCTGGGAGGAGCACTCCCAAGCAATACAGTCACAAACGATGCTCTGGGAGAGATCATGGATACATCGGATGCCTGGATATATCCCAGAACAGGAATCCATGAAAGAAAATTCTGCACGGAAAATGAAAGTGCATTGACACTTGCCATAGAAGCAGGAAGAAAAGCCATTGAAGATGCAGGAATACGGAAAGAGTCCATAGGGGCCGTAATAGTTGCATCCATGTCACCGGATCTTGCGACTCCCAGCATGGCAGCTCTTATACAGAGAGAGCTGGAGCTTCCGGAGGTACCTGCACTTGATCTCAATGCTGCCTGCAGCGGATTTATATATGCACTGGAAGTTGCAAGAGGTCTTTTATCAGCCGGACTCGATGTATGTGATATCTATCCTGATAAAAAAGAAGAGAGAGAGTCACGGAAGGCATCACAAAAGTGTGCCCTGGTAATAGGAACCGAACAGCTTTCAAGGCTTGTATCTATGGAAGACAGAACAACAGCCATTCTTTTCGGAGACGGTGCCGGTGCTGCGGTTATAGCATTGGACAGCGGGGAAGATGAGAATCTCTATGTGAGCCTTCTCGGTTCAAGAGGTTCCGGAGTCATAGAGGCACCCTCAATTTATACAGGTGCCTACGAGAAGAAGCTTAGAAAGAGTACTTCTGAGGATGGTCAGGAAAAGCCAAAGATCGATCACATGCTTATGGATGGTAAGGACGTATTTGTATTTGCCTGCGATATCATACCAAAGATCATTAACGGACTTCTGGATAAGACTGGTCTCAGTCTTGAGGATGTGAACCATGTAGTATGCCATCAGGCGAATGCAAGAATCATACGACATGTTATCAGAGCCATGCATGCTCCTGATGAGAAGTTCTTTATGAATATGGAAACTCTAGGAAATATCAGTGCAGCCTCAATCCCTATCGCTCTTTACGATATGAAGAACAAGGGACTGCTGCATGAAGGAGACAGGATGATCCTGGCCGGCTTTGGCGGCGGACTCACCTGGGGCGGATGTGTAATAAATTACAGATAAAGCATTAAACAAAACAATCAACAAAAACAGAGAAGGTATATCATGAAGTTATTAAATGAAATTTTAGGAACCCGTTACCCGGTTATTCAAGGTGGTATGGCAAATATCGCAACAGGACGTTTTGCGGCAGCCTGTGCCAATGCCGGCGCCGTAGGACTTATCGGAACAGGCGGAATCAGAACAGCAGACGAGCTTAGAAATGAGATCCGCACAGCCCGTGAGCTTGCACCGGAGACAGCAGACGGATATAAGCCGGTTATCGGTGTTAACCTTATGCTTATGAATCCTTCAACAGATGATTTTGTAAAGGTTTGTATCGAGGAAAAGATTCCTTTGGTTACAACAGGTGCGGGAAATCCCGGAAAGTATATGGAGGATTTCAAGGCAGCAGGAATAAAGGTAATCCCTGTAATAGGTGCGCCTGTACTTGCACAGCACGTTGAGAGACTCGGAGCTGATGCTGTTATCGCAGAAGGCACTGAGAGCGGCGGTCATGTTGGTGAGATGACAACCATGACACTTGTTCCTCAGACAGTTGATGCTGTAAATATTCCTGTTATTGCAGCAGGCGGTATTGCAGATAACCGTCAGTTCAGAGCTGCCATGGCATTAGGAGCCTGCGGTGTTCAGGTCGGTACTGTTCTTCTGGCATCGCCTGAGTGTCCTATACATGATAACTATAAGGCAGCCCTTCTTAAGGCAAAGGGTACAGATGCCATCGTTACAGGCCGTATAGGCGGAACACCTGTAAGAGTACTTAAGAATCAGATGACAGTTGAGTACTTAAAGCAGGAAAAGGCCGGAGCAGACAAGATGGAGCTTGAGAAGTACACTCTCGGATCATTACGCCGTGCTGTATTTGAAGGTGACGTAAAGACCGGTTCTCTTATGTCAGGACAGGCCTGCGGACAGCTTAAGGAGATCCGTCCTTTGGCAGAGATACTTAAGGATTTGACACAGATGTAAATATTTCATAGAGCCATCAGGCTCTGAGGCATCTGTTTTAAGACTAAAAGGAGAGTCAAAGGGGCAGGGAAACTGTCCCGCTGACCCGGAGGAGAGAAATAAATGAAGACAGCATTTTTATATGCAGGACAGGGAAGCCAGCATGCCGGTATGGGTGCAGACCTTTACCGGGACTATCCTGAGTTCCGCAGAATATTTGATGGAGTTTCAGAGAAATTACAGAATCAGAATCCGGATGATAAGAACTATGATCTTTGTCGTCTTTGTTTTGAAGATCCTGATGGAGTGATCAATGAAACCAGATACACACAGCCGGCTATGGTAGCATTTGCCTGCGGTGTAACAGAAATACTTAAGGTTCATGGCATCCGTCCTGACTATGCTGCCGGGCTTTCCCTCGGTGAGTACTCTGCACTGGAGGCTGCCGAAGTCATGGATGCCGATACAGCGGTTGATATGGTGGCATATCGCGGAAAGAAGATGGCAGAAGCAAGCGAAGGTGTGGATTGCGGAATGACAGCCGTGCTTGGAATGGCGGAAGCTGACCTTGAGGAATGCTGTGAGAAGGTCAGAACAGAAACCGGAAAGGTTGTTTCCATCTGTAACTACAACTGTCCGGGACAGATCGTTATAGGCGGAGAGACAGAGGCTGTTGATAAGGTTACCGAGCTTGCAAAGGGTTATGACAAGGTTCGCTGCATTCCTCTCAAGGTATCAGGACCTTTCCACACAAGCTTTATGTCAAGTGCCGGAGATGCGCTTCAGGAGTATTTCAAAAATATCCGTATGAACCGTCCTAAATGCACTGTTATGTTCAATTACCTTGGCGGTGAATCAGAGGCAGTTACCGAAGCCATAAACTCAACAACTGCAACAACCGCTGCGGCATTTCGTAAGGAAATCCCCGAGCTTCTTGTAATGCAGGTTCAGAAGCCTGTACGTATGGAAGCAATAATCAGAAGTCTGTTTGAAAAGGGTGTCAGGGATTTTGTTGAGATAGGTCCGGGACATACACTTGGCGGTTTTGTAAAGAAGGTTGCCAAGGATATGGAAATCAAGGATTTCAACATTTGCTCAGTGGAAACCTCTGAGGAAGTGGAAAAGCTTATTGCAGATAAAGAGAGTGTATGATGAATAATTTAAAGGATAAGACAGCTATAGTTACAGGTGCTTCAAGAGGTATCGGAAGAGCCATCGCTTTGGAGCTTGCCGGAAGAGGCTGTAACGTTGTTGTAAATTTCGCAGGTAATGAGGCAGCTGCCCTCGAAACAGTAAAGATGTGCGAGGAGGCAGGAGTAAAAGCCGTAGCCATGAAGGGAGATGTTTCCGATGAGGCAGCGGTTAACGAGATTGTTACTGCAGCACAGGAGCAGTTCGGAAGCATTGACATCCTGGTAAACAACGCAGGTATCACAAGAGACAATCTGATGCTTCGGATGAGTGCCGATGATTTTGATGAGGTTATCTCAAAGAATCTTCGCGGAGCCTTCCTTATGACAAAGTATGCCGGAAAGATCATGCTGAAGCAGAGATCCGGACGCATCGTAAATATCTCATCAATCGTAGGATTACATGGAAATGCCGGTCAGGCCAACTACTCGGCATCAAAGGCAGGAATCATCGGTCTTACAAAGACAACTGCCCTTGAGTATGCAAGCCGCGGTATTACGGCCAATGTTATCGCCCCCGGCTTCATCGATACGGATATGACAAAAGCATTACCGGATAAGGTAAAGGAATCAATGCTTACACGTATACCCGCCGGAAAGTTCGGTGAGCCTGAGGATATCGCAAAAGCCGTAGCCTTCCTTGCATCAGATGATGCCCGCTACATCACCGCCCAGGTGCTTGGTGTTGATGGAGGCTTAGGAGCTTAAATATTATTACAGAATGGAGTATGTCATGGAGAATAAGCGAAGAGTAGTTATAACAGGAGTAGGAACCGTAAACCCCACAGGAAATACTGTGGCAGAGTCATGGGATAATATCCGTCATGGAGTATGCGGAATCGCACCTATAACACATTTCGATACAACAGATTTCGTAGTAAAGCTTGCAGGAGAAGTAAAGGATTTTGACCCTTCACAGGTTATAGATCGCCGTGAACAGAAACATTTATCACGTTTCGCCCAGTTCGCACTTATCGCTGCAGAAGAAGCCATTTTACAGAGCGGCATAAAGGATACCACAGAATATGACGTATCCAGAATGGGAGTGATCATATCTTCCGGTATCGGTGCCCTTGATACCATTGAAGTAGAGCATAGCAGAGGTTTAAACCATGGATATGAAAGAGTTTCACCTTTCTTTATCCCTATGTCAATTTGCAACATGGCAGCAGCCAATGTTGCCATACGTCACGGTTTCAAGGGAATGTGCACCTGTCCTGTAACAGCTTGTGCAGGTGGTTCCAATGCCATCGGAGATGCATTCCACAGAATCAGAGACGGATATGAAGATGTTATGGTTGCCGGAGGAACAGAGGCAAGCATTTCCCCGCTTGGAATAGGCGGATTCAGCAGCATGAGAGCCCTCAGCCAGGCAACAGATCCAAATCGTGCAAGTATTCCCTTTGATGCTGAAAGAGGCGGTTTCGTAATGGGAGAAGGCTCGGGAGTCCTTGTAATGGAGGAAAGAGAGCATGCATTAAACAGAGGGGCAAAGATACTCGCCGAGATCGTTGGATATGGTGCCAACTGTGATGCATTCCATATCACAAGCCCGAATCCGGAAGGAGAAGGCGGCGCAGAGTGTATGCGTCTTGCCATAAAGGATGCCGGAATTGATGCTTCAGAGATCTCTTACATCAATGCTCACGGTACCTCAACTCATCTTAACGATTCCTGCGAAACAAAGGCTATCAAGGCTGTATTCGGAGAGAATGCTTACAAGATCCCTGTATCTTCAACAAAATCCATGACAGGTCATCTTCTCGGAGGAGCAGGCGGAGTTGAAGCTGTATTCTGTGTAAAGGCTCTTGAAGAAGGATTTATTCCTGCAACAGTTAACTACAAGACACCGGATCCTGAGTGCGACCTGGATATCGTTCCTAACGAAGGAAGAAATGCAGACCTTAAGTATGCATTAAGCAACTCACTCGGATTTGGCGGACACAATGCCTGCATCATTTTTGCAAAAGCTTAAGGCAGACTGAGAGTGTCAGGAGGAAATATGGCAGAAGAATTAAAAGCTGAGGAAAGAAAGCCTCAGGAATTAGGCATCGAAGAAATAAAGGATATAATACCTCACAGATATCCCTTCTTACTTATAGATCATGTTAATGATTATGAGCCTGGAAAATTTGCTGATGCGACCAAATGTGTCACCGTAAATGAACCCTTTTTCCAGGGACATTTTCCGGAGTATCCGGTTATGCCGGGAGTGCTCATAATCGAGGCATTGGCCCAGACCGGAGCAGTAGCCCTTTTAAGTATTCCTGAAAACCGGGGAAAGATAGCCCTTTTCGGAGGTATCAAAAATGCACGTTTCAAGCGTCAGGTAAGACCCGGTGACGTACTGGAACTTCACTGTGAACTTACCAGGATGCACGGACCTGTGGGAATAGGTACCGCAAAGGCAACTGTTGGCGGCAAGGTAGCTGTAGTGGCTGAGCTTACATTTGCAATTAAGTGAGACTGTTATGAAAAGAAGCCTGACGGATTCTTTTGAACCGCTCTAATTTTGTATAAATATTTGTTATATTAAGGTGATTTGATATGCTTAGCAAGACAGTAGAGGAACTATATAATCGATTCAGAGTTCATTTTTATATTCAGGTATTCTCAAAGGGAAACACTTTTGATGATAACCTTACCTCGGTAGAGGCTTTCAGTCTGGAGTGCATAAAGGCTCTTGGTGAGCCGACTGTGGCGGAATTCGCTAAAATGATGGGGATTTCTGCACCCAATGCCGCCTATAAGGTAAATGCTCTGGTGCAGAAGGGTTACATCGAAAAAGTTCAGTCCCAGTCTGATCACAGAGAATACTTTTTGAGAACAACATCAAAGCTTAATGAATATAATAAGAACAGCTATGAGTTTCTTAAGAAGCTGGTTGACAGATGTGAAAGCAGATTTTCAAAGGAAGATATAGAAAAGTTCGATAATATGCTGGGAACCATCATTGAAGAAATGGTTCCGGAAGTAGACCCAAGTCATTTTAAGAAGAGCGACAGAAAATAGATTGATATTTTGATCGTAAGACCGTTTGGAACATTATGTTTCGGACGGTCTTTTTTCGTGATAATGCAGTCACCCGGAACCCGGAAGGATTTTTTTCGGGCTTGGATACCGTATGTGTCCGGTATCAGTACAAATGTTACAAAAGAACCTTATTATAATATTTCAAAATTACTAATTGACATCCCAAGATAAACAGAATATATTAAATGTAAGCGCTTACAGAAATGACAAGAGCTTTATTTCAGGAACATGTAAGCATTTACATCAAATTATAAATGATTTATCTGAAAGGGGATAAGTTCAAATGGAAAAATTAAACTATCAGGTACTTGAGAAATCCGGCTATCAGGGATACATCCTTAAGGATGCACCGGTTAAGGTTATGCAGTTCGGAGAAGGAAACTTCCTCAGAGCTTTTGTTGACTATTTCTTTGATATGTCCAATGAAAAGGCCGGCTGGAACGGCAAGGTGACTCTTGTACAGCCTATCGCTTCAGGACTTACTGAACTTATCAATGAGCAGGAGGGTCTTTACACTCTTTATCTTCGCGGATCTGAGAATGGTCAGAAGGTAAACAACAAGAGAGTTATCTCTGTTTGTAAGGATGCTGTCAACCCTTATACAAAGGAAGGCTATGAGGCACTTCTCGAGCTTGCCAAGTCAGATGATCTTGAATATATCGTATCAAATACAACAGAGGCAGGAATCGTTTACGATGCAGATACAAAGTTCGATCAGGAGCCTCCTGTATCCTTCCCGGGAAAGATGACAAAAATCCTCTTTGAGAGATTCAAGGCCGGAAAGGGCGGACTTGTGGTTCTTTCCTGCGAGCTTATAGATAATAACGGTCAGGAGCTCAAGAAGATCGTTAACCGCCACATCGATGAGTGGAATCTCGGAGCAGATTTCAAGAAGTGGGTAAATGATGAGGTGCTTTTCTGCTCAACACTTGTTGACAGAATCGTTCCCGGCCGTATCCGTGATCCTAAGGAGGTTGAGGAGATCGAGAAGGAGAATGGCTACACAGATCCTCTTATTGATGTAGGAGAGGTATTCGGTGTATGGTACATTGAAGGACCTAAGGAGCTTGAGGACAAGCTTCCGTTTAAGAAGGCCGGTGTAAATGTTCACGTTGTGCCTGAGGTTGCTCCTTACAAGAAGAGAAAGGTTCGCATCCTTAACGGTGCACACACAGGTTTCGTACTTGGTGCTTATCTTGCAGGCTTTGACATCGTTCGTGACTGTATGCATGATGATGTGGTTAAGAACTATATGAACAAGATGCTTCAGGAGGAGATCATTCCTATCCTTCCTCTTGATAAGGAGGATTGCGAGAAATTTGCGGCAGCTGTTGAAGACAGATTCAACAATCCGTTTGTAGATCACCAGCTCATGAGCATTTCCCTTAATTCAACTTCAAAGTGGAAAGCAAGAAATATGCCGTCATTCCTTGAGTATGTTGAGAAGTTCGGAAAGCTTCCCGAGGTTCTTGCAATGAGCTTTGCTGCTTACATCGCTTTCTACAGCAATGAAGTACAGCGTCGTGAAGAGGATGGACTCGTATGCAAGCGCCCTGCCGGAAATGAATACAAGATCCAGGACGACAAGGAAGTTCTCGACTTCTACGAGGCACATAAGGCAGATGACGTAAAGACACTTGTTCACGCAGTTATGTCCAATGTTGACTTCTGGGGACAGGATCTTACAGCAGTTAAGGACTTCGAAGAGACAACAGTTAAGAATCTTACTCTCATAAGAGAAGAGGGTGCCAAGGCTGCATACGCATCAGTTGGGAGATAAAAAATGTCAAAAGCAAAGGTAGTTCATATAAATGCAGAAGACAATGTTGTGGTTGCCATAGCTCCCATCAGTAAGGGCATGGAGATACAGGTTGATGACATTGACATAACTGCAGCTGAAGATATCCCTCAGGGACATAAGGTGGCTGTTAAGCCTATCAAAAAGGATGAGCAGGTCATTAAGTACGGTGTTTCCATTGGCCATACAACTAAAGATATTGAGACAGGACAGTGGGTACATACTCATGATATGATGACCAACTTAAGCGGTGAGGTGGTCTATACTTATAACCCTGCAGTTCCTGAGAAAAAAGAGATGCCTGTTGAGACCTTTGAAGGTTTTGTACGCCCTGACGGAAAAGTCGGAACACGTAATGAAATCTGGATCATTCCCACTGTAGGATGCGTTAATGATGTTGCAAAGCACCTTGTGGAGATGAATCAGGATATAGTTAAGGGCTCTATAGAGGGGCTTTATACCTATACACATCCTTTCGGATGCTCTCAGACCGGCGGAGATCATGCCCAGACCCGTAAGGTTCTGGCAAATCTTGTACGTCATCCGAATGCGGGAGCTGTACTTGTACTTTCCCTTGGATGTGAGAATCTCACACATGAGCAGTTCCTTAAGGAGCTTGGTGAGTATGACCCCGAGAGAGTAAAGTTCCTTACCTGTCAGGAGGTTGAGGACGAATTTGAGGCAGGATCAGAGCTTTTACATGAGCTTGCGGAGTATGCAGGTAAGTTTAAGAGAGAGACTGTAGGTATAGATAAGCTTGTACTTGGCATGAAGTGCGGCGGATCGGATGGTCTTTCCGGCATAACTGCGAACCCGACTGTAGGAAGAGTATCCGATATGATCGTTGCTCAGGGCGGAACCACAATTCTTACAGAGGTGCCTGAGATGTTCGGGGCAGAGAGTATGCTCATGGACAGATGCATTAACAAAGAAGTCTTTGATAAGGCATCAAATATGCTTAATGGTTTCAAGGATTACTTTATAAGCCATAATGAGGTGGTTTACGATAATCCGTCTCCGGGTAACAAGGAGGGTGGAATAACCACACTTGAGGATAAATCCTGCGGATGTGTACAGAAGGGCGGAAAGGCAGCAATCTCAGATGTACTTTCATACGCTGAACCTGTACATACCAAGGGACTTAACCTTCTCTATGGTCCTGGTAATGATCTCGTGTCCAGTACAAATCTTACTGCAGCAGGATGTACAGTTATCCTTTTTACAACAGGAAGAGGAACTCCCTTTGGAGCACCTGCACCGGTTGCCAAGATTGCCACAAATGACAGACTTGCGGAAAAGAAAAAGAACTGGATCGATTTCAATGCAGGCCCTGTTGCATCCAGCGGTGAATCTGTGGATGATGCCGGAAGAAGACTTTTTGACTTCGTTAAAGAAATTGCCTCCGGTAAACAGACTCAGGCGGAAAAGCATGGCTTCAGAGAGATATCTATATTTAAGGACGGCGTAGTCCTGTAAGAATCTAAAAAAACCATCGGGGACGGTTCTCGCGGTTGAGAACTGTCCCCGATGGCACAAAAAAAACTGAAACGGCAGTCCCGTTTCAGTTTTTTTAAATTGCACAAACGTTATAAATGATGTTCTTATCACAGTTGATCTGAACCACCTGACTGGCGTCCATGGTACCGTTAGAAATCATTCCAAGAAAAGAATTGACAGAAGTGTTTGTCATCTCAATATCAAGACTGGAATTAACACGGTAAACGCTGATCTGATGGTCTCCGTTAAGCTGTGACAGAACCATGTGAATTCTATCCATCTTATCCCCTCCTTATTCAGTTTTCAAAGAGCTGAATATGTGCCGGATGCAACCGGCATTTCTTATAAACTCCACACACGAGTTAAAATTATAGCACATTATTCCAAAATGTCAGCAAAAAAATAAAAAAATAAATAGATATTGCACAATGAACGACGAAATAACGAAATACTTTGAGGAATTGAGAACAAAAAACAGAGTGAGAGATAAAATATTTTATTTAAAAAATTAAAAATATTGAGTGCTTGGTAAACCGTAAAATTAAATTTAAATATTAACCGTTGCGATTTAAGGATTAAGGTGTTATCATTGTGCAAACCGATTGACATACAGCAGAATGTAAGTGGTTACGGATATGATAAGTGATCACTAAGAAGCGTTTTAATCATTGCAGATATCAGGAGGAAACAACGATGAGTGAATTAAGCATTATGATTCCAAATCGTGAAGCAGTAGGCGATTTTGTAGCATTAACATCAAAACTTCCATACGAGATGGATCTTGTTCAGGGGTCAAAGATAGTTGATGCCAAGTCAGTACTTGGAATAATCTATATGGGTCTCGGAAAGGTTTTAAACCTTAAGGTCAGAACAGAGAATCTTGCAGACGCAAAGGTTTCTCTCAAGGACTATATTGTTGAGTGATCCGCTTAAATCGTTAAAGGCGCTCGGATTGGGAGAATTCCCGGTTCGGGCGTTTTTTATTACAGAGATGCCGGGGGAATGTGCATTCCCGGCAGACCGGCTGACCGCGGACCGGCAGGGAAGAAAAAGCTTTCCCTTCTTGATTATAAAATGTGGTACTATATACACCGAGGTGTAAAGAAATGCAGATAGAAATACAGAGATGTAACAGAAAATCGGTGGTGATCACAGTCAACAGTAAGGCTGAAGTGATCATTAAAGCTCCATATAATACAACAAATGCCGAGATACAGGAGATTTTGCAGAAAAGGGCAAAATGGATCAAGGATCATGTGGATAAAGTTAAGAAGGAAAGGGAGCGGGCAAAGAGCGTCGAACCCCTCAGCAACGAAGAGCTAAGCAAACTGGGAGATAAGGCTGTGGAGTACATACCCAAACGTGTGGAATACTTCGCACCCAAGGTAGGAGTTCAGTACGGCCGCATAACCATAAGGAACCAAAAGTCCAGATGGGGAAGCTGCAGTTCAAAAGGGAATCTGAATTTTAACTGTCTTCTAATGCTGACACCGCCTGAGATAATAGATTACGTGGTGGTACATGAGTTATGTCACAGAAAAGAAATGAATCACTCCTTTCAGTTCTGGGCACTTGTTGAAAAAGTTCTGCCTGATTATAAGGAAAGACGTAAATGGCTTAATGATAATGGCGGAGTGATAATAGGACGTATGGAATAAAAAAGGCACTGCAGAATCGCTTTGTTTAATGAATGCAAAACAATTCCGCAGTGCCTTTTAGTACCGAAAAAGTGCAGTTGTCAGGGGAGTGATCAGCTCTGACATCTGCATTTGTTTATATGTCCGGGATTTTCAATCCCGAAGGCCGTGAGGCTCTTTATTTTTTAGGATATTTCTTTCTTGAGCGGCTGTTCAAAAGCATATCTCTTCGTATCTTCTGTGCCTTTGAAAGATCTCTTGTATGCTTGAGCATCCGGGATCTTCGTCTGTTATTGGCATATTCTTCTCGTCGTTCAAACAGGAAGTAAACGAGAAAGATAATTCCTGCAATGAGAGTGATAGACCCGAGTATCAGCAGCAGTTGTTTGATAGGTTTGGATATTTCCAGGCGCCCGTCCTCGTTGTTTATCACTATAGGCGCATGTTTTTCCTGAGCCTCAGGATGTTCGTTTTCTGAGTCGTAAACAACATCGGATTCATTACTCGTGATACTGATGGTTTCCGGAATGGTTTCTTCCGGAAGTTTTACGTCCCCTGTTTCTGAAGCTTCTTCTGCCAGCTTTCTGCTGAGTTTGGTCTTCAGAGAATTATCGCTTAATTTGATATATGCTTTTCCTACTTCCCTGTCGCCGTACCTATAGTCGATACGTGCGAAAGAACCATCACTTTTTTCTTCGTCATTAAGATCATAGGTAAGAGTATCCGTAACAGCATCGATGTTATCCCCTTTAGGAACTGTTATATGATATGAAGGAGAGATATCGAAGCCTATTGAGTCTATAAGCTGAATGCCATAAACCTTCATATTGCTGGAGAGCTTGTTCAGATTCTTATCATTGCTCCTGGCACTTATGGAATAGAAATTATCATAGCCAAAATCAAAGAGTTTTTTGGTATCTGAGTACTGTGCACTATGACCGTTAAGTATCACAGCGATAAGAGTCATGCCGTCTCTTTCACATGCCGTAACCAGGGTATTGCCTGCCAATGTTGTATAGCCGGTCTTTCCTGCGAAAACTCCGGGATAGTAGTCCGAATAGCTTTTTCTCATCATATGATGATGGGCGTAAACGGTATTCTCGCTGTCATCAACATTGGGATATTTTGTTATGGGTGCATGTGTATAAGCCTGGGTTGCATCAATGCTGCGGAAGGTATCATTTCTGATGGCATACTGCATGATCTTTGCATAATCGTAAGCACAGGTATAATGCTCCGGATCGTTAAGTCCCGATGGATTGACAAAGTGAGAATTAACACATCCAAGCTCCGCGGCTTTTTCATTCATCAGGTCTGCAAAATTTTCATTGGTTTTTGAAATATACTCGGCCAAAGCATTGGCACAGTCATTTGCTGAATGAAGCAGGAGGCCGTAAAGACAGTCACGCACAGAAAGCTTGTCACCCGGAACCGCACCGATGATGGTTGAATTGGGTTCCAGATTCGTATTTACCGCTGCATAGGAAAAGGTGACCTTGTCTTCCAGATTATCACAATTCTCAAGTACCAGGATCGCTGTAAGAACCTTTGTTATGGAAGCCGGATAATAGGCGGTGGTTGCATTCTTTTCATAAAGTACGGCACCGGAATCGGCATCAATCAGGATTGCACCGTCTGATACGATATCAAAGTCAGCCTGAGGCCATCCTTCGGCATAGCACCTTGAGGTGATAATGAAGACGGAGGCAAGGGTCATCAAAACCTGCTTGAACAGCTTATTTTTGTTTATAAAGGATTTAATCTTTTGTATCATTTGCTTCTTTCACAGCCTTTTTCAGGACTACGGATGCTTTATAGAGATCTCCGTCAATGCTTATAACAAGCTCTCCGTTCATAAGCTTTGTCAGGCTCTTTGCTATGGAGAGTCCGAGACCCGAACCCTCGGTTGTACGGCTTACATCGCCTCTTACAAATCTCTCCGTGAGTTCTTCGGGAGAAATGTTAAGTGGTCTTGAGGAAATGTTTTTTATGGTGCAGGTTGCTGTATCCGAATCATCATCCTCGGTGATATCCACGTAAACTCTCGATTCACGAAGAGCATATTTACAGCAGTTATTTAAGAGATTCTCGATAACTCTCCAAAGATGTCTTCCGTCGGCAGAGATCATAACAGGATGCTCCGGGTAATTGAGTATCACTTCAAGCTTTGCGGCATGGGTCTTGTCTTCAAATTCTCCAAGTGCCTGTTCAACTATTTCATTGTAATTGATATCCGCAAAGTCTATCTTAACATTTCCTGAGCTTGCCTTACTGGCTTCCACAAGATCCTCCGTCAGGGTTTTAAGTCTGGTGGATTTCTGGTCAAGAACCTTTATATACTCCTGAACTCTCGGGTTATCTATTTCCTCACGTTTAAGCAGGTCTACATAGCTTATTATGGAAGTCAGAGGTGTTTTCAGGTCATGGGAAACATTGGTGATAAGGTCTGCCTTTAAACGTTCGGACTTAACCTGCTCATCAACTGCATGACTCAGACCCGTTGCTATGTGCCAGGCATAAAAATCAATTGACAGAATGATGAGAAGTATCGCAAGGGCAAGCAGTAAAGCATTGAGACTTGCCATCTTATAGAAACGGACGAAAAGGAAAATTATCATTGCAAATGCCAAAAGGTTCGGCAGAACAAACAAGAGATAGCTGAAGAGCCTGGAGGTGGTTTTCTCGGCACTGAAGATGTAATGTCCGAAAAGATCACATATCTTTTTCAGCAGCGATGATTTCCACAAGCGCTCTGCTTTATAATTTCTTATTAGCGAAAACAGCATCGGAACAAACACGATGTACTTCAGGAGAAAGCTTAATGCCGATGTCCAGAAATCCCAGTTGTTCAGAACACCGATAACATTTTCCAAAGACTCAAGAAACTGCGGCGATACCATTTCTGCGATAAAGCCCCAGATAAAGAATGCTGAAACAATTATCTCTGTGGGACAGTGATCAATCTTATAAAGATGGATCTTTTTATCTGCTTTGTCCTCGCTTTGTCCGGTTTTAAGGGCAAGATATACAAGAGATGAAATTGCAGCTATAGAGGACAGTGAAAGCATCAGGAGTCCTGATATACTTGAAATCCTTCGGCTGTTATAAATCTCTGCATTTTCTTTCAGGATATCATCATTGGGAAATGAGGTATCTATGCCAACAGAATAGTGGTATTGTGAGCTTTCTGACTGAAATGGATTTCTGGCCTGTAAAAGCGGGATAAGGTTTTGGGGAATGTTTCTGAAGCTTGTGGATACCTGGAGTGAGTTGGAATCCGCATAAGCAAAACTCGGCAGGGAACGTATATCATCTTCAGTCCGTTCGGGATCGTTTGTGAAAACCACTTCCTTACCCTTTGAGGTATACCGGATATTAAAGAAGAAGTTGGTTGCACTTTTATCGAACTCATTTTTTACCGCATAGTATCTGGCCAGATATGTTAATGCTTCTTCCGCAAGAGCTCCAAGGGACATCTGACCGTCTGTGGGGCTGGTTTGTTTATAATTGGGAAGATAAGCACGATATTGAACTATTATCTGATGATTGAGTTCATCATCTTCCTTTGATATGGTTCTGGATCCGTCATTTTTGAGACGATTCCAGGAATCAAAATAATAGCCCATGGATCTGGCATACTGTATGAGATAATCGAGGGAGTAGGATACATTCTGTCCCTGTATGTCAGCCTGAGCTATGATGAGACCAAGGTCCAGCTTTCCGTTTTTTTCAAAAATATCCGTGAGCTGAACATAGTCGAAAACATCCGTCATCATCTCATTTACCTGAGACTCGTAGGAGACGCTCTTAATATAATCCGGCTGACGTACATACTCCAGGGCTGATCCCTCCGCAGCACCGAAGGTTAAGACACCGATGCTGCAGATTATAAGGATTATCGAGACAAAATTAATTATTGTAAGGATGATTCGTTTCATGATTTAGCAGAGTCCTGTTTTTCGATTTTATAGCCTACACCCCAAACTACCTTAAGATATCTCGGTTCACGGGGATTTATCTCGATTTTTTCACGTATATGACGTATATGGACAGCTACAGTATTGTCTGCACCGATTGCTTCCTCATTCCAGATGGAAGTATAGATGTCATCAATAGAGAAAACCTTGCCGGCATTCTTTACCAGGAGAAGAAGGATGTTATATTCGATAGGTGTCAGCTTTACGGCATTGCCATCAACGGTAACCTCCTTTGTATCGTCATTCATCATGAGACCTCCGCAGGCATAAATGTTTCCGTTGTCAGCCTCTCCGATGTTTCCGAGCTGGGTATATCTGCGGAGCTGTGACTTTACTCTGGCAATAAGCTCAAGAGGGTTATAAGGTTTGGTGAGATAGTCATCTGCTCCTACATTAAGACCGAGGATCTTGTCATTGTCCTCACCCTTTGCGGAAAGCATGATGATAGGTATGGAGCTGGTCTCCCTTATTTTTAAAACGGTATGAACTCCGTCAAGACCAGGCATCATAACGTCAATGATGAGAAGATCCACCCTGTGCTGTTCCATGATCTCCAGAACATCATAGCCGTCATAAGCTTTGAGGACGTTGAATCCTTCTCCGGTAAGATAGATGGAAATGGCTTCGACGATCTGCTTGTCGTCGTCGCATACAAGAATTGTCTGCATATAAAAACCTCCTGTTGGTAGGTGAAGTAGGTATCTGTAGATACTAATAAACTACATTATTATACATTATTGGTCTGTTCAATGCAAAGAAAGTCAGAAGAAACTACCCGGGAGCAACGATTCTTTGAAATCCACCGGGGAAGGTTCTCTCCGGAGAGAACCTTCTCCGCCGGATAACTCTGAAATATAAAAAGCTTCCGGCGAACCGGAAGCTTTCAATCGTTATAAAGAATTATGCTTCAGAGGCAACAGGCTGAACAAACTGCTTGTTAAGGTATGCATCGCGGCCGTTGTAATCTATCATGATCCATTCGTCTCCGGCATCACCCTTATAGGTTACCTGAACGCCTGCGTCAAGAACATCCAGAACCTCACAATCCGTATTGGGCTCTGTACGAACCTTTACACCTGTGGTTGTTACCCAGACAGATGTAGCTGCTTCAGTTTCGGGAGCTGCAGTTTCCTCGGGAATAGCCTCAGCGGCAGCTGTTGTTTCCATAACTGCTTCTGTTGTTGCAGCAGGAGTTGTCTCGATTGTGGACTTATCGGAACCTCCCATTATTATCTTTATAAGGATAATAAGAAGTATGATACATGCGATAGGAATAGCAAACTTCATGATATTGTACATATCAAGAGAGCTGCTTCTTCTCTTAGCTCTGCGTGCAGGCCTTCCGTCTCTGCTTTGAGATATCCGTCTTCCCTGATTTCTTGTGACACGTTCACTGTCGCGAAGCGGTCTTGTGGGACGTGAAGCACGTTTCTGGGATGAGCCTCTTCCTGCGGAGCTGTTTGACAGAGGAATGTCTACATTACCAAGGTTACTTACAAAGGAAGGTGTGCTTCCGGCAGATGTTCCTGATAAATCTTCGGAATTCCGGAAATCACTTTCCGCTGCTGATTCATCAAAGGCATATGCATTATCTTCCGGGGCATCACCATATTCATCGGAAGCCTGTGCAGCCTCTCTTATGTTCTGGGTGTAGGAAGGAACAGACTGTCTGGAATCGGAAGCCGAATCCATGTAAACAGCAAGTTCATCGCGGATGAGAGAAAAGGAATCATTGGCAGCCTGTGCTGAGGCTTCACCGGATTCCGCACGCTCTCCGTATAAACGTATGGTGTGATAGTTACTTCTTGTTTCTTCGGAAATAAGATGATTGTTATAAAGCTGATCTATGTCATTTTCAAGATTGTTGGATACCAGAACGGCTTTATCGATCTGTAAACGAACCAGAGTCTTAAGGATGCTCTTATCGAGGATCATAGCCTCGGAATACTGTCCATTCAGGATACTCTGCTGAGCCTTGTTAAGATCACTTCTTATATTGCCCCAGATGCTGTTTTCTCTCGGTGTTGGCATAAAAAACCTCCTTAACGGAAATTATATTACATCTAGTATACTCAATTTCAAAAGTCACTTCAAGGGAAGCAGGTACAGACTTGATGAAAAAAAGAATCTATGTTAAACATAGTAAAAATACAAAATGAAAGGTACTTAAGATGAGATTAAGACATATAACGGGATCTGAGGATTTTGTGGCAAATTCGGAGTATGTAACACATGATCCGGAGCAGAATAAAGGAAAGTGGAAAGAGTATTTTGGAAACGATAATCCCATAAGGATCGAAATTGGAATGGGAAAAGGACAGTTTATCGAAAAGATGGCTGCCGAAAACAGGGATGTTAATTTTATAGGTATAGAAAGATATGACACAGTAATATTGAAAGCAATAAAAAAGAGGGAAGCTCTTGAGAGTGAAGGCGTAAAGCTTGATAATCTCACATTTATCTCAATTGATGCCAGGATGCTGGCAGAGGTTTTTGCTCCCGGTGAGGTAGACAGGATTTATCTTAATTTTTCAGACCCGTGGCCTAAGGACAGACAGGCTAACAGACGTTTGACAAGCCCTGTTTTTATGAAGATATATAAGGAGTTCCTTAAGACTGACGGTCAGCTTGAATTTAAAACAGATAACATGGGACTCTTTGACTATTCTCTTTTATCTATTCCCGAATCGGGCTGGAAGCTTACTGCTGTAACGAGAGATCTTCATAATGACTCAACTATGAACGAAGGAAATATCATGACTGAGTACGAAGAGAAGTTTTCGGCAAAGGGTAATCCTATATATAAACTCATAGCTGTACAGTGATTTGAAAAAAATTTAAAAAGTTGTTGACAAGAACCGGCTGATTGTGTACTATAAACAAGCGCTCAAAAAGAGCGCAGTAAACATGCACCTTTAGCTCAGTTGGTAGAGCAGCGGACTCTTAATCCGTTTGTCCAGGGTTCAAGTCCCTGAAGGTGCATTTTTTGTTGCTTAAAACACATAATGTCAGTATAAGGAAGCCGGAGCCCGTGAGGACTTCGGTTTTCTTTTTTGAGGTTATCCACCGGGGACGGTTCTCGCGGTTGAGAACCGTCCCCGGTGGATTTCTTTTGATTCTTATTGTTTTGTAAGAATAAAGTAACATGAATTTAGAATGCTGATGTTATAATTATATAGTTTAAGAAGTAGAATGATACAAAACTGCCCATAATTAATAATAGTGTGAGATACGCGCAAGGATTTTTCTTTTGGGTGAGTCACTACAGAAAGGAAATTTATGTTCAATCGCAGTTTTTTAAGGCTTACATCACTGGCATTGGCAGCAAGTATGCTGGTTATGACAGGATGTGAACAGCAGATAAGTGAATCTGTTATTGCAGAAAATGAATCGGAGATAGTGGTTACAACAGCACCGGAAACCGAGGCTGTTGAATATGTGGCTGCATTGGGAATCAATTCCAATGTACTGCCCTCTATAGCGGGAGTAACAGTAGACGATGCAGCTGAAGATCTGGCACCGGTTAACCTTACGGTCGGAGTCATTAACTCAGTTGTAAGGGATCTCCAGCAGAGACTCATGGATCTCGGATATATGGATCCCGATGAACCCACAACCTATTATGGTGATGCAACATCTCTTGCAGTACAGTATTTCCAGAGACAGGCCGGGGTGGCTATGGATGGAATCTGCGGTGTGGAGACCTGGGATGCGATCATGTCTGACAGCGCTCCGCATTATGCATTAAAACTCGGTTTTCAGGGTAATGACGTAACTCATGCCCAGTACCGTTTATATAACCTCGGTTATCTCTACAATGCTTCCGATATAAACGGAACCTACGATGAGAAAACCATGGAGGCTGTAAAGAAATTACAGGAGATGAACGGACTTACCGTAGACGGCATTTACGGAACCAGCACATACAACCTGTTATATTCAGATGAAGTAAAGGCCAATATTGTTGCCCTGGGTGAGCAGTCCGAACTTGTTAAAAAGTATCAGCAGATTTTGATAAATCTCGGTTATCTTGAGGGTGAGGCAGACGGTAACTTCGGTCTGGGAACACAGAATGCCATCAAAGCATTCCAGTCAAGAAATGACCAGGTTGTGGACGGATATCTCGGTCCCGATACAAGAGCCGCTTTGGATGATCCCAATGCTATTCCATTTGCTATGCGTCTCGGAGAACAGTCCGATTCAGTTAAGGAATTGCAGGAATATCTGGTTAAGTACGGATATCTTGATTCGGATAAGGCTACAGGTTACTTTGGTGAACTTACAAAAACAGCGGTTGCCAATTTCCAGAGCAAGAACGGACTTACTGCAGACGGACTTGCAGGAGCCAAGACCATATCACTTCTTCACAGCGGAAATGTAAAGAAGAATACAAAGCAGAGCAGCACTTCACAGAGTTCAACAGGAAATTCCGGAAACACAGCTGTAACTGTTCCTGCAAATACAGGAACCACCGGAACCACAGCTCCTGTTCAGATACCGCAGACATCATATGTAGGAAACGGTGGAGCAACAGTATCAGGCTCAGCGGCTAACCTTATCGCTATAGCATCCTCCAAGATCGGATGTCCTTATGTATGGGGAGCAAAGGGACCTAACAGCTTTGACTGTTCAGGATTCGTATACTGGTGTCTGAATCAGGCCGGTGTAGGTGTTTCCTACATGACATCCTCAGGATGGAGAAATCCCGGAAGATTTAAGCAGGTATCTTATAACGAGCTTCAGGCAGGAGACATAATTGTAGTATCAGGCCACGTCGGTATCGTAGCCGGAGGCGGAACAATCATCGATGCTTCATCTTCAAACGGACGTGTAGTTCACAGAAATCTCGGAGCATGGTGGGCAAATCACTTTATCTGCGGCTGGAGAATCTTCAGCTGACAGGTGAATAACCGCTGAGTGCTTAGATATAACAAACATATAACACGAAAGGTCAGAAAGACCGGTTTTTATTACGCTATACTGACTTAAAGACCCCGGTCACATCAGAAAAGATTATTCTGATGTGACCGGGGTCTTAATTTATATTGCAGAAACCGTTGTTGCTGCCAGTGTCTGCTTATTGAAAATCGTTTCTTGAGAGTTTAAGCTACGTATCAATCTTACAGAAAACTGATACAGGATTTGAGCGGCTTTGGAATTACTGTTCTTTTTCAGGGGAGTAGGAGTGGAGAAGCTCCCTTCTGTTGGATTCACGGACAAAGGTTTCTATAAGCCTTATGGCAGCCGAAGAAAGGTTTCGGGAGCTGTCTATGGCAAGACAAAAAGTCCTTTCGGGAATGGGCTCAAGCAATGGAATCCTATATACGAGTTTTCTCTCCAGTGCATCCGCGGCAAGAGCTTCGGGATAGAATCCTATCCCCAGATCGTTTTCCACCATGGGAAGAATCTGATCCGTGGATGAAGCTTCAAACTCAGGCTGAAAAGTAAGCTGATGATTCAGAAAATACTGTACATATAATTCTCTTGTTCCGGTATCACGTCCGACACTGATGAGGGGATAGGTGCTGAGCTCTCTCAGAGACATGGGTTTTTCTGAAAGGTGCTTCAGAGAGGGACCAACGATAGGTATCTCCCTGAAATTAAATAAAGGTTCCATAGTCAGAGGGGCATGAATGGTAAGAGGAGTGGTAATAAGTGCAAAATCCGCAATGCCATTCTGGAGAGATACTATAGCCTTGGGTGTGGCATGATTTGATATGCGAATGTTTATATCCGGAAATTTGGTTTTAAAATCTCTAAGTACTGGAAGCAGAACTATCCTGAGGGCATTCTCAGATGCCGCTATGGTTACCTGTCCGGATTCAAGATTGACATCTTTATTCAATTCCTTTTCGGCCTCATCTATCTGTTCAAATGCTATGGACACATGTTCAAAAAGCTTCTGACCATTGGGGGTAAGTGTTATACCGCGTTTACCTCTTTGCATAAGCTTACATCCCAGGTTTTCTTCAAGATTATTCATGGCTCTGCTGACATTGGGCTGGTTTGAGCCAAGCATCCTTGCAGCCCTTGTAAAGCTTTTGTAGGTGCCTACAAAGTAAAATATTCTGTAGTAATCAAAAGAAATCATAATATTCTCCGATATTTTGCCGAACAAAGCAGAGTACAGGGTCGTGTTACAATTATGACGAAAAAATAATCATTCCAAACAAATATATATAAAAAAACAAAATCGAAATACAGCTCTGTTTATGATGTAAAAGAAACAATTATTATAAAAAGATATATAAAATTATATAACAAAATTTACAATACATGTCAAATTGATATAGATGACATGCAAAAAATGCGGATTGAATATTAAAAATCCGGGAATATAATAAAAACCCGTGAGTGAAGTGAGTTAGTAAACATGTAAAAATGTTTTACATCACATTTTTCACATGAACACAATAATAGAAATGGAGGTAGTCAAATGGAGCATTTTACCGAAGAACTCCAGGAACAGCTGCAGGTTTCTACAGTATTCAGTATCGGAGGAATCGGAGTTGCGGAATCAACGGTTGTAACATGGATCATCATGGCGATACTGGTCGGATTGTCAGTTTACCTCGGATCTAATCTGAAAGTCAGAAATCCGGGCAAGAAACAGCAGCTGGCAGAAATCATTGTTTCCTGGTTTGACAATTTCACGGGAGAGCTTCTGGGTGAACACGGAAAACAGTACAGTACCATAATTTCCGTTATCCTTATTTACATCGGAGTATCCAATCTCATTGGTCTTTTTGGCCTGAAGCCGCCGACAAAGGATCTCAATGTAACAGTGGGACTTTCTGTCATAAGCATCTTCCTCATAGAGATCGCGGGATTCAGAAGAAAGGGTGCCAAAGGCTGGATAAAGCATTTTTCAGAGCCTGTGGCCATTGTCACTCCTATCAATATTCTGGAGCTGGTTATCAGACCCCTGTCTCTTTGCATGAGATTGTTTGGTAATGTCCTCGGTGCATTCATCATCATGGAGCTTATAAAGATGGTGGTTCCCGTAGGTGTTCCTGCGATCTTCAGCCTTTACTTTGATATATTTGACGGTCTTATCCAGGCCTATGTATTTGTTTTCCTGACATCTCTTTATATCCAGGATGCAACGGAATAAAGCTTCGGGAACAAAGGATGATATTTAAAACCATAAATCAGCTTATGGCAGCTTAGGTTCAGACTACAGTCCATGAGCAAAAAATATTTTTAACATTAAAGGAGAAAAAAATATGAGCATGACAGCAATTGGTGTAGGTTTAGCAGCACTTGCCTGCCTGGGAGCAGGACTTTCAATCGGTATCGCAACAGGTAAAGCAGCAGAGGCTATTGCAAGACAGCCTGAAGCAGACGGAAAGATCATGAGAATCCTTCTTCTCGGATGTGCTCTTGCGGAGGCAACAGCTATTTACGGTTTCGTACTTGGTATCCTTTGCATTTTCTTCCTTAAATGATCATTACGGAATTTTCAAATCATAATTCAAGATCATCAGGAGAGAAAGTATGTTAAGAGTAGATATCAACTTATTGTTTACAGTCATTAATCTGTTGGTACTCGTCTATCTCATGAAAAAGTTTCTGTTCAAACCTGTTCGTGAGGTTATGGAGAAACGTCAGGCAGAGATAGAAGAGTCCTATAAGAAGGCTGAACAGGTAAATGAAGATGCCAAGCATCTTAAAGAAAAATATGAGGAAAGCCTCGGAAATATCGAGGAAGAGCGTAAGAATACTATCAATAAAGCAAAGATCGATGCTTCAAAGGAATATGATGAGATAGTAAACAACGCAAACAAGAAGGCTGATAAGATCATTGCCGAAGCCAAGATACAGGCAGAGAAGGAAGCAGAGACAAAGCAGCGTGAGATGCAGCAGCAGATGGCAGTTCTTGTTGCCGAAGCCGCATACAAGATCGCAGCTTCCCAGGATAGCGAGGCTAATGACAGAAAGCTTTTCGATCAGTTCATAAACGGAGACAGTAATACAGTTAAACCAAGTAATCAGGAGGCATAATCGTGAGTCAGAATGCCAGAGAAATCGCAGAACGTCTGATTCAGTCACAGGTATCCGAAAGTGTTATGAGTTCAACCTCGAGAATTTTCGAGGTACTTCCCCAGACGGCTTCTCAGCTGAGTGATCCTACGATTCCCATTGAAAAGCGTTATGAGGTTATCGACAGTGTATTTCCTACAGAAGTAAGAAAGACTCTTAAGAGCCTCTGTGATGACAATGATCTGAAGAAATGGGATGAAATAGCCAAGCAGTACACAAATATACGTACCAGCAATGAAAGACAGTTCCATGTACAGCTGAGATATGTGACCAGACCTTCTGAAAAACAGCTTATGGATATCCAGAAGTTTGTTTTTGATAAATATAATACCCATCACTTTGATTTTGATCTATGTGAGGATAAGAGCCTGGGCGGCGGATTTATCCTGGAAGTTGGAAATGATCAGTATGACTGGTCAACCATCGGAAGACGAAACCAGTTCCTGGAGCAGTTAAAAAATACCCGTTCAGAGTTAACCAGTGACGCCGACATCATTACCATACTTCAGCAGAGTGTAGGTAACTTTGACCTTAAGGCTGAAAAGAAGGAAATCGGATTCATCGAGAGCATCGGTGACGGCATTGCCATAATGAATGGTCTTGACCATGCCATGTACGGCGAAGTTATCACCTTTGATAACGGAACCAAGGGTATGGTTCAGAATATCGAAAGAGACAGGATAGGTGTTATTCTGTTTGGGGATGAATCCGGACTTTCGGAAGGAAGCAGAGGTATACGTACAGGACGAATGGCAGGTATCTCGGTTTCCGATGAGTACCTCGGAAGAGTTGTCAATGCTCTCGGAGAGCCTATTGACGGACTTGGTCCGGTAAACGGATCAGAATTCCGTGCCATCGAGCAGCCGGCCCCCGGAATCATTGACCGTTCACCGGTTAATGAACCTATGCAGACAGGAATCCTCGCCATAGATTCAATGTTTCCTATAGGAAGAGGCCAGCGTGAGCTTATCATTGGTGACCGTCAGACAGGAAAGACCTCTATCGCTATAGATACCATCCTTAATCAGCATGACAAGAACTGCATATGCATTTATGTAGCCATAGGTCAGAAGGAATCAACCGTTGCGTCTCTGGTTGAGACCTTAAAGAAGCATGAAGCCATGAGATATACCTGTGTGGTTGCGGCAACAGCAGCAGATCCCGCACCGCTTCAGTATATCGCTCCTTATTCGGCAACATCACTTGCGGAATACTTCATGTATAAGGGTCAGGATGTTCTCATCATTTATGATGATCTTTCAAAGCATGCGGTTGCTTACAGAGCACTTTCACTGCTTCTCGGAAGATCACCTGGACGTGAGGCTTATCCGGGCGACGTATTCTACCTTCATTCAAGACTTTTGGAGCGTTCCTGCCATCTGAACAAAGAGCTTGGAGGCGGATCCATAACAGCCCTTCCTATCATAGAGACCATGGATGGAGATGTATCTGCATACATTCCTACAAATGTTATTTCCATTACAGACGGACAGATATTCCTTGAATCCAATCTTTTCTTCGAAGGTCAGAGACCTGCGGTCAATGTGGGACTTTCCGTATCCCGTGTCGGAGGCGCTGCCCAGACAAAGGCAATGAAGAAATCCGCAGGATCTCTTCGTATCGATCTTGCCCAGTTCAGAGAAATGGCTGTATTTACGCAGTTCTCCTCTGATCTTGACCAGAACACAAGAGATCTTCTTACACAGGGTAATGTTTTGATGGAGCTTCTTAAGCAGCCATTATGCAATCCTATGTCATTAAGTGATCAGGTCATAACACTTGTTGTGGCTCTCAATCACAGCATGATGAGCATTGAGAAGAAAGATGTTAAGAGATTCCAGGGTAAGATGCTTGAGTATTTCAGACAGAGATATCCTGAGATCGGAAAGAACATTGAGATTTCAAGAATGATCGGAGACGATGCAAGAAATGAGATCATTACCGTGGCTGAGGAATTCTTAAAGATGTGGAAAGACAGTGACGGGCATCTCGGAGATGAAGTAGAGGAAAAATAATGCGGGTATTGCCCTCATTATTTCATACGGAGGAGTGAATTGTGGCAACAACAAGAGAGCTGAGAGACAGAATCTCCAGCATTGACAATACCTTAAAGATCACAAATGCCATGTATCTTATCTCCAGTACAAAGCTTCGAAAAGCCAGGGTGGAGCTTCAGCAGACCGAACCTTACTTTTATACCCTGAGAACCACCATACAGCGTATCCTGAGACATGTTCCCGAAGGGTTTAGACATCCTTATCTTGATCTCAGAGAAGATCTTCGTAAGAAGGAGAGAACAGAGAATTACAGAACAGCAATTATCTGTGTTACTGCCGATAAGGGACTTGCGGGTGCTTATAACCATAATGTTATAAAGCGTACGGAGGAAATCCTTAAGGCGAGACCGAAGCATAAGCTGTATGTTGTAGGAGAAATGGGCAGAGTATATTTCCGCTCAAATGGGATAGATATTGAAGAAGAATTCCATTATACGGCTCAGAATCCGACCCTTCATCGTGCTCGTGTCATTACAGGACGAGTACTGGATCTTTTCCACGATAATGAGATAGATTCTGTTTATATTGTCTATACCAGAATGAAGAATTCTCTCGAGATGGAAACGGAAACGGAGCAGCTTTTGCCCATTGATAAGATCAATAAAGGCGTATTCGGACAGGCTATACCTATGGTTGCGGGCATGGAGGAATTCAGACTGGTGCCTTCTGCAGAAGCGGTCATTGACAATGTAATTCCCGATTATATCAGTGGTTTCATATACAGTGCCCTGGTTGAGTCCTTCTGTTCGGAGCAGAATTCCAGAATGACTGCCATGGATGCAGCCAACAGAAGCGGTAATAAGCTTAAGCAGGAATTGAGCATTCAGTATAACAGAACCCGTCAGGCCGCCATCACTCAGGAAATAACCGAGGTTGCGGCGGGAGCGAGAGCCCAGAAGAAGAATCGTTAGAAGCTTTAGGTATCGGATTTTCGAAACCGGTGGGTTTACAAGGAGATACATATGCAGATAGGAAAGATAGTGCAGGTAATGGGTCCGGTAGTGGATGTCGAGTTTGAAAGCGGCTCCGTTCCGGAGATAAAGACTGCACTTAATGTAGATAATCATGGTACCAAATGTACCATGGAAGTTGCGCAGCAGCTTGGGCACAGTACAGTCAGGTGCATCATGCTTACTGCCAGTGAAGGACTTGAAAGGGATATGGAGGTTATCGACACCGGAAAAGGTATCACTGTTCCGGTTGGAGAAAAGACCCTTGGAAGACTTTTCAATGTTCTTGGTGATGCTATAGACGGCAAGGAGGATCCCGAAACGGAAGAACGTTGGGAAATCCACAGAAAGCCGCCTAAGTTTGAAGATCAGAATCCGGTTCAGGAAGTACTGGAAACAGGAATAAAGGTTATCGATCTTCTGGCCCCTTATGCAAAGGGAGGTAAGATCGGACTTTTCGGAGGAGCCGGTGTAGGTAAAACAGTCCTTATACAGGAGCTTATAAGAAATATCGCTACAGAGCATGGCGGATACTCTATCTTCACCGGTGTAGGAGAGCGTTCCCGTGAAGGAAACGATCTTTACAGTGAGATGACAGAAAGCGGAGTTATCAAAAACACTGCCCTCGTGTTCGGACAGATGAATGAGGCTCCCGGTGCGAGAATGAGAGTTGCGGAGACCGGCCTCACCATGGCTGAGTATTTCCGTGATGTACAGCATAAGGATGTACTTCTGTTTATTGATAACATTTTCAGATTCGTACAGGCAGGTTCCGAGGTTTCATCACTCCTTGGAAGAATGCCTTCGGCGGTAGGTTACCAGCCCACTCTTGCAACAGAGATGGGACAGCTTCAGGAGAGAATCGCGTCCACCCGCCAGGGTTCCGTAACATCTGTTCAGGCAGTATACGTTCCTGCGGATGACCTTACTGATCCTGCTCCGGCAACAACATTTGCCCATCTTGACGCAACCACCGTACTTAGCCGTAAGGTAGTTGAGCAGGGTATCTATCCTGCGGTGGATCCTCTGGAATCCTCTTCAAGAATCCTTACAGAGGATATAGTGGGTAAGGAGCATTATGACACAGCCCAGAGCGTACTCAGGATACTTCAGAAGTACAAGGAGCTCCAGGATATCATCGCTATCCTTGGTATGGAAGAACTTTCGGAAGAGGATAAGAAGACGGTATTCAGAGCCCGTAAGATACGTAACTTCCTGAGCCAGCCTTTCTTTGTAGGTGAGCAGTTCACAGGAGTTCCGGGTAAGTACGTTCAGCTTAAGGATACCATCAAGGGCTTTAAGGCTATAATCGATGGTGAGATGGATGACTATCCTGAGAGCGCATTCTTTAATGTGGGAACCATCGAAGATGTGAAGAAAAAGGCTGAGGATATGGCAAATGCCGAATCCAGGAAGAATGTCGGTTGAGAATACTGACTGAATCGGTGTTTTATCCGGAGAATGCTTGATTTAAAAGATTTCCCGGATATGTAAATTGAGTTGATGTGAGGTTTTGAAATGGCAGCGACCTTTAGTCTTAATGTGACAGCTTCCAATAAGGTATTTTATAACGGACCGGCAGAATATCTGCAGATCATAACCCTGACCGGATCCCGTGGTATCATGGCACATCATGCACCGGTTATATATGCAGTGGAAACCGGTCAGATGAGCATCGTTAAACCGGATGGAGAAAGAGTAACCGTCGTTGTGAGTAACGGTGTCTGTACCTGTGCCAACAACCGTGTAACCGTTTTGGTGGATACCTGTGAAACCGCCGACGAGATCGATGTAAAAAGAGCTGAAGAGGCAAAGGAAAGAGCTCTTGAACAATTAAGACAGAAGCAGTCTGTAGGTGAATTCAAGAGATCACAGATGTCTCTTGCCCGTGCGCTTACAAGACTTGAATTCTCCAGTCAGAAGAAGCATTATATTTGATAGTTAAAAAAGGCAGACTTATGAAGAGCATGTTCATAAGCCTGCTATTTTTGTGCTATTTTTGTTTTGCCATAACAAAAAAGAAATGGCATTGGAAAGAGAGAGAATATAAAATAAAAGAAGATTATACAGAGATACGGATATGCTGAACAAACCTGAAAATCTTTTTTCTGTATGTGGGATTAAGGTTTAAAAACAACACTGATACATCAGAGTAAGGAGTTTTTTATGCGAGAGACAGAAGAATTAAAAGTTGGTTTTATAGGATTTGGGAATATGGCGGGAGCAATAGCTGAAGGACTTATCAATTCAGGCTTTGCGGCCGAAAACTGCTATGCAGCAGCAGGTCACTTTGACAGGCTTAAGGAAAAGTGTGAGAAAATGGGTGGAATTAACCCTGTTGAAGATATATCGGATCTTATCGATGCTTCTGATATAATCTTTATCGCAGTGAAACCTGCTAAGGTAAAGGAGGTCATCACCCCTGTAAGAGCTCAGCTTTCTCTCGACGGCAAGGTTATAGTGTCTGTTGTATGGGGATATAATTATGACAGATACTTTGATGAAGAGGTTCTCGTTAAGGGAACTCATGTTATATGTTCCTGCCCCAATACTCCGGTTGCCATAAATAAGGGGATTTTTGTTGTGGAAAATAAGAATTCTCTTTCGGAAGAAGAATTTGAAACCGTAAATGAACTTCTGGGAAGAATAAGTCTGGTTATTCCGGTGGAGACAAAACTTCTCGGGATTTCCGGTACAGTCTGCGGATGCGGTCCTGCCTTTACGGATATGTTCATAGAATCACTTTCAGATGCAGCGGTAATGTACGGAATACCGAGAAAGACAGCTTATCAGATGGTGTCAAGAATGATAGAGGGCACCTCTGCACTTCAGCTCCACAGCGGAAAGCATCCCGGAGAGATGAAGGATGAAGTTTGTTCACCGGGCGGATCCACCATAAAAGGAGTTGCGGCATTGGAGGAACATGGATTCAGAGGAGCTGTGATAGATGCCGTAAAGGCGATTCAGGGATGAGACGGAAATTATGATACAGAATGATACTGACCGTAGTATGGTATTCTTGTAACAGTCCTTAAGTATAAAAAACTTGTCAGTACTAAGTAAAAAGTGTATTATATAAAAAAATTGTTGGCATGGATTTTTGACGTTAGGTCATAAATGCCGGTTGAAACATTAATACAGAAGAGGTTTCAGGGAGACAGTATAGAGATGATGAATCCAAAAACAAAGAAAACCATATCAGCGGTTATTGTCATTGCTCTTGTATTTGCAATGGTGCTGACAATGGTTCTTCCTTATATTTTGAAATAAGTAAGAGAAATGCGAAGCGGCAGTCCATTGCGGACTGCCGCTTCTTCATTTTCGCGATATTGCCGTCACCCGGGCGTTGTGCTTATAGAAACGTACATGTGACGGCTGACTTGGAACCTGGCAGGGTATACATGCCCGGTTGAGGAGAAGAAATGGATCAAAAGATAAATCCGGGACAGGACCTTGTGATAGTGGGAGAGATAGGTACCTACGGGGCTGAGAAGCTTTTGGAACTGTACCAGGAAGAAATAAATAAAAGATTTTCAATGTTCTATCTTTCCGAAGAAAAAAGAAAGCTTTCGGAACAGAAAGCAGTAATGGAGCAGTGGTACAATGCCGCCCGTGAGGCGCGAGCGGATGAGACTTCGGCAGATCCGATTGAGTTTGCCATGCCGGGTTACAGAAAAATCTATGGCGTAACCGGAATCCGAAAGGTTGAAAAGGGCGGAATACTTAAAGCTTTGTGGGATTTTTGCGAGGCGGATGCATTGGACCCGGAAACCGGAAGAAAAAAGGGATACGGGCTTGGATGTGAATTTAGATACGACAGCATACCTGTAAGCCAGTTTACCATGGAGATATGTGAGTTATTCGATGTTTTGCCATACAGACTCTGGTCCCGGGACTGTTTCCTCATGACCATGGAAAAGGGAGATCACTTTTGCCGTGATTTTCTGGAGATGCAGTTAAGAGCATCAAAAAAGCTGGCGGACGAGACATTTTTAAAGGGGTCAAGAGTGGGTTTTGACAGTGAACAGCATGTGAGAACCACGGAACCTGTAAAAGCCTCTGTTTTCGGAAGGATAACAAAGGAAAAGAAGCGCATAAGGGTAGACGGGACAGAGATCGGATATCTGACAAGGGAAAGCTATGAAGAGCTTGACAGATTCCTTAAACAGTGACCGGTGGAAGTGACATTCCGGTTGCCGGTAAGGGTTCGGAGGATAAGATCGCTTTACCTTAATAGAGTCTTAAGTTGAATGAACAGTGACAGGATATTAAAATTAAAATAATGTTATAGGGAAGTTTAAAAAATGTAAGGAGTAAATCATGAGAGAAAAAATCTTAACCATCATAGAAAAGAATTCCCGACTTACAGTCAAGGATATCGCAAGTATCCTGGGTGAGTCTGAGGCCAAGGTTGCCGCAGAGATAGAGGCAATGGAAAATGAACATATTATTTGCGGATATCATACTCTTATAAACTGGGACAAAACTCAGGATGAGAGAGTTGATGCTCTTATAGAAGTAAAGGTAACACCTCAGCGAGGACTTGGATTTGACTCCATAGCACAGCGCATCTATCAGTATGATGAGGTTGATGCGGTTTATCTTATGTCAGGTTCCTTTGATTTTACCGTGCTTATAAGCGGAAAAACCATGAAGGAGGTTGCATCCTTCGTATCCAGCAAGCTTTCTCCCATGGATTCCGTGCTTTCCACTGCTACACATTTTGTACTTAAAAAATATAAAGATCATGGCACCGTTATAGAACAGCCAAGAGTTGACGAGAGAATGAAGGTATCACCATGAGAAATCCATTGAACAGTAAGATCACAGGCATACAGCCCAGTGGTATAAGAAAATTTTTTGATATAGTTTCGGAGATGAAGGACGCCATATCCCTCGGAGTCGGTGAGCCTGATTTTGATACTCCGTGGCATATAAGAGAAGAGGGTATACATTCTCTCGAGAGAGGAAGAACCTTTTATACCTCCAATTCAGGCCTTAAGGAACTGAGAGAAGAGATCACCAGGTATATAAAGAGAAAGTACAATGTGGACTATAATCCGCTGACAGAGACACTGGTAACGGTAGGCGGATCAGAGGCCATAGATATGGCTCTCAGGGTAATGCTGGATCCCGGGGATGAAGTGCTGGTACCTCAGCCCAGTTACGTATCCTACGTTCCCTGCACCATTATGGCAGGCGGAACACCTGTGCCTATAGAGCTTGAGGAAAAGGATGAGTTCAGACTGACACCGGAGAAGCTTCAGGAAAAGATCACACCGAAGACAAAGGTGCTGGTACTTCCCTTCCCCAACAATCCTACGGGAGCAATTATGGAGAAGGAGGATCTCGAGAAGATCATACCTATCATCGAAGAGCACGACCTCTTTGTTATTACGGATGAAATCTACAGTGAACTAAGCTACAAGGGAACTCCCTCCAGCATCATCGAGTTTCCGGGAATGCGTGAGAGAACTGTTTATATCAACGGTTTCTCCAAGGCTTATGCTATGACCGGATGGAGACTTGGATACTGCTGCGGACCTCAGATCATAATGCAGCAGATTCTCAAACTTCATCAGTTCGCTATCATGTGCGCTCCCACAACTTCACAGTATGCTGCTACTGAAGCCCTGAAAAACGGTGACGATGATGTAGCCAAGATGAGAGAGTCGTATAATGAGAGAAGAAGATATCTGGTGACACGTTTGAGAGAGATGGGCATGGAGTGTTTTGAGCCTTATGGGGCTTTTTATGTATTTCCGTCCATCAAACGCTTTAATATGAGTTCGGAGGAATTTGCAACGAGACTTCTTCAAGAAGAAAAGGTGGCTCTCGTTCCGGGTACCGCCTTCGGGGATTGCGGCGAAGGATTTTTGCGTATCTCCTATGCATATTCGCTTCAGGATCTGAAGAAGGCTCTGGACAGGATAGAAAAATTTGTGAGCAGACTGAAATAAACAGATAATCCACGGGGATTCTTTTGAGGTACTCAAAACCATATGGCTTACATGGTAAATTTTGGTAGTAATGAAAGAATCCTTTATCGACTGATGACCATTGCAGAATATTTTTTACATACGGAGGAAATATGGCCTGGTACGATAGTGCAATTTTTTATCATATGTATCCGCTTGGTATGGTGGGAGCTGAAAAAGTAAACGATGGCGGAAAAGTGAGACGCCGCTTTGATCAGCTTACGGCTTTTATCCCCTATCTTAAGGTACTGGGATGTGACGCCATATACATTGGACCGCTCTTTGAGTCAGGAAGTCATGGGTATGACACCACTGATTACAAAACCGTAGACCGTAGACTGGGTACCAATGAAGACTTTCGGAAATTTGTGGATACGGCCCATAATTACGGCATCCACGTAATAGTTGATACAGTTTTTAATCACACAGGCAGAGACTTTTTTGCATTTAAAGATATAAGGGAAAAGGGACCGGACAGTCAGTATAAGGACTGGTACAAAGGCATCAATTTCGGAGGTCGTTCACCGAGAGGTGATAATTTCGGCTATTCCGCATGGCGCGGGGCATGGGAGCTTCCGGAGCTTAACTTCAACAATGAGCATATGCGGAAATATCTCATAGAAGTGGTACAATATTGGGTGGATACCTTTGATATCGACGGATTGAGGCTTGACTGTGCTGATGTTCTGGATATCAACTTCCAAAAGTCCTTAAGATACTTCACGACCCAGATGAAGCCGGATTTCTGGCTTATGGGTGAGGTTATACATGGGGAGTATCCAAGATGGGTTAATGCTGAAACCCTGCATTCAGTCACAAACTATGAGCTTCATAAATCCATTTACAGCGGTTTCAACAGCCATAACTTTTTTGAGATTGCCCATAATCTCAATCGGAATATGAATATTGCGAGGGATCTGTATCTGTTCCTTGAGAATCATGATGTGGACAGGATCGCTTCAAAGCTTGAAAATAAAGATAACCTTAAGCCCTGTTACATGGCTCTTTTTACCATGCCGGGCAAGCCTTCGATCTACTATGGCGGTGAATTCGGACTTGAAGGCAGGAAGAAGGACGGTTGTGATGACAGTCCTCTGAGACCTTCCATCAATATTGACGAAATGAAGCCCAACAGCTTTACTTCATTTGTCGCCAAGCTTGCGGAAATACACGGTAAGAATTCAGAGCTTCACATGGGACAGTATAAAGAGCTTTATCTCCAATGTAAGCAATGGGCATATGCCCGCGTAGATACTAACAGTGCGGTGATAACGGCAATAAACAATGCAGAAGAACCGGCTGTATTCTATGTAACCCTGCCTGTGAAGGGTAATGTTGCCTTTGATCTCATTACGGAAGAAGAGATTGAGATCGAGCAGGATGACAGGATCATGATAAATCTTGAACCGAATTCGGGAAAGATTATAAAAATAAAATGATATAAATGATTTTTTTAATGGAGGAAAAGAATGTCAGCTAGGTCATCAAGAAGAAAAAAAATAACTAAACCTAAGGTGGAAAAAAGTAACGTAGCGATAAAAAACACACCTGTGACCGCAGTCTCCGTTGATGCACCAAAACAAAAGAGGCAGAATATGGAAGAATTGGATCCCGTATTTTTAACGCAATTAGACCGTTATCTTTTTGGAGAAGGCAGAAATTACAAGATTTATCAGAAGATGGGAGCGCATCCTGCTGTACTCAACGGAAAGAAGGGAATGCATTTTGCTGTCTGGGCACCTCATGCCAAGGCTGTAGCCATCGTTTGCGACAGAAACGGATGGGATGTGGAAGCGAATTATATGCTTCCCCTGGAAGACAGCGGAATATATGAAGGCTTTATAGAAAACATGGGTTATGATGAGCTCTACAAATTCGCCATACATACCCAGAGAGGCGAAATATTATATAAAGCCGATCCTTATGCTTTTTCTGCAGAATACAGACCCGGAACCGCTTCAAAGACTGCTGATGTAGCCGGTTATCCATGGGGGGATGGTGAGTGGCTCAGCAAAAGAGCCGGAACACCGACATTTGCACAGCCTATGGCCATTTACGAATGTCATATAGGTTCATGGCGTAAGAAAGACCGGGAAGAGAAGAACGGTTTCTATAATTACAGAGAGGCAGCAGATGAGCTTGCACAGTATTGTAATGATATGGGATACACCCATGTGGAGCTTATGGGAATAGCCGAGCATCCTCTGGACGCAAGCTGGGGTTATCAGGTTACAGGTTATTATGCACCTACCAGCAGATACGGTTCCCCCAAGGATTTTATGTACATGGTGGATCATCTGCACCAGAAGGGAATCGGAGTCATTCTTGACTGGGTTCCGGCACACTTCCCGAAGGATGCCCAGGGACTTGCGGATTTTGACGGTGCCCCTACCTATGAATATCCGGATCCACGTATGGGAGAGCATCCTGACTGGGGCACAAAGATTTTTAACTACAGCAAGAATGAGGTAAAGAATTTCCTGATCGGAAACGCTCTTTACTGGTATGACGAGTACCATATAGACGGACTCCGTGTGGATGCGGTTGCATCGATGTTATATCTTGACTATGGACGTAAGGATGGTCAGTGGTGTCCGAACAAGTTTGGAGGCAACGGAAATCTGGATGCCATGGAGTTCTTCAAGCATCTCAATTCCGTAATACGCGGCAGAAAAGACGGAACCATGATCATCGCAGAGGAGTCCACAGCCTGGCCGAAGGTAACAACTCCTCCCGAGGATGACGGTCTGGGATTTACCTATAAGTGGAATATGGGCTGGATGCATGACTTCCTTGATTACATGAAGCTGGATCCCTTATTCCGTAAGGGTGCACATAACCTTATGACCTTCGGTATGAGCTATGCCACTGCCGAAAAATTCATTCTTGTACTTTCACATGATGAGGTAGTGCATCTTAAGTGCTCCATGATAAACAAGATGCCCGGAATCTATGAGGACAAGTTCAGGAACCTGAAGTGCGGCTATCTGTTCATGTTTGGCCATGCCGGAAAGAAGCTTCTTTTCATGGGACAGGACTTTGCCCAGCTTCATGAGTGGAATGAGAATGTGGCTTTGGACTGGTATCTCATTGATGAACCATGGCATAAGAATGTACATGAATTTATGAGGGATCTCCTTCATATGTACAGAAAATATCCTGCTTTGTGGGAGCTTGATGACAGCTGGCAGGGATTTGAGTGGATCAATGCCGATGATAATGACAGATCCATTTTCAGCTTTATACGAAAGGACAAGACCGGAAAGAACAGCCTTCTCTTCGTTATCAATATGACTCCTATGGAAAGAAAGGACTACATGGTAGGAGCACCTGTAAAGACCAAATATACTTTGATCCTGGATGAAAACGGAAATACAAGAGCGGATGCAAAGAATGTTTATCTTGCAGAAAAAGGAGAATGTGACGGTAAACCATTCCGTATCAAATATTCATTACCGGCCTATGGATGCGCAGTATTCAGGTTCAATTATTGATAATAAAAAATTTGTTATTTTTTTAACGATTTTTGTTTTCTTTTGGAAAGCACTGTAGTATGATAGGTTTATCCAAAGAACGGATGGACATTTTTAGAACGACAGTGAATACATAAGGGTTATATGTAAAGGAGACAGGAACATGGCAAGAGAGTTATTATCACAAAAAGCAACTCAGAGTGTTTATCGCGACGGAGATAAAATCTTAAAGATATTTGCCAAAGATTTTGATAAGTCTGAAGTTTTCCATGAGGCATTTATCAACACTCGTGTTGAGAATATCGATGGGATAAACGTTCCAAAGATAACAGGAGTCAGATTTGAAGACGGACAGTGGCTCATCGAAAAAGAGTATGTTGAAGGAAAGACACTTCAGCAGCTTATGGATGAAAACCCGGATAAGCTTGATGAGTATATCGGAAAAATGGTAGACCTTCAGCTTCTTATGTTCACAAAGAAGGCACCTCTTCTTCAGAAGCTGAGAGACAAGCTGACCTATCAGATTAATGGATTAAACACCATTGATTCAAGCACCAGATATGAGCTTCTTACAAGACTTGAATCTATGCCAAAGCACTTTAAGCTTTTGCACGGAGATTTCAGACCTTCAAACATCATCGTTAAGGATGACGGAAGTATGTATCTTATTGACTGGGTACATGCATCACAGGGTAATGCCAGTGCGGATGTTGCAAGAACTTATACCATTCTGTATCTTAAGAATAAGGATGCAGCTGAGAAGTATTATGCTGATTTCTGTGCAAAGACAAATACAGATAAGAGCTATGTACATAAGTGGCTGCCTATCGTTGCAGCAGCAAATCTTACCAAGAACAGACCTGAAGAGAAAGAAATTCTCGAAAACTGGCTTAACGTTGCAGATTTGATGTAAACAAAGTATGATGAAACCGTCGCCGTAAGGGCGACGGTTTTTTTAGTGATAAAGCCGTCAAGCGGGCGTTGTGCTTTTATAAACTCACATTTGACGGCTAACGGGAAATCGAGTAGGTAATAATCTATGCTCGATTTTACAGGAAAGGGTTTGATATGGAATCTACATTCAGCAGAACTGAACTGCTTCTCGGAAGGGAAGCTATGGAAAAGCTTAAAAATAAAAGAGTGATAGTATTTGGTGTCGGAGGTGTCGGAGGATATGTATGTGAAGTTCTGGCCAGAACCGGTGTAGGCAGCATAGACCTGGTGGATAATGACACCGTTAACGAATCCAATATCAACCGCCAGATCATAGCCACGAGAAAAACCATCGGAAGATATAAAGTTGATGTAATGGCAGAAAGGATCAACGACATAAATCCCGGGTGCAGAGTTAATGCACACAGGATGTTTTTTCTTCCTGAAAACAGTCATGAATTTGATTTTCGGGAATATGATTATGTGGTGGATGCTGTAGATACCGTAACAGCAAAGATACAGATAATAGCAGCCTGTAATGAAGCAGGGACACCGGTGCTTAGCAGTATGGGGGCAGGAAATAAACTGGATCCCACAAAATTTCAGGTTGCCGACATATATAAAACCTCTGTTGATCCCCTGGCCAGGGTTATGCGCAGGGAACTGAAAAAAAGAGGAATCAGGAAGCTTAAAGTTGTTTTCTCCACAGAATTACCTGTAAAACCGAAGGAAAATGTGGAAAAAACGCCTGAGGAGCAGGAGTCTCACGCTTCTTCAGAGTCTGCTTCCGGAGCTTTCAAAAAGGCGGTCCCCGGATCTGTAGCATTTGTCCCATCTGTTGCCGGAATGATAATTGGCGGAGAAGTTATAAAGGATCTTATAAAAGACTGGTAAAAATCCCCGGAAATTATTAAAATAAAGAAAGATATTTAATTATGCGGTCGTGAGGTGAATTTATGAAGAGATGGTATAGTGAAGAGAGGGTTGTATTACTTATAAAACAGGAAGAATTTGCGTCCATATACCCCAGATACGTAAAAAGTAACATAAAGTATATCCAGGGTGAGTGGTTAAAGGATATGAGAGATCCCAACACACCCAGTGTCACTATGGAGCAATTCGTTAACCGGGATATTGTTGGTTCAGTCAAATGGATAAGAGCCGAATTTGCCGGAGGTAAGGGGGATGAGGAATCCCAGTTTTTTGATCTTTATGCTGTTGACGGAAACAAGGAAGGGGTCAGCATAGTGTTTACTCCTTTTATTTCCGTTGATGGCTTCGGAAATACAGGCTTTAACAATAAAAGAATAAAGACTGATCTTTCAGAAATGGAAAAGGTTTACTATATTCTTCCTAACAGACCGGAATTCAGTGATATGATAGGTGCTATTTCCGGAAAGGCTTATTCTGCCATTGCTCTTAATCAGGAGTTCAGAAAAAAGCTTGGTGATTATCTTCCGGATGACTTTGCATTGGAAAAACATATCGGAATACTGAATTATACCTACGAAAGAGATCTGGATGCAGAAGAAAAAGCGGCAGAGGAAGCAGCGGAAGCCGGGGATAAGGAAGCAGCAGAGTAATACTGCGGATTATAACTTCACATCACTATTTGTTCTGCCGTTTGATGGTGGAATGGAGATTAGTGTGAAAAATACTTTTCATCACTATTTGTGCCGCCGATCAAAGGCGGCGGAATGGGTATTAATATGTATTATGCAATTTGAGCCTCATCGGGCATTTTATGCATAATGAGGTCAATTGCAATCATGAGAGACAGGCCGGCTTCTAAAGCCAGGATCAGAGGGAGAGTTTTTCTGAAGATAAAAGCACCTTTCAGGAACCAGACCAGAGAGGGAATCGCGATCATAAGAAGAACAGAAAGCAAAATCTTTCCCCTCAGAGAATGATCCCCGGATTTAGAATCAAGCCTGTCTTTTATTGTTGCTTCATTCTGTAAAGCTTCGGTTTTTCTGCTTTCCTTTGACTTATGGATCTGCGGGAATGTAAAAATACCGAACAGCTTTGAATCCTCAGGTTCTGCCAGATTACGAACCTCCACATTTTGAGAAAGGTCATTAACAGGGTAGTTATTCTTGTCGTAATCTGAAGGGAAGGAAATACTGCCGGCACCGGTTTCAGGATACGGAGAGGCAGAAGACAGGGACATTATGCCGGAAGATATTCCGGGGACCGCCTCTTCCTTTTCGCTCTTGAGCTGAGCCTTCAGCTTCAAAAATTCTATATCTTCACTTGCTTCAGTACTGTCCATAAGAGCTTCAGAAGGAGCCTTACTGTTATTGTTCAGGATTATTCCGGCATCCACAGGTCTGAAAATTCCATCCCGGGAAATGAGACCCGGCTGCTTTTTTGTATTATCGGCAGAAACATTATTCAGCTCCTTCTCTTTTTCAATGTTTGTGCGCACGATTCGCATGAGGTCAGTTAACTGATAGAATTCCTTGCCTGTTTCCTGAAATAAGGAATAGCCGATGATGACGGCTCTGTCATCTTCATAATCAATATGCTTTAAAACATAGGTGAGAAGCTCTGTAAGTTCATCCCTGAAAACATTGTTATATGTCGGAATCAGCGTAAAAAGCCACTTGTTGCTGTCCGGATTGTAGAAAACGGAAGATGAGGAAAGAAATATGGAGTTTTCAGAGATCATATACTCTTCCAGGGAAGAAAGAAAATCATTGAGACATTCCATAAAGACCGAGATATCCTGATGAGATAATGCTTTTGTATCGAAAAGCCTGTTCATGGGTTCAAGACCGGTGACATTATAGCTTAAGATCGTACCTTCCGGTGAATGTTCATAAACCAAAGGTAAAGCACCGGGTACAGGGGTTTCCTTTAAAAGCTTTGTTTCATATGCTTCCGGTGATATATCCATATTCCTGATGTTCATAAAGCTATGTGTAAGTGAATGTTCAAAACTGATGTTGTTTTCCATGATTAGGACTCTCCTTCTTCTGCAGGATCGATGTCCTGCTCAAATATACTGATTTCCCGAATGAAATTTTCCGGTTTAAATATTTTTTCACCATCCGGTTTATGGCTGTCCACTTCCTCTTCGATGGCAGTTCTTGTGAAGTTGTTGATCTTTGATTGAAGGTGGACGGCTCCGTTTATCAAAGTGGCTATAACTAAAAAAGTAAAGCTTAGAACATAGGTGGCTTCAATTGTATTCATAGTAACTCCGGGTTAGAGATTAAAGGTTAAGATTCATAAGAATTGGATAAAGCCCCGGCAGCATAAGGGGTATAAGGGGCAGTGACATATGTTGAAGATCCTTGTTTTTGATTTTTCCGTAAATCAGCATCACAGCACTTAAAACAAATGCCGAAAGAAAGCCGCTGATAAAGATGAAAAGTACGGATCTTACATTGATATAAAGTGCTGAAATGGTCATAAATACAGCATCTCCTATCCCGAGAGCTCCTCTTGAAACGAGACTGACAAAAAGCAACAGAAGACCCGGGATAAATCTTATGACAAGGTCATTCAATAAATAGATGTCAAAAGCTGTTTTGATAAAAATATTATGATACAGGAATAAAGGGAATCCTGTGAGGATAAAAATGAGATGTATCATATTCGGCACAGCTCTGTATCTGAGATCAAATACACAGGCCAGGAAAAAATAAAACAGAAATATAAAAAAACAGACTTTAGATATAATAATAGTATTTAACATAGGGATTTTAACCGCAGCGGACGCAGCCATGTTTGCCCATAGCCTCTGCTTCGGATTTTTTAAAGGGTTGAATGTAACTTGATAAGGTTTTACAGGTGGGAGTACTGTGATAGCTTCTGGCCCCGCTGGTATAGTAAACAACTGACATTCTTGTATTTGGTCTGCAGGAGGCGCAGGGAGAAAATCGTCCACCGAACTTCGTGCGAAGGGTTTTCATTTCTTCCCCGGAAGCCTTATGTATCTCATGGGTTATATAGGTACAGTCCATGGTAGTATGATAAACATCGCTTTCCTTTGTACTTACATAAACCGTGATATCATCCTTTATTCCGGTGTTTCCGTTATCCTCCATCCAGCGGTTGCCGTCAGCACCTATCCAGGCTCTCCGGCTGCTTACTACCTGCTGCTCAATGCTGTTCAGGCCAAAAACCGAAAAAGGCAGTAAAGCATCATAATCAGCCACATACTTGATGTTTTTATCGGTTACCTCAGAATCCTTCAGCATATCGATATGCGCCATTCCGGGCTGCTCTATCTGGTGACCAAGAGCCAGAGCGGAAAGGGTGGTTTCAAAGCTGCTTACCATATCTTTATCCAGCTTCAGGGTTCCGTCTTTTCTTTTGTAGTATTCAATGTATTTTTCCTGAGCCACCATGCGGGAATTCTCTTCAAGGATCACAAGAGCATTACGCTGGTGGTTCAGGATCAACATGGGTGTCATGAGGACAACGCAGGCAAAAATGAGCAGTGTTAATGAGAGAGTTGCCTCCACCGTATATGAAGAACGGCATGACGAATGAAGAAAAGTATTAAGTTGTGTGATGTATTTGTTTTTATTTTTATTTTCTGATTGCGTTTGTTCGTACTTGGAGTTTTGAAATAAGCGCAATTTAGGTTTAAATACTTTCATGGTCATGTCGGGCTCACTTAATGTGTATCATTTTTATATTTGTAATAGGTCGAAACCCGGAAAGAGTAATCTTTTTCTGGAACATTTCCTGCTACGAGATTTAAAACTCCGATACCGTACATAACGTGTCTTGTGTCCGGCTGGAGGTCAATTTCCAGAGCATATAAACATTCGTCTATGGAAAAAGTGGATTCCGGATCCTTACCTATTGTTCGAAGATTTTTTTCTATCCGGCTAAGCATCCTTTTGTTGATCTGAGTCTGATCCATGATGCCCTGTCCAAGCAGAAAGGTTCTTAAGTAATCTCTGTAGGAAAGGCCTTTTTTTGCTGCATTGTCTGCTTCAATGGATCTGCTGCTTCCGAAATCCAGTAAACCGCCTATATCCATGGACCAGGTTTCCGAATTATGAAAAACAGGCACGCGTCCGTTTGAGAGCAATGTCTTTACGTCTTTTATAGACTGGGCAAGAGCCCAGACTCCAAGGACAAAGAAGGTGAAAACTGATATAAGGGCAGGGTTTGCGGTTACACACAAAAAGGAAGTAACAAACGCCCTGGCTTCATTTCTTTTGGCGGTATCCGTGTAGAGATATATGAGATTAAGTCCTTCTCTTAAGGTGACAAGCTTTGTGACAAATTCCGATAAATTATCATAGTCACTTTCCTTGCCCTCAAGAAGGTACTCAAGCTCCAGACCTGTATTTCCGCTTGGGGGAAGAGACTTTTTATCCTGGGTACCCTGATGATAGTAGTTGAAATACTTCAGTGCATATTCTCCAATAAGAGCTATTTCCACCGGATTGGCTGTGGAATCCGTCATAAATTGTGGATTACTGTCATTGACTTTTGCTTTTGATGGAATTGCCTGACCGTCGGGAAGCACCATGGACAGCAGATTACCCTCTATAAAGGTGCTGATATTGTCGAGAAGCTGCTTGTTATGGCTGTTTATCTCCGATACTTCGCCGTTATAGGTCACAAGTGGAAAACTGTTCCAGTCTGATGCGGCACTGCTGTAGAAAGCGCTTATCTCGTCATCAAAATCCTCTTCCTCGTCATCCTCCTCGTCACATTCAGCCATTGCTTCCTGAAGCCAGTCTTCAAATTCTGTTACTTCGCTTTCCACACGGTCAGCTTCGCTCCGAAGCTCAAGAGTCTTTGCAGGCATGGCTTCTATTTCGGATCTTACGGTCCCGGTTCCCGAAACATAGTTTTCGTATTCGGAAATCTCCGCATCTATGGCGGCGATGCCCTCTTCCGAAAGGGATGACTTACGGGATTCAAAGTCGTTCCTAAGTTCAGAGACTCTTAAAGCGAGAAGATCCGCTGCGGCACTGTAATCGGAAACCGCTGAATCTATTTTGTCAAGGGATCTCATAAAGCTGTCCTTTGAGCTGTAGAACCCGTCCGGGGATTCATTACTCAAATCTGACCAGGCATCATAGTGACAGGCCTTGGAGCTTTTGGCTGCGGCGTCAACATTAAAAATAGCATCCTCCACCGCCTTTAAATCCTTGGAATCAAGAGCATATTTCTTTTGGAGCTCTCTTATTTCAGAGGTTTCGGAGGTTCGCTTAAAGATATTCTGCATTTCCTCCGAAAGATCGGATTCGTTTTTCTCCGAACCCGCAAAACGGATCAGAGAATCAACCATTCCGTACTTCATGTATTCAAGAATTTCTTCCTGAAAACAGGTATCCTCGGTGATATGAAGATGATCGCTGAGGTCAATGTTTTCCTCCTTCAGATTTCCGGGAAAAAGATTATGGGCACTTCTGTATGGTTCGGAAAAATCAAAGAACTCTTCTATGAGATCTCCGTCTGTCCGGTACTGAAGACCGAGCAGACGATAGTTTTCCCATAGTCCCCGATGGTACTGTGAGAAAAGAGACTCCATGGAGGCATCTGCCGCAACCTGCCAGTAGAACCGTTCTCCGACAGTTCTGCAGGATTCTGTTATCGTCAGCAGTAAGGCGGCGATCATGGTGAAACTCAGTGCCATAAAGATGGTCACTGATGATTTTGAACTGCCTGTGATTTTTAATGGTCGGAGCCACGCGGAACTGAATGCCGCAAAAGAATCCGAAAGGCTCCTTTCTTTGGTACTTCCGTTAAACATTAATAAACGCTTTGAGCAGAGCTGTCGATCTGATCGAAGATGTTGGTGAGGAGGTCATTGATTCTTCCCTTGAATACAAGAACAAGGGCGATCAACACTACCAAAAATTTTACTGTGGGTCACTAATATATTGATAAATCAAGGGGATTTACGTGATATACACTGTATTTTATATAACAGTTAATAGGGCATTGATAATGCCGAGATAGCTCTGAAACAAGAAAAAATTCTCTTGTTCAGGAAAATTGGAGAGGATTTTGATAATGAAATAATTACATTTTATAGCAGTGACGTAGGAGACTGGAACAGTTTTCCACTTGTGACCTATAATGTTGAGGTATCAGAGATAAACAGCCATAACAAGCATATTCTTGATAATATCCGTACTTTGATTCAGGTATAAGGAAACTGCTTTGAAACCGCTTAGTTACCATTATTCAAATTCGGCATACACTGCCAATCCTTTGCCGCGTAAGCGGTGCATTAGCAGGCTTTACAGAACATGATTGATTTAACACAAATAATAAAGCGGTTTCCTATGACCGGACAGGCGATATAATTACGGCCGGAATACTCACTTGAAGCAATTTTTAATAGCTACAAGTACTTATAGAACGAATGCTTAAGGGTGATGTTGTTAAGCTCAAGAAGGTTGGTGATTAGGGCATAGTAGTATAAAAATAGCCTCCAGACTATTTAATCTGAAGGCAGAATTTGTCATTAGTTAAGAAGTACATCAGCAATTTCATTTATTTCTGAAATTTTGGCAAGATGTTTTACTCCATTGTTTTTTAGTTTACTTATTCTCTGATCGGTAACATTACTATTTTTTGATATTACATGTATATTTTTGTTACCATAGTAATAGTCAATTATGACTTGTCGTTCTTTTGCATTTTTTAGATTAGATATAATATCGGATAAACGAAGCTTTGCATCCCGTTTTTGAATTATATCATGAGGGTCTTGATTGTATGGTATATGACATTCTCCATCAGCTGAAAAATGGTTATCAAGACTATCGATATAACTGGCTGAAATAGCAGCTCTTATATCTTTATATTGCTGCTCTGTGACACCCATCATATGCTTTACATATTCGTCAGAGGGTGTAGTTCCATTATGTTTGTTCTTATAATTATTAACAATGCCATAATATACTGCTATATGGTGCTGTTTATGACGAGGGATATGTATTAAATGATTATCTGCAATCCAATCATAAAGTGCGTGCTGGACATTGGCATATGCATAGGTATGGAAGGCAGCACCAAAGTTAGGATTATATTTTTCAACTGCTTTCATTAATGCAATCATAGCTACCTGGTTCATGTCATCTTCGTATGTTTTTTTATCGGGTTTTTCAACAATGATTCTTATAACGTGTTTGTGAATCATTTCTATGTTTTTTTGAACAATAAGCTCAAAAATGTGGTCTGCTTCCTGTTTATTACCACTCATTTTTTTATTAATATATAATGTTACTAAGTCTTCATTTGATAATTGTAATAATTCTTTGTCTGATGTAGGCATAAGTATATTACCCTCCTAATGTGTTTAAAGAGAAGCCATAAAGCTGAGAGCTTTCTGGTAGGTTTCATTATTTTCTGTGCTGTTTTCATATTTTTCCTCCTTAAATCCAGTATCGTAAGATCTGGATGTACTCCTGATTCTCATGGCTATTTTATCAGCCAATATATTAATATCTTTCTCCTCGAGTGTAATAGAATGAAATTCACTCTCTTGTACATAATTATTAACAGCAGTTATTATCATTTCTCGGGCAGTGTTAAATCCATACTTTTTACAATCGTTTAATGCTTGTAGTGCGCTGATATCAGCTGGCACTTCTTCGTAAAAGCGCACCGTCTTTTGTTTCATCAATGTACCGCCTCATATTTGTGTCTGAGAATATCTTCGTAACCCCGAGCATTTATGCAAATATCGTCGAGGATTGTGATATTTGTTCCTAAGTTTCTGGAGAAATTTTTGATCACAGTCGCACCGCCTCCCAGGAAAACAAAATCTGTAAGGGTGGAGTTAAACTTAAGAGTTATCAGTGTGTTCATTACTTTATCTACATAGTCGTAGAAACCATTTTGAATCAAAGCAAGGTAAGATGGATCTATGTTACTGGATCTGTTAATCATTACATCCTTAATGATCGTTTCTTCTGCTTCCTCTCCGTACTTTTGTCGGAGGTTTTCGTTGATCTCGGAAATAGCAGTTAGTGTGCCAAGAGAAAGGGACTTGCATCTGCTGACATCTGGCTGCCCTTCTGTTATCGGTAATATATCTATTGTCCAGCTGCCGATGTCGACAACGACTGTAGCCTTGTTGAAGGTATCTAAACGATTTACTACAGCGGCATAGCCCTGGGGAAAGACATCAACACTTACTATGTAGGCATTATAATTAACTCCCTCGTATCTGAAATTAAGCCGTTGATGTTTCATAAAATAGTCGTGGAAATCCTTTTTTTCTTTTCCTATCAAGGTAAGAGGAAGTCCGACTCCCAATCGCACATCTCCGGAAGTTATACCTAAATAGTTGAACTTTTCAGCGATACAGGCCATGGTTGATGCCAATATGTCATTATTGGATATCCTTGACATATGGATCTCCATCTTTGGAATTCCAACGGCATAATACTTTCCATTCCATGTGAGTACTTTTCTTTCTATCGCGGGCTTGCTGACCAGCTGCTTTACACCGGAGGGCATTACAAATCCGGTATCACATTTTGTGTTGCCATTACCATTGTCGACACCTACATAAATTAAACTCATAGTCTGATCCTCCTTATAAGTCATTTAAAACTGATACAACATGTGATTTGGCTTTATTCTCAAGCTTCTTGATTTTGGACTGAAGCTGAGCGATTAGTTCATCTTTTTCCCGTAGCTGCATCTTGAGTAGATCATTTTCCTTTGCCATAGCTTTGTCAAAGATTACCTTTTTTGGTGTTACAAAATCTTTACCTTCCTGGAGCTTTTGGAGCCGTACAAGCTCCGAGTGTACGGTTTCGTTGTTGTAATAAAATGCTCGTGATAATCCGGTTTGTTTAACCAATGTACAAACCAAAACCTGTTCGCCCTTATCGAACATTTTTTTCATCGTTTCCAAAGCTATTTCAACTTTTGTATGGCTTTGTTCTTGTTTTGAAAGGATCATGCTTTCATATTTTTTCATTTGATAACCTCCTGCAATTACTGTCTGTCAAAGTCTTGAAAACTAAACCTATTAATTAAATGATGATAGTTTGTTCTTATGATTGTGCTTCTCCAAATAGATAATCCTCTAATATCTTGTCCATTGAATCCCGCATTGTCCTGGTTTCATCAGCGAGCATTTTATTTCCAACTTTACGGTAGTACTTGAGGCTAGAGGTGTTGGAGTGCCCCATGAGCTCCGCAATAGTCTTATCATCAATGTGGAGCTCAGTGAGCCGTTTGCCATAGTTGTGGCGCCATGTATGTGTGCCAACGGTAAATAATCTGCCATGATCATCCCTCAGGTCGTACTTATGAATCATTGCCATTAGATGATACTGGATTTTGCCATATTGCATCGGTCTGTCAGGATTCTCATCGTCAACAAATATGTACTCTCTATCCCCGTATCTATCGTTTGTATACTCGCGGGCCTTATCTATCAGGCGTTTAATTTCATCATTTATAGGTTTTACACATGTTTTTTGTGTCTTGATCTGTTGCAGCCGAACAAACAACTGGTCACTTTGATTTTTGAATATGGCATCCTGCTTAATGGTCAGGGTTCCGGAAATACGTGTTCCCAGGAGCTGATGAAGAATAAGAGCTCTGGCAACTTGAGGATCCCCCTTAACTATTGCTGCATTAAGTCGCTCCAATTCGGAGCTTGAGTACACCTTGTATAGTCTGTCTGTGGCGGTGCCCTTATCATCAATAAAGAACAGATGCTCAAGTTCTCTGATATCGAGTATCTTGCCCGCTGTAATTAACACAGTTTTTAGGTGACACAATTCCTTTGTATATGATTTGCGTCCGGTTGCCTCTGTGTTTGTGTATAGCAGATATTGCTCCATTAATTCACGGTCTATGACAGTAAGAGTATTCACTTCAGGGTATCTTTCTGCAAGGTATCCTGCGAACCTGTTTATAGATGACATCTCTGCCTGTATAGTCCCGATTGCATATTGTGATAGATGGATATAGATAACATCCTTTATTTCAGTCCTTATCCTGGGCTGAGGTATCTTTTCAAAGGTTATGCTGTCAACTGCTTTAACGGGATTGTATCTGATATTAATAGGAGCATCTCTCAGGTACCATCGATCACTATCCCGGTCAAATGTTTTATCTGTTGGAGTCAGATAACTATATATCTTGCGTATATACTTGATCAGATCGTGATCTGATATTTCCGGTTTTCCTGTGGTTATCCGGATACGCTGTTGAGATAGGTTCTTCCCCTTCTTTAGAAGCCATACTTTAGCTTTTTTGGTCATATCTGATATGGTAGTATCGGTAAAAGAATTCAACTGAGGCCAGTCTTCATTCAAAAAATCGCACAGTTGATTAAATGGAAATAGATCACTCCTTATACTTAAAGGTGACAACAGCTGGCCACGGGTAGTTATAAATTTATACAGTTGAGCGGCTATTTCCTTGTCTCCAAACCTACTAAGGTCAAAAAATCTGTCTGGGCAAAAAAGCTTATGTGCTTTCTGCTTGTCTGTGGCCTTCCTGTAGCAGTCCAAATCGCGTAGATATAGTTTTTCAAACATTTTGAACCTCACTATTTATTGCTTCAGATAGTTTATTTGTTTCTAATGCGAAATACTCCTCATTGGCTGTATCGATGATTTTCTGCATGTAGTCCAGGTATTGCTTGGTCATATCTGATGTATTATGACCAAGATAATCCCTGATAGTTTCTATAGATGCTCCAAGCCTGTAGAGATTAGTGGCATAAGTATGACGAAAATCATGACACCGGAAATTATAGTTAACTATGCCAATTTCTTTTAAACAGCGCTTGAATTGTTTGCTAAAGGTGCCGGCATAATATGCCCCGCCTTTTTTGTTCTGGAAAACAAAGTCATCAGGTCCTATGTGATTCTGTGAGACATAAGACGTCATTAAACGGTATAATGCAGTCTCAATAGGGACCATCTTTTCAGCTTTTAGCTTGTACTGGTATATAGTGATCCATGCATCATTGCCATCAAAGGAATAAGCATTGCCTTTGATCGTACATACCTCGTTTATTCTCAGACCAATGCACCAAAGATGGAGATACATTAAGCATAGATGGACCGGAAAATTTTTAAGGTTTGCCAAAATAGTCATTTGTACTTCCGTCGGTACAAATCTGTCGCTGTGTTTAGGAAATGTCTTCTTGTAGTAGTACTCAATATGAATAGGCATTTTGCTGCACACTTTTTTTGTAATCAGATACCCGTAGTATTTTTCAACCGAGAATAACTTACTATTAAAGTTTTCCGGTTTCAGAGCTTCTTTATCGAGGGTCTTGATGTATTTTTCAATTACTTTTGATGTAGCTGCATCGGCGCTTACTCCTAAGCCATCCAAATACAACAGGAAAGATAAAATGTTATAATATTGGCAGCGGATTGTCTGGAGAGAGTACTTGGATGTGATACCAATCTGATACTGCATATATTGTTTTAACAGGGCTCGATTTTTCTCATTTTCAATCTGTCCAAATGTGATACACCGTATTTCCCGCGCCGGATTAAGTCTTTCGTCCTTTAGGTTAAGGCGTTCCAGATACCAGGCGTTTGCATTCCAATTAATTCTGTCTGATGATATAAACAGATATTTCCTAATGTTATCCACCAACTGCATATATATGTCAGTTTTGCTTCCCACTTTTCCGTCGATCTCCCGGCGGAATCCGGCTATTTGTTTTTCTGTTAATTGCTCAATATCATCAATCCCATTACTTATACAGTATTGATACAGGAGCTTTAATGGTATGAGAAATCGTTCCCGCCTGTCGTGCAGGTTGTTATTGGTTTCCAGGGTATGTATAAGCATCCTGTAAATCTGATTCTTTAAAACGGAGGAAGCACCTATGGAAAAATCAAACAACAATTCTTCTTTATCACGCGTATAGTAGAATGTTTTTGCGATTCTATACTCGGGATAATAGGGGAGAAAAACCTTTGCATCTAAATATTTAATTTGTGGAACCCGTAAATGAGAGTTTATGTTTTGTTGCTTTATTGATTCTAGTTTCAGATTGTCCAATGCCTTTAGGTATTCTGCTACTTTAGATGAAAGAGTAGCCTCAAGGTAATCCTGATAATCTCTCCTAAGATCATAATCAATCTCATCAGGCGTTCGTTTTCCTCTAAGCAGCATATATCCGATAGTTTTGTTTCTGATAGCAACCGATGTTCCGGATACCAACTCCATAAGCTGTGGCTGCTGTGATATAAGATATGCAAAACAGACCTGTTCCAGAAGGTTTTCGTAGTATTTATTTATATGATTTAACCGGACGTATCGCCTGTAATCCAACAGGTCCATATCAGTAAGCGTGTCTAACGTATTAATCTCTCGGGTTAAAAGGTAGTTTGTAACAAAATCCAGAGCTTTACCGCGTACACCAGTGCAGACGGAAAGCTGCTCATATAAAACATTATTATTTGAGTTTGGGAGTATATTGATAGTCTTCATTGTATTTACCTCTGATCAAGTGATTTTGGATATGTCATAGAGCGCAGAGTTATCTTTGTAGTACTGTTCCATAGCTGCTACCAGTTCTGTATCTTCTATATGGAGATATACTTCGGTGGTCTTTATGTGCTTTTGGCCTAGAGCCTTTGAGATTCTTTCTATAGGCCAGCCGGCTTTTCTCCTTGCATTTGCATAGTAGTGTCTAAGCATATGAGGGGTTACAGATATCCCGGTTTTATTTGACAATAATTTAAGCATGGAATAGACTCCATTTCTGTTCATTGGTTTTCCTTTATTTTCCCCGGAAAGATTGATAAATAAGTAGTCAGTTTTTTCTAAGAGATGCCTATAGCGACTTATATATATCATCAAGATCGTGTATGTTTCAGGGCTTATCTTGGCAGATCGTTCTTCCGCGTTTTTGGCTCGTGAGTTATTTGCGTTATCGTCTCTGAAAGTAACTCTTATTGTGTGATGATCATGGTCTATGTCCTCTAGATAGTTGATTCCGAGTACTTCACCGATTCGTAGACCCGTTTCTGCTAGGATTAATATCAGGAGCTTATTTCGGATGTTTCCTGTTGCATTTAATAGGATCTTAATATTTTCCTCGGGTATGGATCTGCCAACACTGTCTTCTGCCGATAAGTACCCCCGGAATGTTTTAAGGTTTCGAATGAATCGTACTCCGGAAGGTCCGCTGCAGTTGATCCTTTTTTCAATTAATACTTTTATGTCACCATCAGGGTTATATTCAGTTAAAAGGAATACATAGTAGCCAAACACTTCCTGTAAGTAACTGTTACATGTATTATTACTTGGCACTTTTTGGCGATGACTATGGTTGCCCGCTTTGATCCATAGCAGGAAATCGTAAAAATGGGACTGTTGTTTGGCGTATTTCATCTTTAGAACCGTTCCTATTGTTAAGCTTTGCTCATAAAGGAAGCAATGATAATAAGCCAATGCATAAGCAATCCGCTGTACAGTATTAGGTGAGCAGTTACATCTGGTCTTATGTATGAGGTACTTTGTTGGTTCCTCCAATATGCCAGCATCAGCAGTGCGGGAAATATAATATTTTGTTTTATTGTTAGCTTTTATCTTATTAGCGATACAGAAAATCATCGTATATACCACCCTTAATGCGTCTGACAATCTGAGTGCAAAATGCCAGAATGTAAAGTTAATCTGTGCCGGGGTATAAGATGTAATATAGAAAGCAATATTTAATCTTACTTTCGTTGGACATATGATATATATATGTTTTATTACATCATATACGTTAAAAACATAATGTCAAGTATTAAAACATAATAAGAACATAAAATTATGAACTTATTGACCTTATTAGTTCTTATAGTTATAATTAATTCATCAATTTAGGTTTTGGCGCAAAATACATATTTAACTTGCGTCAATAGTTAATGGAGTTTTTAACCATTAACAAAGTCTTTGAGTTTTTTGCAATTATTCTTTTATTTATAATATGTACGATTTTAGAAATTATATGAGCGACTGTTGAAAAGCAGCGTTTATCAAATCAATGAAGATTTAATATCCATAGAATTTCTAAGCATTAACAAAGTCTTTGAGCGTACATTTGAATAATTGTCTGAGTGAGCTGGAAGGCAATTATTCATCTATTTATAATATGTACGATTTCAGAAATTATATGGCGATTGCTGAGGTTCAGCGTTTATCAAATCAACGAAGATTTAGAGAATGAAAGATAAGGTCATTATATGAGTAAAGCAGTTAAGACGGATCATGAGTTTGATATTAAAAGTTACGTTATGCTTCTATCCAAAGCCCAAGGAAAAAGAACACAAACGGAATTTGCCAAAGATTGTGGATTATCAACTGCTTATATTTGTAAGCAACTGAACGGGCGATTTGGTAAAGCACCAATACCGTCGACATTAAAAAAAATAGCAGCTGTAGCTGATAATGGTGTTACTTATGAGGATTTATTAGATGCAGCCGGATATGATAGCTCAAAATATTCAATGACAGTTGGTGAATTATCCCAAGCAGATAGACAACTTAAGGGATTTGTTTTTGAGAAGCTTGCAAAGGCAACTATTACAAGTGCTTTGACGGAGTATTATTTCAAGTGGACTATAAAAGGAATATCCAGACTTAATGCAGGATATGACTTGGATGTAGAAATTTTGGATGGGGATATAGGACACTGGTATATTAGATTTATTACGTCGAATGAAGAAGAACAGAAGGTTTATGATGATAATCGACTAAACAGATTGTTGAAGATTTATGGATATCTATCTATGATGTCTGCCGGAAGAAATTTTAAATATTCTTTGGTTACGGATTCACAATCGACCTTTGATTTAATAGTTGAGAAACCACCTGTAGCAATTGCAATGTATATTTCTGTTATTCTGATTGATACTACAACGCTTTCTATTGTAAAAGAAGAATATATTAAAACCCCTGTTTATTGTGATGATAAAGAAAAAGGTTTGATATTTTAAAGATTTTTATAAAGCCGAAGTCACTTACTATTTAAAGTGAGGAACTTCGGCTTTGCTTTTTTTATAGATTGAGAATATGTATTCAAAAATGATAGATGTGTAAGATGGGTAAATAATATTTATCAATAAGGTATATCATGTATATGATCCGTATCCTTTATAAAATAGGTAAAGTGAAAAACAGGGTATACTGGAAATATACATTAAAAGAATGAGGATTATTGTAAAATAAATATTAAAAATCGAATCATTTTACAAAATGTAAAGAGTGTCATTGATTTGGATTTTACGTGATGGTATTCTTGAGGAGTAGTGTTGTTTTTGAGGAAAGATGGGTGCTGTTATGGCTAATCTTGGATATGTAAGAGTAAGCACAATTGAGCAAAACGATGAACGCCAGAAAGAAGCTCTTGAAAAATATAATATTGATAAATGGTTTGAAGAGAAAGTAAGTGGAAAAGATACCGAACGAAAAAAACTCCAGGAGATGCTTAATTATTGTCGCGAGGACGATACGATTTATGTTCATGATTTCTCCCGTCTCGCAAGGAATACAAAAGATTTACTATCTATCGTTGAGCTCTTAGAAGAAAAAAAAGTACATCTTGTCAGTTATAAAGAACATCTTGATTCTGGTACTGCAACTGGAAAGTTAATGCTGACTATGATTGGTGCCATTGCCGAATTCGAGCGACAAAATCTTCTTGAACGCCAGCGTGAAGGCATAGCTATAGCAAAACGTAAAGGTAAATACAAGGGTGGTCAAGTTAAGAAAATTGATGATGATTTTTTTCAAAAGAAATATGATGAATACAAAGAGCGTAAGATTAACAAAAAGCAGCTTGCAGAGGCCCTTGGAATTAGCAGACCGACTCTGGATAAGCTATTGAAGGAAAAAGGTTATTAATATAATGTATCAAAACATTTATTCTTAACAACAATTATTTTAATACAATAAATCATGTATAAAAGGTGCGCGAGATCGAAAGAATAAACTATACGAGGGGGAAATGATAATGACAGATACAGAATTAAAGCAATTGAAGGATAATCTGTGGCATTCAGCAGATGTGCTTCGTGCGGGAGCACATCTTGCAGCAAATAAGTATGGTCAGCCTATATTAGGACTGATTTTTCTTCGATATGCAGATATTCTTTTCAAACAGCATAAAGATGAGATAGAGGCAGAGTATAGTAAGTACAAAGGTGGACGTATGGAGAAATCTATAAAGGAGATCGCAATAGAAAAGTGCGGTTTCTTCCTGCCGGAATGTGCTTACTATGATTATATTAATGATGCGCCTGATGATGCCAATAAGGCAATTATCGTAAAGAAGGCTATGGAAGCTATCGAGGATGAGAATCCAAAGATGCTAGGTGTATTGCCTAAGGAAGTGTATGCACAGCTGGTTCCGGATGAAGAGCCAGAACTTCTTTCAAATATAGTCAGGATTTTTAAGGATATCCCTGAGAACTGTACTGTAGATATTTTCGGTGAAATCTATGAATACTTCCTTGGAAACTTTGCGTTGGCAGAGGGTAAGGATGGCGGAACATTCTATACACCGGCGACGGTTGTCCGTTACATGGTGGAAGTATTGAATCCAGAGCCAGGAGATAAGAAGTTCCTGGATCCAGCTTGTGGTTCAGGAGGTATGTTTGTCCAAGCTGCGCGATATATGCACAATCATAATGCCAACGATGCTGAGCAGATGAAGTTCCGATGCTATGGCGTGGAAAAAGAGCCCGATACTGTCAAACTGGCAAAAATGAATCTGCTTTTGAATAATGTACGTGGTGAGATTACGGAAGCAAATTCTTTTTATGCGGATCCGTATAATGCTGTTGGTCAATTTGATTATGTGATGGCAAACCCGCCATTTAATGTTGATGAAGTATTACTTGAAAAACTTGAAGGGGATACACGCTTTTCAGCATATGGTGTTCCTCGCAATAAATCGAAATCAACAAAGAAAAAGTCGGATAAAAAAGAGACGGTACCAAATGCAAATTATCTATGGATTGGTTATTTTGCTACAGCACTGAATTCAGAAGGTCGTGCAGCCCTTGTTATGGCAAAATCTGCTGTTGATGCTACTGGATCTGAATATGAGATAAGAAAGAAGATGATTGAAGAAGGTATTATTTCACAAATGGTTACTTTGCCATCAAATATGTTTTCTTCGGTTACATTGCCCGCAACATTATGGTTTTTCGATAAGAGGAAGCCACTATCCGACAAAAAGAATGAAATACTGTTTATCAATGCAAGAGATGTTTTTGTGCAAGTAGATAAGGCACATAGGAAGTTTTCAGATGAGCAGATTAAAAATCTAGGTATAATCACAAAGCTGTACAATGGTGATTCAAAAGCCTTTTATGAGTTGCTAGAAGAATACAAAGATAAAGAAAAGAGTGCACCAGAGATATCAGACTCAGATGCTATTCCTGATAAACAATATTGGAGAAGTCAGATTGATTGGCTTACAGAACGATTTCCAGAAGGAATATACACTGATATTATAGGTTTATGTAAAGTGGCTAACTTAGAGGAAGAGGATGGAATCCGAGATCAGGGATATTCATTGAATCCTGGAAGGTATGTTGGAGTTGAGATTAAAAATGATGGGTTGTCATTGGATCAATTTGCAGTACGTTTCGACGAAATAGAAGACAGAAGATTCACGTTGATAAATAATAGTCAGGAAATCGAAACAAGGCTGGCTGCAATAAGGAAAAGAATAGGAGAAATGAAAATTGTCTGACTTTATCAAACTCAAGGATCTATGCATTCAAATATGTGATGGAGAACATAACACTGTAATCGATGATCCGATGGGGGATTATTATTTGCTTAGTGCTAAAAACATTAAGAATGGGCATCTGATTATTAATCCAGAGGAAGAACGAACTATTTCTGAAGTTGAAATGCAAAGAGTAAATAAAAGACTTAAACTAGAAAAATACGATGTACTTTTAACTTCGGTTGGAACGGTCGGAGAAACTGCAATTTTGATGGAAGATAAGATTAATTATGTTTTTCAAAGAAGCGTGGCTATTTTTAAACCAGATTCAACAAAAATAATGCCTGAATATTTATATTATTCTTTTAGATCAAAGGACTTCAAAGAATATTTGGTCATGAATACGACCGGAGCTGCGCAGCCTTGCTTGTTTCTTGGATTCCTTCAAAATATAAAAATCGAGGTTGTAAGTTTCGAAGAACAAAAGCGAATATGCGACTTTTTAAGACCTTTTACTCAGCAGATTGAGCTATTGAGAGAACAAGAGCGTTGCTTAGAACAGGAATTTGATATGGTGTTACCGCGAGTCATGCGGAACGAGAATGGAATATTGTGAGGTCTGTAGTGAAAACTATTGCGTTAAGATTCGGCGAACATTTTGCTCCGGAATGCGGAACAATTGCAGCTCACCAAGCGGTAATAAACCAGTATGGATTTGTTTGGTATGGAAAAATGGGAGCAGCTGTAAGCACAAAGGTTATTCAGTTTATAATGGAAAATGAACAGCCAAGAATACTGTTAATTCGTAGTGGCAAAGCAGAACGATATTGGGCTAATCTTACCGCCATACAATATTAGATTCCAGATAAAAGCTATATTCCGGAGTACTACAAAGGAACAGCAGAGTCTTTTAAAACGTGGTTTAAGATCAATAGTTTTGAGCTTGCGAAAAAAGATGTTATGTCACGATTTATAGTGGCATCGTCTGGGGCATCATTAAGTGAAGTGTCAAAACACAGCATGAGTCCGTACTTTATAATAGAACCCAAATAGCTAAGATTGGAGGTGCTCCGATATGCGTAATTTCATTTCAGAAGATGATATTGAACAGGCCATACTCTTTGAGTTAAAAGAGGAACCATATAAATATGACATAATCATCTGCGACGCTGATCCTAGCAAGAGAGATGATTTGAATGATGGAACCGGACGGGCTTCAAAGAAGGAGTGCGTCCTTCCTGCCGTGCTTAACCAATCTCTTAGGAGGATCAATCCGAATATTGGACAGGAGCATATTGACCGCATTGTTAAAACTCTTCGTCAGGATTATACCGGAACGGATATTGTTGCGACAAATTATAAACTATATCAACAAATTCGTAATAATATCAAGATCACTGTTCGAAGAAACGGAAAAGAAGATTTTGATTTTGTTAAGTTGGTGGATTTTGAGCATCCGGAAAACAATACCTTCACAGCTGTATCCCAGATGTGGATACAGGGCAAGGTGTATTACCGTAGACCGGACATTCTTATATTTATCAATGGCCTGCCTATGGTCTTCATAGAACTGAAGAACAGCATTGTGAAGGTAGAGGAAGCATATAATAAGAATCTCAAGGATTATCTGAATGATATTCCGAACTTATTTGCATTCAACCAGATTTGTGTTCTTTCCAATGGACTTGAAACAAGGCTTGGGGCTTTTAATGCTACTTATGATTTCTTCTTCGAGTGGCTTAAAGTTCATTCCGAAAAAGAGAAAATCAACCGAAAGCTAATCGGATCTGCGGAAACTGTGAGCGACAGCTCTGTACGTTACTTTATTGAAGGACTTCTGGATAAGGAACGTCTGATTGATTATATAGAGAATTTTATACTTTTTGAAAACCAGTCCATTAAAATCATAGCTAAGAACCATCAGTATCTTGGTGTAAATAACCTTATGGAATCTGTAAAGAACAGAAAAGAACTTAATGGTAAGTTGGGTGTATTCTGGCATACCCAGGGATCAGGCAAGTCCTATTCTATGGTTATGTTTGCCCGCAAGGTAAAAAGGAAGATCACAGGTAATTTTACATTTCTGATTATCACAGACCGTGACGATCTTGACACTCAGATCCATAAGAATTTTGTACGTACTGAAGTTATCGGCGTTAAGGAAGAGTGTCAGCCTAAAAACGGAGCACAGCTTCGAGAATTTTTGACAACCAATAAAGCGTTTATCTTTACTCTGATACATAAGTTCCGTTACGATAAGGGAAAGAAGTATCCTGTGCTTTCCACAAGAGATGACATCATTGTTCTGGTTGATGAAGCACATAGGACACAGTATAAAGATCTTGCTGAGAATATGAGAACAGCACTGCCAAATGCAAATTATATAGCATTTACAGGAACGCCGTTGCTGGGATCAAAGCGACTGACAAACCAGTGGTTTGGTGATTATGTATCTGAGTATAACTTTGCTCAGTCTGTTGAAGATGGTTCAACGGTACCTTTGTTTTATTCACGACGTGTGCCGGAGGTAGGGCTTCAGAATGATTTCCTTGACGATGATGTTGTAGATATCATCGAAGACGAGAATCTTAATGAAGAAGAAATCAGACTGCTTGAAAACTCCGGATCCAGAATATTGGAAGTTATCAAGCGAGATGGTCGTCTTGATAAGGTTGCGAAGGATATTGCCCATCATTTTCCGCGAAGAGGATTCCTAGGAAAGGGTATGGTTGTTTCTGTAGATAAATATACCGCAGTAAAGATGTTTGACAAAGTTCAGCATTACTGGGGTATAGAGAAACAAAAGATCATGCAGGAGCGCAATCAGGCTCAGACGAAAGAAGAACGTGATGAGTTGACAAAGATCCTGAATTATATGAATACCGTTGAAATGGCGGTTATAGTTTCTGAAGAGGCGGATGAAAACGATAAATTCAGTAAGCAGAAACTAAATATTACGGAGCATCGCCGAAAGATGAATGAGATCAGTCCGGAAGGATTTGATATAGAAGATCGATTCAAGGATCCAAATGATCCGTTGCAACTTGTATTTGTTTGTGCAATGTGGCTCACAGGTTTTGATGTAAAGAGTCTGTCTACACTGTACTTAGATAAGCCTATGAAGGGACATACTTTAATGCAGGCTATAGCACGAGCAAACCGTGTGTTCCCCGGCAAATCATGTGGTATCATTGTTGACTATGTAAATGTCTTTAAGTATATGAAAAAGGCTCTTTCGGAATATGCAACTGGCGATGATGGAACAGAATTTCCGGCTAAGGATATTGATGGATTAATCAGATATATTGACGAAACAATTATCGAGGCTAATGATTTTTTGGTATCCCTAGGCTGTGATATTGATGTCGTTATAGAAAATGAGTCCACTTTTGATCGCTTGGAAGTTTTTAGGTCCTATTACAACAAGATCGTCGAGAAAGATGATGACAAGGAGAAATTTAAGGTTATCCTCAATACTCTTGTAAATCTATACGATGCTTCAAAACCGGAGATATTCGAAAAAAATTGGAGTAATGATAGGTTTACTCCATTGATGTATCTTTACGGGCTTTTCCATAACACAATCGACGATGAAAAGATACATCGTGCAAAACTTAGATTATCTCAGGTGCTTGACGGAAGTGTTTCCACAACAGATTCATTTGATGATCAAGTTGCTGATGATCAGGCGCAATATGTTATTCACGGAACTAAAGTGATTGATCTGTCAAAGGTTGATGTGGATGAACTCCGCAAAGAGATCCAGTTAGCTAAATATAAGGCTGTCGAAGTGGATGATCTTAAAGAATATATTGAACAGGCTTTACAACAGATGCTGAGTAAGAACATCACCAGGGCAAAGTTTTCACAAAGATATAAGAATATCATCGACCGTTATAATGCTGGTGGCTCCGAGAATGAAGATTACTATGAACAGCTTATTAAGTTCATCGATGAGTTAAAGAGTGAAAATGAACGCGCTGATACCGAAGGCCTTACAGAGGAAGAACTGGAAATTTTTGATTTACTGATTGCCGGGAAAAAACTGTCACAGTCTGATGAACAGAAGGTAAAACTATCAGCAAAGAATTTGTTTAAGAAGTTGAGCGAGAATCGAAAGGATCTACTGGTGGTTGACTGGTACAAAGACGAACAGCCAAAGGCGAAGGTCAAGTCTGCTATAGAAATATCTCTTAATGAAGATTTACCGGAGAGTTACGATGTGGAATCGTTCAGGTCTAAGATTGACCTCTTAATGAATCACTTCATCGACATGGCGGTTCAGGGATATGGTTGGATTGGTACAGCTGCTTAACAAAATAGATGGAGGTGGCTAATATCTGGCATATTTGTTTAAGACCTCCTGCCTTAACTGTTCATAAGTTTTTTCCCCTTGTGATACTTTAATAAGTTCATTAACAAACTCATCGCTTAGGGGCATGTTTTCTATGGCCATAGTGGCAGCTACCTGTTTAATATTACTGTTTTCCTTTGTGTTTTTAACTAACATAGTTAACTCCTCTACTGCATAAGATGATAAAAACAGGAGCGGCTTAAGTCGCCCTTGTTTTTTATCATCTATTTAAGCAATCTGCATGTACCAATAAGGTGTGCCGTTAGCGTCCACATAACAAGCTGCGCCTACATGTGTGCCATCTGTGAGCGGGACGGCATAATTGATATCATGGACCACTGTGAGATTAGCACTGTCTCCGCAACACATATTTCGATAAAAACGACATATTAATGCTGAAATATCAATATGTTTTAAATCCAGGTCAGTCCTGGTGAAGGAGGAAGAATGAACACAAAGAGATCAATAACAGCAGCGATGCTTGGAATACTGGAGCTATCACCGATAATAATATTTATGATAGCATTCTGCATCTTCATGTGGGGACATAACAGGAGTTCCGGACAATGGATGATCAGGGTGTATCCAACAGGCTCGATCACGGAATGGGTGGAGGCTGCTGAAAGCTGTGAGATGCTCACAGCTGAAACGGATGGCAGCATGGCATTGCCGTGTGCGGCAACCATATCATTAATAATGCTGGACATCCTGTTCCATTACCTTATGTCGACCGGCCTCATGTCCCATATCGTGGGAGAGAAGTTATTTATCAGACTGCAGGAATTGCAGGATAGAGACTTCAGGAGATGGAAATTCATGCAGTGGTGTGAAGCGCATTTTGGCAAAAGGCGCTGCAAGTAAATCTGAAAGAACGGATGCATAAACATTCCGTTCTTTTTTGATGTGGACGGGAACAGGGACGGGTGAAGCCTCACACGACTAAAGTCGCGTGCTTCCGTACTCCTGTATCTAAGAGATACGGACTCACTGACTACAGATACAGTCTAAACAGCGATACCTCAGGCCGCAGCCAGAAGTTCTCCGTTAAGACTAATGAGTGTAGACAGTGTGCAGGTGCTCCTCTTCGCACACCCAGGGACTTTTGCCTCGATGCGCTGCCTTACCGTCGCCGGCAAGGACTTTAATATCTCACGTACAAAGTACCTTGCTCCTATGTTGTAGGATGCGGAGAGGTCACAGTTGTACACTTTGCCATTCTGAAACTCACATACTGAGTAACAGCCATTTGTTCTACTTGATCTGTCACCACGCAGCACAGTGCCGCTTCCGTCATAGGCGAGTTTGGATGTTCCCCATGCACATATACGGCTTATATGTATGCCAAGCTTGTGTGCCTTGTGGGTTACCATCTCCTGTACATATTGTGCCTTCCATAAATGCAGTTTCTGCTTTTTGGAACCATGTTTTTTGCCTGCAGTATCAAGATGCTCGAACACTATGCAGTCAGCATTGTACATGACAGCTGTATCCATGATGAACCTTGCAGTCTTTACTGCGATGTCATCATTTATGCCCTTTGCATACGCCCACAGCTTTGGCGTAGACATTGATCCATGACGCTGGGCGTACTTGATGCGGCTTATCTTCCTGTGCAGGGAGTCGTATTCTTTAGGCAGTTTTAGAAAACGTCTGCCTAAGACCGTGCCGCCTGCATTCAGTACAGAACATGTCGCACTTGAGTTTATGCCAAGGTCTACAGCTACTATTATCTGATCAAACACCGGGACATCAGCAAGCTTACATTTATCCTCGAATGTGAAGTCAAGGTACCAGAGCTTACCCCGTTTCATCAGTACAGGAGCACACTCCTTCATGTACCTACAGTAACGCTCGATGTAACGGACATCACTCTTACGTAATTGTACTGTGAGCCAGTCCCATGTATTGTTACGGAACACTTTTATCTGTGCAGTACAGTCATCGATATGTTTGAACATGTTGTTCCTGTACAGTACAGGATAACAGTGACCAGCTTTTGGTACTGAAGGATGTGCGCCACGGCTCCGTGGATCAGCAGACTTCCAGTTAGTGAGGCTGCTCATGTACGATGAAACTTTGCCAACAGCCTCAGCTATTGCTGCACGTCTCAGATAACATGGTACTTTGTAAAAGTTCACATTGAAGTCATATGGCACAACAGGGCGCTTTGACGTCGGGACTGTGAGCCCTTCCATAAGTTTTACGTATGCCTTCTGGTTACTTACGACAGGTTTTAGTGATGTCCATTCTTTTAAACAGACAATGATAAAGAAATTAACGGCAGAACGGTATATTTTGACAGAGTCTTTGAATATATGGTTGTATTCTTTTATCTGTACAGAGTATGTTGAAAATATCTTCATTCTGCCCTCCTTTCTTTAGGATGTTTGTTTAATGTATATGATAATTATAGCATTTATAAAACGTTGTTTATGTTCCCGCACAAAAGGCGGCTAACTCATGGCTAAAGTCACGAGAATGCGCCGCCTAATCATTCAATGCTGATATATCTATCTTTCCTGCCATTTAATCCTCCAACAATAATAAGTACGCCTACCATCTTACTCGTTGTCAGAGTGTTCTGCAATACTTAATCCATCACGCTCAATCTTTTCATCAATGGCCTGCTTTATAAAAGATACCATAATACTACCTTCATTCTGGGCATAACCATCTGACAACATTGAAAATCCTTATTCCGTCATTGTCAATATCAGAAGCTTGTTCCAATTCTAATTGTTCTACAAAGATTCTTTCTTTACTAGAAAGTGGCGCTAAATCTTTTAACACTTGTTGATTAATATGTTCATTTTTATGGCTTTTCTTTCTACTTTCATATCTTGATTCTCCAAAAATGTCATCCAAATCCATAAATATCACCCCTTTCGGTAAAATCACGAAATTTAGGCACAAAGGCGGCCGCACTTCGCAGCCGCCCTTGTCCTCAAAAAAATATAATGTTTAGCCTATCAGCATGTACCAGTAAGGAGTGCCGTTAGCATCTACGTAGCATGATGCACCGACACAGGTGCCGTCAGTAAGGGATGGAGTGCGGTCCTCATAAAGGTCTCTGTTCTGGATCATACTGTTATACTCGTTATACACCATAATCTTTTGGTTCGCCCATTCCTGGACTATCTCGTTCACATCCCACTTCCCGACACTTATGAATTCCTCGGCTTCAATTGTTCCGCCACTAATGCCAGTATTATCAGTCTGACCGTCAAGCATAAACACACCAAGGTTGCGGTAGTATGGAGTGTAACCGGATATATTGTCACCTCTCATCCTTGCGGCATATTCCGAATTCATCGGAAGATATGTGGAAAAAATGTTTGAAATAGTAAGCAGAGCCTTGTCATTTGCGAGGTTAGATGAGCCATGGCTCGATCTGTATTTATTCACGGCATCTATAAGAGTTGCTGCCTGTGCATCAGGTGAACTGATCATGTCATAAATTTTGGATTCACTCTCGTCAAATACCTTACAGCCGTTAGAGCCTCTTCTTAAAGGAAACTGTATCTTTTCAGCCTTTCCTTCAGCATTATAGTATGTGCGTGCACCTATCCATTCACAGTTAAGGCTTTCATCATAATCATATCCTGTCGCCCAGTAGTTACGTTTTATGGTATGTGTGGTCTCATCAACCATGTACCAGTCACCATCGGAAGCACGGAAACTGCCCTTCTGGATAAGTTCGCCTCCTGTGGACCAATTAAGAGTATATCCGTAATCAGTTCCTACCTGTGTCCATTGTCCATCCATATTCATAGGAGTACTATAGCCATATTTGCTAAAATCTCCTGAATATATGTTCATATTAGCCTTAACCGACATGGAAGAAAAAAAGGATGCTACTGTCACCATTGCCAATAAATACTTAATTTTTCTCATATAAAGCTCCTTTAAAATTATAAAACCTAAATGAGGCTCTCTTATATCAACTGTACATACTGATTATACCACAGGAACAGTAACTATGTTAGTTCTTGCACAAAGACAAAAGTATTATAAGAACAAAATCTAACATATTAATTTTATATGTTGGTCATTCTGGGAAGTAATTCCGGACAACAGGTATATTACTTCATTCAAAGGAAGGAGAAGGACGGCAGGATACGTCTAAAAATAATAATGAAAATATACGAAAGAATAAAGCTGGCATGCAGAGGAGTCCTGCTATCCGGATTCATATGCTTTGCAGCAACACCGCTTGCGTATGCAGCAGGAGCATCATACGGCGTTCAGGAACCCGCCGGTCACGGTGATATCAGGTTTTATACAGATGGATTCACTGTGCATAGAGTATATAAAGATCTTCGCAGTAAGACAAAGCTGACAAACAAGGAATCTAGCGATGCTTACGGACAGTATTCACAAGCCTACGGAGAGGAAAAGACATCCGACGGGAAACCCGCAAGTGTAACAGGAAGCTATACATTTGGAAACTCCATTAATGAGACTAAGTACGGAGCCGCCGATTACAATAATTATTCCATCGTGCCATTTAGGGATAATAAATCTGGTTCTAGCAATGGTGTCGTAAGCTTGATGCTGGTGGCTTTTCAGCCAGAGGGGTATATGCAGAAATCTCTTGCAATGCAGGATGGAGAACTCTGGAAGGATTACTTTACCGCACAGGAACTACAGTACGATGATGCAGGAAATGTCTTGAACGATCCTGTCATATTTGAATGTAATGGAATAATATCGCTGTTATCCAGAACCGGTGCCCTGCGTGATCAGTATGCCCTGCAGAGTCCAGAAGATGGCTGGTGGTTTCTGGGCGGGTCCAATCCCGATGCAGGTATCTTCTATGGTCATCAGTACACCCTCTGGGACAACATGATCCCGGCATTCTCGCCGACATCAGAGACCGGCGGATGGTATTACAACAGGGACGGCGTCCCGTCTGAAAAGTATAACAAAGAAGGCGGCAAGCTGTGGACTACACTTAGTGGTAACCGCAGCCAGTTCGATGCCAGAATGCGCATCAGGTTCTTTAAGTGCTTTTCCCCTATTGACCCTCAAAAACAGGAAGAAGATCCGGATAATGATCTTGGTATCTGGGAGGAAACAGGCGAATACGGAAGAGACTTCCCTGAAGTCTATACCTACAACACATCAGATGAGTTCAACCTGGGCCAGGGCATACCGTCAGGTGAGAGCTTCACAAACGGCTTCCTCACGAACAAGTGGTTCGGTACATACGGATGGGGCAGGACAAGAAGGATCAAAAAGACATTTACCGTATCGCATCCCATACATGCACAGTACGAGATAGAACATACATGGGAAGATGATGACGGAGATGTTGAAACATGGTATGAAACAGTAGATTATTATCCATGCCCCACAGTCACGACAACAAGAGAAGCATACTACTATGGAGTACGTTCGGCAGACATCTATGAGTTCAAGGATGCAGACATCAGCAATGGAAGCTATGGCATTCCGCCGCATTATACAAATCCTTCCGAGATGCCAGTATCACTGACGATAAATGAATCTGCCATAAGTACATATAAATCAATATATGATACTAATGTAGACAACCACATCAGGTTCTATCCGGAAAGCGGGTCTGTCACAAGACCACATGAAGGGATCGTAGATACAGGAGACACGAGAGAAAGCGATGCATATTTTATAAGAGAGCTCAATCTCCAGGAACAGGATGATCATGACAGTGGCATTTATGTTGTATCCCACAATGATGAGCTTTCTGTTAACAATAAAGTATACATGGACCCGGCAGAGCATTCATCACATGACAGGGGACAGGCCCCTGAGATGGATGCACCGGTGAGCATCAATGTGCTGAACATCAACACGAACCCAGATTCCGGAGGAGATTTCAAATGTATAACCGGTGAAGTCGGCATAGATATACCTGCAGGTGTCAGAAATGGGAAATATACAACATCATTCATTTCAAGATACCTGAGAAGGACACCAAGGGACAATGAGCTGCAGACTGTAGAAAAGAGCGGTAAGGAAGCTACATACAATCCGTATGACAACAATGAACCTGTAGTAGTACACACACCTGTCATAAGCCCGGTAAAGATAATAGATCCTGAAACGGAGACACAGCTTGCAACACAGCCCCCATCCAATATCAGTTCAGGAGAGACATTGTATAAGCTCTGGCTCGATGGAACATATACACTTGAGTTCCAGCCTGAGCAGTGGTTCTCAAATGAGTTTGGTGAACTGCTCGGTTATGAAAACTCAGCAATGGAAGCTGACAGATATGACAGATATGTAAAGCAGAAACTCGTAAAGTTCCCGTTTGAAGTGACTATAATAGAACCCTCAGGTTCAAGACATTATTATCCTCTTGCAAGCGGTGGCTACACAGACTGGATAGCATTCCCTGATATGGTCAACACGATGCAGTTCTACGTACCTTCATGGGTGAAGGAGAACCATACAAAATGGGGAAATAATAATGCACCCGGCAATGTGTATGATATCAAGTTCCGTGTTGAAGCACAGAATGTGGAAGGAGACACGGGCGAAGACGAGAGTGAAGAAGATACGCTCAACTCACTGCTTGAGAACCATGTTGCAACATACGATATATTTGCCAATGTATCCGGTCTCATCTACGGATTTGAGATAGTAGGTATTAACGACAGGGATATGTTCGCAGGATATTCTGATGACATAAACGAGACTTCCAACTATTCATTTGCACTTAATCTCGAAGAGAAAAAGGCAAGCACAAAGAACAGATTTGGAAAGCCATATCAGAGATTCACACTTACCGGTGAAGCAACAGACTCATGGAACCCACAGGACACGCTCCCGTTAAGACCGGGAAGCTCACACAGATACAGCTCAATGGGAACTATCTGGAAAGGAACAGATCACCCTGCTACTACAGGATATTAGGGTATATAAGAACCCGATTATTGCATAGTTCCCTGGAATACAGATAAATAAATCTTATTCTGAATAAGATTATGAGTATTGCATTATCGGTAATTACAAAATACTATGTAATCTGTGTAAGGTTACTAATTAAAAGCCAGACGGCAGCATTAAACACTAAAGTGATAAAAACTATTCATTGTGAAAGATGTGGAAAAAATGATTTTATGGGATTTCCAAAATAACGAAAAATGTTCTCCGTATCATAACACACAAATTGAACCAACTACACAATAAATCCCTGATCATGTAAATAAACATGATAAGTAACCTGATAATAGTTTTTGATTCACACAACCAAGCTTTAATAAAGAAGAAAAAATCATGAAAAAAACAACTCAAATCAAACTTGTTTTCGGCGACACCACTGTGAACCTCAGACAGTTCTATAAAAAAATCGGGAATTATTGTATTGAGGAAAAAATCAAGTGTCCTAACTTCTTAGCGGGTGTTTCTCTTCCGGAAGATATCCCGTACGTAAATTTTCTAACTGAAGATGAGAAGTATAACGCAATTGTTCTTAATAAAAATATCAAGCGTGCCGATTTATTCGATTATGCTGTTGAGGCAATGAGTTCTGAAGCATATGTTATTGATAATAATGGTGGAATATTAGAAGCCTTTTATAATGATTTTACTGACATGGCTGAAATATACCGTACTGCATCCACAATATGCGAATGGTTGAGGATCCCATGTCCTCAGATAATAGTAAGTAAAAATGCTCCATTGAATGGATGTGCATACAACACTGAATCCGGGGACGAGACAATATGGATTAATATAAGACAGAATGATCCAATCAAAGAAATGTACCTTACTCTGGCTCATGAACTGAGACATGCCTGGCAGCACAAATATAACAATGAGAAATATTTTAAAAACTATAAGATGTATGATGAAAACAGCTCTTATGATGAAAAAGTCGCATATTATTTTCAACCGGCAGAAATCGATGCATTTGCTTTTTCAGTGTGCTTTATGGGAACAATAGATGATAACTATCCGTTAGTTATACCATTTAATGAGCCTGTGATTCAGATAAATAAAAGAGCTGATGAAATCTTGAATGAATTAGAAATATTAGGAATCATTTAAAGATCTTCATCTTACTATAGTGTCTTGTGAAAAATCAAAGATCAAAACCCGAATAAAATGATAAAATGAAGGCTGATGTTGTAGATGAGAGAGGGCGGTTCCCTGAGGGGAGCCGCCATTTTTGTGGAGGGGATTCTTTTGTTTCAAAGCAATCAATCGAGGTGTTTTTGATTGTTTATTCGATAGGACCTATGTCTTCGTTATAGTTGTTAAAATACCCTGAATCAAAATCGAAGAGAGCATCTTCAAGGTCGCTCCTGTTACAGATGACATTCAGAATTTCCTTATCGGAATGTTTTTTTCTTGCTTTTTTTGCAAACTTCGCGACAAGATCAAGAACGTGGTTCCGCCCGTCTCTATAGCCAACATTGTATCCAAACATTATAGATACCTCCTTTTTATTTTTATCTTATATCTGGTTGAAACAAAAAAAACATTCCAGTTTTGGGAAACAACTTTATCAGATTAGGTGAGTTAGCTATATTTTTTAGGCAATATCGCACGTCTTACAAAGACTAATACGCTTTGTCTGATATTGATCTGTTTGGAATTACTTTTTATGATGTGTTTTTTTAGCAACGGAATGCTTAATGCCAGCATTTTCTTGATTACTAAATATTTGAACAGATTCCATCTCTTTGCTTTCCTGGATTCTATCCATATCCAGTTTTTTATCTGTGGAAAGCCTTGCATCAGAAAACAGTTCAGACTCAAAGGAAGAGCCGTATTTTTTACTTAAATCAGAAAGGATATATGCTTCAGCTTCGGTTTTACCGGTCTTTATTTCTTTCAGAAGTTCCTTACCGGCATCCTGACTGACATTTTTTATTTCAGATTGATAATTTTGATAAAGCCGCTGTATATCTTCCTGAAGGTTACTCATGCTGTTCTCCAGCTTTTTGTACGCTTCATACCTTGCAAGATAGTCTTTCTTTGCTTCAAGGTATTCACTTTCTGAAGTATATCCACACATCATCGAGATGCTTCTCAAATAATCATTACGGGTTTCTATATGTTCCTGAAGTTCCTGTATTTGTCTCTGTAACTGCTTTTTCTTCATAAACTGTAACGGAGTGCAGGAGTCCAGTTCATTTTTAAGGTTCTCTATCTTGTCTTCGTCTGATTCGTTTGCCTTTCCAATTTTTGATATTTCAAAATTGTACTTTTCAAGAAGCTCGTTATCCTGTGATAACTTTGATGACATGATGTTAAGCTTCCGGGAAAGGATGGATTCTTCATATTTGTTTCCGATGATTTTGGAACGTATACTTCCAAGCTTTTTTGTAAGGTTTTCAATATGTTCCTTTGCCGTATCAAACATCGCCTTAAGTTTAGCTTTGATTTCTCTGACAAATTGGTTATGTTTCTTTATCTCTTTATTTATGTTCCCTATATCTGAGTGAACAACTTCTGACTCGGACTTTCCTTCACGGATCTCCCGTTCAGCCCTTCGTTCCATATTGGTGGCGGATGTTCCCATGTGAAGGGTAGGGAGTTCTTCCTTAAGTCCCTGATCTTTAAAAGATCTGCTATCGATTCTTATTTCCGAGTTTAAGCTTTCAAACTTATCATTTACAACCTTTTCCCAGTATTGTCGCCACTCAAAGATTCGGTCCTTACTGTTCCAGTATTCTATGATCTCGTTTTTTCTTCCAAAGGGAGTAGTCTTAGGGGAGCGGTTTATACGTTCAAGCCCGCGTTCCTTTGCTTCCTTTGCTGACAGCCATATTTTTTTCTTTCCGTCGGAATATTTATATTGTTTCTCCCAGCCATCTTCTTTGGCTGTTTTATATTCTTCGGCAGTAAATCCTTTTTCCTCTCCATCTTTAATACACAAGTATTCCGTTTGGGATTTGGAAATCCATTTCCCGTTTTCATCCATAGGCCGTATTGTGGCCAGGATATGAGAGTGTGGATTGATAAATTGCATTGAAGCAATATCTTTAGTGGGATTTCCGTCTTTATCTATAGGCTGATGCCGATCATTCATGACCGGAGGATTATGTATTGCGATATCTGCGATCATTCCCTGGGATACAAGCTTATCCTTTACAAATTGTTCTACAACCTCAATCTGCTGTTCACGGGTAAGCTCTTTTGGGAGAGAAAGCTCAAATTCCCTACAAAGCTGAGCGTCTTTACTTTTCTCAGACATCTCAACCGCATTCCACAGGGTGCTTCTGTCAGAGTATTCTTTTGGAGCATTATCCGGAAGTATTATTTCAGTGAATTCTACCCAGTTCTTCTTTGTGAAATCATGTTCAATGCCGTCATACTGATTAACCAGGGATTCCCCTGAGCGATATGCTGCAGCTGCTACGGATGATCTTCCCGCATTTCTTCCTATAACTTGAACCGAGCAATGATATATAGCCATATGAAAGTTCCTTTCTAAAGAATGTAAATTTTAAGCCGAAACCTTCCGGTAGCCATGTCCCTTCGGAGAAGGGCGCACTTATACATCACGCCAGAAGTCGTGATGTGTGCGCTCTGCCGAGGGCTGCTCCGCAGGGTCTTCCGACGGACCCTCACGGGGTGCACTTCCGTGGGAATCCTGCGGATGGCTGGTCGCAACAGCACTGCTTTTACGGATTGCACGTAAAAGCTCCTCCTGAAACTGCTCATCGGTCATGTTTGATGACCCGGGAATCGCATTTTCTGCTATTGCGCCCCTTACGATTAAGCGGTGCGTACGTTCCTTACGCAGCTTAATCGCATCGCGCTTTTCCTTCATTTCTTGCTGATGTTTCAGCTGTAATTCTGTAAAATCGCTCTTATTTTTCATGTTGTCATCCTCGCTTTCTATGAAATCAATCTGACATCAGTGAAAAATAAGAGGTGATGTCAAAATGGCATCACCTCTTATTCCACCTAACGGTGTCTTCCATGTGTGTGGTTTCTGAGCAAATACTGGGCCAAAGAAGGTTCAGGTGTTGCCTCTATGGTTTGTTCTGCCTGGGGTTCCTTCATAACATGAAGGTCTTTCGATTGCTCCTTCGTTCTGTATAAATGATTTTCTATGGAGCTGATAATATCTGATGCGGTCTTTCGTATTACGTTCATACTGGTTTTAAGCTCCTCGAGATTCTTTCCGCTGCTCCATCCGGCGATATACCCGAAGGAGTAGTCGGAGGAATCTATGCCGAAATGCTGGCATACAGTATATGCAACACTTTCGGCCTCGACTTCTCTGGTGTGCATGTCAGGCATATGATCCTTTTCTTTTCCGGTGTCCCTGTCGTGAAGTATTTCGTGGGTAATCTCATGGATGCAAGTCTTCAGGGTCTGTTGCTGGCTCATACCTTCTTTGATCACTATCTTTTTGTCATCAAGGTGATAGTAGCCATGTGACATTCCCTCAAAGGCCCTGAATTCGATGGGTACGGGTGATATCGTCTTAAGGACTTCCATGAAATGGTTATATCCTTCAACATCATTCTGTAAGTCAGTTGCTATTTCAGGTAGTTCCCGGCCTTCGGTCTGTGATATGTCAAAGACTGTAGTTACCTTATAAGCGGGAACTGTGACTTCGATTCTTTCCCTGAGAGGCTGTCCATCACGCCCAAGAACAGGCTTATGAGTACGGGGGTCGATCTTATCGACGTCCTTTTTTATCTTATAAGGAGAAGGGGCGAGGATTTTGATGCCCCTCTGCCCCTTCTGAACATGGCGGTCAAAGTTCTTTTCCCATGATGTATAGCCCGCAACATAGGTTGCGTCTGGCTTCTGCATGGCTATCAGGAGGGAATTATTAAAACTGTAATTATGGAATCTCGACATGGTCTTGAGATAGTTCATATACTTATCTGATTCGAACAGGTCCTTTATTCCACGTTCCAGCTTGTCCGTGATCTCTTTGACTCTTTCTGCCTGAGTTAATGATTTATCAGTTGTAGTACTTTCTGTCCTTTTCATCTGATTCATCCTCCGTATCCGGCAGGACAATAAAGTCCTGCTGAGATGCGTGATCCTTGATTCTTACAAAAGTTGCATATAAATCTGTGTAATCTGTGATATTGTGTTTTTCCATAATTATTGTCTCCTTAATGACTATGTGAATGTGTTCTTGATACTGCTTCCGATAATGAATCACTTAAGGTCTCCGAAACGGTATCAGCGATGGATAAGTGCTTCCCGTTAAAGTGATAGACACTGTCAGAAAGCCTGTCTGTTTCACTTACTTCGGTTATATTCACTTCGTGTACCATTGATTTAAGATCTTCGACGTTCGAAACCATGCTCTGCGGTACAAGAATGACTTCGTGACGGCTGCTTGGGAGGATGTAATAATCCTCGCCAAGCTTTTCGTGTGCTTCTTTTAAAGTATCCTGTGATGCCATAGCTACGGCTCCATCTATCCTTGATTCGTTGGAGAGTACCCACATAGGGCACTGTTCGCCCTGGGTATGTATGATCTCATCTGCGTAAGACTCAGGCATCCCTTCCCCGAGAATGATTTCTCTGAGTACCTCGTTCATGGACTGACAAGTGAATTTCTGTCTTTCAGTATTTGCGTGTGCAGCTTCCATGACTTCTTCAGGTGTCATCCTTAAGGTCTTACAGATGTCATTCGTGACAAGAAAGCTCCCGTCATTTCCAACCTTAAAACGTGCTACCACAGAAAGGTCTTCAAGCTTCTCATGAGGAACGTTTTTAAGCATTTCCTCATTTGATGCTGTGTTTACAACTGTGCAGTAAAGGTTTTCCATTGCTGATTCAGCAGTAAGGACCGGAATCTCAGGCGCATTTTTTATATGCCTATCCAAATCATGGACTGTTTTATCCACAAGTTCGCTGATGCTGTATCCGTCCTTATGGAGCTCATATAAATTGTCAAGGTAGAGGACCGGAGCTATGGCAGTATCAGGTAACTTGACTGTGATACTATCTTTAACAACTCCGTTATTCTTTGTTATGTTATTACGCTGAAGTTTAATGTCCTGTGGTATCAGGCTAAGCTGCATGTCATTGATAAACTGATTAGCAAATGATCCATAATCCATAATTTAATTCTCCTCTCTTATAATCCCGGTATCGAAGAAAAGATCGTCCATATCCGTTACGTCAAGGACCGGAAAGAGCCCTAAACGTGGTGCTTTACGCCACTCTTCAGAATTAATCAAAGTGCCTTTTTCGTTAAAAATCGGTTTGACTTCATGTTTTCTTACTTCTTCAATCTCAGGGAATATATTCCCCAGATACTCATACAACCTGTTTTCAGCAGAGATGGAATAACCACTGATAGGTGTTTCAGACAGCACCAGAAAGTGTGGTAAAGAACTGTTCTTTTCAGCCACGATACCAGCAAAATTTGATGCTGCAGTCTTTGTCTGATCCACGACGATGCAATCATCGGGGACAACTACAGTACCATCGAGTAACGGTATTTTTTTGTGCTTCATAGTTTTTCTCCTTATATTTATAGAGTTAAGATGTCTGCGGCGGGAAAACCCACCGCGTGGTGACATCAGGTTACATAGTGCTGATTGTTTTGTTATATTTGATTATTTCTTCAGACATAGGTTTAAGAATCTTGTCTTCGTAGTAGGGGACCTTTTTGACTCTGCTGTATCCGTAGGGGGTTATTAAGATAGCCTCACCTGTATTTTTGAGAGTCAGAAGATCAGATGGATCTACAATGTCCTTTTCATCATATGAGACATTGAGTTTTCCTTTTCTGCCGCTGTCGCTCCAGCTTGTCTTACGGACTTTATACTTGCCACACCAGGAGCATACGGATTTCTGGGTCTTTTGCGACGATGCTGACAGGACGATGATGTAGGGGCAGTTGGCTATTAGGTCAGCAACTTCATTCTCTGTATAAGCTTTCATAAGTGCCTCTGTTGACTGTGTGATTAAGAAAAGGCAGACTTTTCTGCTACGGAGGGTTCTTGCACCATCCAGGAGTCTGTCTAGCTTTCCTGCGCTAAGGATTCTTGGGAGTTCATCGATGACAAATATGATCGGTTCAGAATCCTCCGGTCTTCTCTCAAGCTGTGCCAGGGTCTGATTAATGATCAGCTGCATTACATCGTAGTAATATGACAGTTTTTCCTCCCTGATGGAGAGATAGATGCTGTAGCTTTCTTCAAGATTGAGAGGATTCACTCTGTTAGGATTACTCAGAAAGGCATAACGTATATCCTGGTCATTGGAAAAAACAACGATATGATTGTTCATCTCTGACACAATGTCACCAAGAGTCTCATCCTCCAGATCCTTGAACTGGACAATATATCGATATTCAACAGATGCCGGTTTTGCGTTATCCATGACTGCCTGAATACTTTCCTTGACAGGCCTTTGCAGGATTTCATCAATAATGGAAATAAACTCTCTGGTTCCCTGTTTGTAGTAATATACGAGGAGGCCTGTAAGAAGATTCCTGGCTGATGTCTTCCAAAATGGATCCTTGATATCTGCAGGGAGTGATATCAGTGAGTACGAGATATTTTGCATGGTCTCCATTATCTGCTGAGTAGTGCTTTTATCCGTCAGATTATAAAAAGGGTTATATCCATACTTACTTCTGTCTTGAGGGTTGAATATCCGTACGTGTTCGCTTCCATACTTTGCGGATTTAAAGCTAAGTTCTCCCTTGATATCAACTGCGAATACTCTTGTTTCCTTATTAAGGAGAAGTGTTGGGATAACAAAGGCACTTGATTTTCCGGAACCACTTCCGCCGATGAGAAATACGTGACCGTCCTCATTAAGCTCTTTACACACATATTTTCCTGATCTTTTATCCCGACCAAGCATGATGCCTGTTGGCTTCTTATGAAGTAACAATTCGGGTATATCAGGATACATGGCTTTCTGTTTACCGGTCATCGCAAGATCTTCACTTGGTCCGTTTAAAAAATCCGTATTTATGATCAGTACAACCAGAAGTGAGACATGCATACTGACAATGATGATCTTGTGATCAGATAGATTAAAAATATTCCAGTTTTTCAGGGAATAAATAAGCAAGCAGAAAACTGTGGGAAAGATTAGTATTCCGGATACAAGCAGCTTCTTAAGGATTTTTTTTAATCTCATAATGCCTCCTATCATTCCTCTTCTTGAAGAACGGGCAATCCCTATTGCCAAAGTCATTATCACTTAAGCAGCCACATCTTCCATGATGATTTGCAAAACAGTCTTCGTGTTTGAGACATATTGGAAATTTATCAGGTGGTATTACATCCTTATTCAATTTTGATCACCTCCTTATGCAAAATGTGTTGGATTTTTAGGATGAAAAAATGATTGACCATTCTTTTTTATCCTTTCACGTGTATTGTCTGTCAAAAATCCAAATACTAAACAGATGATGGAGAAAAACTCTA
>Ga0256404_1000761_pt1 | contig 82694 bp, 73 predicted proteins | sample RumenRJG_01DNA_FD_185990 | JGI IMG/M metagenome (GOLD analysis project Ga0256404, IMG submission 185990) | Bovine rumen microbial communities from Lethbridge, Alberta, Canada - RJG_01 | ecosystem: Host-associated > Mammals > Digestive system > Stomach > Rumen | place: Canada: Alberta | collected...
GAAGAGTACAAGGTAGATAGGGCAGAGGTGGAAGTGCCGTAAGGCATGGAGCTGACTGTTACTAATCGATCGAAGGCTTGTCTAAAAGAACGATCAAAAGACTCTGTATGAAGTTTTGAAGGTATGACTTGGCCTGGTGGTTCAGCTGGTTAGAACGCCGCCCTGTCACGGCGGAGGTCGCGGGTTCGAGTCCCGCCCGGGTCGCTTATTTTTCTTGATTTGTGCCGATGTGGCTCAATTGGCAGAGCAGCTGATTTGTAATCAGCAGGTTATCGGTTCGAGTCCGATCATCGGCTCTGAAGGATGGTTTCCCGAGCGGCCAAAGGGGACAGACTGTAAATCTGCTGCTGATAGCTTCGGTGGTTCGAATCCACCACCATCCATTCCTTCAGTAGTAACTGAAGGTCTTTTATTATCGCGGGGTAGAGCAGTCTGGAAGCTCGTCGGGCTCATAACCCGGAGGTCACAGGTTCAAATCCTGTCCCCGCTACTTTGGATTACATATGAGCGATGTTTTCCTTTTATTTATAAGCTCAAATGCCCAGATAGCTCAGTCGGTAGAGCAGGGGACTGAAAATCCCCGTGTCACTGGTTCGATTCCGGTTCTGGGCATTTTTAATTTTTCACAGTCAGGTTATTACTGACTGTGATTTTTTTTATTTCAATTCTTGTAGACAAATCCCTTTGTTTGTACGTTGTATTTTATTCTTCCGGAATTTAATATATTTAAGTACGCAGATAGTTTAGTTTTATGATTAATTGTTGTTTGATCATGGTATTTTAAGATAATCACTCAACTAGGAGGAAATGTAATGGAATTTAAGAATTTGTCTCAGGCAGCTGAGCGACAGGCGTTTTCAATCGCTATTGACGGCTTTTTAAAGCATCTTAGGAAGGGAGATCCCGCGGATCGTTCCAAGACTTATATTAAGCTCGTAGATTATGCAGCCAAGTTCTGGGGTGATGACGAGAATTCAGATAAATTTGAAGCTGTTAAGGAAAAAGTATCAGATCCCAATAACAGATGGGTTAAATTCATTAACCGTGTTATTGATGAGACTGATCCTCATTACGCAAAGACTATGCTCTTAAACCTTGGTTATCAGGCCTTTTTCCGTGGAACCAAGATGATCAGGGAAAACAGAAAGAAATATAATTGCAATATTCCCTGGCTTATTCTTTTTGATCCGACTGATGCATGTAATATGCATTGCGTTGGCTGCTGGTCAGGTACATATGGTCATAAGAACAATCTTTCATATGATGATATGGATAAGATTATCACTGAGGGTAAGGAACTTGGCGTATATCTCTATATGATGACAGGCGGAGAGCCGATGGTCCGAAAAGAAGACATTTTCAAACTTGCTGAGAAACATAATGATTGTTTCTTTGGAATTTATTCTAATTCCACACTTATTGATGAGGAAGTCTGCAAAAAGGTACAGAAGCTTGGCAACATTCTTTTCATTCTTTCAATAGAAGGAACACCTGAGACAAATGATGCCAGAAGAGGCGAAGGTCATTACGCAAAGGTAATGAACGCTATGGATCTTCTTAAGAAATACGGCATTGTATTTGCTACATCTGTATGTTATACAAGTCAGAATATCGAAGCTGTTACAAGCGAGAAGTTCTTCAGGTTCCTCGAAGAGAAGGGCGCCAGATTCGGTTTCTTCTTCCATTATATGCCTGTCGGAAATAATGCAGCTCCCGAACTTATGCCTACTGTTGAACAGCGTAAGGAGATTATCAGAAGAATCCGTTATGTCCGTTCTGATAAGTGCGATATAGGATTCTATCCCATGGACTTCCAGAACGATGGAGAGTATGTGGGCGGATGTATTGCCGGAGGCAGAAATTATTTCCACATCAATGCTCAGGGTGATGCTGAACCTTGCGTATTTATCCACTTCTCTAATACGAACATTCATAATAACACGATTCTTGAGATGCTTCAGAGTCCTCTGTTCATGAAGTATCATGAAGGTCAGCCATTTAACCGAAATCAGCTTCGTCCCTGCCCTATGCTTGAGAACCCTGATCTTCTGGTCAAGATGGTTAAGGAGACAGGCGCTCACGGAACCAATGCCGAGTCTGAGGAGACTGCGGAGCAGTTGGTGTCAAAGACAAGAGCTTATGCTGAAAAGTGGGCTCCTGCAGCTGACGAGCTCTGGAAAGAGATGAAGCATCCGGAAAGACCTTACCAGAATTACACCAAATTCCACACTGATCATCCTGAACTCGCTGCATTTGAAGGAATGGATGGAAGTGAAGACGTCGATACATATTGATTTTATTATCCCCGGCCAGGGCCGGGGTATTATTTTGCCTGTTGCGTGAAAAGGAGTTTAGAGATACAATAACTGACGGCATTCATGAATGAACGTCAAAAATATTTTCGACTCTCATATCATAAGCAAATTTCGATGCCAAAATTCAAATCACACATTTCAAACAGGAAAGGAAAGTCATGACAGATCTGGAGCTGAAGAAAAACGCCGTCAGAGTCCGCAAAGGAATCATTGAAGGCGTATATGCAGGCAAGTCCGGTCATCCGGGCGGTTCTCTGTCCGCAGCAGATATGATGACATATCTGTATTTTGAGGAGATGAATATAGATCCTCAGAATCCCGACTGGAGCGAGCGCGACCGTTTCGTTCTATCAAAAGGACATGGGGCTCCGGCTTATTATGCCACTCTGGCAATCAGAGGATATTTTCCGGTTGAAGACTTAAAGACTCTTCGCCATGTCGGATCATACCTGCAGGGTCATCCTTGCAGTCAGTCAACTCCTGGAGTTGACGCTTCATCGGGATCACTAGGTCAGGGAATTTCCGTAGCGTGCGGAATGGCGATGTCAGCAAAGATATCAAAGGATAGTTACAGAGTCTATACCATGCTTGGCGACGGAGAGATAGAGGAAGGCGAAGTCTGGGAAGCAGCTATGTTTGCCGGATTCAGAAAGCTTGATAATCTCTGCGTCATAGTAGATAATAACGGTCTCCAGATAGACGGACCGGTAGATGAGGTGAATTCACCATATCCCATCGCTGATAAATTCCGTGCATTTAATTTCCATGTAATTGAAATAGACGGACATGATTATCTCCAGATAAAAAAAGCCCTTGACGAAGCAAGGGAGACTAAGGGCATGCCGACAGCCATCATCATGAAGACCGTAAAAGGAAAAGGCGTATCCTTTATGGAGAATGCTGTAGGCTGGCATGGCAAAGCACCGAATGAAGAGGAATATAAGATCGCGATGAAAGAGCTTTGTGAAGCGGAGGATGAATTATGCCGGATGTAAAGAAAATAGCTACCAGAGAGAGCTACGGCAGGACTCTTGCTGAGCTTGGAAAAGAGCACGATGATATTGTGGTGCTGGATGCGGATCTTGCCGCTTCTACAAAGACAGCTGTGTTTGCGTCTGAATTTCCGGATCGTTTCATTGACTGCGGAATAGCGGAGGCAAATATGATAGGCGTAGCTGCCGGAATGGCTTTGTCGGGAAAGACACCTTTCTGTTCCAGCTTTGCTATGTTTGCGGCAGGCAGAGCATTTGAACAAATCAGAAATTCTGTCGGTTATCCTCATCTTAATGTGAAGATAGGAGCTAGCCACGCTGGAATCACGGTTGGAGAGGACGGCGCTACACATCAGTGTGTTGAAGATATAGCTCTTATGCGGACTATTCCTGGCATGGTTATAATGAATCCCGGTGATGATGTTGAGGCCGAGGCTGCTGTAAGGGCAGCTTATGAAATCGACGGGCCGGTATATTTAAGACTCGGCAGGCTGGCTGTACCAGTGATAAACGATAGGGAGACCTATAAATTTGAGGTCGGAAAAGGCACTCTTCTTCATGAAGGCAATGATGTAACTCTTGTTGCAACAGGTCTTGAAGTGGCGGAATCCGTGAAAGCCGTGAAAATACTTGAGGAGAAAGGTATAAGCGCTGAGCTTATCAATATCTGCACAATAAAGCCGCTTGATACAGATCTTATAGTATCGAGCGCAGCAAAGACCAAAAAAGTCGTGACCATTGAGGAACATTCGATTATCGGAGGACTTGGCGGAGCAGTTGCGGAAGCCCTAGCTGAGAATTATCCTGTAAAGATGCACAGGATCGGCATACGCGACAGATTCGGAGAATCCGGACCGGCATTGGAGCTTATGCATAAATTCATGCTCGATGGTGAGGGTATAGCATCACAGGTCATTGATTTTCTTCAGTAATAAATGATTCCGGATCTGAAAAATAATAAAGCGTTTTTTCTTTTATCAAAAGCGGATTATTTTTAGATTGCAGGTATTATATTTTGACATTTATTGTCTTCAATAAAAACGTCCCGTTTCCGGGGCGTTTTTTTGTAGATTTGACAAAGTGAGAGATCCATGTTAGAATTCCAAACGTAATAAAAATGTAACATATTTTATCAAAATGCAACATATGAAATATTTATGTCGCAAATGGGGTTATATGATTAATAAAACAGAGATAATCAAGAGACTTGTACGTACATCAGCTGCTGTCCTCTCTATCACTGTATTGACAGGATTTGGGGTATATGAAGGAAAGGGCATAAGTTCAGCGACAGCTGGCACAAGCCGGGAAGTAGAATTTAGTGAAAAGTCTGCCCTCGGAGGCGTCGCAGCTCTCACTGCCGGAAAGACAAAAGACGGCGGAATCGTATCGGAATCTGAGACAGCGGTAAAGCCGGTAGCTGTATCGATTCAGGCAAAAAATGAGTGGGACGGAAAAGTTATATGCCAGGCAGCCGGAGTCAATGTAAGATCTGACGCAAGTGCAGACGCTGCCGTAGCCGGTTCCATGGACAGAGGCGCCGTAGGTACCATAGAGTCATCTGCTGATGGCTGGTATCTGATTACAAGCGGTAACCTGCATGGATATATAAGTGCTGATTTTGTGAAGACCGGAGCTGATGCCGAAGCTGACGCAGCCGGGCTCTATCCTGATACATATACTATAAATGTCGATGCAGCCAAGGTAAGATCCGAAGCTGATACAAATTCATCTATTGTAACGGTTTTGTATAGAGGGAGTTCTGTGCAGAAAAATTCAGGCGCGACTGAATCGCCTGAATGGACAGGAGTAACAGTTGACGGAAAGACAGGTTATATAAGAAGCGAATTTCTGGTAAAGACTGAAAAGGCTTATAAGACAGGTCTTACAAACGAAGAGAAAGCGGCTATAGTTCAAGAGGAACTGAAACGTCAGCAGGAAGAAGCGAGAAAAGCTGCTGAGGCAAAGGAAAAGGCGGCAAAGGCAGCAAATACTTCAGTATCAGTGACAGTTGAGTCAACTTCTGCATCAGCTTCGTCAGCTGATGATTTGACCCTGATGGCTGCCGTGTGCCAGCTGGAAGCAGGAGGCAGTTATGATGGAATGCTGGCGGTAGCTTCTGTGATAATGAACCGTGTACGTTCATCCCGCTGGCCGTCAACAGTCTCCGGAGTAATCTATCAGAGCGGACAGTTCTATCCAAGAGGTTCTAAAGCGCTTAATTCAGTGATAAGCCGCGGACCGAGCGCCGGAGCCATACGCGCTGCTGAAGCGGCTCTTGCGGGGACTGATACCGTTAATGGCTGCATGTCTTTCCGTTCGGCCGGAAGCGGATATGCAGGCACGGTGATCGGAGGAAATGTTTTCTTCTGATATCTTGATTGCGTTGATTTCTCATTATGATAAAGCTGCAGATGTAATAAAGGGCAGGCAGATTCCGGAAATACCGGAACTGCCTGTTTTTATGTAAATATCTAAAACTTCCCACATCAATATTGAAAATCTTCGTCGCAAGGATTCATTTGCTTTTTGCCAAGAGATGTCACAGTGGTGGCTCACAAGTTGTGTTTTTCTGTTTGCTCGCACGCGCTTTTTAGCGGCTCTCTGACAAAAACGCGCAGAAATGCTTGAACCCAATTCTTGCAGTTACAATATATTTTAAGGAAGCATTTCTGCTTGAACGGATGTCAACCGAGCCGCAGCTAGCGTGCTCGCTCACAACGAAAAACACAATGTTCGCCACCATCTGTGCATTTCTTGGCAAGCTATAATGAATCCTTTGCGACGAAAACGATCCATGTTAATTCATGCAAGCGTATTTAAAGTGCAAACTTCGTTTGCTTGCGCTTGCACTTGCACTTGTAATATCACTTCGTGATGTTACATTAAATGCGGGAAGTTTTGATAAATAATTCCTTGTATGGAGGATTGATAGATTTTATAATGAGATCGGTAGCGATCTTAAAACAAAGAAAGGATATAAAATGGCAGTTGATCTTACGGGCAGGAGTTTTCTGAAATTATTGGATTATACGCCGGAAGAGATTGAATATCTTATTGATCTGTCGGCCAAGCTGAAAAAAGAGAAGAAAGAACATAAGAATCAGAAGGTTCTGGAAGGCAGAAACGTAGCGCTGATTTTTGAAAAGACATCGACAAGAACCAGAAGCTCTTTTGAAGTGGCAGCCCATGATCTGGGAATGGGCACGACTTATCTTGATCCGTCAGGCTCGCAGATAGGGAAAAAGGAATCAATAAAGGATACTGCCAGAGTCCTTGGCAGAATGTTTGACGGGATAGAGTACAGAGGCTTCCATCAGTCCGATGTGGAGTGTCTGGCTGAGTATTCCGGTGTGCCGGTATGGAACGGTCTGACTGATGAATATCATCCGACACAGATGATAGCGGACATGCTGACGGTGAAGGAATGTTTCGGACATCTGAAGGGCATAACGCTTACATTTTTTGGCGATACCGGCTTTAACATGGGCAATTCCCTGATGGTGGCATGCTCTAAGCTTGGCATGAATTACAGAGCCTGCGGAGCCGCAAAATATTTCCCTGATGATGAACTCGTAGATGAATGCAAAAAGATCTGCAAGACCACCGGCGGGTCAGTGCTGCTCACTGAGGATCCCGAAGAGGGAGCAAGAGGCACGGATGTACTATATACTGACGTCTGGGTATCCATGGGAGAGCCGGAGGAGGTATGGAAGGAGCGACTTGAACTTCTGAAACCTTATCAGATCAACAGTAATCTTATGAATCTGGCATCGACTGATGCTATCTTCATGCATTGCCTGCCGGCTTATCATGATCTGGGAACGGCTGTCGGCAGGGCTGTGTATGAAAAATACGGCATGAAGGAGCTGGAGGTAACTGACGAGGTTTTTGAAAGCGAGAGATCCAGGGTTTTCGATGAAGCTGAGAACAGAATGCATTCCATCAAGGCTATCATGTATGCAACTCTGGGAGCTGACGGAAAGTGATTTTTGTTGGTTCTGGCTGAGCTGACGGAAAATGATTTTGATTTTAGTCGGGTCTGGCTGAGCTGACGGGAGGTAATTTTTTGTATCAGAATGAAACAGTGCTGTGCGGAGCCAGTAAATATACCAGGAAATTCTATCTGAATCCTGATTTTGATTCTCTGCCGAAGGATATAAAGGATGAGCTTAAAATCATGTGCGTTCTGTTTACGGAGGACGTCGGAGGCACGATTGAGCTGATATTTACGGAGAAGGGAAATCTTAGAATAAGGACGGAAGCGGAGGACGGCGACGCTCTCTATGACGACATCGGCTCGGCTCTTCTGGTAAAAAAGATGAAAAATGACAAGGAAGAGCTGTTTATGAAGCTGGAAATGTATTTTAAGATGTTTGCGCTTGGTATGGATCCGGAAGAACTGGAGGATGAGGTGCGCCAGGGACGGTTCGAGGACGAGGATGATGAGTGATATATTGCATCCTCTGAAAATCGGGGACGTAGAGATCCCGGTCAATCTCATACTGGCGCCCATGGCCGGAGTGACTGATTTGCCTTTCAGGATCCTCTGCCACGAAAATGGCGCGGGAATGGCTGTTACCGAGATGGTATCCGCCAAGGCAGTGCTTTATAAAAATAAAAATACGAAGGAACTACTGCTTACTGATCCTGCCGAGGGTATCACATCGCTTCAACTTTTCGGCTCTGACCCGGATTCGATGGCGGAGGCTGCCCGTATTCTGGAAGAGCTGCCCTTTCCTATTATAGATATAAATATGGGCTGTCCCGTGCCAAAGGTCGTAGGAAACGGAGAGGGCAGCGCTCTTATGAAAGACCCGGTTCTGGCCGGAAAGATCATAGCTGCTGTAGCCGGCGCGGTAAAAAAACCTGTGACCGTAAAGATGCGGGCGGGATTTTTTGAAAACGAGCGCACAGCAGCTGAGATTGCACATGTGGCAGAGGAATCAGGGGCAAAGGCCGTGGCTGTACATGCCCGCACAAGAGCTCAGTATTATTCCGGGCAGGCTGACTACTCGATCATCGGTGAAGTGAAGGAGCGGGTTTCTATCCCTGTGATAGGAAACGGCGACATAAGGAAATACGCTGATGTGAAAAGGATGTATGATGTCAGCGGCTGTGACGGATTCATGATAGGGCGAGCTGCAAGAGGAAATCCCTGGATTTTTAATAAAATAATAAGAGACGGAGAGAAAGACGAGCCAGATAAAAAGCGGTCGGAAAAATATACTGAACATGAGACGGAATGGCCACGAAAAAGCATGGCATCAGATCAGATACAAGCGAAAAAAAGCGTGACATCTGAAATGGCACGGCCGGACAGAAGAGAGGTCGCCGATATGATAATGAGGCAGGCGCGCATGATGGTGGAGCTGAAGGGCGAGACCACAGGCATTCACGAGATGAGAAAGCATGTGGCCTGGTATACGGCCGGATTTCCGGGAGCTGCTGAAATAAGGAGAAAGGCGAATCAGATAGAGACGCTTCAGGATCTGGAGAACTTGACAAGGAATAAAAAATAAACATATAATAGTTGATTGCGGGAAACTGCATATCAGTCGTAGAATATATGATTTAGCAAAGCGAGGGCGCATATCATGGCAGACAAAGTATACCGCATGACGGCGGAGAACAAGAAAAAACTCGAGGATGAACTGTATGATCTGAAGATCAACAAAACCAAGGAAAATACAGCAAAGATCAAAGAGGCAAAAGGTCAGGGAGACTTGTCCGAGAATGCGGAATATGATGCTGCCCGTGATGAGCAGGCTGAGATCCAGGGACGTATTCAGGAAATCGAGGCTATCCTTAAAAATGTGGAGATAGTTAGCAAGAACGATCTGAACAGAAATGCCATCGACATCGGCTCAACTGTAAAGGTGCTGGATGTAGAAGAAAATGAAGAGATTGAATTCAAGCTTGTCGCCGCGATCGAGGCAGACAGCGGCGAGGGCAAGCTGTCTATAGAATCTCCTCTCGGAGTGGCACTGCATGGCAAGAAATCCGGACAGACAGTAACTGTAGAGGCGCCGGTCGGTGAGATCAAATACAAGATACTGAGTTTCACAGCACCGCAGCTTTGATTTATTTTTACCGGGAGAAATTATGCCAGAAAATACAAATAATCAGGATGGAAACGAGATCGTAAAGCTGAGAAGACAGAAGCTTTTTGATCTTCAGGCAGAGGGAAAGGATCCCTTTCGCGTTACAAAATTTGACCAGACTCATCATTCGATTGATGTGCGTAATAATTTTGACAGTCTGGAGGTAGTGCCGAAACATGATGACGAGGGACATACCATTGTTCCGTCGCTAGATGAGCTGCCGGACGGTAAGGTAGTAAGCCTTGCCGGCAGAATCATGTTTAAGCGTGTAATGGGAAAGGCATCTTTTGCCAATATCCGTGACCGTTATGGCGATATGCAGATATATGTTACGAGAGATGATCTGGGAACAGAGGATTATTCTGCATTCAAGAAGATGGACGTGGGAGATATTATCGGTATAAAAGGTTTTGCCTTCAAGACCAGGACCGGTGAGATCACAGTACATGTACTGAAGATGGAGCTTCTTTCAAAGGCTATTCAGGTGCTTCCTGAGAAATTTCACGGACTCCAGGATACGGATACGCGCTATCGTCAGAGATATCTGGACCTTATCATGAATCCTGAATCAAGGGAAGTGTTTGAAAAACGCTCGAAGATAATCAGAGAGATTCGCAACTTCCTTGAGAAGAGGGACTTCATGGAAGTGGAGACACCTATCCTTGTGCATAATGCCGGCGGCGCTGCAGCCAGACCTTTCGAGACGCATTACAACTCACTCGATGAAGACGTGAAGCTTCGTATTTCCCTGGAACTATATCTGAAGAGGCTTATTATCGGCGGATTCGAGCGTGTATATGAAATCGGACGGGTATTTCGTAACGAGGGCGTAGATACAAAGCACAATCCTGAATTCACTCTGATGGAACTTTATCAGGCTTATACCGATTATAACGGCATGATGGAGCTGACGGAGGCGCTTTTCAGGGATGTGGCGGAAAAGGTCTGTGGCTCTACTAAGATTTGGTACGGTGACAAAGAGACCGGTCATGAGATAGACCTCGGCAAGCCTTTCAGACGGCTTACCATGACAGAGGCCATAAAGGAAGAGACCGGCATCGATTTCGACCGGGTAGCAGACGATGCTGAAGCAAAGAAGCTTGCTGATGAGAAGGGCATAGCCTATGAGGCTCGTCATAAGAAGGGTGATATTGTAAATCTTTTCTTTGATGAATTCTGCGAAGACAAGATGATCCAGCCTACCTTCATCATGGATCATCCGATAGAGATAAGCCCGCTTACAAAGAAGAAGCCGGACGACCCGTCTAAGGTGGAGCGTTTTGAGCTTTACATCAATGGCTGGGAAATGTGCAATGCATATTCAGAACTTAATGATCCTATAGACCAGCGTGAGAGATTTGCCGAGCAGGATGCGAATGCGGAAGCAGGAGATGAAGAGGCTGATCATACTGATGAGGATTTCCTGACGGCTATGGAATACGGTATGCCTCCTACTGGCGGCATAGGTTACGGCATTGACAGACTGTGCATGCTCCTTACAAATGCTCAGGCAATAAGAGATATAATTCTCTTCCCGACACTTAAGTCCCTCAAGGCTGAAAACAATGAAGCACATGAGGGCGGAAAAGCCGGCGAAGAGAAGAGTTCCGAGGCTGTTTCTGATCAGTCCGGGTTCTTTACTCCGAATGATAAGATCGATTTCAGCAATGTGAAGATCGAGCCTATGTTTGAAGAGGAAGTAGACTTCGATACTTTCTCAAAGTCTGATTTCAGGGCTGTAAAGGTCAAGGAATGTTCGGCAGTGCCGAAGTCCAAGAAGCTTTTAAAGTTTGTTCTGGATGATGGAACAGGCACGGACCGCATCATTCTCTCCGGTATTCATGCTTATTATGAGCCGGAAGAATTGGTTGGAAAAACTTTGATCGCAATAACAAATCTTCCGCCGAGGAAGATGATGGGAATTGCGTCATGCGGTATGCTGCTGTCTGCTGTAAATAACAAGAAGGACAGTGATGAAGAAGAGCTTCATCTTCTGATGGTGGACAACCACATCCCGGCCGGCGCGAAGCTGTATTGATCCGGAGAAAAACATAGGCAAAACACCTTCAAGGCACTCCTTTTCAGAATCAATCTGAGAGGGGGTGCTTTTTTGCGTGCAGACATTTTCAAAGGTAGGGTTTGCTCGGATCTTCTTGAGAAACATATTAATAAAATGCGGATATCCGCAAAAATATCATGAATGATATTGATGGCGCGGTGGTAGAATACAACACGAAGGATTCTGCTGGAAAAAAAATCCGCAAACAGCTTGAAGTCGACTTTGTTGTTAATAAGGGTGAAAAACGATTCTATATACAGTCGGCTTTATCGATCGCTGACCCGGAGAAGAAAGAGCAGGAAATCGCATCTTTGAAGCGTATACCTGATTCTTTCAGTAAAATTGTGGTTGTGAGGGATTATCTTAACCCATGGCAGGATGAAAATGGGATCATCTATCTTGGAATAGAACAGTTCCTTTTGGATGAAGATATATTAAAATAAAATTATGTTTCCGTAGAAATAACATGAAGCATTGATGATCTATGAAAAACTGAATGTCAGGAATTCTGACACGAAAGTATTCGGTAATTGACAACAATTCTTCCAATAAATACGAAGTTTGTCAAAGGATTATGAAGCTATGACCTTCATACATATTACTTGAAAGCCCTTTTTATCTGCTCCAGAAACTTACCGGCAATAGGAGTAAAGGTCTGATACTTATTCCAAATGAGATATAGCTCTGATTTCAGTTCCGGTGAAAGAGGTCTGAATACCATGTCAGTTCCTTCGGTATTTATCAGATCTTTAAATGTAAGAAGTATTCCAAGGTTTTCCCTTGCAAATACAGAGCCGTTATAGGACAGTCTGAAAGAGCCTTCAAGTTTTAGCTTAGGAAATCTTTCTTTAGCCCATGTTTTGATTTCATTGTTCCAGCTTTGTTCAGAGACAAACAGGGGCTCTCCTATCAGATCAGAGACATGGATGGATTTTTTCTTTGCAAGGGGATGAGATGAAGGCATGATAGCTCCCCACACATCAGCTTCCGGAAATTTTACATATTCATATTTATTGCTGTCAGGTGTTTCACATAGTACAGCAAAGTCTAAAATGCCCTTATCAAGCTTTTCAGTAACCTGCTCAGTATCTCCGCTGGTTATATGATAAGTGAAGTTGGGGTATTTTTCTTTTAACTTATAGATCTCTCTGGCAAGATATCTTATCTGATAGCTCTCGGCCAGTCCAAAATAAATATCCCCACCTGTTATATCATCCAGGGAATTAAATTCCTGTTCTATCTTATCTGACATAGCCACAAGATCCTGAGCACGGTCACGTAGAAGCATCCCTTCGTCCGTAAGCGAAATGCTGAAACTGTGCCTTACAAACAGTTTCTTCCCAAGTTCTTCCTCTAATGATTTTAATGTCTTTGAAAGAGTAGGCTGTGATACATGAAGCTGCTCAGCAGCCTTTGACATATTTTCTTCCCTTGCAACTGCAAGAAAATATCTGAGATTTTTTATTTCCATGAAAACCTCCATAAAGTTGACGATTAAAGTGTTATTCCAAAAACGAATATCATGAAATTTATTTTATTCATTAGCGAAAACCTGGTCAAGGATTTACTATGAATCAGAAGGAGCAAAAAAGATGGATACCAAAAAGATTCTTGAAAGCCTTACTGACATGGGCTGTGATGAGAAAGAAATAAGCTTTATGAAAAAGATGTATGAAGAAGGGGATACAGATACGCTTCTTCGAGATCTTAGAAAATGCCGGTGCCATCTGATGGACGAACTTCATGACAGTCAGAAGAAAGTTGATAACATGGATTTTTTGATAAGACAGATCCAAAAAGAAAAGTAATTAAAACGGAGGAATGTAAAATGATCAGAAAAGAAGAACTGAACCTTGTAACGGAATGGGATAAAACCTTTAAGAAAAGTGATAAGGTAGACCACAGCAAAGTCACATTTGTAAACAGATATGGAATCACCCTTGCGGCAGATATGTATGTTCCAAAGAATGCAGATGGTAAGCTCCCTGCAATTGCTGTATGCGGGCCATTTGGTGCAGTTAAAGAGCAGTGCTCAGGTCTTTATGCTCAGACAATGGCAGAGAGAGGATTCTTAACAATCGCATTTGACCCATCATTTACAGGAGAGTCCGGAGGAAATGTAAGATACATGGCATCTCCTGATATCAACACAGAAGATTTCATGGCTGCAGTTGATTTCCTTTCACTTAATGAAAAAGCAGATCCTGACAGGATTGGAATCATCGGTATCTGTGGATGGGGCGGCATGGCTGTAAATACAGCAGCTCTTGATACAAGGATCAAAGCTACTGCAGCTATGACAATGTATGACATGACAAGAGTAAATGCCAAGGGATATTTTGACTCCGAGGACAGCGAGGAAGCAAGGTATCAGAAGAGGGCTGCCATGTGCGCTCAGAGACTTGAAGACCTTAAGGCAGGTGAGTATAAGCTTGGCGGCGGTGTAGTAGATCCACTTCCGGAGGATGCACCTTTCTTTGTGAAAGACTATTATGATTACTACAAGACTGACAGAGGTTATCACAAGAGAAGCCTTAATTCTAATGGTGGCTGGAATGTAATCGGCTGTGAATCCTTTGTTAATCAGCCAATACTTAAATACAGCAACGAGATCAGAAGTGCAGTTTTACTTGTTCATGGAGAAAAGGCTCATTCATGTTATTTCTCAAAGGATGCTTATGCAGATATGATCAAAGACAGCAAGTATGCTGATAATAAAGAACTTATGATAATCCCTGATGCGGTGCATACAGATCTATATGATGGCGGAGATAAGGATTATATTCCTTATGACAAGCTGGAGAGCTTCTTTAAGGAGAATTTGAAATAAAGGATGCTTGATATGAAAGAAAAAATGATTTTGATAGCATTCTGTATGACAATCATGTTTTCTATGAGCGCCTGTTCAGGAAATACAATAAACTCCGGTGATAATCAGAATGCAGGAACTGAAATATCAACATCAGAAAATGTTGAAACAGAAAGCTCAGAAGAGAATGTCATGTCGGAGGGATCTGCTAAGTATCAGCTGGCAGAAAAAGATGAATCAGCAGATGATGAAGCTATTGGAGATAGTTCTATGACAATGAAAATCGGCGATACAAAAGTTAATGTGGATTGGGAAGACAACCAGGCTGTAAAAAGACTGCGGGATATGGCTAAAGATGGTGATATTACCATTCAGATGTCAATGTATGGCGGTTTTGAACAGGTGGGCTCCATAGGACAGAGCTTGCCACGAGATGATAAGCAGACAACAACGAGGTCAGGCGACATTGTACTTTATTCGGGCAATCAGATGGTAGTGTTCTATGGCTCTAACAGCTGGTCATACACAAGGCTTGGTCATATATCTGATAAGAATGAGGCAGAGATGGCAGATCTTCTTTCACAAAGAGATGTTAAGATAACCATCAGCATGGAAGATAACGTATAATAAGTATAGCAAAATTCATCTTCAGCATACCTTTGCGACCAGTTTCCTGTCCACAATAGTAATGAAGAAAAATGCCCAAATAGGCAAAAAACTTCATCGGAATCCGAAGAAACGGTAAATCTTACATCCTTCCTGATTTTGGGTAAAAGAGAACACCGATCATTTCTGACCAATGTTCTCAAAAACTATGTTTTCCTACTTCTTACTTTATTGCCTGTATCTTATCATTCATCTTCTTTGCTTCTGCACGATAATATCTCATGAAAAGGAACCAGATAAGAAATGCAACAGCTAGCTGAATCGCCGTAATTATAATTTCCTGACCGATGGTTGCAGATCCACCTGTCCATCCGACTGCATAAGCAACGATTGTATAAATCACGCAGCCAATACCCATGTGTATCAACACTCTAATCGGCATTGGAAGATTTTCTTTCCTGTACACAATGGTCGGAACTCCAAATCCAAGGCCAACCAAAACGCAACCGACAACCATCTTTGTAAACCTGTAATTCTCAAGGCTGAAATTCCCTTTGTATCTTACATCAAATACAATTCCAGCCAGACAGAAAATAGCCATTGCCATTCCAATACTGATTACCGTGCTCTTTGCTAAATCTTTTATTGTCTCTTTCATTGCTTTCGCCTCCTATAATCCAAGATATTTTTTGAACTCCGGCAGATATGTTCTCGAAACGTAATCCTTGCATCCATTCTTCAGCTTCAGCAAAAGTGTTCCGCTGAAGCCCGGCTCAATACTGTCCATATAAGACAGATTGATTAGTGTGGATTTGGATATCTGCATGAACTGTTTTCCTAACTGCTGTCTAATCTCATATAGCCTTTTCCGTGAACGATATTTTTGTTTTTCACCATAAATAATCGTATCTCCATCCTCTATTCTGACCATGTATATTTCCTTGGGCTGCAGAACGATAATATCCTCTTCATTCTGCAGGGCAGTTATGGGAGTTTCGTTTGTGCTGAATATATCAAGCATTCGCTGGATCTCATCTGTCACCTTGTCGGTATAGATCACTACATATGGTTCTTTATATTCAGCAGAAATATCAACACTTATCTTCATGCCCCGTTTTCCTTTCTCTTTGATGATGTCATCATACAATATATCGAAATCTCTGTCTTGACATTTGAGGTAAGTGACAAAAAACAAGAGGTGAAATGCATAAGCTTCAGAGATTTCCTTTTACTTAAAAAAGGTAACGATTATCAATCGTGAGTGTTGCGTAATTTGATAGGGGGTGCGGACATTTTCTGTTATAGTATCACGCAAGATACTATGACAGAAAAATCTGCGTACTTGATATAGATTTGAAATACGGTACGATATAAATACCAAGAACAAAACAAGGATCATGAATCACAAGAAGGAAAAGAAAATGGAGAAGAGGTAACTGTTATGTCCGGTGAGATCAGACAAAAGATGCTGCCAAAGTATATCGAGGTGCGCGGCGCAAAGGTTCATAACCTCAAAAATATCAATGTAGATGTCCCGCTTAACGAGATTGTAGCGATTGCAGGTGTCTCCGGTTCGGGAAAATCGTCGCTTGCACTTGGTGCGCTGTATGCAGAGGGATCCCGCAGGTATTTGGAATCTCTCTCGACCTATACACGCCGGAGGATGACACAGGCGGAACGGGCGGATGTGGATGATGTCCGGTACGTACCGGCGGCGCTTGCGCTGCGCCAGCGGCCGGGAGTTCCCGGCATCCGCAGCACGTTCGGTACACTATCGGAGCTGCTCAATAGTCTGCGGCTGATGTTTTCCCGGCTTGCGAGCCACCGCTGCCCCAACGGGCATTACTGCCCTCCGTCTCTTTCTGTCGCGGCAATGCAGGAAATTACGTGTCCTGTCTGTGGCGCGAAATTCTATGGCCCCGGAGCCGAGGAGCTTGCCTTCAACAGCACCGGCGCTTGCAAGACCTGTGGCGGAACTGGAGTCATCCAGACCGTGAACGAGGCAGCACTGGTGCCAGATGAATCTAAGACAATTGATGAAGGAGCAGTCGTCGTCTGGGGAACACTCATGTGGTCACTGATGAAGGATATCGCGCGGACGATGGGCGTGCGGACAGATGTTCCATTTCGTGATTTGACGCCAGAGGAGAAAGAGATTGTTTATCACGGCGAGCTGAAGAAGCACCACATCCACTACGTCAATCCGAATACGCTGGAACCTGCGGAAATGGATTTTAATTATTACAGCGCGGTTAATTCGGTGAAGAATTCCCTTGCCAAGGTCAAGGACGAGAAGGGAATGAAGCGGCTCGAAAAATATCTGGAAGAAGACGTCTGCCCGGACTGCCATGGAACAAGGCTCTCTGAGGCCGCACGCGCGCCGAGGCTTCGGGGTATCGGCCTGGATGAGGCGACGGCGATGACACTCTCGGAACTGATCCCCTGGGTACAGGGCGTTCCGGCTTCTCTTCCGGAAGAAATGCGTCCGATTGCGGAAAATATCTGTGAATCCTTCTTGGACGTCTCAAAGCGGCTAATGGACCTCGGCCTTGGATACCTGTCGCTTGATCGGGCAGCCTCGACGCTTTCCACGGGTGAAAGGCAGCGCGTTCAGCTCGCAAGAGCGGTCCGTAACCGTACGACCGGCGTACTCTATGTTCTCGATGAGCCGTCGATCGGCCTGCACCCCTATAATCTCAAGGGCTTGACTGGCGTGATGGACGATCTTCGGGCGGACGGGAACTCCGTTATCATTGTCGATCATGACACACAGGTTTTGAAGCACGCCGACTGGATGATCGAGATGGGAAAAGGAGCCGGAGCAGACGGCGGGACGGTGATTTCCGAGGGAAAAATCGAAGACATTTCGAAGAATCCACACTCTGTCATCGGGCCGTTCCTATCCGATCAGTATGAAGCAAGAATCCGTCCGGTTTTACAGACGGCTTCCATGTTTGAGAAAGGTGCCATACATCTGGAAACAGAGGAGATTCATACGGTGCACCCTTTGGATGTCCGGATACCGATGGGACGGCTTACCGTGGTGACGGGCGTTTCCGGTTCCGGAAAGACGACGATGGTGCTCGAAAGCTTGATCCCGGCGCTGAAGGCAAAGATCAGCGGGCAGAAGATGCCGTCACATGTGAAAAACATTGAAGCAAAAGGTATCACACAGGTCAAACTGATTGATGCGACACCGATCGGCATCAATGTGCGCTCGACCGTGGCGACGTATGCGAATGTCCATGACGAACTCAGAAAAGTTTACGCAAAAACAAAAGACGCAAAAGAACGCTCCTTCAAGGCCGGAGATTTTTCTTATAATACGGGAAAACTCCGCTGTCCGACCTGTGATGGAACAGGGGAGATCTCACTGGACGTTCAGTTCCTGCCTGATGTGAAGATTCCCTGCCCGGACTGTCGGGGCTCCCGGTACGGAAGGGAAGCATTTGAAATCCGCCGCAAGGCAAAGGATGGACAGGAATACAGCCTGCCGGAGCTCATGAATATGAGTGTGGATCAGGTTTTGCATGCGCTTGGAGGCCTGAAGAAGTTGCAAGAGCATCTGCAGGTTCTGCATGAACTGGGCCTCGGCTATCTGACACTTGGAGAGGAGACACCTGGACTTTCCGGAGGCGAGGCACAGCGTCTGAAGCTTGCCAGTGAAATGGGAAAGGGCCAGAGCGACTCAGTATTTGTCTTTGATGAACCGACGATCGGACTGCATCCGCAGGATGTGAGGACACTGCTGCATGTTTTTCAGACTTTGATTGACCATGGGGCGACTGTCGTTGTCATTGAGCACGATCTTGATGTCATTAAGAATGCCGATTACATCATCGACATGGGACCGGGCGGCGGAAAGGAGGGGGGCAGGATCGTTGCGAGTGGCACTCCTGACGAAATCAAACAGTGTAATGAGAGCATTACCGGGCAATACATTTAATAAGGTAAATAAATCCCGCGTAATATATGAAATGATGGGTCACCTCTTTGCTTCCCGGATTGCCTGATGCAAAGTATTTAGAACTTTTTTCTTATTCGCACTCCACTTCGGCTCAAGCAGGAGATTTTTCGGCCCGTCGCCGGTGAGCCTGTGAATGACGATCTCCGGAGGCAGTATTTGAAGGCTGTGAACCAAAACCTCGGTGTATTCCTCCAATGTCATGATGTGAAAGGGATCCGCCTGATATTCATCCGCCAGTTTAGTCCCCCTCAGAACATGCAATAGCTGCAGTTTGATACCATTAGGTCTTGGCTCAAGATTCGAAAGGTATCGTATGGTCTCATACATATCTTCATGTGTCTCTCCGGGAAGCCCCATGATCACATGCACGATGACTGTCAGTCCGGCGGCTTTCAGCTTTTGCATTGCATCTTCAAAAACCGGGAGGGGATAGCCTCTGTGGATTCTCTGTGCTGTCTTCTCATGGATCGTCTGCAGCCCCAACTCAACCCATACCGGCTTGATTTCGGAAAGCTCGATAAGCATTTGGAGGATTTCATCGGACAGGCAGTCCGGGCGGGTCCCGATGGATAGGATCACGATTTCCGGCCGATTGATTGTCTCCAAATATAGACCCTTCAGACGCTTGGGATCACCATAGGTATTTGTAAAGGATTGGAAGTAGGCGATGTAACGCCTCTTGTTTTTTGGTATGCTGGCCGGAATTTTTTGGTCGACACGTGCTCTGGCAAGTCGAATCTGCTCATCTATCGGCAGAAATGGTGAGGCAAAATCACCGGAGCCTCCCTCCGAACAAAATGAGCAGCCTCCGAAACCAATCTTTCCATCCCGATTCGGGCAGCTGCAGCCGGAGGAAAGAGACAGCTTGTAAATCTTCTGCCCGTATTCTTTTTTCAGCTCTTCTGAAATGGTCCTGATTTCCATGTGATATCCTATCTTACCGGCGGTCTGTTTTTTTCATCTTAAATCAATCGTGACAGTACATGCAAATCTTCTTGGGATTTAACTTACACGGCATCTTTGTATCATGAAATACTTCTTATATTTTCTTCTGGTCAAGACCATTAACTGTCAAGTAGAGATGTACAAAAAATCCTAAATAAAAATGTACAGTTTACGATGTTAGCTCCTTCTGTTTACAGTCATTCAACCGATAAGATTTTCCTGAGATCGTTACAACATGAGAGTGATGTAAAACACGGTTCAGGATTGCATCTGCAACGACCTCACAAATTTGGAATTGACTACATTGCTTGATATGATACAATATCTAATGGTCAACGATCTGCCGGCTGGCAGTGCTAACAGAGAGAAATCTCAGGCCAAAAAATAAGTGTGATGGCAGAATTAAATGCCAAGGAGGGCTTAATGGATAAGTCGATATGTGAGCTTTTTGCCGGGGTCGGTGGATTCCGGCTTGGATTTGAGCGGCTTGAATCCGGATGGAAAACGAAATGGTTTTCTCAATGGGAGCCAGGAGCTAAAACACAGTGGGCGCATGATTGTTATGTGAATCACTTTGGGGATAGTCCAGATTTGAAAGGAGAGTTCCATACAGGGGAAGATATCAGCAAGATGAAAAAAGAGGATATCCCGAATCACTCTTTACTTGTCGCAGGATTTCCGTGTCAGGATTATAGCGTTGCACATACGCTTTCTTCATCTAAGGGAATTGAAGGTAAAAAAGGAGTTCTTTGGTGGCAAATACGAGAAACGCTTATTGCAAAAAATACTCCATTTTGCATTTTTGAGAATGTTGATAGACTTCTTAGGTCACCTGCGAAGCAAAGAGGGCGAGATTTTGGTATAATCCTTGTATGCTTGGCTGAGTTGGGTTATTTGGTAGAGTGGCGAGTTATTAATGCTGCTACATACGGGGCGGCACAGAGACGGCGTAGGACATTCATTTTTGCTTATAAGAATACGACAAAGTATGGAAAAAGCATGGCGAAGCTAAATGCTGATGCAATCATTCATTCCGCTGGACTGATGGCAAAAGCATTCCCAATTAGCTCTATGGAAAGTGTTGTCGAAACAGTATTGCCTAAAGATATTGTTAAGGTATCAGATGAGTTTTCATTCAACTTTGAAAATAGTGGATTCATGAAAGACTTCCATGTTTTCACTTCTAAAGTAAAAGAAGCAGAGGAAACGCCTATAAAATTAGGCGAAATCCTTGAGCGAAATGTAGATGATAGCTTTTTCATCAACGATGAAGCTAAAATGTCAAAGTGGGTTTATCTTAAAGGGGCAAAAAGAATTCAGAGAAAAGCTGCAAATGGTCATGAATATATTTTTTCAGAAGGACCAGTTGCATTTCCGGATCCTTGGGATCGCCCTGGTAGAACAATGTTGACAAGTGAATCTACATTGAATAGAAGCACGCATGTAGTTGCTGATTTGGACTCAGGAAAGCTTAGAACACTTACTCCTATTGAAGCAGAGCGATTACAAGGCTTTGATGATAATTGGACTAATACTGGAATGCCACAAAGAATGCGTTTTTTTTGTATGGGGAATGCATTGGTAGTGCCGATGATTACACGAATGGGCAAGGTTTTAGACAAAATAATCGCGAAAGAACCGTAATAGTAGCTATATATATTCCATCTGACGTAAAAAAGGCCGCTCGATCGAGCGGTCTTTTTTTATGAATCACAGGAGGAATATTATGAGATTTGTAGAGTATTCACATCGTCATGCAAAAGCAATCATTGAAAGTGATGAACAGTTGAGAAGGCGATATGAGGAATTCATCGGAGCGATACAAAGCATAACTGACGAGGAATTGATAAATGATTTCCTTATTAAAAAACAGGAACACGCAGATAGAGGATCTGCATTTAAAAGCATGACCCCTTCTATAAATGGTTTATTGAAAGAAAGAATGCTTGCTATTCCTGGTTGGCAAGCAGAAGTGGATATTTTTAATGATACAGAGGGTGTTATCGGTAACACAGAATGGCGATTAGATTTTGCATGTGACAATGCCTTTTGCGTGGAAGTTGCATTTAATCATGGAGAAGCAATTGCTTGGAATCTTTTGAAACCAGTATTGGCATGCGAATTGAATCATGTAAAAAAAGCTGTTCAAGGTCAGATCGGTATATATGTATGTGCTACGGATAAGATGAAGACAGTTGCGAATATTGATAATGCGAGTGGGTCATATGAAAAGGTATTGAGGTATTTACCGCCTATGATGAATCAATTGACAATACCGATGATGATTATCGGATTGGAACCATTTGATACTTTTAAAATTAGCGATACTGCAGAGGTAGTTAGAAACAATTTTGTTCTTGATAATACATTGCTGAATCAGATGGTAAAGGTTACAAAAAAGGATGATTATTCTATATTTAAGGGGAAAGTGACAAGCGTAGATGAAATAACAATTAATGGAAATAATGAACCTCAGATTACAATAACGAAGAGTCAAAGAAGGGGCGTTGTATAATTAATTGCGAAAGGAGATAAGAAATATCTCCACCTCGCAATTAACGCTATTTTAACAGTGTTGTGAGGAAACTCACAACACTGTTTTTTTTAGAAATGAGACAAGCTATGACAAGAAACGCTATTAGAAAAATGGACGAATCAACACAGACGATGGAAACAATCGAAGCTCTGAAGAAAGATAAAAATGTTTGGTATGTAGAACATAGAGAAAAGGACGGATTTAGAGAGAGCCAAGAAAAACATAAAATTTTTTATGTAGTGATGTGGAACGAAGAAATAGTAAAAATTTATGTTAAATAAAAAGATTAATATCCGCTGACATATCGGCAAGCCAAACAGAAAGGAAAGAACTATGAAATATTCAAATATTATAACACTGGAGCAGTTTAAGGAATTTATGAAAGATGTTGATTCTGCCGATCGGTGGGATGATTTTGAAACCGAGGAATGGGAAAGTGCGTGTGAGTTCGCAGGACTTAATTATCACGATTACGATGATCCTGACTTGCTTTTTTATGATCTTCAAAAAGTTTTAGAGAATTGCAGAAAATACAGAAATTCTAAAAGATATAACCTTTATGAGAATAGTGGCGAGGTTACGTTAGAAAAAGTACATGAAGGCTGCACAGTTGATATGGTGGAGTATGATCCAGTTCTCATAAAATCCTTTGAAGTTTCTTCTGATGAAGATCCTTATCTGTTTGAAGTTTCTCCTGATGAAGATCCTTATGATGCAAGTGCTAAAGAAGAGGCACTTGACGAACTGAAAAAATATAGTTCGTCAGTCCGTGAATTTAGAGAACATGGAACTAACAAACGGCTTTTTGATGTGACTGAATACTATATAGAGGAAGATTATTATGATTTTGATGGTGAATGGTGCGGAGGTGGTGATATTTGGGATTTTACACCTATGAAATTTGAGGTTATTTCCGAACCAAATAAAGAAGTCCTTGCGGTCTTTGATAATCTTGCTGACGCAGAGCATTTCATGAATTACGAAATTGATTATAACGATGATCTTCAGAACGCACGCATTGAACTTCAAGAAACAATAGAAGCGGAAAAGGATAAGCCATCTTTGAATACAGATATTTCTGATAGATACGGACAGGAGGATGTAAATGAGATGACATTTCATCATCATAAATAAAATAAGTAAAAAATAAAAAAGGAAAGGTGAAGAACATGAAAACAATCACATTATGGAACATGAAGGGCGGCGTTGGAAAGACTACCATCGCTTTTAATCTGGGGACGGAACTTGCAGCGCATGGCGCAAAAGTGCTTTGCATTGACCTCGACCCACAGTCTGATCTGACATACTTCTTTGATCCGGAGATGAGGGGGAAAAAGATGTCGTATCCTGACATCTATCAGCTAACTGAAAAGCATTATGCTTCTATTAAGCCGGGTATCTATATTTCAAGACGTTTCAAGGGCATTTCTTATGTAAGAGGCTCTGCCAAACAGACTGATTTTCAAACTATAGATGAACTTTCACATATGCTTAATGCCGTAAAGGATTCTTATGATTACTGCATAATCGACTGTCATCCGGATTATGGCATGGCTAGTCAGAACGCATTATATGCCAGTTCTTTAGTTCTTGTACCAATCCTTCTGGACGGATTTTCTATAGGGAATCTTAATCTTGTGGATTCGCACTTGTCAGAACTAATGGAAAAAACAGGTCGTGAAATAGAATGGCATATTATCATCAATCAGATCACATCTACAAAAGACAGCAGAAACAGACTTGATGATCTGTTAAACCATCACGATTATCCGGTTCTTGACCTTGGAATAAGGAGGACATCATCTGTAACCAGTGCTATCTCTGTACATAAGCCGGTATTCATGCACAGGCGAAAGGCAAACATCACAAGCGATTTTTCCGATCTTACATCGGCTCTTATTGCTCTAACGGATAGAATGGAGGCGATCTGAAATGGCTAGTCTGGCAGCTTTTATCAAGGATTCATCATCTTCTCCCAAAAATCAGAACGCTTTACATATCAGATATATAGATTATCAGAATCTGGAGGAAAGCGCATATCAGTACAGAGACCTTACAGAAGAAAGTGTTAGACATCTTGCAGATTTGATCTTTCTCGATGGAAAAGTATTAGAACCTCTTATAGTTAGAAGAAAAGAAAAAGACAGGTTCGAAATTTTATCCGGGCATAAGCGGTATCGTGCCTGTAAATTACTGGTCGAGGCAGATCAGGAAGAATCTTTCAGAATGTTGCCTTGCTGCGTTTTGGATCTTGACAATATTCATGCTGAGTTTGCCGTATATTCGACTAATGGTTATGACCAAAAGACACCTTATGAGATAACACAGGAGATAGACGGTTTGAAGCGACTTATCACATCTCATCCTGATATGTTTCCTCATCCGAAAGGCGTAAGGACAGTAGATATGATAGCAGATGAACTTCACATCTCCTCAACGACTGTAAAGGTACATCAGGCTATAAGCAATCGCCTTTCAGATGATGGCATGGAACAGTACAAGGAGGGAAAAATTTCAAAAGAGGCTGCATACGAACTATCCAAGCTGCCGGAGGAAAGTCAGAAAAAAATGCTTGATAACGGCGTGACTATTGCAAAGGATATTCGGAAAAAGGCAGAAGAAAAGATGGAAATAGAAGAATCTGAAGGACTTATAGATCCTGATGATTTACCAATACCGGGACAGATGGATATTTCAGATTATCTGCCGGATGAGGAAAAAGACAACAGAGTAGTCAAGCCGTTTTTCGACAAGATTCCGGTTCTTCATGACTGGCTCGGAGATTGTCCGGCGTGTGGTCAGCGACTGAAAAGATCGACAAATGAAAACTTCTGCGGAACTTGCGGTTGCCGGGTCAAATGGATCGTTCCAAAATCAACACTTCCGTTTTCATAAAGGTAGAAAGGAGCCGATTATGTTTAACAAAAAGAAAAAGGTACACAAAGGGTCTGACAAAGTAGTTCTACATCTTATCAGCGAACTCAGGGCTTCGGACAGAAGCTATAACTGCTTTTATCCTGAGGAATACTATGAATGCTACTATAAGCTGTATTCAAGGCGCTATAAGAAATATCAACAGGAAGATTTTCAAAGAGATCTTAAAATGTTGGGGTTTTAGTCATGAGGCACGTTAATTTTTCCGACCGGAAAAAGATTGAATATCTGGCGAAGTCGGGTAGGGAGATAAAGGATATATCCCAGATCACAGGGTTTCATATTGCAACTATCTATAGAGAACTGAAAAAAGGTCAGCCTGATTTTTCCAGAGAAAAGGAGAAATCACATAAGAGAAATTCTGTTACTGAACATATTGAGGTTAAAAGATTACTAAAAAGTTACTCCGCAGTCACAGCCGAGAAAAACAAACTATCTTGATTGATAGCTAGTGGGAGGGATTATGTATGAGAAATTAAGTGATCAAGATATGATCTATATGCTTGCACACAAGTCGGAGATCATATATGAGTTGAATGATGGGATCTCCAGCCTTTATCGCTATATTGAATCTATCTTATCAGATTCGGACTCATATATAGTGCAATCTACGTTCAGATCACCTGTTTCCGGTGGCGATATAAGAGTACAGACAAGTAACCTGTCCGATCTTTCAGATATACTTTATTCGATAAAAAAACTGCAATTATCTGAAATCAGGGATGTGCAGCAGTATATTTCGAAGAAAAAGCAGAAAAAAGAGCAGCTTCACAGACTCTGTATTTCTTACGATATACTTCAGGAATCGCGGCAAAAAAAGATTTTCGGCTGTTTTTTAAAGGCTTCAAAGAAGAGAACAAATGTAGAGGTGCTTGTAGCAGAAGAAGGAGTAAGCCTGAGACAGGCATACGATATTAGGAAAGCGGTAATATCTCTGATAAACGCCATCTATTTAAGCGAAGCCTCAACCTTTTCATTACTACAGATGTCTCCAATGGGAGCAGAGCAGATTCAAGATAAGTTTTTAAACTGTAAAAAAGGAGTGACCCATGAAAAAAAACATATCTGAAAATAAGAAAAAGAAACTCATTCTAAATGCAGTTATAACTGCTTTATCTCTTGCAGTCCTTATATTCTTGAATGTTTTGAAAATAAAAACTTCCCTGTCGCAGATTGTCCGAGTAGGATGTCTTATTGCAATGCTGTGGGTTCTATACTCACTATCCAAAGGCGGTGAATGACTCTCCTTTCTTCTCTCCAAAGCGTAAAGGCTTCAACTGTTCACGACAGAGGAGAGAATTCTTCCGGCAAAAACCGGGAGAGATGTTTTTCATTATTCCTTTCTAATTTTTTAAGGCTCTGACCGATACTGAAGGTATCATGCCGCTCATTACGGCGGTCAGAGATTCCGGAGAAATGTCTCCGGTGTTTTTCACCTTTTCCTATGGAGGCATTGCCTCCATAGGTTTATAGAAATGAGGCGTGTTATGTTAAGTTTTTATGATGATTTTTACAGGATTCCGGCAGATATAGTAACCAATCCTTATATAAGCGATTCAGCAAAGATTCTGTATGCGATATTGCTGTTTAAGTATGTAGAGGCGAGAAAGAACAATCAGATCGATGATAATGGACGTGTTTTTATCTCCTACGCTCAATCCGATATGGCGTGCGACCTCCATAAGTCAGACAGGACTATTCGCCGGCTTCTCAATGAATTAACGGAAACAGGTCTTATAGGGATTCAGACAAAACACTCGCCCGGAGAAAACAGGCAGATTTATATCATTTAATAGGAAGAAAGTGTGATCATAATGTCTTATGCGTTCTTTTCATCTGCTGCGGAGGCAAGCAGCTATGCGTATATCTCAATACCGAAGGATCTTCTCTTTGATCCGAAGTACCAAAAACTTTCAGTGAGTGCGAAAGTCATATATGCTCTGTTCCTTAATCGGGTATGGGTGTCAGTCCATAATCCGACCGGAGATTTCTATGATGAGGAATATAAGACTTATTTTATTTTCTACGGCAGCGATGAACTTGCCTCTGTCATTGGCTGCTCGGAAAACTCTGCCAGAAATTACTGTCATGAACTGGAGGAATTCGGACTTATTACCATTAAGAAGATGGGGCAGGGCAAGCCAAGCAGGATCTATCCTAAAAACTTCGCCTCATATCTTCCTGATACTGAAAATAAGGAAGATGAGCCTGTTAATGCTGTTGAAAATGCCGCCATGCCTGATATGGAGACAGTCTATACGAAAAAAGAGACGCAGGAGGACTACAGTGGAAAAAATATAGCTAATAATTCCAAACCTATTGTAATTCGGGAGACCTCGGTATATACTGATGTTAGGAGACCGGCGGATTTGTCCGGTCTTGAACGCAAAAAACGTAATTCAAGACCGGCGGATTTGTCCGGTCTTGAACACAAAAAACGTGATTCTAGAATCACAAAAAACGTAAGTCTAGAATCACAAAATTTGGGGCAGAGTAATAATAATATAATATATTATAATAATATATATAATCCATCTATCAATAAAAGCTGTACCGGATTTCATGCGACAGGCGATGTGACTGATGGATCGATGGAGAAAGGGGAACGTGAAAATTCCTTTAAGGACTCTTTCGCAGACAGCGAAGGGAAGTCTCTTTCTGAAAGCGAGATGAGAAAGACAGCCTTAAGAGAAGCAGAGGAGGAGTTAAGGAACAATCTGGAGATAGAACACTTTGAGAAATATCAGAACACGGAAAGCGACTACAAGGAATATCTGGAACTCTATCGCCTTATGCAGGAAATCATGGAGTCGGATTCCGAAAACATAAAGATCGCCGGAGCGGTAAGACCCAAAGGCATGGTGGTAAAGCGTTTTCTGGAACTTCGCCCGGATCACCTTATGTACGTCATAGACGCCATGAGGAAGAACACTTCGGACATCAGAAATATACACGCATATCTACTTACGGCGCTTTACCGGTCGCTTGAGACAAAGGACAGCTTTTATAGCGCATGGGTATCACATGAGAGGGCTTCTGAGACAGAAAAAAGAGGAGGTGAGGACAGGTATTCGTATTCTCCCAGAAGTCCGGGTGACAGCGATTGTCAGTACATAGACACGGATCTCGACAGAATCAGAAATGAGTTCCGGAGAGAGAAGAAACAGGAAGAAAATTATTGATCGGTATTGGGAAATATTGGTCTTTTGAAAAAAGAAAGGTGAAATACTATGAAAACGAGAGAGGATTTTAGGGGTAAAAAGGGGTTTATTATTATCGGTCTCCTTGCGGTATCTCTGGCTTTAGGTCTCGGCGGTGGTGTAGTTCTGAAAAATAAAAAGGCTGAAAGTAAGGCAATGGTATCGGCGAAAGAGACAGTAAAGGAACTGTCGGTAAAAGGAACTGATGGCAAGTCTTTCAAGCGAGACAGCTTTGAACATAAGACAGAAGCACCTGATTATGCAAAATCGAATGAGACTGTATCTACGGATAATGCCGGTGGTGACGGTTCAAATCCTGATACCGGAAGTGGAGCGGAAAATATCGGGAATATTGAAAATACATCTCCATCCAATCCGGTATCCGGAAACTCTTCTGCCAGCGCAAATGAAAATAAAAATTCCGGCAAAAAGTCCGGCGCAAAGACAAATATAAAGTCAGCATCAAATACAAGCGGAAATCAGGGTAATGCCTCCGCAAAGCAGAACCGGAAGGCTTCTGCCGGAGAGACAGCTGCACAGCCGGCAAGCACTGCACAGCCGGCAAGCAATTCCCAACAGGCACAGCCCGTTCAGCCTGCAAAGCCTTCCGGTCATTACGAAACGAGACAGGTTCTTGTTTCAGCTGCATGGGATCAGCCGGTTATGGATGTAATTGGATGTAAATGCAACACTTGCGGGCAATTTTTTAAAACTGAAGAAGAAATGAACGATCACTTTTTGATGTTTGCAGACAAAGGTGATTATACTCATGGATCTGATTCTGCTGTCTTTGGTCAAGTTAGTACTATCCACCATGACGCAGTATATAAAGATGAACAGGTTTGGGTAGAGGATTAATGAATTTATAGTTTCACCTTTAAATAAAATTTTTTTCAAGACCGCACAAAACCGCAATAGTGTAATGATAGTATTTATACTGTCATAGAAAAATTTTTAAAGACCGCACAAGACCGCACAAAACCGCACAAGTGTAAAGGTAGTATTTATAATGTCATAAGAAATTTTTTAAAGACCGCACAAAACCGCACAAAGTGGATGATAAAATTTATAATGTCAGAAATGACCGGAACAGATAAGCCTGTTCCGGTTTTTTCATACCCATTTTTAAGTTGAAAGGAGGAAATTTTTGAGAATAAGGGCAGAACCATAAGGGAAATAACAAATATTTTTTAAGAGAGCTGAGTATATCGGCTCTATTTTTTTACTGAAAGGAGTTTTTAATGAAACAGAAAGGTAAGAGCATTCTGGCTGGTCTGATGGCAATGCTGACTGTGATCACATCTGTCTTTACGTCAGCGCCGACCATAGCGCACGCAGAATCAGATCCTCTTGCGACAATAATCGAACTTCCGCAGTATGCACCTCCGGGATATATAGGAAGTCCGCATTATACGCTTCAGACATCTGGAGGAAAGAACCTGACCGCCATATGTGTCCATCCTGAGAAGGAATCTCCGGGAAAAGGCACAAGATACAGTAACCGTAGAGTAATAAATGATAATGAACTTCTAAGGAAGGTTATGTATTATGGCACGTTTGAGAACAATGGCTATGATCCGTCCAAAGACCTGGTAAGGAAAAATGTAGCTGATAAGCCATCGGGATCATATACGATAGATCAGGCTGCATACCTCTTTACTCATCACATAGCTTCCGTGGCGTACAGGGGCAGAACAGACTTTATGGCAAGCGACCTCTATAATGTGACGAAGTATTGCGATGACAGACAGAGGGCGCAGGATATATTAAACCTTATCGCAAGCTATCCTGCACCTCCGGATGATTTCGTAGTGACGGAATGGTATAATAGCGATCCTTATCAGGTCATGGTTTCGGCTGCAGTCGAAAATACCACAAAGCCTAAAAAACTCATGATCCATAAGAAGTCAACCATTCCATCGATCACGGATAATAACAGCTGCTATTCCCTTGCCGGAGCGCAGTATACAGTCTATGATGACAGCGCCTGCACCAGACAGACAAAGGATATAAATGGAAATCCTGCCGTCCTCACTACCGATTCGTCAGGAAACAGCAATACTGTCACTTTGGGACTGAAAACCGACAGTATCACTGTCTATGTGAAGGAGACAAAAGCACCAACAGGTTACCTCATTAACGATCAGCCTATTGAGAAAACGCTTTCAAAAGAAGGCTCTGATACGGCAGTGATCGAGACAGAAGATGTTCCGGGAAATGACCCGGTCAGGCTTCTCCTTTCAAAGAAGGATTCCGGTACTGGCGAGAGCAGTCCTGTGGGAGGAGCGAGGCTTGAAGGAGCGGAATATACTGTCAGGTATTACGATACCATCTCTACTACCGACCCGGCAAAATCCGGCATGAAGCCAAAGAGGACATGGGTATTCAAGACTGATAAGAATGGACTAATTGCACTTGATAATAATCATAAAGATAAAGAGCGTGGTGATGAACTGTATACACGAAATGGTATTCCCGTCCTCCTTATAGGCACAGTCACTTTCGAGGAAACAAAAGCACCGGATGGGTACGAACGGAATAAGGAGGTATATGTAGTAAATACTGAAATGGACGCTGCAAGCAGAAGAGTAATCACTACAAATCTTCCCACAGAGGAAAATGCCGTAAAGGAACAGGTATTCCGTGGTGATTTCCGTATAAGGAAGATCGAGGCTTCGTCCGGCAGAACCTTAGCCAATATTCCATTCCGTATCACGTCAATAGAGACCGGCGAACATCATGACATCATGACAGATGAGAATGGTGTGTATGATTCTTCATCAAGTTTCGTAAAGCACAGCCATGACACTAACGGAGGCAAGTCCACATCCGGTCTCTGGTTCACAGGAGAAGCAACAGGAACCAAGGCTCCGGTCAATGATTCCCTGGGCGCTCTGCCGTACGGAAATTATAAGATAGAAGAACTTCCATGCAAGGAAAATGAGAAGTATGTGCCTTTTAACGACACCTTTACCGTTTCAAGAAATAATTACACCGTAGATTTCAATACCATACCAAACTGGGATAAGCCTGAGATTGCGTCAGACGCAACTGGAGATCTGGGCAATTCTCACTTTGCTATGTCTGACACGGGAATGTCTATAAACGACCGTGTTGTCTATAATAATATTACCGAGAACGCTCTGAAATATTATGGCGTAAAAGGTACAAGCAATCTTAAGATGGTATCTAAGGTCTATGATAAGACTGCCGGAAGTTTTGTAAAAAAGTCTGACGGAAAAGACCTCTCTGTCGAGAAGATATTTGACGCTAATCGTCAGTCCGGTTCTATCAGCATGATGATCACTGTAGACAGCAGCAAACTTGCCGGACACACGCTAGTTGTGTACGAATATCTCTATGGAAAGTCCGCTGACGGTTCTGATGTTCTTCTTGCAAAAGAGGAAGATCCTAACGAGGAATCGCAGATGATCTTTATTCCGAAGATTGAAACCAATGCGACAGAGAAAACTATCGGAGATCATTTTTTGAAAGCCGGTTCTGCCGCAACAGTAAACGACACTATTAAATATACTAATATGCCGGAAAACAAGACTTTGTTTATCGATGGCAGACTTGTAGACGCTGAAACCGGGGAAACTGTAAAAGACGCTACCGGAAAGGCTGTTGAAAATACCCTTAAGGTGACTACTGTCAGCCAGAATGGAACGTTTGTTAATAGTTTCAGCTTCAAAGTTCCGTCAGAATGGGAAGGACGGAAATTTGTAATCTATGAGACTGTAAGAGACAGGGGGAATATGATATATACGTCCGAGGAGGACGCAAATGATAAGAATCAGACTTTGTATGTGCCGAAGATTCGCACTCATGCTTCTGATGGAAATACTAAAGACCATGTAGGCACGCTTTCAAAGACGGCTACATTCGTTGATTCTGTTTCTTATCAGAATCTCATTATCGGAAAGACGTATACAGTAACCGGAACACTACATATAAAGGAGAGCGGAGAAGTATTAAAAGACGCAGCAGGTAAGCCTGTGACAGCGACAAAGACTTTTGCTGCTGATAAGTCTAATGGTTCTATCAACCTTACTTTTACTTTTGACTCATCTCTTTTAGAGGGAAAGACCTTAGTTGCTTTTGAGGATGTTAAACATAAAAACATCAGTATAGGCAGTCATAACGATATTAATGATGAAGAACAGTCTGTGCATTATCCGAAGATTCGCACCAAGGCAATCGACAAGTATACCGGCGATCATGTTGGAACGCTTTTCGGAAAGGTTCAGAATGCCGTCAGAAATATGCTTCGCATTGAGGTTAAGGGCAAGCAGACAATAGAAGATACTGTGCTGCTTTCCAATCTTCAGCGTGGCGAGAAGTATTCCATTGCCGGAGTTCTTGTAAATAAGGCAACTGGAAAACCTGTTTTTGATGAGAATGGAAATCAAGTAATCGGAACATCAGGAGAGTTTTCCGCAACTTCAGAAAATATGTCAAAGACAGTCACTTATACTCTTGACGCTTCAAAGTATGAGAATACTACATTTGTTGTATTCGAAACACTTACCCATAAGGGCGTAGATGTAGCAAAGCACGCTGATGTTAATGATGAGGATCAGTCAATCTACAACATGGAATCTCATACGACTTATGTATCAGGTGAGACAAAGGATCATGTTGGAGTTGTAACCGAGACCGGCAAAATGACAAGTACGGTCGATACGGTATCAGTAAACAATCTGAGGAGGGGTGATAAGTATACAGTAACCGGAACGCTCCGCATAAAGGAGACCGGAGAGATGTTAAAAGACGCAGCAGGAAAGCCTGTGACAGCGACAAAGACATTAATTGCCGGTGATGATAAGGCTATGACCATAACAGGAGTCAAGGGAAATGCGGTAAGCGGAAATATTGACCTGACATTTGTTTATGACAGTTCGCTTCTTTCCGGCAAGACTGTTGTAGCATTTGAGACAGTGGATCATAATGGCAAGACCATTTATGTCCATGCAGATCTTAATGATGAGAGCCAGTCAGTACATTATCCTGATCTTTCTACGACTGCCATTGATTCTAAGACTGGTGATCATGTAGGTACGTCAGATGGAGTTCAGACAATAACAGACGCTGTTAAAATGACAAATCTCATTCCCGGACAGAAGTATTCTGTCAAGGGCAGCCTTTATAATGTGACAAAGAATGAGATCATCAAGGGTTCTGAAAAGACACTTACATTTACTGCTGATAAAGCGAATGAGATCAAAAATATCAATTTCAATATTGATTCGACAAAAGTCGAGGGAGAGACAGTAGTAGTGCTTGAAAATCTGTATCATGCAGATGTACTTATTAAGTCTCATCAGGATAAGAATGATAAAGACCAGATGATTCATTATCCGAAGATTCGCACCAAGGCAATCGATAAGACCACAGGCGATCATGTAGGTACGCTTTTCGGGAAGGTACAGAATGCCGTCAGAAATATGCTGGGAATCTCTGCGGAGGAAAAGCAGACGATAGTAGATACCATAATCTATCAGAATCTCATTCCCGGACAGAAATATAGTATATCCGGCGTTCTTGTAGACAAGACAAGCGGAGCTGCCGTAAAGGACAGCAATGGAAATATCGTTACCGGAACAACAGGCGAGTTTGTTGCAGATAAGATTGATGGAACAAAAGAAATTTCTTATAGCGTTGACGCTTCAAAGTATGAGAATACTACATTTGTTGTATTCGAAACACTTACCCATAAGGGTGTAGATGTAGCAAAGCACGCTGATGTTAATGATGAAGATCAGTCGATCTACAACATGGAATCCCATACGACTTATGTTTCAGGTGAGACAAAGGATCATGTTGGAGTTGTAACCGAGACCGGCAAAATGACAAGTACGGTCGATACGGTGTCAGTAAACAATCTGAGGAGGGGTGATAAGTATACAGTAACCGGAACGCTCCACATAAAGGAAACCGGGGAGGTATTAAAAGACGCAACAGGAAAGCCTGTGACAGCAACAAAGACATTTACTGCCGGTGATGATAAGGCTATGACTATAGCAGGAGTCAAGGGTAATGCGGTAAGCGGAAATATTGACCTGACATTTGTTTATGACAGTTCGCTTCTTTCCGGCAAGACTGTTGTAGCTTTTGAGACTGTGGATCATAATGGCAAGACAATCTATGTCCATGCAGATCTCAATGATGAGAGCCAGTCAGTACATTATCCTGATCTTTCTACAACTGCCATTGATTCAAAGACCGGTGATCATGTAGGTACGTCAGACGGCGTTCAGACAATAACAGACGCTGTTAAAATGACAAACCTCATTCCCGGACAGAAGTATTCTGTCAAGGGCAGCCTTTATAATGTGACAAAGAATGAGATCATCAAGGGTTCTGAAAAGACACTTACATTTACTGCTGATAAAGCGAATGAGATCAAAAATATCAATTTCAATATTGATTCGACAAAAGTCGAGGGAGAGACAGTAGTAGTGCTTGAAAATCTGTATCATGCAGATGTACTTATTAAGTCTCATCAGGATAAGAATGATAAAGACCAGATGATTCATTATCCGAAGATTCGCACCAAGGCAATCGATAAGACCACAGGCGATCATGTAGGTACGCTTTTCGGGAAGGTACAGAATGCCGTCAGAAATATGCTGGGAATCTCTGCGGAGGAAAAGCAGACGATAGTAGATACCATAATCTATCAGAATCTCATTCCCGGACAGAAATATAGTATATCCGGCGTTCTTGTAGACAAGACAAGCGGAGCTGCCGTAAAGGACAGCAATGGAAATATCGTTACCGGAACAACAGGCGAGTTTGTTGCAGATAAGATTGATGGAACAAAAGAAATTTCTTATAGCGTTGACGCTTCAAAGTATGAGAATACTACATTTGTTGTATTCGAAACACTTACCCATAAGGGTGTAGATGTAGCAAAGCACGCTGATGTTAATGATGAAGATCAGTCGATCTACAACATGGAATCCCATACGACTTATGTTTCAGGTGAGACAAAGGATCATGTTGGAGTTGTAACCGAGACCGGCAAAATGACAAGTACGGTCGATACGGTGTCAGTAAACAATCTGAGGAGGGGTGATAAGTATACAGTAACCGGAACGCTCCGCATAAAGGAGACCGGAGAGGTGTTAAAAGACGCAGCAGGAAAGCCTGTGACAGCGACAAAGACATTTACTGCCGGTGATGATAAGGCTATGACTATAACAGGAGTCAAGGGTAATGCGGTAAGCGGAAATATTGACCTGACATTTGTTTATGACAGTTCGCTTCTTTCCGGCAAGACTGTTGTAGCATTTGAGACAGTGGATCATAATGGCAAGACCATTTATGTCCATGCAGATCTTAATGATGAGAGCCAGTCAGTACATTATCCTGATCTTTCTACAAAAGCGTTAAATAAAATAACAAAAGATCAGACCGGAAATCTTGGCACGACAAAGGTCGAGGATACGGTAGCCTTTATTAATCTCATTCCCGGACAGAAGTATACTGTAAGAGGAAAAGTTTATGATCTAGACGCAGATAAGGTGTTGTCTGAATCTGATATTACATTTACTGCAAAAAAGTCGAACGATAAAGTGATAGTTCCTTTTACGGTAAAGGTAAATAAAGATATGGAGGGACATACACTTGTTGTTATGGAAGATCTGTATCATGCAGATGTGCTTGTTAAGTCTCATCAGGATAAAGATGATAAAGACCAGATGATCTATATTCCGAAGATCCGTACAAATGCTGTTGACGGAAAATCAGGTACTCATTCCGGCATTATAGGCTCTACATCTCTTATAGATACTGTGTCATATAAAAATCTTATTCCGGGCAAGTCATATACTGTTTTTGCAGAACTAATGAATGCAAAAACCGGAGAAAAGATGATTGGACTTGACGGTAAATACATGGAGTGCAAGAAAACATTTACGGCAGAAAAGGCTGATGGAAGTATCAAGGTAACATTTTCTATTGATTCAAGACTTCTTAAAGATACGACTGTGGTAGCTTTTGAGACACTCTATCGTGAGGGAGAAAAGGTTGCTGTTCATACAGACATCAATGATAAAAATCAGTCAGTTCATTATCCCGGAATGGGGACGAGCGCTACTGTAAATAATAGTCATTATGCTTCAACTTCGAAAAAGACAAGGCTTGTTGATCGAGTCTGGTATCAGAATCTTATTCCGGGACATACATACCGTGTCGAGGGTACTCTGATGGATAAATCAACTAATTTACCTATCCTGATAAACGGCGGTGAGGTGGTTGTTAAGAAAGATTTTGTTCCTGATTCGGCTTATGGATATGTGGATATGGAATTTACATTCAATTCATCATCTCTTGATAAGCATACAGTTGTTGTATTTGAGCATATGTATGATGGCAAGGTTCTTCTTACAAGTCATGCCGATATAAATGATACTGCACAGTCAGTTCAGTTTAACAACGCTCCTCCTACGGGCATTGCGCCTCCTACCGGTGACAATAGTCGTTCATTTCCTTATGGGTCAACGATCACTCTGTCACTTGCCGGCGCTGCTGCGTTAGGTCTTTTAGCAAGAAAGAAAAAGAAGGGAGGCAGCCTATCGACCAAATAATATAATTTTTTGTGTCAGAGTCTGACACAGGATTGTGGAGCCGGACATACTACAGATGTCCGGCTCTGCTATTCCCTTGCAATTATCCAGCAGAAGGTATCTATCTATGCGATTTATATCATTGCCACAATTTCTGCTGGATTTTTGCAAGGGAATACTTAAATTACAGAAAAATTTATAAAGACCGCACAAAACCGCAATAGTGGAGTGATAGTATTTATACTGTAATAAGAAAAAATAAAAGACCGCACAAAACCGCATAAAACCGCACAAAGGTAATGATAGTATTTATACTGTCAGAAGCGACCGGAACAGATAAGCCTGTTTCGGTTTTTTTATTAGAATTTTGAGGAGAATGTATGACTTATATTTTGGATTTTTCGAGCATTGAAGAACTATCAGATTTCATAAGCAAACAGGATGATAGGGTTTTAATTCGTATAATTCCTGTCACGGACGAAAAAACAGATGGTTCAGATGACTGATGTTTTTTTGTGTCAGATTCTGACACAGAATATAGAAAGGTTTTTATATGAAAGAAGAAAATCTTGGATTAAAAGAAGTATATGTCAGGCTTAAGTTAAAAAATGGTGTGACACGTTTTCCGAATAAAGTGATTAATGATCCGGCAAGCGCAAGAATGTTTGCTTATGATCTTATGAAAGACTTGGATCGAGAATGGGTAATCGTAATTAATCTCGATACGAAACTCCATCCAATTAATTATTCGGTTGTTTCCGTTGGAGATTTAAATCGGGCGCTCATTTCTTGCAGCAATACATTCAAGAGCGCAATACTATCTAATGCCAATAGTATCATGGTTTTCCATAATCATCCATCAGGTGACGTTGAGCCATCTGATGATGATATGCAAACGACAAGACGATTAATAGAGGTCGGAAAACTTTTAGGGATTCCCTTGTTGGATCATTGTATTGTCGGTGGTGTTACTTATAATTATTATAGCTTTTTTGAATCTCACGAAGATTGGTTCAAAGACAGCAAAATTGATCTTGAACTTATAAACTCTACGGCTAAGACATCTTCGGTTGCAGAATCAGCTGAGACATATAATGCTGACGAATCTTTTGGTTCAGAAATAGAGTATTTTTCAAATTCAAGAAGCAACTTCATGAATTATCTTCGTCAGGCTTCGTATCTTGTAGATTATACACCTGCCGAATCATTACGTTTTGTTAGGCACTTTCCTCAATGTAAAGCGATTGCTACTAAAGAGGTCTGGGATCAAATCGGCGCAAGGATAAAAGATAATGAAAAACCTTTTGTAGATGAATCAAATAATAGAAAAGAGTATTATGAACTTTCTCAAATCTCTGATAACCAAAGGTCTCTATTCGAGAAGCGATTTTTGTGGAATAGAGATGGTTTGCACGGTGATGGATGGAAAGACATTAACAGAGGACTTTTACAAGAGCATACGGAATTAAATATAGATGAGTCTATGAGCGAGTTTGAGGTAGTAAAAATCAAGGTTCGTGATCTATATATGTCCCGTTTTTCAGAACTTGGCTTACAGGATCTTTCGCCGGGAGATCTGTTTGCTGTCCAGAATTTTATTATAGATTCTGTTTCTTGGTCGATTACAACAAGGCTATCAGATGATTCTTCTGTATTCTATCCTGTCACGGATCGTGATATAATATATTTAAGGGATAAGCATATATTTTCACAGTCATTTCTGGCTTTTTTTAAGTTGGAAGGACTCATGTCGGATTTTCTAAAGAGTTCCATAAAGAGTATTAGAAACGAGGTTAAAAATGAGGGAAAGCGAAAAACTGCCACATACCATACACATGAATTGGGAGGACGCTCTGGAGTTGAGGGGGTACGCACGACAAAGAGCGATCTGGTTAAGGGAAAATCATCCGGAGAGAGCGCAGGAAATGCTCAAAGATTACAAAGGGACAATGGAGTATTTTCAGCAGTTCCAGAAGAACGCACAGGATATGGAACAGGCTTATATCAAGAGGGCGCAAGAAGTCCGAAAGGACGAAATGCCGGATCGGCAGACGCAGAGCGTGCAATGGGGTATGTGGATGCAGTCACTGGTGATCGAGGCGAGGATGTTCGTGGAACACGAAATGGTCTGTCAGTAAATAATAATGTGTCAGACTCTGACACAGAAAATCTATTAAATGATTCTTCTGATGAATATATAGATACGGATAATGCAGAAGCCGGCAGGCTTCTGCATTCTGTTTCTCATAAAGATTTTGAATCGTACTTTTCAAAAGAATGGGATTTTGATGATCTTTCTTCTTTATACCCGGATCATAAAGAACTTATTGACGGAATTCATAGACTTGCAATCGAAATCTGTACTATTAATGAACAGCCTACTTATCAGATAAGGTTCAGCAAATACAAGTCGCATGATCTTATAGATGTAAAGAAACGCTTTCTTTCGTTGACGAAAGATCATATTAAATATGTTTTAGATTCCATCATAAACGCAAACAGAAAGATATTTAATCCGAGGGCGTATCTATTAACATCACTGTATAATTCTTATGATTCTTTCTCACTCTATCAGAAAAGCAAAGAAAGATCTGAGAATGTAGAAAATCCGCATGGATTTCAAGAACATCACTATACTAAGGAGCAGCTTGCCGAACTTGAAGAACATTTAATGTCATTTCCTGAGCCTTTCGGAGATTATGAAAATGCTGCGAAGATTCCGGATGACCAGATAGTATTAAAGGTAAAGGATGAAAATGCAGCCTTTACTTCATGGTATGCCGTCAGATCTGGCGATGTAAATGTAAGTGCAAACGAAGTAAATCCTTTAGCACTTATTTATGACACCGGAAAAATTATATGGGGTGATAATGTAAACGATGAGGACAAAAGAACTATTGAGGAAAAGACATCTGACTTCAGAAGTAATTTCTTAAAAAAGTATAACAGCCTAAGTGCTGAGGAAAAATTTGGACTTATCATTATGCGTGCGCCGGCTAAAATCAGATCTTTCATGTATGCTGAAGCCGAGGTGCATGGCATACCTAAAGAAGAAGTCTGCGAAAGATATTTTTCCTATGCTGTACTGAATGAAGGACATGAGCCTGAACCTCATGTTAATATCAGTAAATCCGACATAAAACAGATAGAAGATCTGGTAAAAAAAGTATCTGATAGCACTAGTTCTGACAGACCGGTTCTTTCTTCTTCTGTAAATCATGACTGCTATACACTTTTTGAGTATCTTTTTAGGGACGCTCTAAACAATGAGCCTTGGGCATATTCTGAATATCATCATGTTAATGGTCATAAAGATATATACCTTGATCACGTTTTAGGAAGTGACACCACATTTTCCCTAGCTTATGGCAAAAAAGCAGATAATTCCAATTTGATTAACTTTGAAACGGAAATCCGATTTATACCTGACAGGATTCTTGAAACAGTAGATATACTGTCGCTAAAAGAATCCGGAAAACTGATTTATTTTAAAGATGAATCTATTGAAAATCAAAAAGAGAAGTCTGATGTTGAAGAATTTTTCTTGCAATGGCTAAAAAGCATTGACGCTGTAGGGTATGTAAATACACCTAACATTTCTAGAGGATGGACTATAATCGATGATAATGCGCCAGAGTCTGACACGTTATCATCGATAGATGTTTCTGAATCAAAACCGGATACAGGTATTGAGTCAGCAGATATTTCTATCTCAGGTTTTGACGCAGAAACTAAATCAGAAAATTCTGCGTCAGGGTCTGACACAGAAAAAGAAGCAGTAAATCCTGTGTCAGATTCTGACACAAAAACAGAATCTGCATGGTCTAATCTTAATCCGGCTGCTGTTAAACAACATTTGGAAGAAAATGGAGTTTTAAATGGTGAAGTAATTGATGAGCAAAAACTAAATAAAGATTCCTTTGTTGCAATGGTAAGTAATTCTATTGATAATAATCCTGTCGGAGTTACTCAAAACCCGGCTGCAATTAATCACAATTTCAAATTTTCTAATGATGATGTAGCTACCGGCACGCCAAAAGTACGCTTCAACAAAAATATTGCTGCTCTCCGTACTCTTGCAAGAATTACAGAAACCACCTCTGTTACAGACGAAGATAAGAAAATCCTTTCTGAATATTCCGGCTGGGGAGGTCTTTCCGCTGCATTTGATGAAAATAATTCCGCTTGGCATAACGAATATATCACTCTTAAAGAAATGCTTTCTGACGATGAATACCAATCGGCACGTTCATCTGTCCTTAATGCACATTATACCGGAGCGCAGATTATTCGCGGCGTGTACCAGCTTCTTTCTGAAATGGGTTTTTCCGGAGGGAATATATTAGAGCCGTCAATGGGAACAGGGCACTTTTTCGGACTTATGCCGGAGAGCATAGCTGAGAGATCAACATTGACAGGTGTTGAACTAGATAGTATCAGTGGTCGCATTAGTCAAATTCTTTATCCGTCCGCTGATATAACTATTGGAGGCTTTGAGGAGACAAACAAAAGTAACTACTATGATCTGGCAGTTGGAAATGTGCCATTTGGTCAGTATGGTGTTAATGATCCTAAATTCAATTCTTTAAATCTTAACATTCATAACTATTTCTTTGTGAAGGCTCTTGATGAGGTCAGACCGGGAGGACTTGTGTGTTTTCTTACATCCAGATACACGATGGATTCAAAAAATTCGAAGGTAAGAAAATATCTTGCAGAGAGGGCAGACCTTGTTACGGCGATAAGGTTTCCGGAAGATGCTTTCAATGATACTGCAAATACAGAAGTCATAAGCGATCTGCTTGTTTTCAAAAAGAAAGATCGTCCTATGGTACTTAATTCTTTCCCTGACTGGGTGGATCTTGGACTGACAGCAGACGAAATTCCTATAAATACATATTTTCTGGATAATCCTGATCATGTCTTTGGCACTCTTTCTGTAAAGTCTGGTGCTTTTGGCAAAGAATTATCTGTAGAGCCTTATAAAGACAGAAAAATATCCGAACTGTTTTCCAGTCTGACAGTGCCTTTTATTTATAAAGAAAAACAGACAGTACCTGCAATAAGCAGTGACGAAATTCATCCCGGAACAATTGCAGCTGATCCATCTATAAAAAATTATGAATATGGTCTCATAGATGGAAAACTGTATTACCGTGAGGATAATATAATGTATCCTCCGGTTGATATAGGCGAAAAAAAAGAGACACGCATAATAGGCATGATCCATATAGCGGATAAAATGCATAAAGTAATTGATCTTCAAGTTGATGGCGCTGATGATGATACTCTTAAAAAGGCGCAGTTGAGCCTAAACGATACATACGATTCTTTTGTCAAAAAGTACGGTCATGTAAATGATAGAGCAAATGCAAATGTTTTTGCGGTTTGTTCGGATTATTTTCTAATCTGTGGTCTGGAGATACTTGATTCAGATCAGAATTTTGTTTCTAAATCAGATATTTTTTCGAAACGCACAATAAATCCGAAGATAACGGTTGTTTCAGCAAAAACTCCGCACGAGGCTCTTATTAATTCACTTTTCATGAAAGGTCATGTTGATCTCGATTATATGAATATGCTTCTTGGATGGGGAGAGGGCGGAAAGGAAAAAATTACAGATGAGTTAGGAGATTCGATTTTCAAAGATCCTCTCACAGCAGGTAATGGTGATTATTATGGTGACGGATGGCTGACTGCTGATGAGTATCTTTCGGGTAATGTCAGAAACAAACTTGAAACTGCGAAATCTGCTGCTGCCATTGATCCAAGATTTAATAAAAATGTAAATGCTTTGATTGCTGTTCAGCCGAAGCCATTGGATGCTTCAGAGATTTCCGTCAGGTTAGGTGCTACATGGATTGATACGTCTTATTACACGGACTTTCTTGTTGAGATTTTTGATCTGAAAGGTTGGCAGCGTGATCTTCATGATGTCCTTTTTGAGCCTGTGACCGGTACTTGGCGAGTCTGCAAAAAAGATGAATTTTATAATGAAAATGTTGCTGTTTTCAGTACTTATGGTACTCATGCAAGAAATGCAGCGTACATTTTAGAGGATTGTTTAAATCTTAAATCTTCTAAAGTTTATTCTTATGATGGCAAAGAAAGACATATTAACGAGAAAGAAACTCGCATAGCACAGATGAAACAGGAGGAATTAAAAAGAGCCTTTTCGGATTGGATCTTTAAAGATCCTGACAGGCGTAAGGCATTAGTAGATAAATATAATTCAATTTTTAATTGTATCAGAGAAAGAAAATATGACGGATCATACCTTGCTAATCATCTGCCCGGAATAAATAATGCTATTCAGCTGCGCCAACATCAGCTTGACGCAGTATCTCGAATTCTCACTAATGGCAATACGCTTCTTGCCCATTCGGTTGGTGCTGGAAAAACATTTGCCATGATAGCGTCTGCTATGGAATCAAAAAGGCTTGGACTTTGCCATAAACCCATGTTTGTTGTTCCTAAAAGTCTTTTGAAACAGTGGGGTCGTGATTTTCTTCTGCTTTATCCGAGTGCAAATATCTTGGTGGCTGATAATAAATCCTTTGAAAAAAAGAATCGAAAGAAATTTACATCTCGTATTGCTACCGGTGATTATGACGCTATCATTGTAAGCAATGAGCAATTTTCAGCTATTCCCATGTCACGGGATCTGCAGAAATCGTTTTTTACAGATCAGATAGAAAGTGCTGTTGAGGCAAAAAATGAAATTGCCTTTTCCAGTGATTATCAGCAGAAAAGGTTTTCAATAAATCAGCTGGAGAGATTTATCAAAAAGCTGAATACCAGACTTTCAAAGACTCTCGAAAAAAATCCAAAAGATGATGTAATTTCATTTGATAAACTTGGGATAGACAGACTTTATGTAGACGAAGCACATCGGTATAAAAATCTGTTTTTCTTTTCAAATCTCTCTAGTGTTCCGGGGGTCAATGCCGGATCTGATACAGAGAGATCTTTGGATATGGAAATGAAGGTCACTTATATAAACGATAAGACAGATTATAAAGGTGTGGTGTTTGCTACAGGAACGCCGGTCAGCAATTCTGTATCTGAATGTTACGTCATGATGAAATATTTATGTCCGCAACTTATGAAGGATTTAGGGTTTACTAACTTTGACGCATGGGCAACAACATTTGGAGAAATTACAAATGCTATGGAACTTTCGCCGGAGGGAAATGGATTTACAGTAAAGCAGCGGTTCGCTAAATTTTATAATGTCCCGGAACTTATGAAACTTTTCCATAGTGTTGCTGATGTAAAACTTGCTGATGATTTACACCTTAATGTACCGGCTTATACTCGTCATGAGGTAATCGTTCCTCCGACACATAAGCAGCTTGAAATGATGAAAGAACTTTCTGGTCGGGCAAAACGTGTTCATACTCATGCTGTAGATCCTTCAGAGGATAATATGCTAAAAATCACTACAGACGGAAGAAAGATAGGTCTTGATCCAAGAATAATAGAACCGGATGCCTTTGATGATCCGGAGAGCAAGATCAATGTTGCTGTTAATAATATTTTTGAAATCTGGAGTGATACTCAGGCTGATAGATTGACGCAGCTTGTTTTCTGCGATTTTTCTACGCCAAAGAGCGATGGATTCAATGTATACGATGATATGAGAGAAAAACTCATATCAAGAGGCATTCCTGAAGACGAGATAGCTTTCATTCATGACGCAAATACCGACCAGAAGAAAGAGGCTTTGTTTGATAAAGTCAGAGCCGGTACGGTACGAATCATGTTCGGCAGCACGCAAAAGATGGGAGAGGGCGTCAATGTTCAGAATAAACTTATCGCTATCCATCATATTGACGCACCGTGGAAGCCATCAGATATGGAACAGAGGGAAGGTCGTATAATCCGGCAAGGCAATGAGAATTCCAATGTTCATATATACACCTATGCTACGGATCGTACTTTTGACTCTTATCTCTATCAGACGCTGCTTCGAAAGCAGAAGTTTATCGGACAGATAATGACAAATAAATCAACATCAAGAGAAATGGAGGATATGGATGATCGGGCGATGAATTATGCAGAAATCATGTCAGCAACAGCAGGTTCGCCGGAGTTGAAAGAGAAGTTGCAATTAGATATGGATCTGGCTGATATGCGTATGCTTCGGACTGCTTTTAACAAAAATAAGATGGATCTGCAAGATAAAATCAGGTTTGTCATACCGGATAGAATCAAGAATACTGAAAAGACCATCGAAAATCTGAAATCTGATATGAAAACTGCTGACGCTAATCCATTACCTGTGTTAGCGGATTCTGATGAGGACGATCTAAAATCTTTCGCCGGTGTCACTATTCGTGGAAACAATTACAAACTTCTTTCTGATGTTTCAAAAGCCTTGTCATTTTGGAGAGAATCCCATTTCCCGGTAATGTTCGAAGAAATCGGAGAATACAGAGGCTTTAAGATTTTTGCTCGTGATGATGGGTTTGAAGATTATGAAGTTAAACTGGAAGGTGCAGGAGATTACACTACAAACCTTGGTAAAAGCGCAAGCGCCTTTTTTGCAAGGCTGGATAAAATAATAGAGGAATTTCCTTCTGAACTTTCAGCTGCTTATGATCGGCTTGATAATCTAAAAATCTCTCTTGAAAAATCAAAAGAAGATTCTGAAAAGCCATATCCTGATGAAGAAAAATATCAGGAGATGGAAAGGAGGCTTGCTGAACTTAATGCTAAATTATCTCTTAATGATAATACTGAGGATGGATTGATTGATAATGATGAGAAAACAGTTATCAATTCCTCGCCGGAGACAGTTAAATTCCATTCTGTGCAGGAATCACAATGCGTTGCGGAAGATACTTTAGAACCTCGTTTTACTGACAAATCTTCTGTTGAAAATACAGATGACGAGCAAGAGGAATTTATCAAACGTTCCAGACCAATTTTATAATTTCGTTTTTGCCTGATGGGTTATCTCATCAGGCATTGTTTTTGTGGAGGCAGAATTGGATAACAATAATAAAGATATATATGCAGAACTAATCTCGATTATAGAAAAAGAAGATCAGGCAGTTTCTACTTCTGGTAAGAAAGGAAAACCAAATAGTATTAGAAAAGATAAGTCAGGGAAGGGTCATAAGAAGGGAATCATCTTTACCATTATATTGTGTTGTCTTCTTGCAGTAGTTGTATCGTTTCTGGCTATTACGCAAAGAAAAGTATTAAGTCATATTTCTTTGCCGATACAGACTCAAGGAAAGGTTGAGACAAAGAACAGTAATAATTCTAAAAAGAAACCGGTGGTTAAAGAAAAAAATTCAAAAAATGTGTCAGAGTCTGACACAAAGAAGAAAAAAAAGAAGGAGACTGTTTCTGTGTCAGATTCTGACACAGAAAATAAGAATTTAGTATCACCTCAATCTATAAATAATCCCGGTTTTTCTTATGACAAAACTTCAAAAACGGTAAAAATAAATCTATGCGGGAATGTATTTGACTTTCCATTTTTAACAAATGCTCTCGCTACAAAAGGCTGGAATGGCATATCATCAAATGCAGATCCGGACAATTCATCATTAAGTGTATCCACATGGACTAACGTCAATAATTCGACAATGTATCTATACTTTCCGTCAGCACAGGAAGGCACAACATATATTACGAAAGCGGAGATTGCTTTTACCGATAAATCAGATTCTTTTCTTGGTCTTTCTACTTCTATTTCGTCAAGTACGGCAGACAGTCTTTTTAGCGATTGTGTGAGTACGGATTTTTCCGGTTTTACCGGTGGTAATGGGAAAAGGATATACAATTATGATTCGTTTTCTGTCACAGCTTCATTTCAAAATGATTATATAACCGGCTGCTCAATAGAAAAGCATTAAGGAGGTATTTTGATGGAAAAGGAAGATCTGACGCTGGATAGTCTTATTTCTATTATTACTGATTTTTTTAATAATGAAGTCAAATCTAAAGCGGATGAATTATACGGCTTGAAAGAAGAATTAAATCAGGAGAAGGGTAAAAATCTTTCTTTAGTTTCTGATATAGAGAAACTAAAGAAAGACATAGATGATAAAGATAAAGCCATAAAGCGCCTGGAAGAAGAGCGAATAACCTTACTTCAGCAGATTTTAAAGGGATAGAAAGGATAGAAGATGAAAAGATTTCTGGTAAGACCTCCACCTCAATTTTTGGGTTTATGTTTGTTTTGATTGTAGTTATAAAACTTTTATAGGCGTAAAAGGTTGTAATAGACAAATAGAAAGAGGTTTATTATGCGAAGAGGAACAAATCCTATAGCGGTGATCCTTGTAGTGATCGTTTTTATTATTTCTATTGTAATTGCTCTACTTGTCAGAAACGCACTTCCGGAGGCAGTCTCAAATTTTAAGGATCTTATATTCTGGGGAATAGTAATTGCAATAGGTGGTTTTGGTGGATTTCTCGTTGGAAAAAAAGTTAATCATAGATGATAAAGGAGAAAAAATTTATGAAACTTATAAAAAAGATCAGTTCTATTAATCCGGTTTATGCTGAACGCTTTATGATTCTTGCGGCTGTTTTTGCTTTTTGCTGCTTCTTTCCCAATGCTGCTTTAGCAGCAGACGCAAAGTCTAGTGGGGCAGCTACTGTAACTAATGGATTCAAAGACCTGATGGACATTGTTAAAGCACTTATATCTTCTATCGGTGGCATCGTACTTCTCTGGGGATTTTTTGAATGGGGTACATCTATGCAGTCTCAGGATGGTGTAATGCAGTCATCAGCTTTTAAACGTATCGGCGGAGGTCTTATAATGGTTCTGGCGCCTCAGCTTATTTCCGTTTTCATTAAGTGAAAAAGGAGGTAATCAATCAATGCCAAGTTGGTTTTCCGAGTTCTTTAAAGTTGCTTCTATGTATAATATTGGACAACAGATTTGGAATGGTTACATGGGTATTGTCAGCTCTCTAATGGGGGCTGACACACTTGAATCACTTAATCCTGTTGCTTGGCTTTTCGTTTCCAGAGCTGTATATCCTTGGATGGTTTCGGCTGCTCTTGTTCTAATGAATATGTTTTTTATGATCGGATTTGTGAGGCAGAGTACAAATTTACGGGAAAATATCACTATTGAATCATGGATAGAACTTATCATAAAGGTCATTATTGCAAATGCGCTAATTGTAAACGGAATATCATTAATGCAGAGTTTCTTTTCAGTTGCTGCTGAAATGAAAAATCTTTTTTTCAAGGATGGCACATCGATTAATGTCATGCCAAACGATGTAGATGCCGGCATGGTGTTTTCTCAAATTTCGTTTGGCGTGCTTTATATTATCATATGTACAATTTCAGGTCTTATTGTTTTGGTAGAGGTTTTTTCTAGATTTTTGAATTTGTATATGCTTGTCTGTGCTGCTCCAATAGCCTTGTCTACTATTGCCGGAGGCAGAGAGTTTGAGGGGACAGCTAAAAGCTGGTTCAAGAGTTTTCTTACGAACGTTTTTCAAATCGTTGTCATAGCGCTTATTCTAAAAATAGGAGGCTTTATGATAACAGGTTGGGGTTTTGCTGATTCGACAAACTCTCCGTTAGACTGGTTTGACGGTGCTAATTCTGTCTTAGCTTCGATGGCACAGATTACGATAATTGCTACGGCTGTTAAGGGGTCTGACGCATTCTTAAAACGTGTTTTCGACTTAAAATGAGGAGGAAAAATGACTATACAGATTAATAAAGATTTTCTAACTGAATATAAAGATGATGTCTGGAAAGGATTTAATACAAGAGAAGTTTTATCTATCATATCAGGCGGTGCGGTGTCGATCAGTGTTGTTGCTCTTTTGTTTTTTCTGACAAAAATTAGTCCGGCAACTCTTGTTTATGTTGCAATTCCTCTTGCTTTTCCTATGATACTTTACGGCTTTTGGAAGTATCAGGGGTATCTTACCGTTTCTGAATTTCTTACAGAAGTCATTTTCTCTTATTATACAAAGGAACTACATTTTGAATCTGAGGAAGATACACCTCTTGACATGGTATATTCCTCGGAATCGTCCTGTGGAATGTTAGATACAAAAAAGACAAGGAGGAAAAAAGATGCCATTCATTATTAATCCGGACGCTAAATTTCGAGAATCATCACATATCACGTCACAAACAAAACGGCAGAAACATCCTCAAAATGTTCGTGATGTCTTTAACATAGCAAAGGTTTACTCGAATGGGATATTCCAGATTGAGGAGGGCGTTAGTCCATGTCAATATGACCGCTGCTATTGCTTCTCGGATATTAATTATGCAAATCGTGATGAGGATGAGCAGATGGACATTTTACGGTCTCTGGCGAAGGTTCTTAATGCCATGAACTGCGATTTTAAAATCACGATTGCAAATGAATATCGAGATATGCAGGAATTTATCGATTCTGTTTTTACTGCCGAAAACAGGGATAATTATCCGTCCATCTTTACGGGTATGCAAGACTGGATCTCTGAAAAAGTAGCAGATTCTGATCTTCATAATCTTAAAAAGGTAATGTATCTTACTATCTGTGTCAGGTCATTTTCTTATAAAGAAGCCAGAAGTTACCTTCTGGGCATGGATACGGAACTTGATCGGCTTTTTAAATCACTACAGGCAATCATTATGCCTCTAAATGCAAAACAGAGACTGACAACTTTGTCGAACTATTTTTATAAATCCGATTATTTTGGACAAGATAGACTAGCATTAGTTGATCCTGTCCATGATGTCATACCGGTATCAGTAAATGCTGAACAAAATTTTATGATCTTTAATGGTCATGAGTATGCTTCTGTTTTGTTTGCCAGATCGATAGCACCAACTTTAAACGAAGCTCAGGTCATACATCAGCTTACAAATGTAGATTATCAGTCTTTTTGCACTATAGATTATGCTCCAGTAGACAAGAGCGTTTTAAAATCAAAGTTACGGTCAGCTAATCTAAATAATGAGAGAGCGATAGCAAATGAGATCGATTCTAAAAGAAAAAGCGGTCAAATCATGGCAGGTGTGTCATATCTAAAAGAAAAGCAGAAGGAAGAACTGGAGGGGTATATCGATCAGGTCGATGACAATAACGAATCCTGTTTCTTGGTCGGAGTGCTTGTTGTTGTTACAGCTTCTTCTGAAGATGAACTTGCAAATCATATCGAGTCTATCGAACAAACTGGTAAAGACGTTGGAGTAACTCTTGAAACCATGAATTTTGTGCAGATAAAGGCATTTAATACGGCACTTCCTCTTGGGGTTCGTCTGGTAAAGCACAGACGAGCCTTTTTTTCATCTTCACTTGTTGCCTTACAGCCATTTTACGCACAAGACCTTATTGAGCCAGAAGGAATGTTTTTCGGCGTGAATCGTACCACAAATCATCTTATATTTGCCAATAGAAAAAAACTTGCGTCTCCTCATGGCATTATTGTTGGTCATACCGGCTCTGGAAAATCATTTCTGATTAAATCGACAGAGGTAATTCAGACTTTGCTTTCTACTCATGATGATCTTACTATTATCGATCCGCAGAATGAATTCCAAACAGTTTGCCAGTTTTATGATGGACAGTATATCGATTTTACACCAAAATCCAATTATCACATGAATCCTATGGAGATACCGGATGAGGTTTTTCTTAATCATTCTCTCGATAGAGAGAATGTGATAAATGCTTTTGTTGCTGATGTGACCGGATGGGTTTTTTCTTTTTGTTCTGCTGCGATGAGCAATATGGAATTTACTCAGGAACATCAGTCTTTCCTCGGTCAATGTGTTAGAGATCTATATGATCGTGCATTTAAGCAAAAAAGTCTAAAATGGCAGCCGACTATCAGAGATCTTCGGGAGAGCCTCGGTCAGCTTGAGCAGACATTATCCAATTCGCATGATAAATCAATCATACATTCCATGTATAACGCTTTGCAAGAATACACAGAAGGTGCGTACGATATGTTTGCATATCCATCGAATCTTGATCTGCATAAACGCTTTGTTGTTTTCGGTCTGGCAAATGTTTCGAGCGAGTTCTGGGAATCTGTAATGATTACAATCATGTTTTTCCTTGCAAACCGTATGGCTTATAATCGTAAATTTCAGCGTGCCACAAGGCTTATCATTGATGAGACGCAGGTAGTTGCAAGTAATCCATCATCAGCAAGTATGCTCCTTAAGGCTGTTGTGACATATCGTAAGTTTGGAGGAATTGTCACAATGGCAATGCAGAATTTTTCAAGGGCATTAGATAATCCGGATCTCCGAGATATGTTTTCAAATTGCGGTTATAAGTGCTTTCTGGATCAGGGAGGCATGGACGCAAACGCTATAAGGCAGATACAAGACCTTTCATCCCTTGAATTTAGGAGTTTGTCTGAATCTCAACCCGGCTACGGTCTGATGGTATGGGGTAAAAAAGTCATACTTTTTGACGCACGCATGGATAATAAGAATCCTGTCTACTATCAAATATCTACTAACTTCCATGAAAATGCTGAAAAAGCCAGAGAAAAGGAATTAAGTAAGAAGCAAGAGGAGATACAGATTGCATCAGATTCGAAAGAAGCGTCAAGTCTTAAGGATAAAATATTACGAATTACTTCATCTGTTCCGATTACGGCTGATGAAATTTCTATGGTCTTATCAATTAGTCCTGTAGAAACTGCCGAAACAGTTGAGGAAATGGTAAATGAAGGCATTTTATCAAGAAAAGAGGAAGATTCGAGGATTGTCTATAAAAAAGTAGTCTAGAAAGGTATTGTCATGGATGATACACAGATACAAAAGGCTTCTGAAACAAAGATTAAAACTACAGGTACTTCATTATCGATCGCTGCCGACCTTACAGCTGCTTCTGTAAGGTCGAAAAACGATGAGCCGGTCATAAACGCACTTAAAAATGCTAATATTCCAATCAGCAGCAATCAGGCAAAACTACTCTCGCTCGAATCCATGCTTACGCCACAAGAGAGGGTTAGGTGGGAAAGAATGTCACCTACACATAAAGAGCGTATTCTTGCCCGTGCAAGACGTAATCCTTCTTTTGTACGTTTTGAAAAGGCTCTAAAAAAGGAACAACAAAACGGTAAGAAGTCAGCACAATTTTCTAGCCTTGATAAGGCTGCAAATGGGAAATCCGGCAGAAGCGTCATAGATGGTGGCAAAACTGCCGGTAAGAACGCTGGTAAAGCAACTGGAAAGGCTGCCGGTAAGGCAGCCGGAAAAGCTGCCGGGGAGGCTGCAAAAGAGGCAGCTAAAAAAACAGCTGAAAAAGCTGTTGTTAAGGCTGTTGAGGTCGGCGTTGAAACTGGAGTAAGGGTAGGAGCAGACGTTGCGACCGGTGGTGTAAACGAAATTGTCAGGGCAGCATTTAAGGCAATTAAAGTTACGGCAAAGACAGTTAAGACAGCCGTAAATTCTACGGAACAGGCTGCAAAAAGGACTGTTGACGAGGAGAGTAAAGCTGCACCAATGGAATCAACGTCTACAACAACAAAAGAATCAAGCAAAATCTACAAAATAGCTGCTGTGATTTCTGCTACAGTAGGTCAATCTATTTCCGTGTTTTTAATGCCTTTACTGGGGATAATTCTAGCAATTTCTATCCTTGTATCTGTATTTGCAACGGTATTTACTACAATCTCAGGTGCATTAGACCAATTAAACCGTATTTTTGCTACTACGGTTATTTTACTATCCACAGACACTCAAGCCTATGCAGCGCCTGTCCATGAAATCTGTGAGGAATTATCTCTTACGGTTGATGATGAGAAAAATATTTTGGCGATAATTGAGGTGGAATCACACGGTACAGGAAATAATCCAATGCAATGGTCTAATGACATTACCGGAGATGGTAAATTTGATGCCAAAGATATGGTGCAAATGACTCCAGAAAAGTCTTTGCGACTTGGTATTGGATTATATAAGCAATTAAAAGACAAAAAGGAATCTACCGGCTGTGATCTTGAAACAATGATACAAAGCTATAATTACGGTTCTGGATTTATAAATTATGTAATGAAAAATGGAGGCAAATATACCTATGATCTGGCTTCTCAATTTTCCGAAAAGATGAAAAAAGAACATCATCTTAAAGTCTATGGCGATCCAAACTATGTGGCAAAATGGAAAAGATACGTTGGTTCTACATACGATAATGTCATGTCTGATGATACCTTTCAGAAGTTACATGACGAGGCTTTTAGATATGTTGGTATGGCTTATGTCTGGGGTGGCAATAGTCCGGAAAAGGGATTCGATTGCAGTGGTTTTACTCAATGGTGCTATAAGTCTATAGGGATAAAATTACCTCATAAGGCTCAAGGACAATATGACATGACTGAGCATATCGGAGAGGATATTGCACGTCCCGGAGATCTTGTTTTCTTCACAGGGACATACAATTCTGATTCGTATATTACTCATGTTGAAATCTATCTTGGTGATAATCAGTGCATAGGTGCAGGAGATCCTATTAAAGTACATAATCTCTCAAGCAAATACTATAAGGCACATTTTGTTTGTTTTGGACGTGTTTCCAAATAGAAAGGATTTAATATGACGGATGAAAGATCAAAATATATAGAAAAGATAAGCATGGAATGGCAGGGTTTTTATCTATCTCAGTTGTCCGAAAGCAAGGCTAATATCTTTTCAAATTCTGACAGGATTTCAAAAAGGAGACAGGTTTGTTTCTTACTAAAAAAGTATGGAGCTAACCTGCCGGATATTACTATTCATAAACTTCTTTATCTCGATGATCTGACAGACGAGGCTATGAGATTCTGTACTGACAATTCGGAGATTGCCACAGAAGACGCTCTGAAAATCTTCTTGAATCTTTTTACCAGCGATAAATAATCGTGCTATTTTTGCCGTTTTGAAATTTGAAAGAGGAGATGTGCTTATGAAAAAAAATCATGTTTGTCTCCATCAGCACATGATGGAAAACAGAAAAAAATTCAGTTTTCTTCCAACAGTCCCATCAAAAATACTTGATAAAGTTTCCATCTTTTCACATGGCATAATTAAAATGCCATGTGATTTTTTTTCGATTTTTTTCTTACGACGGGGTCTTAGGGGTGTCCCCTAACAAGATGCATTTGTATTACAAAATGCGTATCTTGCAGTAATACATAGGTTGTAACAGGTCAGGTTGTAACAAGCAGCTTTTATATCCTTACATCGCCTATGCAGCACTTGTTACAAGTTGTAACAACTTGGCTGTTACAACTTGTAACAGCCAGAGAGTTGTAACAGGGTTGTTACAAGGTGTTGTTACAAGTTGTAACAACACCTATCATCATTTCATTTATTCTGATAAAGGAGAATTTTTTTATGGCTTCAAAAGATGATAAGATCTACAGAGTTTCCGGCAACAGTTCCGAGACCTTGGATGAGATCAGAAAAAAACTTATAGCAAGCGGAGCGCTGCGTGATGGTGTCTCGGATAAAGAATTTTTAGATTATATTATCACACACCTTTCTGAGTCTGGTCTTGAAAATCATAGTAATAACATTCCGGATGAGAGGGAAAAAGATAATTCAGATCCTCTGGTTGCTTCAAATGATTTACTGCAAACTTTAGAATCGATTTTAGATCAGGTCAAGGAAATTGCAGAGTCAGTTGGTATCATGAGACTGAAACTTCAAAAAAATTCTGATATAAATCTGAGTATCGATAATTCAAACAATAATTCTTTCGATGATCAATTTTTTTCTGATGAGAAAACATCTGATAAAAGCGAGTGGTATTCAATTCTCGAATCGCCTCCGGTGGTCTTTTCCTACGACTTATGGATTCCGGAATTTACACAAGATGAGATTGCTTATCTGAAAACAGTAGAATCTGATTCATATAACAAAGGCTATTTCTTGACCCGTGACGAAAAAGGACGATTAAAACTTCCCAGCGGACACTTTTATAATGATAATGATTTTCCATGTGATCAAAATGGAGTTGGGTATTGGCGCACGCCTTTCGGTTTCTATCCTCAGATTCAGTGTGAAACTTACTGGCACTTAACTCATCCGTCTTTTTTTCCTCATAGATTTTTCAAGGAACGCTCAAAAAAATTACAGAAGTGGTATGGTCGTAATCCTTCTGATGGTTGGATCAGTACAGTCGATCCTGACTATAGTTACGATACAGACCCGGTCAATTTTTTAATCACTGATCCGGTAGCCTTTATCAAGGATCATAATCTTGATTTTTGGTCTTGTGCTAAAGAAGGGGGTAAATATGAACAGATTGGATGACCGCATAGAAAAAGTAAATGCTGATATTTCTGCTTTACAGATACGGCTTGGTGAAAAGAAGGCGCTGCTTCAAGAACTGAAGCAGAAAAAGAAAGATGAGGAATTGAAAAAACGTATTGCAGAGAATGAAAAAATCAGAGTGGCTTTTGAGTCTCAACTTGACATCTCATCTTTGGAGGAATGTATGAAATATATTAATTCGGATTCTTCCGGTTCGGATAGGAAGGATTAATTTATGGCTGTAAAAAAAGGGCGAAGGGGACACATGGTATGTCTCCGATTTTCAGATTCTGAATACGAATCATTAAAAAGTCAGTTGGCAGAATTAGAGGAGTCTGGGAGAAAAGTTTCATTGAGCAATTTTCTCCGGCTGCAGATTTTTTCTTATTCCGGTGACCGTATCAGGATGATATATAGTGACATCCGTTCCATGCGATCAGAAATCCATTTCTTTCTTAACCGCATGGAAGATGGAAGAGATTTATCAGATCCGGATTTTATTGTTCTACTGAAAAGATACGATTCTAAATTGCTCGAACTTAAAAAGGAGGTAGAAAAACTTAATGGCTGTTACTGTTCTGAAAAATCTGAAGGAGAGTAAGATTCGTGGCGATCCGGCTAATCACCTTCGGCGTGCTATCTACTATATTATGAATCCTGATAAGACTGATAATTACAGACTGACATTTTCTAACTGTGGCATTTCTCCGGAGGGTATCTTTGAGGCAATGCTGCTCACAAAAGAAGATTATCAGAAAAGCTGGGGGAGACAAGGTTATCATTTCGTCATATCCTTTTCTCCCGGCGAATGTGATGAGAATACTGCGATGAAAGTGGGTAAGGACTTTTGCGATCAATATCTCGGAGATTCGTATGATTATTGCTTTGCTGTTCATAACGATCATCCTCACATTCATATCCATATTGTATTTAATTCTGTATCCCGGCTGACAGGGTTAAAATATCGGTATGTGGATGGTGACTGGGAGAAATATATTCAGCCGGTCACAGACAGTATTTGTCTAAAGTATGGCTTGTCAGAACTCGTCTACGACAAGAATGAAAAAAGAATCGGAAAGTCATATGCAGAGCATTCCGCTGAAAAGAATAATCACTTTACTTGGTCTAAAATCATTCGTGCTGATATAGATCAAGCAATTACTCAATCAGATGATATATCAGACTTTTTTAATATCATGAAAAGGTATGGCTATGATATTCGTATTGGTACGTCAAAAAGTCATGGAAAGTATGTTGCTTATTCTCATTCCGGTCTTAATTCTGAAAAAGGGAAAAAAGCTCATAGAGATTATTCCCTGGGAGATGATTATACATACGATAGGATAGAGGAAAGAATAGCATTAAAGGAATCTGTTCCAAAAACTTACATCGTTCCAAATGATTCTGATATTCCTTTTATTCCTCGTCCAAAAAAATATAAGATTCAGATTGCTCTTTATTCACGATACAAACAGGCATATCTTTTTCATTCTCTTGATCTTCAAGTCAAAGAACAGATTAGAGTGCGTAGAGACCTTATCCATATAACAGAGATTGCAGATGAGGCTACCTATGTCATAAAAAATAATCTTTTCTCATATGAAGATTGTGACAAAAGGCTTCATGAACTTAATGCTGAGTTAAAAAAGCTGCGTGACGAGAAAAATCTTTTTAATGGGAATCTTTTTTCTGAAGATGAGATTTCTGACCGTTCGGAGTATTTTCGGTTGTGTGATAGGCTTTCACGTTTCGAGACATCTCTTTCAGATTCGGAGTTTGAAAATATATCTGACAAAATCGAATCTTTGAGAGCAAAGTATAAGGACGATCCGATGATTCTTTCTAATACAAAAAATTCAGCAGAATATAAGAGTCTTTGTGATGAGAGAAGAATATTGAGAAGAATTCTTCGTGATAAACCTATTACAGATTCTGTTCGTGTTGATGTTAAAAATAACGATTATAAAGAAAAAGATATTATTAAAAATAAATCTATCAATCAAGCAAATAGCAAGAAAAAGGAGGTATAGCTATGGGTGTAAAGAAAACTTTTAGCCATAGCCAGATTTTAATGCTGGTAGATGAACATTCCAAGGATTTGGGTCTTGATGATGGGTATTCCAAGCTATTAAGAGATTACGAATCTCAGCAAGGAGTTTTCGAGATGATCTTTCATTTCGCAATTCGTGGACTGTCTTCATCGGCTGCAAGTGAGGCAATAAAAAAATCAGCCGGGAATCCCAGACTGATGAACGATTTATTGATTGAAGCACTGTGGGACAGATATATTCCTACAGACAGGCTGCAAAAGAGAATTCTTGATACAGAGAAAAAGGTGAAACGTGCGGTCTCGGAGAGTAAGGACATTAAAGATCATCTGATTTCCGAATATGATAAGGTGTTAAAAGAAAAAGACTCTATCATTGCGGAAAATAAAGAAGCGATTGCTGCTTTACGTTCCAGCATAGAGGAATTAAAGAAAAGGACAATATCTGAACCGATTACTTTTACTTTGTTTGGTCGAAAGCAAGGCAAAAAGAAAAATGAAGCGGATATTTCTACCAAAAGTATACAGAGAGATAGTCAGGCTTTTTTGGAAGAGTATGTCAATTCCGGCGAGTATTCGGATGAACAGATTGAATTCCTTGCTGATTGCCTTGCTGATGGAATCCCGGAGAGTGACTTAAAAAACTTTGCCAGTCCAAAAGTAAAAATTGATGTAATGAAAAAACTCAAATCATACTATGTTGCCGGACTTAATTCTTCGGATAAGAAATAGAGAAAATTTCTGTGTCATAGTCTGACACGGAATTAATAATGTTTTAAGCAGAGACAATTTTGTCGCTGCTTATTTTTTTTGGAGGTGATTTCTTCGATGTTAAAAAATGTTTTAAAGTATAAATTTGTTTTCCCATTGTTCCTGACAATGGGGATATGTTCCGGGATTGGTTTATATCACCATAATTTTCAAACTATAAAGCATAAGGAAGTTGGTTCACAGGTAAGTACGGTTGTAAAGCCTATACAAAGTAGCAGAGAAAATAAGCCAATAAATGCAGTTACAAAAACTTCTGTGTCAGACTCTGACACAGAAAAAGTAACTGCCGGTTCTAAATCAAATGATACTAAGTCGTATTCCTATTCCGATTTAAATAAGTATCTCTATGCGACAGCGAATCTGTTTATAAGAGATTTGCCATCCGTTGACGGTACAATCTTAGGAAGCCTTTCAATCGGGCAGGGGATACATATAATCGGACAATGCAATGAAACGGGGTGGTATGAAGTGAATTATAAGGGTATGGTTGGATATATTTCAAATGAATATGTTTCTGAATCAAAACCACAGAAAATAGGTTCTGTGTCAGAGTCTGACACAAATACAGACAATAATACTTCGGGAAATAGTGGAATAGAGACTGTTTCCGAACAATCTCCATCAGTCAAATATAACTGGAAATCCAATGGAACTACACAGGCTGATATAGACCGTGGAAATCTCATATTGTATAGAACAAATTACTGGGCTGCGGATATTGTTACTCCTATCGGCAGACAGATATATTCGCTTGGTAAAGGAGATATAGTCGTTGTTGATGGAGTTAGCGTACAGATTGACGGAGAGGTGCATAGTAATTATTGGGTTGATTATGTCGAAGATACGAGAGAAAAAATCGCAGCACAGGGTGGCGCTTATGACAGTCCGGCATTTCAGACTTGCGAACCTCACTCTTGCGGACCAATCGTCATTAAGTATGGACATAAAATATAAATTTTTTTCAAGACCGCACAAAACCGCACAAGGGGGATGTTAGCATTTATGATGAGAAAAGAAAAAGTTCCGTATCAGTGATGTTGGATTATTAAAGGAGGCTTTTTATTCTATGGAAAATGGGAAAGGTGATTTAGAAAAAAATAGTAAAGTATCTTATGGGATTTGGAAAACGAAGGATGGCAGGCTTCATATTCCTGATAAGGAGACTGTTTTGAATAACTGCTATCTCGCTCTTTTGCCAAAGTCTTTTATAAATAGAGATCTTGAGATTCTGCCTCATAAGCGTCTATCGGATGATGCTGATATTTATTGTGTCATATCCATAAACATCTACTATGAGGCGCATGATTCTATTGGATATTCGTATGTACCTTTGGATTATTTTCACAATAATAATATCAATCTTGAAGAAGCGTGGAAAAGGGCAGCGGCTAATACAATCAGGTTATCACAGCCTAAAGTTTTTCCGCTTTTCTTTTTCAATAGAGATATGTCCATATCGGAAAAAGATCAATATAAGATTGAGGCGCAGTCCGTGCCATATAATGCTGCCGGATGTATCGCTATACCGGGTTTCTTAAAAGCCGTATCAGAACATCTTGGACATAGTCTTTGGATTTTACCGCAAAACAATTCAGATCTTTGCATAAGAATGGAAGGCAAGGAATATCCGTGCAGCTTTTCTACAGTCAAATCATTAACAAACGAAGTAAAAGCATTAAATGCTAATGGCATCCCTGACAGAGTATTGCCGGATGATGAGATTCTGCATTTTGATATGGATTCCGGAAAGTTAGAATCCGGGAAAAAATATGTAGAAAAAAAGCTAGGTATTAATGACGAATATGATTTTGAGAGTGTTTTTGATAGAAAAATTTTTAGTATCTGATTTTGTGTCAGACTCTGACACATTGGAAAGGGGAATTTATTAAATGAATGAAGTTAATGTAAAAAACGTTGGAGCTGTTGTATCAGAAAGGAGGAAAGAATTAGGAATGTCTACACAGGAACTGGCTGATCTATCAGGTATTCTCGATCCGAATATGATTTCAGCTTTGGAGAATGGAAAGAGTCAGTATGGTGGTTCTTCCGGTCATAATGATGAACTAAGCGAAACAACACTACAAAGTGTTGCTACATCGCTCGGTTTAGATATGGAATCCATGCTTATAGGCGTGCTTAAACCGAAACCAAAACGAGAGACCTTAACGAAAGCGTTAAACAGGATTGATATATCGATTCAGTCCCTTAATGATGAGCGTTCTGATCTTCTCCATAAAATCGCTAATCTCGGTAATAGCAGATTTGAAGTGCGAACATATAATAAGTCCGCAGAACCGGCATATTCAATTTTTGACAATTTCAGACAATGCTTTCTTTCAAATAAAGACGGCAATGTTCTTCTTTTCAGAGATACAGGGACTGCATTCCGGTGGTGCGATTCATTTAATTGTGTGCCGGAGCATTTAGATGAGCAGATAGATGATTATGTCAAAGAGTGTGAAAATGATAAAGATTTCATACATTTTCTAAGATTGAAAGAAATGACATGGTATTGTCTATATGACTTTGATAGTGGTGTCCTTAATATGGACAGGGGATCATTTTCCTATGACGAGACAGAGAAAATCGTAGCTGATTACGGAAGTCCGTCAGTCGGTATAGCAAAGGTTACCGGCTATGCCGAAAAGAAAGGTGACGAACTTGAATATTCGTCCGTTGAAAAACTTTATCCTCCGGATAAGATACATAAAAATATAACTGAGGAACGGTCTGTTTCTGAAGATGAGGGAAAAGCTGCTGACGAAGATACAAATAAAAATAAGGCATTTACAATGTAATATATGAATGGAGGCTACTATGTCAGACGAATCCAGAAGTGTTTTTTTTGAACTTGAAAGATCATCCCAGTATGCTGCTATGGTTCTTAAGATGTCATATTATGGTGGCAAAGAAGTGTTAAAACTTATTCAATTTATGATGAGGCTACATCAGGAAGGCATTCTCTCACAAGCTGATTTCGAAGATTTTTCGACTTTTACTAAAATCTCGAAAGGTAATTTTCAGATAATCCGGATGCCTGTCGATATGAGAGGTATAACGGAATTTGAGAAGGAATCTCTTTTTAACAGTCTTGCGGCTCTTGGGAAAACAGAGGAACAATCTGCTTTTCTTGACGCTGTTGACAAATTAAAAAGTGATTTTCATGACTTTCGTGACAATCTTTCCGGGGAAAATATCGATGAAATAGATAATCTTATAGATAGTTTAAAGGGCGAACTTACTGAACTGGATAAGAAAGACATTATTTCTAAAATCAATCAATCTTTTACAGATCTTCCGGTTGTAAATACTAAAGAAAAAATTCAGGAGATAAAAAAATGCTTGTCTGACCTTGGTATAAACTTTTGCGTCATTCCTAATAGTGGCAGTTCGGAGCAGCCGATAGCGCAGGTAGCCGTTGATAAAAAAGATATTGAAAAATTCATGCCATTTTTTAACGGCTACATATGCAGACAGATGACAGGAGGCGTTCATCGTATGGATGCCTTGGAGTTGCTCTCGAATAATAATATTTCTTTTGTTCCGATACATCAGGACATATTAAGTAAATATGAGGAAATATTGAAAAGACAGGGTATAGATTATGCCATTGCGCCTGACAACAATCTTTCTGACGGAATAAGGCATATTGCATTTCCGTCAAACCAGCTTTCTAAAGCTGCTTCACAGTATGATCAGCTGAGACAGGCTCTTATGGAAAAGACAGGCGTAGATTATGGCAATTTTAATGCTCAAACCGTAAAACAGTTTGATGATTCTGCGAGTTGTTCGGTTGACGAATCAATTGCCGGTATGAGAGAGGCTAATAAAGATATTGATGAGTGCATGAGTAAATTTGAGGGAGAATCTATTAATTCTCCCTTCGCAGACGCTTTATCCGGAGCAGGGATTGATCCAAGAAATTCGGAAAGTTTTGAGTGTGGCGAGTTTTTTGAAAACGAAAACTATGTGCCTTTATCCGTTTATGATTCTCTTGTGAACAATGATGAAGATACGATCCTTAAAAATGTTCAGTCAGAATCGCCTGATCGCTTTTCGTTTAGAATTCCGGGTACATGGGGAGAAAATGAGCAGATTCTCTCTGTTGATAAATCGCAGGTTTTCAAGGATACTGCCAGAAACAGATTTATTGTTTTTGTAAATAAGAATGAATCTCCGGCTGTACTTACAAAGAATGGCATTTCACGAGACTCGTTTAAGAACGGTATGGATCTTTATCAAAAGTTCAACAAAGAACATCAGGATTCTTTTGTAACTATTAAGCCTTCAGAACTTAAATCAATCGCTAATGATCTTCCGAAAATTCCAATAAAGTGAGGCTTACCATGAAAAAAGATATGTTTCAGCCGGCTGTCAAACGTACACTTTCTCCGGCGGTTTATGTGGCAGCCGGAGTTGTGATATTAGGCTTTTGCTATGTTTTTTCTGTTGTTTTTCTTTATCCATCTCTTAATGTCAGTAATGTATCAAAGTATCTTGTGCAAGGCATAAGGGAGCATAATGTAAAGATCTGGGAATACTATAACCAAAAGACTTTTCCTTGCATGGGTGTTGGTCTGATTCTCTGGGTCTTTTTCTGCCAGTATATAGCCTATACTTTTCGTAATTACCAGACCGGCAAGGAATACGGAGTAGCAGACTGGGCAGATCCGTTTGAGGTTTCTGCAAGGAGAGCGAATTCTGATGATTCTAAAAATAGGTATCTGACAAGAAATCTATCTATCGATACTCAGGGGAAGGGCAAACCTTCAAATAATAATATGATTGTATATGGATCATCTGGAACGTATAAGACAACATCCGTTGTTACTCCAAATATTCTACATGGCGTAAACAATCTTATTGTTCTTGACGTCAAAGGCGAACTTAAATTTAAGTACGGTCTTTGGCTTGAGGCTCATGGGTACTCTGTCAGATCTCTTGATTTACAGAATCCGGATCAATCTGACAGATATAATCCCTTTGCATATGTCGAAAATGAGGATGATTTGCTTTATCTTATTACGGCACTCTACGATTCTCTTACTCCTGATAAATCTTCTGAAATAGACCCGTTTTGGCAGGAGGGTACAAAATTTTGGCTGCAAGCGGTATTTTTCTACGAATGGTGGGATTCCATGTATGGAGAAGATTCGCCTCGTGATCCATCGATAACTAATGTCATGTCTCTTATAGATCAGGAGAGTAAATTTGTAGAATCACAAGAGAAATTGAAGCCGGGTCAACGTCCTCAATCCGCTTTGGGGAAAAAGATGGATGATCTGGCTGATCTTATGGATAAGAATCCGAATCCAATAGGATCTGCTGCTGTGAGATACTATAGAAAGATCAAAGAAGGTGCGGAAGAAACGGTTAGGTCTATAAAGATCATAGCCAATTCCAAACTCAAGTATCTCGAAACACCTTCTCTGCAAAGAATCTTCTCCGGTGTTGATGAACTTAAACTGCGTGAATTTGCCTCTGGGGTAGGTGGCACGATAAGAGAGCTGCCTGATGGAACATATGAGAAGCATTTAACTGACAAGAAAATTGCGCTATTTATTTGTGTGCCGAAAAATAATGATAATTATCATTTTGTGGCTTCAATGCTATATAGCCAAGCACTCATGATAAATTGCCGAATAGCGGATAATGCTTTTAAGGATACCGGAGGCTCACTTCCGATACCGCTTGAGTTGTGGATGGACGAATTTTATAAGGGCGCACGTCCTTATGATGTTGCCGGTCTGATGGGCATAACTCGATCTAATAATATTTCCCTTATACCTATTCTTCAGTCGAAATCTCAACTCGATGATCTCTTTGGCGAAACAAAATCAAAAACAATCTTTGATAATGTTTCGACCTTGCTTTTTCTTGGCTGCGGTCGTGCTGCTGATGATTCACAGAAATGGGTTTCTGATCTGCTCGGTCAAATGACTGCTGATAAGGCGTCTGACAGTAAAAATGGTATGAATATATCATCAAGCCATGACAGGGTGGGGGTTTCTCTGCTAACTCCACAGCAAGTTGGGCAAATGCCGCTGGAGGATGCTATCGTATTTTTAGAAGAGGAACAGCCTATATTTGATAGAAAACGACTTCCATGGGAAGATCCCAAACCAAAGAAAACAAAAAATAATAGCATAATAAGTTCACATTATTATGAGGCTTTGGAATTAAACAAAAAAGCTACTAAATATCATGGATTTGTGAGAGTTAGAAAGATATTTAAGGACTCTGCCGGATTGTCACATACCATCTCCGAGCATAGTCCAAAACCGGTCGTGGAGGTTCTACAGTCTGCACCTCCTGACGCACGAATCTATAAATGCAATGTGGATGATTTTTTACGATTTGACTTTTCCTCTGATAATAAGATGTCGAAAGAAAAGGTTGTTGACGCTTTTCAGCGTGGATTAAAAGACCTGAAAAAGACTGCTTCAAAAAGAGAGGTGATTGACGAGAAAAATCATTATAATAATATCATGAAGATTGACACGCCAAAGATTCGATCTGAGTCGGTTTATTCTTATATTGTTAATCACAAAGATTCTATGCCAGATGATAGAAAGTCCATAATAATGTCATTACTGGAAAAAAGCTCTAATATTACAATTAAAGATGTTGATTTTATATGTAATGCTCCAAAGGATAATCTGATGGCGTGGCTGTCGCTCCATGACTATCAAAATGTCGGTTGACATCATATCTATGCTATGATAATTTATCAATGAGAGGATAACTAATGACTGATTTGAAAAAGAAACGTTCCTATGAAAAGAAACATCAGTATATGAAAACTAATTTTGAGCCGGTAATGTTTCGTGTGAAAAAAGGAGAACGTCAGCGAATAAAATATTATGCCGACCTTTTACACCTTTCGGTAAACGAATTTGTAGGGCGTGCCGTTGCGGAAAAGATTAAAAGTATAGTAGATAGTCAAAACGATAATGGGGAAGTTAGGTATGACGAAAAGAAGGCATTTTCGAAATCTAAATAAATCGGACAGACTAAAGCTAGAGGCTCTGTATAATACCGGTGCGCCAGTTAAAGAGATAGCGCAATTTTTAGGTTTTGATGTTTCGTCTATCTATAGAGAAATCAAGAGAGGACTTTATTATCATACCAATTCAGACTTTACAGAAAATATTCAATATTCATCTGATTTAGGACAGATCAAGCATGATACTCTTGTATCAAACTGTGGTCGTAATCTTAAGATAGGTAACGACCAAAAATTTGCAGATTTTTTAGAGTATAAAATGGCGTCAGATGGTTATAGTCCGGAGGCTGCTCTTTTTGCAGCAGAAAAAGAGGATTGCTTCGAAACAAAAATCTGTGTACGAACTCTCTATAACTATATTGACAATGATCTTTTTGTCACGGTTTCGAACAAAAATCTTCCTATCAAAGGACATCGTCATTCGTCTAAAAAACGTGTTCATCCTGTTCAAAAAAGACGTTGTGCCGGTAAATCTATCGATCAGCGTCCGGAAAATATTTCAGTTCGAAAAGAATTTGGACATTGGGAGATGGATACTGTTAAAGGCAAACAGGGCGTATCTAAAAGTTGTCTGCTTGTGCTTTCAGAACGAAAAACGAGAAAAGAACTTGTATATAAGATGGAAGATCAGGGGTCTGCTAGTGTTGTTAAGAGAATAAACTGGTTAGAGAGACAACTCGGCAAAGGCTTTTCTCAACTCTTTAAATCTATCACAATGGACAATGGTGTAGAATTTTCCGATGTTGCCGGTCTTGAGAAATCTCAATATTCCGATAAGAAAAGGACAGAACTTTTCTATTGCCATGCTTACAGTTCATGGGAAAGAGGTACAAACGAGAACATTAATAAGATGGTTCGAAGAAAAATTCCTAAAGGTGCTGATACAGATATATTTAGTGAGGAATTTATAAGAGAGACTGAACGATGGATAAATAACTATCCTCGGCGTCTTTTCTCAGGGCAGAGCGCCAATGATCGATTCAAGATGGAGTTGCTTCGCTTGGATAATGTAGATCGTCAAAAAATAGAAAGTCTTTTAGTATGAAACGAAGGGGTTATTATGTCTTTTTTTGAAGATTTGTCGGATTATGAGACTATTTTAGATTCTTTGTCTGTGCCTGCTGACTCAAATAGGAAGGTAAGACACGTTCTAAATTTTTCTGACAGGAAGAAAATACAGCGGATGTTAAAGGATGGACGCAAGGTGACTGATATTGCAGCTGCTCTCGATGTTACGCCGGCAACAATATATAGAGATATTCAAAGAGGTGGACATCCATATATTGCGGAAATAGCGCAAGGGATCACACACTAGTATGTACTTAAAAAAATACATAAAATTATGGCAAATAAACTTGCAATCTTGACGAAGAGTCAAAGAAATATCCAAACATTTACAAGAGCGATGATCAAGTATTTGGAGATCCTGTAATAGATTAGAATTTATTCGATGAGAAAAACGGATAATTCTTATGGCGAGTATGATTTTTCTTGTTTTTTTGAATAGAAGAGCAGAGAAGATGACTCTTTTGGAGTGCCAGGGTAAAATCAGGTCATAGAAGAAATAGTGACCGAAGATTAATTGAATAGGGAGGAATGCAATGACATAGCATATTTATCAAAAGGAAGATCAACATCTGGTGTCAGGTAATGTTAATGGTGTTATTTTAGTCTGTTTAAATAACTTAGGGTATTCGGTAGAGTGGCGCATAATAAACGCCGCTGTTTATGGGGGCTACTCAATTCAGAAGATCCTGTAGCTTTTCCCGACCCTTGGGATAGACCCGGGTGCACTGTGTTAACAAGCGAATCCACCTTGAACAGAAGTACTCATGTTGTCAGCGACAAAGATACTGGTAAGCTCAGATTACTTACCCCTGTGGAAACAGAGAGACTTCAAGGCTTTGATGATGACTGGACAAAAACAGGAATGCCGAAAAGAATGAGATATTTCTGTATGGGTAATGAGCTTGTTGTTCCGATGATAACAAGGATGGGAAAAATCTTGGATGGCATCATCCCAAAAGAAGATCAATATGTGAATGGAGAACTTTAAGTGGAAGGAACAAAATATACAACAAAAGAAGATGTTTTGAAACGAGCGCAAGATGCCATTGGAATCCCAATGAAAGACATCGATAAGACAGGCCGATTAGCTACAGGAAAAGGGGCAATCGGAACCGTTCTTGAAGAGAGTTGGTTTGGGTATAAGCCCAATAGTGAGGCAGAACCGGATTTTCCTGAGGCGGGCGTAGAACTTAAAGCTACTCCATATAAGAAAACTCGCTCTGGAATAAGTGCAAAAGAGAGATTGGTCTGCAATATTATTAATTACATGACTGAATATAAAAAGACTTTTAAGACCAGTGATTTTTGGCATAAGTGTGAAACGTTGCTAATTATGTCGTATGAGTATAAACCTGGTGTATCTAAAGGTGACTATACCATCGATAAAGCAGTTCTGTTCAGTTATCCTTATGAAGATTTAATTATCATAGAGCAGGATTGGCAAAAGTTAATGGAAAAAATCAAAGCAGGAAAAGCTCATCTGATTACAGAAGGCGATACTCTATACCTTGCGGCCTGCACAAAAGGAGCATCTTCATCAGATGTTCGGCAACAGCCTTTTAGCGAAATTCCTGCAAAACAAAGAGCTTATTCTCTCAAGTCTTCATATATGACAAGAGTATTGAACAGCTATATTTTTGGGGAACAAGAAGATGAGCATATCATAAAGGATTGGCATGTGCTCACTAAAGCTTCCTTCGAAGATATTATTATAGAGCGTCTAAAACCCAATTACGGAAAGACGGTCTCTCGTTTATGTGCATATTACAGCCTAATAACAGGAGCAAAAAATGTTAATGAGCTTTTGCTATCAAAGATGCTGGGAATCCATGGAAAGGCTTCTAAGACCAATGAATTTCAGAAGGCTAATATTGTTCCTAAGACTATCAGGATAAATAAGAATGGCACGATAAAAGAGAGTATGTCATTCCCGACTTTTAAATTTACTGAAATAATCAATGAGGAATGGGAAACATCGGAATTAAAAGAAATGCTTGAGCCAGTAAAATTCATGTTTGTTATTTTTGTGGAAAATGACTTAGGAGAATATGTCTTTGAAAGAGTTATGTTCTGGAATATGCCTGCACAAGACTTGGAGGAAGTTCATAAGGTATGGGAAAAAACAGTTGAAGTGATACGCTCAGGCGTAAAGCTTGTCTATGATGGTAGAGTAACAAGGAATAATTTTCCTAAGCAAAGTGAAAATAGAGTTGCACATGTCCGTCCTCATGGACAAAATTCGCATGACACATACCTTCTTCCAGATGGAAGAAGCATGACAAAACAGTGTTTTTGGTTAAATCGCACCTATGTTGAGAGTATAATCGGAGCAAAAGATGAAGCATCCTAAACATTATGATACCGATGAAGCAACTTCAAAAAGAATGAGCCATGTTAGACTTAGAGGTGGTAAGGCCGAAACGGCTTTGGAAAAAGCTTTATGGCATAAGGGATATAGGTACTGGAAAAATTACAAAAAACTACCCGGTTCTCCTGATATTGCTCTTCAAAAATATCATGTTGCAATATTTGTTGATGGTGAGTTTTGGCATGGCAAGAATTGGCCTACAAGAAAAGAAAAATTAAAACGTAATCGTAATTATTGGATTCAAAAAATTGAAGAGAATATGCGCCGTGACAAGAAAGTGGACTTTGAATTGAGGGAATTGGGATGGATGCCTGTTCATTTTTGGGATTCTGAGATAAAGAAAAATATAAACGAATGCATTAAAGAAATCGATACATTAGTTGAAAGCAATGAAAAAGAAGTGTGAACTCCTACAAGATACCGGGGTTCTTACTCCTTATTCTGACATCTCACCTGTCATATATATCAGATTGACGAAAATCCATATCACTATTTTCCGTATGAACCTCCGCAAGAGCATCTCTATACCCAGCGATTTCCTGCTCGCTATGATTTAATGGTGCACTGTTTCCATATACAATTTCATGAATTCGCTCATCTGTTGTAACAATGCCTTCGATTTCATTTGAACTTTTTACGGATTGTACTTTTGCTATCGATTCCAACTCAGTAAATGCATCAATAAATTTTTCTTTCCGATTCAAAGCCATAATACGCAATGAATATATATCTGCTGTTATATTCAATAATTCTGCAGGAAGAAGCCCATTCTGCAGAAATGAGTAGTCAGATATATGCATAAGCAGATCTCCTTTCTGCACAAAATTATAATATGCTTTATGCATAAAAGACAAGCTTATATGCATATAACTCGGCTATGTTATATGAATATAGACATCTGGTTAACAGTACCTGTCACCGGCATTTCGACAGGATCGTTCATGATGCCTATCGGATCGACATCGAGCCAGTCAATCCAACCAAAGACATATCCATGAGGGAAGTCTATGGTCTACACAAGTAATCGCAACGGAGGTGGCTCAGTTCCTTTCGGACACCTGGATCACCCGCCACCGGAATGGCGGCTCCGCCGCACCGGAATATTCACCCAAGATATAAGACGTTCTTTCCAATAATTTTGCATTGATACAATCGCTCAAAATCATCATATAATTCTTGAGTTACTAAATTGCGGTATTGCTTTGGCACAATCACAGAACTTCTTTTGATCTCATATCTAAGCGCTTCCCTTGTTTCTGGATTTAGAATATAGAAATCAAACTCTCCGTTTCCGATATCATCTGTTTTGACAGTTTCCATTTTTGATAACGCCGGACATTTCATGACATCCGTTTGAAGGTGTATATACCTGCATAGTGTCCCCCCTTTTTAGATCTTTAATTCACTGATTTTAATCTTAATAGAATATAGTTTTATTTTCAACGATCGAAGCACTTCCCCATTGAATAAGAACTCTATTCCATATGGATATGGTTCTTTTATGTCTCCCAAAAGTCAGTAATACACCAAGGCTCCCGGCTGTTAAATAAAAAGAGTGCTGCATAAGTGCCAAGTGAAAATTGACACCGCAATCATGTAATACTATAATTGTGCCATAAGGATATTGGCACAAAGGAGGATATTATTGCTATGACACTTGAAGATGCTATGAAAAGAATAACAGAACTTGAGGAAGAGAACGAAAAACTTAGGGAAGAACTTGAATTCTATAAGAGCAAAAAATTTGCCGGCAGACAGAAGCATGACGAGCATTGGATGAAGTCATATAACGACTTTGTGGAGCGATATGAGAACGGCCATACTATTAGGGAGATTGTAGATCAGGGAGCAATCAGCCGTCGTACAGCATACAGATATAAGGCTTATTATGATCGGCTTATGCAATTGAATGGTATCGGTAAAGAAGAAAAGAAAGAGAGCAATGTTAAAGTTGGAAAAAGAAAGTAATTCAAGAAATGTTTCAGTTATCAAGGATGTACTAGGACATAATGTTGTAATGATCAATGACATCATTTTTCGTGGAAAACGTGGAATAAAATGGATTGATGTTGAAGAATACCTCAGACAGTATGTGGGCGAGTTCTACACGATTGCAGAGACAAATGAGGTAGTGTATATCGGTACAGATTTACCTGATGAGTATGCTCATTCGGAATATACACATATTCTAAAAGGCGCTAATGAAAAAGCAAAAGCCAATGCAGCTCAAGGTTTACCTGAGCTTATAATCACTGCTACTAATATGGAACATACAGATAATTCAAAGGCAAAGCATAAAAAGGATGCAAAGTACGGCTGGTATAAATATGAATCGCGATTTGCATTACCGGTATTTGCAGATGATGGGGAAGTTGAAAGATACAATGTTTTTCATGTGGCAATGATTTTAAGACATGATAAGGATGGTAAGAAATACTTATACGACATTATGAACATAAAAAAAGAAACGAGCGACCTTTTCCAGTCCGAAGACCTTACTCAGTAAAAAACCCATCTCTTAATTCATATGTTAATGGGATAACTGGGGATTGTCAAGAGAAATTTATGATTTCGAAAGGATACATGTATGGGACATCTGGTGTCAGGCAATGTTAAAGTCGGATCCATGTGTAAACTTGTGATAAAACAATGAGATTTTTAATGAACTATGATGTATTTGCAGATGGGAAGAAAGGGGGAGTTTTTGGAAAAAAATAATAAGGGGAGTAAAAGACTATGGGGATACAGGAATATGCTATTCGGCAATTAGACAATTTGACAGTGCGAAACACAGACGATGGAAAGAAATTTATTGATACATCTCGACTGGATAGGATCGAGAGGGAATTAAAGGATTCGCCTTATCGCTATTGTGAAAAGGGGAAACTCTTCCATGCCTATGCCAGAGTGCCGTTTGAGAAACTGGATCAGGATGTCATTGTGATCACATCTCATGTGGACTTTAAAAGGGGTACGGAAAAATGCTTTGCAAAGGTGGAGAGTGATGTGATGGTTGGAACCTTCGATAATTCCATTACCAATGCTGCCATTCTATCTCTAATGAAAGAGGATCCGTTGCCGAGAAATACAGTCGTGGTATTTACAGGCGATGAGGAAGAAGGTTCCGGCGGCGCGAAAGAATTTGCCAGGTTGATCCGGAAGAAATGGAAGAAACATATGAAAGCAATCGTCCTTGATGTGACGAGTGATGGACTTGGTGCTGATGCAAGCTTCACCATTGAAAATGGCTGCTTTACAAATGACAAGACCTGGGGCAGGAAAATACTTTCATGGGCGGAGGATCAGAAAGAAAATTGGCGATTCGTCCCCTATAAGAAGGCAGATTTACAGCGGTCATTTATAAAAGATACGATCAGCGGCAAAAATTTCGTGAAGCATAGGGCAGGTGAAGATGAGGCTTACATTTTCAAAAAGAAAGACTGTCCCGGCTTTAGTTTTTGCCTTCCAGCAGAATTTATGGATCCGGCAGGTGTGTTTGCACCGGATGGATGGGGAATGCATAGTCCGAATGGCCTTCGCGTGAAGAAGGAAAAGTATTTCCACTACATCCGGGCTCTCAGGGAAGTGATCCTGGTGGTAAGTGCAGCTTGACCAGCCTTTCATATGTAAACTTGGGCTAAAACCATGAGATTTTTATTGACCTATAATTTATTCACAGACAGGGAAGAGATTTTTAGAAAAATAAAAAAATCAACCTGTGGTTTATAGAAAAGCTATCAAATGGAAGGGATAACTAGAGTAGAAAGGAAAACAAAAGCAATTAGCACAAGCAAAAAGCATGGAAGTGCAAACTGAAAAAAGAAAGGAATTTGCCATGAATACCAGGACACAGAATCAACTTGAAGAAACAATTGGTATGGAGAGCCTTTTCCCTCTGGGCGGCTTTATTGAAGAGACTGTAAAGGATGCAATAAAAGCCGCTTGGAAGCAGGCTTTGCAAGAACGCTGCCGCAGTCCTTACGCATTGAGGCAGATCAGAAATACACAGTCGGATCTGATAGCGATCGTCAATGAGACGATAGATAACTACCGGAGTACTCCTGATGAAGAGGGTTTATATTTCATCATTCAGGATAAGGTGGACGATTACTTTACGAAGATGGAGAGTAATCCGAGCAGCTGGTCAAATGAAAACCCGTTTGAGGATCCGAATTATTCGGATTTCTGATTTAGCTGACAAAGAACCATTCACAAATTGATAGAAGGAGAATTTTTAATATGGATTTGATTGACAGAACTTCCAGCGGTACAAAACTGATTCCCATCGAGGCAGAAGCCTTTCAGAATCGGACGATCTACGTCCAGGGCGAGATCAATGAGATAAGCACGACTGAGTTTATCCGGGAGATCATCGAACTGAACCGAAAGGATGATACGGCTCCGATCAAGGTCCTGATCACAAGTGCCGGCGGATCGGTCGTGCATGGTCTGGCAATATACGATGCGATCGTTTCGTCAAAGGCGCCGGTTTGGACATACTGCATTGGCATGGCTTACAGCATGGCGGCAATTATTTTTGCAGCAGGTAAGAAGAGAGGAATGCTGGCAAATTCCAAAGTCATGCTGCATCAGCCTTTGATCGGGGAGAATCACGGAGGCAATGCTTCTTCGGTGAAATCCCTGTCTGACTCCCTTCTGGAGACCAAGAATCAGCTGGTGGAGATCATTTCCCGGCATACAGGCATGACGAAGGAAGAGGTCGACAAAGAAATGAATTACGACCATTACTACACTGCCAAGGAAGCCATCAAAGCCCATCTGGCTGATGAGATCGTCGGGATCGACAGCGTGCTTTGAAATACAAAACAATTCAAATATAAGAGAGGAAAACATTATGATGACAACGAAAGAAAATGTGACATGCCTGGCTGAGGGCTGTATTTATCCTACTGATCTGAAGAAGACCGGCATTAATGCCAACGAGATCATTATCGGACCGACCAGGTCCGGAAAGACGACATCAGTGATCGAACCGAAGCTCTTGCATACTTTTGAAGGCAGTCTGATCGTCAACGTCACGAAGAGAGCTCTCGTGGATAAGTACGCGCCTGTTTTCAGGAAGCGCGGATATCAGGTCTGGGATCTGAACCTAGCCAACCCGGAGGAGAGCAATGTTTCTTATGATCCCTTTAATTATGTAAATAAGACCAAGGAAATAATAAAACTTGCGGAAACCATGGTAGGCAGCGAAACAAGTGCATCGAAAGACGGAGTAGAGGATCCCTACTGGAATCAGAGCGGGATCTCAGGTCTGGCGGCAATCATGGGGCTTGCCAAGATGAATGCTGAGAGTGACGGCAGGGAAGTCTGCTTTCAGGATTTCTATACGCTTTATACCGCAATGAGGGTGAGTGAAAATCAAAGCAGATGTGTGACCAATCTGGATCCCCTCTTCGATGCGGCAGAGAGGAAATGTCACGATCATGAGTACGGAAGAATGTGGAGAACCATCAGGGGAAATTCATCCCGAACAGCAAACTGTATCCTTTCAGTCATGAATAACGCGGTTGACAAGCTGATGACAGATGAAGCGCTTCAGATGATGAATAACAGGCAAAAGATCTCCTTCGAAGAGCTTAGCAATAAGAAAACCGTGCTCTTCATCACAACAAGTCCGGTGAATAAGACCATGCAGAAGCTGTCAGATATGTTCTTCACAGATGCTTTCCGTATGCTTTTTGAATATGCGGAGTCGCTTCCGAAAAAGGAACTGCCGCTTCCTGTGCATCTGATCTGCGATGATTTCGCGACCGGCTGCAAGATCCCGGATTTCAATGAGTATATTTCCGTCTTCTGTGCGAAGAAGATCAGTGTCAGCCTTCTTTTACAGAGCGAGAGCCAGCTGACATGCATGTATGGGAAGGAAGAGGCCACCACCATTATTAATAACTGTGATACCTATGTCTATTTTGGAGGCATGGACAGTCAGACTTGCGAAAGCATTTCCAAGAGAAGAAATATCCCGGTCGAAGATGTCTATACCATGCCACTCGAGCAGGTCATGATCTTCCGGCGAGGCTCGAAACCTGTTACGGCAAGACGGTATCAGACTTATGAGGATCCTATTTATAAGGAATTATTCGAAGTTCGTGAGAAAGAACGCTGAGGGGAAGGAAGAAGTCAAATACGGGGGAATGGAGAAGTCAAATACGGGGGAATGGAGAGGATCCGCCGCATTGTTCTTAAATAAGTACAAAATTTTTCTTAAAAAATCTGCAGATGGGATCGGAATTTAACCATAAATCAGATAGATAAGCAAAAAACGTTATGCCACTAGCTGCATAACACTTGTTTTAGGAAAGCGAGGATTCACTTATGAGGTGTATCGACAAACAGAAATTCAGAGATTCTATTTACTATCTGATTCGAGACTTACCTTACACGAACGAGGAAGTTGCGTCTAAGCTTGGTGTCACAGTGCAGGCGATGCATAAATGGACGAATGGTAAGAGCATGCCAACCTTGAAAAAACTGGTAGCACTCTCCGGACTTGCGGATTGTAAGCTGGATGACCTCGTCCCAACCTGCGAGGGGAGCTGGGAAGGCACATCGGAAAAAGGCAGGAGAGTAGAAGCGGAATATCGGAAAGAATATGGATTGGACCGGGAAAATAGGGAGGATGAGAGATGATGAAGACAGGTAGTATTGGACTTTCCAGTGAATTTAATGACAAGGATCTCGTAAAGGGGGAAAATAATATGTCGAATGGAAGCAGAAAGAACTGTTTTTTCAGTGAGTCTGATGATTTAGATCAGGATAAGATGGATGAGATAGCGCTCTTCCGGAAGTACCGGGCAGGGAAAGAGGCTGAGGAGAGACAGAAGATGGCTCTCTCCGAGGAAGAAAAAAGTAAGTACCAATACATCATTAATGAGGGAAAAAAGGCTAGGGATGAAATCATCCGTTCCAATCAAGGATATGTTCATAGGATTGCTTCGAAATATCCTAAAAGGAATAATACCGATCTTCAGGATCTAACCCAGGCAGGCAACATCGGACTCATTAAAGCCATGAGGGAATTTGATTTGGAAAGAAATACCAGATTCATCACTTTTGCATGGAAAAAGATTCAAAAGGAAATAGGAATCGAATATCTTAAATATGCAAGTCCCATTTATATTCCGGAAAAAATGATGAGTAAAATCGTAAATGTTCGGAATGCGGCAAGGGATCTGAGTGTAAAATCAGGTTATGAGCCGTCGAGGGAAAAGATAGCGGTCTATTTGAATTGGAAGCCTGAGCAAGTAGATAAGGTTCGCGGGTATGACAGGGAAGTGGTTTCTCTGGATACTCCGGTTGGAGAAGACGGGACGACCTGTATAGTGGATCTTCTGATCGACGACCAGGCAGTTTCACCGGAGGATCAGGTGATAAGGAATGAGAAAGAAGCTTATGTCAGGAAAGTGGTTAACTCTCTTTCAGACAAGAGAAGAGATGCGGTTCGTTCTTACTATGGGTTTGACGATGATATAGAGCATTCGCTGAATGAGATCGGCGTGAAACTTGACGTAAGCACGGGAAGAAGCGGACAGATAATAAATCGTGCCATTTATAACATAAGAAAAGATCCGGAAATTCGTGAAATGCGAGAGGACTACGATAGATAATAAGGATGTAAAATCCGTCTGCTATTTGCCGATATATAAAAAAGAGAAATATATAGAAGGCATATATCCATCCTATTGTAAGCGGAAGGGCAAAAGACCTGTTTGTAAGGAATTTCGTTTTTTCGCGGGAGATATTCATGACAAAAGTAATTACTTACGGGACTTTTGATTTGTTTCATCAAGGTCATTATAATCTGTTAAAAAGAGCAAGGAACCTCGGAGATTATCTGATAGTCGGGGTCACATCAGAGCATTTTGATGAGAACCGTGGCAAAATAAACGTAGTCGAGGACGTCCTGACCAGAGTGCAGCATATAAAGGATACAGGCTTTGCAGACCAGATAATAATAGAAGATCATGAGGGACAGAAAATAGAGGATATCCAGAGATATGGAGTGGATATTTTTACAGTTGGAAGCGATTGGGCGGGAACTTTTGATTATTTGAATCAGTACTGTAAGGTTGTCTACCTTCCCCGCACACCCGATATCTCATCAACTGAGATCAGGTCGAATATGTTCCATCCTGTCCGTATCGGGATAGTCGGAACCGGAAGGATGGCACCGAGATTTATTTCAGAAGCCAAGTACGTCAGTGGAGTACAGATCATCACAGCGTATAATCCGGTCAAGGGAGAAGAGAACGTTGAAAAGTTCAGAGAGCAGTACGCTTCAATTGAATTTGAGACAGAGAGTTATGATCGTTTTCTGGATATGGTGGATGCCGTCTACATAGCCTCTCCGAACGAGACACATTACGATTATGTAAAAAAAGCGTTGCTTTCCGGCAAACATGTTCTTTCAGAAAAACCGATTGCTTTTACCAGACGGGAAACCCAGCTGCTCTATGATCTGGCTGAAGAAAAGGGACTGATACTGTTTGAGGCTGTAAAAGTTGCTTACTGTCCCGGATTTCAGGAGCTTATCAATGTCGCCAGAAGTGGAAAGATCGGTGAAATAAAGGATATAGAAGCTGATTTTACAAGACTGGCTTCTGAAAATTCAAGAGAGAGAACGGACGCAAAATATGGCGGAGCTTTTTACGAGTTCGGACCATCGGTACTCGTCCCGATAATAAAGCTGATGGGAACTGATTATAAGCATATTTCGTTCCATAGCATTTTTGATAAAAATGGTGTTGATGAGTATAATAAAATAAATATTTACTATGATAACGCCATGGCAACAGCAAGGACCGGAGTGGCAGTGAAGACAGAGGGACAGCTTGTAATTTCCGGTACAAAGGGTTATATACTGGCGCAGTCTCCGTGGTGGCTTACAAGGCATTTCGAAGTCAGGTATGAGGACTCATCACGAATAGAGCCATATGATCCGCCATTCAGGGGTGATGGGCTCAGGTATGAGATCAGTGAATTCATCAGGAAGATCGCCGGATTCTCAAGAAATGGATATAAGCTGACTGCTGAGGATTCCATTTTTATGGCTGAGATCATAGAAAAATATACAGAGTATAAAGAACGAAATTCAGTATGAGACACTGAATGATATTTTTACATGAGCAGAAAGAAAGACAATCATCGCTGTATGCGTGTTGGAATTATTCCTGTGACATAACTTGCTGAACGGGGGAATTCATCAACGGATTGCCCTGATGGCAAAGCCATGTCTAAATTAATATAAGAGAAAGAACATAAGGTTTTGATTCATTGCTGCCCAGAGTCACAAACTGTCTGAACCATTTGGGCTCTCCGGAAACTATAAAAGAACGCAAAACATGACTGAACACCAGTATATAGCTTATCGAAAAATAAAAGCTGCGGTACGCAGCGCAGCGTTTTATCTCTGCCGTATATTTCCTATAGATCGCAATCTGATATGCGTATGCACCTTCGAGGGCAAAGGAGGATTCGGCTGCAACCCCAAATATATAGTGCAGGAGCTCCATAAGGAAAGACCGGATCTGAAATTTGTCTGGCTGGTAAACAGGGTCGGAGAGCATAAGTTCCCAGACTATATCAGGCAGGTGCCGAACAGCTTCTGGAGCAGCGCATACTGGCTCACCAGATCGAGAGTCTGGATAGACAATTACCGCAAGCCGCTGGGAACAGTGAAGCGGAAGGGGCAGTATTACCTGAATGCGAATCATTTCACGGTGGGTATCAAGTGCACCGGATTGAACCGTGGAGAGGGCTTCTCTAAGATGGCCTATCTGGTAAATCATAATGATTCATCGATGATAGATGATCTGGTCATAGACTCTGACTGGTGCGAGGAGGAATCTCCGAAGGGCATGGTATATGACGGTACGTAATTTATGGTTTGGGGAAGAAAAACCTATATCAATAAAGAAAAACATTGCGAAATGGAAAAAGCTCTGTCCGAATTTTGAATTCATAGAATGGAATGAAAAGAACTACGATGTAACTAATAATAAATATATGTATCAGGCATACCAGAAAAAAATATGGGGTTTCGTACCGGACTATTTGTGACTGGATGTTTTATATCAATATGGAGGGATCTATCTAGACACTGATATTGAGCTGCTTAAAAGACCGGATGAACTGCTTTATCAAAATTGTTTTGGGTGCGTAGATGCATCATTAACAATGAATTTGGGATCAGGATTTGGATGTAAGCCGGGAGAAAAATTAATCAAAGAATTAAGAGATTATTATTTTGATCGTAGTTTTATCCAATCCGATGGAAGTATAGATAATACTTCTTGCAACACTCATTCATTGAAAGTCTTGATGAAATATGGAGTACAAATCAATAATAAACTGCAAAATGTATGTGGTATGAATATATATCCGATGATAATTCAAGGAAAAAATCAGTATACAGTGAAACAAGTGGTGTCTGGCAAGACCTTCTGGGTTCATCACGGAAATATGAGCTGGATGCAAAATTGAATTATATATGCTCAAAACGTATAAGCGAGCTCTTACAAAGTTGATGAGATTTGCTTGTGTAATCTACAGAATATTGGCGATGATTAAGTATAATCGTTTCCCTCTCAAGTCAACCGAAGAGCGTGTTGAACTATGCAGACAGAGGGATATGCTAGTTCCATTGGCGCAAGAGAGAATCTTGGAAGACCAACGACAACAGCATTAGGGAATAAAATGAACTTCATGGAATACTTAAGCGAAAAGTAAATACTTCTATGAAAAATAAATCAGATTAAGTGTGAGGTCGAGAGTGATACCAATTACAATTATTGTTCCAGTTCACAACTCAGAGAAGTATGTCGGACAGGCATTAGAAACAATTGAAAAACAAAGTATCGGAATGGAGAACTTGCAGGTAATAATTGTGGATGATTGCTCTTCGGATCGCTCTCTATCCATATTACAGGAGTTCGAACAGAGATATCCAGATCAAGTGGTACTAATTCCTCTTAAAGAGAATGTCAAGCAAGGAGCGGCTAGAAATATTGCGCTTCAATATGCTACTGGGGAATATGTCATGTTTTTGGATTCGGATGACATGCTAGATAGAAATGCATGTGAGAAACTATATGTATTTGCAAAGCACAATGACTTAGATATTGTAAAGTTCCAGTACTACAACTTTATTGATGGAGATGAGATCGTATTACCACAAGAGGTCGCTCCTCCCCATGTATTTGACTGCCGCAATCTAGAAATAAAAAAACAGATTCTGATGAAGCAATTTTTGGAATATGGGCATTCTGATAAGCTTTATAAGACTTCACTAATATATGAAGTGGGGGCACATTTTAAAGAAGGAATTACTATATATGAGGAACCGCAGTTTACTTACCCATTAGAATTGGCAATGGGCCGGTGCGGTGTAATGCTTGATCAGTTGTACTACTATAGACATCACAGCGCAAGTAGTACTGGTGGAGAAAATCCGACACCAGTCATAGAGCATGCAAAGGCACAACTTGATTTATTAGAATTTATAAAACAGATGCCGGAATACTCTTTCTTAAAGGCAGAAATTAATGTTTACTTCTATATGACATTTTTTATTGAAACAATTATGTTCTCTGCAGAAAGTAAAGTATCTAGTAGAAAATTGAATAGGGAAGAATTTCGATGGATGCAAAAAATAGTATTAAAAGAAATTAAAACAATTGATGAAAATGAATATATACACAGTAATTGGTACTTTACGTTGTTGTATGAGTTGTGTTCAAATGTGAAGGATTTGGATGAAAATGAATTAGATGCTCTGTTTTCTTTGGTGGAGGAATTAAATAATTGTATCCAAGAGAATAATAGCCAAGAACAAAAAACTAGGGAAATTCTGTATTCAATACGTTCGATAATTGCTAAAAATAATAATCTGAAACGGTTGGATATTCTGGTCCCCTATGGTGGACGACATGGTAGTGTAGAAAGCCTGGTAAATAAAACCGCGTTATATTTGTTAGAAAAAGGGGTCCATGTAAGGGTAGTTCAACTCGTCTGGAGTGGAGAAAACTGGACGGATGATAGACTGGATTTCTATGTGTTGAAAGACGAGAAGGTAGAAAGTGTGAACGAGTTTGAAGAACTATATTCATCTTTTGTTGGTCGTACATATACACCGGATATAGTATTGGCAACAGCCTGGCCATATCTTGCTAAAGTAGCTCGATACGGCATTGAACAGAATTCTGATAAAAAATGTAAGGTCGTCTCATGGCTACATACACCGATTGACGTCCTAACAAAGTTTGGCACAGGTACATTAAGTGACCTAAGGAATGCTGATCGAGTTTTCGTCCTAACGAAATACGAAGTAGATAAAATAAATACTGCTTTAGAATCAGAATTGGCAATAAAAGTATGGAATCCAGTTTGTATGGAATCGCAAGAAATCTCTGGCCTTAAACAAAAAAGGAAGAGTTTAATAAACCTTGTCTTTGTTGGCCGCTTGTCAGAGGAAAAAGGAGTGGAGTATATTCTTCAATCTCTATCAAAAGTGAAAGGCGAATGGATACTACATTTATTTGGTAATGGAGAAGAAGATTATGAAAATAAGCTTCATAATTTGGCAATAAAGTTAGAAATAGAACAAAGACTCGTATGGCATGGATGGGTAGAGAATCCTTGGAATCAAATGAAATGTGAAGATATGGACTTTTCAATTATCGCTTCAGACTATGAGGGCTTTTCTCTTGTAGCTGTGGAATCATTAAGTAAAGGAATTCCTTTGTTATCGACTAGAGTGGGAATCGTTCCAGAATTAATTGAAGAATATGGTGTTGGATATTTGTTTGATAAAGATTGTGAAAATGGATTATCAAATTTGATTGACAAAATAATGTCTGGAGCACTTGAAATTCCAACGCCTGAAAATTGTAGGAAGTCTATTGTCGATTACGACGAACCGAGAGCAATGCAGGACTTTTTTGATAAGCTTTTATTTGTACTTAGTAACTAGTCAGAGGGAAAAAAATGGACGACGAGACACGATATATTAAATTGGTGGAAGAATTAATAGACGGTGCAGATGCTGGAGATTTTAACGATGCGTCTAACATCCCGGCTAAATATAAGTATGAACACCTACAGGCCTTGTTTATGCTACATAAGGTTTTGGACGGTGGAGAGGATTTATATAAAAGTTTTTACCATATTGCTATAAAGTGCGGTGAGAACCATGTGAAGGAGAAGTCGAGAAAAGGTGAGGTAATTCAAGTTGCGTTCTTAACATACTCAGCGGCACAATGGCCGGCGAAAAGTTTGTACAGTGATTTGAAAAAAGATTCAAGATTTCATCCGTATGTAATCCTGTCACCTCTTGTGGATCGCGATGAAGAGAGTATGAAAAATACATATTATGAATCTCTAGAGTGGTTTCAAGAGAGCGGTTATGAGGTGAAAGAAGGTCTGGGGAATCCTATCCCTTCGTTTGAACAATTAGGAGGCGTACCAGATATATTAGTACATTTATCATCCTGGTATACATCGCTTCCTAGAGAACTGCAGTTTTTGCAACTACCTTGGCAATGTTTACATGCATATATTCCGTATGGCATGAATACAGTTGATAATGTAGATCATTCTTTCTCGTTGAATTTTGTATATGATAGTGATCTTGTAAACCTAATGTGGAGGGTATTTGAGTATACTGAGATCGATATTAACGAGTATAAAAAATATGAAACTTTAAGAGGAGAAAACCTGGTACAATCAGGCTATTTAAAGATGGACGAATTGATTAATCGTCCAGAATATTCCTCTAATCAAATTGAGGAGTTATGGAAACTTCCCAAAGGGAAAAATGTTTCAGAGGTTAAAAAATTATAATTGCACCACACTATTCTGTATTTAATGAAGGGCTAATTGTATCTTCTACATTTCGTGAGAATGCTTATTTCTGGCTATATTTAATTGAAAAATATCAAAATAAAGCAAGTTTTCTATTTAAACCGCATCCCAATTTGCGCGCTGCATGTGTGGGAAATGGGGTATTCAAAAGTTATGATGAGTATGATGATTACATTAGTAAATGGAACAGTTATACGAATGCAAAAGCCATTAGCGAGTCAAGTTATATAGATTATTTTAATACTTCAGATGCAATGATCATGGATT
>Ga0256404_1000762_pt1 | contig 82656 bp, 65 predicted proteins | sample RumenRJG_01DNA_FD_185990 | JGI IMG/M metagenome (GOLD analysis project Ga0256404, IMG submission 185990) | Bovine rumen microbial communities from Lethbridge, Alberta, Canada - RJG_01 | ecosystem: Host-associated > Mammals > Digestive system > Stomach > Rumen | place: Canada: Alberta | collected...
CCTTTTTGCTTCAGAGTGCCACCTCAATCTTTCTTTTCCCTACCTTTTTGAATCAACTCGTACCAAAGATTATCTGCCTGGCGGCACAAAAACATGGGCACGATTGAAAATCAAAATTCCGTGTCCATCGTTCGACTTGAATTATATTTCTCCACTGAACTACAGCATCTTTTCGCCTTCAGGTTCCAATAGCGGTACAAAACGACTCTTTAGGCATACATTTCTATCTCTTTTGACTGGCAAGAAAAATGCTCCTATTGCTCATTGAAGTTAGCAAACGCTCAAAATGTGTAATCTGTGTTAAATAGTCTTAACGGAATGTTAAATCTTATTATATCTTACAACCCATTTTTAGCGTTTCAATCATGCCGCACGCCCTCAAATTGCAATTACACTTTTTTGTACCTTTCAATTATGAGCGCTCTCTATTACATGCTGATTTACAGTTATTTGCGATTATTCAAAACACTTCCACATGACTTCTCCTCCAATCGTCGCGCGCTCCGCCCCTGCCCTATTCCCCGAGCGCAGGGGCGGCATCACCAAGCTGTGTGAGGACAGGCGCCGGACGACGGCAGGAGGCGGGGTTGAAGCGGGCCGAAGCCGCTCCCTTTCACACAAAATGGGGATAGCCGGTGATGGCGGGAATATTTACCTTTGCAGACTAAAAAAATATCGAACTAATTTCGTATTTTTGCGACTATGAATAATAAAATGGATCAAAGCGTCTCTTACAGTTTTAGGGTATTCAGCGGCAGGAATGACTGCTCCTTTCGCGAGAGCGCGATGCAGGCGTTCAAGTACATGACCGTTGCGGCCAGAGAGATGGATGCGGAGGGCAGAGAGCCCGTATGGATAAGAATTTTCCTGAGCGATATCATCAATCAGAAATCGGCCGTAGAGGGCTATGTGGGCAGCCTGAGAATGGAGTGCCCCGTGTCCGTAGTGGAGCAGCCGCCTCTCGACGGCACGAAGATAAACATCGCCGTGCTCTTTGTCGAGGGTGCGAAGGCCAGGGCCGTATCGCCCACCACATGGACCGTGGACGCCGGCGGCGAGCAGTTTATCTACCAGACGGTGAGGGACTATCCCGCCGACGTACAGGGCGGCGAGGCCCAGACATACAGGGCCTTTGAGCTGCACGCCGAACTGCTCGGGACGATGGGGCTCAATGTGCGCGACAACACGCTCAGGACATGGCTCTTCTGCCGCGACATCGACCGCACCTACGGAGGCATCGTGAAGGGGAGGAACGAGTATTTCGCCACCTGCGGCCTCACGCCGGAGACCCACTTCATCGCCTCAACGGGCATAGGCGGCTACACGGCGCGGCCCGAGACGGTGGTCGGCGTGGACTTCCTCTCGCGCCTGAGGAGCACCACCGACGATATCCGCTACCTCCACGCCCTCGATCACCTCAACCCGACCGCCCAGTACGGCGTGGCCTTTGAGCGGGGCACGGGCTTCACGGCCGCCGGCCACAGAGTGCAGCTCATCTCCGGCACGGCGAGCATCGACAAGCGCGGCAAGTGTATCCACACGGGCGATCCCGCCGCCCAGACACGCCGTCTGGTGGAGAACATCGGGGCTCTGCTCTCCGACGACGGGGCGCACCTCGGCGATGTGAGGCTCGCCATCGTCTACCTGCGCGACGCGGCCGACTATCACATCATCCGCTCCCAGATGGAGAAGCTCCTGCCCGGGGCCGCCTGCGTATATGTGCGCGCCTCGGTATGCCGCCCCGCATGGCTGGTGGAGACGGAGTGCATTGCCATAGAATAACATCTACATAACATTAAATACTTACATGAACAAACTAAAGACTATCATGGCCATGTCGCTGTGCCTGATGGCGCTGAGCGCCTCGGCGGGCGACAACAAGCCTAAAGAGCGATGGCTCGACCCGAGTGTTAACAGAGTAAATGTTGAGCCCTCGCGCGCCAGCTTCTTTGCCTATGAGACGGAAGCTCTGGCCAAAGGCGGCGACAAGAAAGCCTCCTCTCTCTACCTGAACGCAGAGGGCAAATGGAAATTCAACTTTGTCAAAGACCATGACAAGCGTCCCCTCGACTTCTACAAGACGGGCTACGACGACTCGAAATGGGTGGACTTTGATGTGCCCGGCCTCTTCGAGATAAAGGGCTACGGCGACCGCATATATAAGAATGTGGGATGGTCGTTCGCTACCCAGTTTAAGCCCAATCCTCCCTACGTCGAGGAGAAGAACAACTACACCGGCTCCTACCGCCGCGAGTTTGAGATTCCCGCCTCATGGAAGGGCGATGACATCTACTTCCATGTCGGTAGCGCCACGTCCAATCTCGAAGTGTGGGTGAACGGCAAATTCGTAGGCTACAGCGAGGACAGCAAGACGGCCGCCGAATTCAATGTCACCAAATACCTCGTGCCGGGCAAAAAGAATCTCGTAGCCATGCAGGTGATGAGATGGTGCGACGGCACCTATCTCGAGGACCAGGACTTCTGGCGCTTCACGGGAATAGCCCGCGAGGTGTACTTCTACGCACGGCCTAAGAAGCACATCGACGATATCTTTATCACCCCTGACCTGACGGACAACTATCGCAACGGCAAGCTCTCCGTAGTGGTGAGCGCCGGCAATGCGAAGGGCTGCGACGTGACCGTATCCCTGCGCGACGCACGCGGAGGCGAGGTGAAGACGGCGAGCGGCAAGGTGCGCAGCGATGGCAAGTACACCGCCCAGATGACGGTGGACAATCCGCTCAAGTGGACCGCCGAGACGCCCAATCTCTACTCCGTGTTCATCACGCTCTCCGACGGCGGCAAGCAGATAGAGGTGATACCGCAGGAGACGGGCTTCCGCAAGGTGGAAATCAAGAACTCCCAGCTCCTTGTCAACGGCAAGCCGATACTTATCAAAGGCGCCAACCGCCACGAGATGGACCCCGACGGCGGATACGTTGTCTCGGTGGAGCGCATGATACAGGACATCAAGATCATGAAGCAGCACAACATCAACGCCGTGCGTACCTGCCACTACCCCGATGACCCGCGCTGGTACGAGCTCTGCGACAAATACGGCATCTACCTCACCGCCGAGACCAACATAGAGAGCCACGGCATGGGCTATGGCGACAAGACGCTGGCCAAGAACCTCTCCTACCAGCAGGCACACATCGAGCGCGAAGACCACAATATCAAAATCTACAAGAACTTCCCCTCCGTTATCGTATGGAGCCTCGGCAACGAAGCCGGCTACGGCGTAAACTTCGAGAAGGCCTACGACTACGTACGTGCCTACGATCCTTCACGCCCCATTCACTACGAGCGCGCCATCTGGGAGAACGGCAAGAGCGACATATTCTGCCCCATGTACTACCCCTACAAAGACTGCGAGAAATACTGCGAGAAGAATGATCCGCGCCCACTCATACAGTGTGAGTACGCTCACGCAATGGGTAACTGCGGCGGATTTTTCAAGAAATACTGGGACCTTATACGCAAATACCCCAACTATCAAGGCGGGTATATCTGGGACTTCGTAGACCAGGGACTTCGTGACTACAATGAGAAGGGACGGCAGATCTTTACCTACGGCGGTGACTACGGCCGCTACCCTGCTTCCGACCACAACTTCAACTGCAACGGCTTTATCCGCCCCGACCGCGAGCCCAATCCGGAGGCCAACGAGTACCGCTACTTCATGCAGAGCATCTGGACCACTCCCGTCGACCTTAAGAAGGGCGAAGTGGAGGTGTACAACGAGAATTTCTTCAAGAACCTGAGCAATGTGCGCCTCGACTGGGAACTGGTATGCGAGGGCAAGGTGCTCCAGAAGGGCGCAGTGGAGTCGCTCAACGTAGAGCCGCAGGAGCGCCGCGTCATCAGCCTAAGCGGATACAGCTATCCCAAGGAAGCCGCCGACGGACGTGAGGTGATGCTCAACGTGGACTACAAGCTCAAGACCGTAGAGCCGCTGCTCGACGCGGGCTACTCCGTGGCACGCCAGCAGCTGGAGCTCAGCTCCTACAAGTTCCCCACCCTCGAGGAGATAATGCCGAAGGCTGCAGAGGCCAAGGGCAAGAGCAAAGACAAAGAGGAGAACAAGGTGAAGAAGGACGAGATGCTCGCCTGCCTCTCGATGCAGGCCGGTCCCACCACCGTCACCTTCAACAAGGCTACGGGCTGGCTGGACTACCTGGACGTCAACGGCGTGCCCACATTCCGCAAAGGCTATTCGCTTAAGCCCGAATTCTGGAGGGCACCGACGGACAACGACTACGGAGCAGGCCTTCAGCACCAGTTTGCCGCGTGGAAAGACCCGCAGATGACGCTCAAGCACTTTGAGTACAAGGCTGTGGGAGACGCCGGGCAGGTATGCGCCACCTATGACATGCCGGGCGTATCGGCCAAGCTGGACATGACCTACACACTGCGTCCCGACGGACAGCTCATAGTAAACGAGAAGCTCACCACCGACCCGAGCGCCAAGCAGAAGCCTTACATGTTCCGCTACGGCATGCAGCTGGTGATGCCCAAGGAATATTCGCACATCCAGTACTATGGCCGCGGCCCGGGCGAGAATTACAGCGACCGCCATTGGGGAGACCGCATCGGCGTATACGACGGCGAGGTGGCCGATCAGTATTGGGGCTACGTCCGTCCGCAGGAGAGCGGCAACCACACGGACATCCGCTGGTGGAAGGTGCTCTCACCCACTGGCACCGGCCTAGAGTTCTACTCCAACATCCCGATGGAATGCTCTTCGCTCAATTACCTCACAGCCGACCTCGACGACGGTCCTGAGAAGACGGCTCACCAGAGCCACAGCGGCGATCTGGAGCAGCGCCCGCTCACACAGGTGCACATTCAGGAACGCCAGTGCGGACTGGCAGGCGTGGACAGCTGGGGACACTGGCCCGAGCCCGAAGTACTCATCCCCTACGGAGACCGCAACTTCACCTTTGTCATCAATCCTGTGACTGCTGCGAAATAACAGCACGGTCCGCACGATAACTCTAATCCGCAGCGCCGCCCTGGTGCTGCGGATTTTTTATGCCCCGCCCCACACCGCAGCCCGCCCCGCTGTCACGCTCCCGCCGGCGCAGGCAATCCGGGGAAATACGCCTTATATAATGGCCGTGCAGATTGACGGGAAGGTGGTAATGAGCGAGGAAAAGGTGGCACAAGTTGATTGAAAGAGAGTACTGATTGCCCGAAAGGCAGTACCGAGTGATTGAATGGTAGTACAGAGTAAGAGAGAGGCCAAGAAGATTAACGGGAAGGCAGTTCAGACTAAGGAAGAGGCCATGAAAACAAAGGAAGATGGTACTAACGAACAGAAAGGAAAAGGAGATTACTGAAAATCCTTTCCACAATGGCTCTGCAATGCCACGCCCAAATCACGTGTGGGCAGAGATGCAAAGCGGCGGCTCCGCATTCATCTCTGCGGAGCCGCCGTTCTTTAGTGTGAAATAATTGTCCTTCTTTGCGAACAGCCGGTTCTATAATTTTGAACAGCCGTTCTTATCGTTGCTTTCAGCCGTTATTCAGCCGTGATCGTGTAGGTGCCTTCCTTCAGCTTAAGGAGGCGGCGGGTGGAGTCGGCCTTAGCGATGGCGGGCTTGCGCGTCCTGCCGTTGACGGAATACTTGGCGTATTTCTCGGGCAGCAGCACCTCGGCCTTGGTGCCGCGCGGCACAGTGAGCTTCATCTGGTAGCCCGAGGCCTGATTGACATCGAGCTTTATATTGCCCCTCACCGTGGGCACGACGGTATTGACATATTTGAGGTTGCAGAGCTCGGGCTTCACCTGGAATGTCTCAAATCCCGCTTTGATGGGCGAGACGCCGGCGATGTAGCGCGAGAGGATGATAAGCGGGCCGCCGCTCCAGGCGTGATTGTAGCTGCCGTGAAGCTCGCGTGTATCAAAGAGTTCCCAAAGAGTGGTGATAGGCGAGTCTATCATAAGCTTGAAGCGCCGCTGCATGCGGTCGAGCGCGTCCTGATAGTAGCCCATCTTGCAGAGGGCCTCGAGCACGTACCGCTCCATATAGGGGCTGGAGAACTCGGTAGTGCGGAATATCTCGCGTATGGCTGGATACTGTTCGGGCGTAGCGATGCCGGAGAGCACGGCGAGGCTCTGCGTGCGGTCGTCCGTCCTGTCCTTGTAAGTGTCGAAGCGGTAACTCTTGCCCGTCCAGAACTTGGCGCGGAAGGCGTCGTTAAGCTTTGTGGCGGCAGCATCGGCCCATTTGGCCTCTTTCACTTCGCCTATCAGCTCAGCCTGCCGTGCGTAGGCCTGCAAGGTGATGGAGAACCATTCCTGACACATCGACTGCATGTCGGCATCGGAGCCCCAGTCGCCCCAATCCCAGGCACCCGGGCGATACTCCACAAGGCCGTTGTCCTGTATCTTCCATTTACGCATATAGCGCTTCGCGGCGGGAAATACATATTTTATAGTAGCCGCATCGCCGGAACCGAGATAATAGTTCCAGTTGCCCAGTCCCATAAAAGCCATAGACTGCATGGGTAGTTCCCTGTCCCAATTGCCCGCGGGCACGGGGGCAAAGAGTACGGAGTCAGGCTTCTGCCAATCGGCAAACTCCCTGGCGCATTTGCGCGTGAGCAGGTTGGCCGAAGGCGAAAGGGCGTAGAATGTCTCTACCATCTCATTCGACACATCACCTATCCACTGTCCGCGTTCGCGGTCGGGGCAGTCCATATAATTGTCGCGCATGGTGACATAGAGGGTGCGCTGCGATTTCTTCCAAAGAGTATTTAGGTCCTGATTGTCGCAAAGGAAACTGCCTGCAAAAGCGCAGTCGTAGCCCGTCTCGCGATAGCCCAGCGATACGACTTCCACGCCGGCAGGCACGGTGTATATGGCCTCGTGGCCGTTCATCCAGCCGAGACTCTCATAGGTCTGCTCTCCATCGCGGGTGACATACTCGGCGTGCACGTTAGGTTCGCCGCCCGGTCCGCCGGTGTGGTAGCAGTCCGTGCGCACGTCTATCACCTTGCCCGAAGGGGCCTTGACCGTGAGAACGGGAGTAAACTGGCAGTTGTACGGCAGGGCGCAGATCACCTTGTCGCCCTCGCGGCGCTCTGAGGGATAGCTCTTGATGCCGTAATCCTTCCACTGCGGTATCTCGCGGCGGTAGAACTTGTTCCAGTCGGCCTTCTCGGGCGTTGTCTCGACGGCATCGCCCCATGCGGAGTCGTTGAATGACGGTGAGAAATAGTCGGGGATGTCCTTGCGGGCGTCAAAGCCAATGTTCGACTCGGGCAGGCGGAAGTTGGGGACATCGCCCGCTGGAGTATAATAAGCGGGATGGAGCGCAGCCTTCCAGCTCTTGTCGCTTCCGTAGTGACGCTTGCCTACCGCGAGGTCAAAGTAGAGGCCGCCGGTATTCGAGTTGCGGTGGCTGAAGCCATGCTTGCCGTAGTACCATACCAGCACGGCGATGGTGTTGCTGCCCTTCTTGAGGTGGCGGAGGTGGACATAGTCGATGTAGGTGTCCTTAGGGTTGGGCCCGCGCTTGAGCTGGCCTTCGTAGACCTCGCGCTGGCCGTTGACGTAGAGCCAGTACTTCGAGTCGGCGGCGATGCGTAGCGTGTTGTCCGACGGGTCGCCCGCCACGTCTATCGTCTTGCGGAAGACCATCCACTGATTGGGCGCCGGAGTGACGGGCACGGTGATGATGCTCGCGCCCTCCGCGCTGCCGAGGCCGAGGCCCAGGACAGAGAGTAAGATTAGAAAGAAATGTTTCATGTTGTAAAGCAAAATAGATTTATGCAAATTTACTATTTTCCGCGTGTTTGCCCCCACGGAACGAGGATTAATTTGCGCTGCGACGGCATTTATATTAAGTGGAACGGCCAATACTCCGCGCCTGCGGCGAATATTATCTGAATAATATCCGGCGGCAGCCTGCAAATCTTAGGGCGCGGGAACGCCAGCACCGGGTCACTATGCGCGAAGTTCAGACGGGCGGGAGAGGCGTGCGCAGAGGGCCGTTTTTGGCCCTTCGTAAGTATGTGTAAATCAGCGCTCCCAGAAGACCAAAACTACATTTGAGACGAGCAGAACTATCTCAAATGTAGTTTTCCTCATGTCCTATGTGAGTATCCCAGCATGCGGGACGGTTTTTTGAAGTGTGGGGAATGCCTTTTCAAATAATGGGGAAAAGGCTAATGTTTCGGACAGCAAATTTATCCCGGCGGCACAGGGGTGTGAGAACTTCGATAAGTGAAAAGCTTGTATCGATTGCGCGGCGTTAACAGGGAGGGCCGCGGCCCTCCCTGTTATTTTCCCCGCATAACACCCCTTATCAACTATATGATTTTAAGTCCCTGCGAGACGGGCAAATTCTACTCGCAGATAAATTTTTTCTTCTGCGAGCAGAACGATCGTCTACTACGAGATAAAAATTTTTATCTCGTAGTAGAATTTTTCCTCCTCCCACGAGGATTTTTCTCACCCCACGAGAATTAATTCTTGTCGCATGAGAATTATTTTTCGTCCGCATGAGAATTATTTTTCGTCCGCATGAGAATTTCCGCCATCGGGACGCGCTCGCAGCGCGTGGGAAGCGAATGGCAGAGCGCGGCAATAAGTAGGGCCCGCAATGCGTTCAGCGGCATTGCGAGCCCCTCTGTGTCCCTCAATAGAAAAGATGTTATTTCGATTATTTAAAGTTTATCCCCATAGCCTTGGCCATATACTTGGGGATAAGCGTATTGTCGATGCGTCCGTGATATTGCTCGGCGCCTGCACCTATCGCGAAGACAGGTACGTAACCGTCGGAGTGTCCTCCGCTCTGCCAGCCTACCAGCGCGCACTCGTCCATCACCTTCTTGGCGGTAGTCGAGATGCCGTTGGTGCTGTCATATTCGTTCTTCTGACGCGCTGCGCCGGCCTTGGTAGCCTCGAAGGAGGCTTTCAGACGGTTCTCTTGATCTGCGCTTATATTCACATGGCTCCAGAATCCGAATCCGTCGGTGAGCAGGGCTTTCATGTCGTCCCACGTCACATTGTCGGCACCTTTGCTCTTAAAGAGCGAGTCGGCGCGCACGGAGAATATGGCGGCGGTATTGCGCTGATACTGCAAGCGGTCGAGGTGCAGCTCGTACGGACCACGGCCCAGGGCCAGGCCTCCGGTCTCATGGTCGGCCGAGATGACGATGAGCGTCTCCTTGGGATGCTTCTTATAGAATTCGTAGGCCACCTTGACAGCCGCGTCCATATCGATAATCTCGTTGAATGCGGCTGCGGCGTCATTGGAGTGGCATCCCCAGTCTATCTTGCCGCCCTCAAGCATAAAGAAGAAGCCCTTCTTGTGGCGGTTCATCAGGTAGTCGATACCGCTCTCGGCTATCTGCCGGAGCGTGAGGTCGTCGGCCTTGCGGTCCAGCTTATAGGGCAGGCAAGAGGTATTGATGCGTGCCGCCTCGGGCGTCTGGAAGAGGATTATCCTGTCGGCGCCGGTCTTCTTGGCCTCGAAATCCTTGAGGCCGCGGGCTATGGTATAGCCGCCCTTGCGGCACAGCTCGTAGAGGTCCTCTCCGTTCTTGTTGGGCTGGAGAAACTCGGAGCCGGCAAAGAAGTCAAACTTGGAGTCAATCAACTGCAGACCTATCTCGTGGTACATGTTGCGGTTCTTGACATGGGCATAGAATGCGCCGGGCGTGGCGTGGTCCACGGATACCGTGGTCGAAATGCCGACGGCATATCCCTCGTCGCGCGCCTCCTCGGCGATGCTCTTGACACGCGTGGTGAGGTCTTTCAATACGCCCAGAGCGCCGTTCTTAGTCTTATTGCCGGTAGCGAGGGCCGTACCTCCCGCCGCACTGTCGGTCACGCCGTTGGTGGCAGACTGAGTGTTGACAAAAGCGCTATTGGGAAAGCTCGGGAAGCAGAGCGGCTCTATGCCTATCCTGCCCTTCAGTGCGCCGAGATACGTCTCGGTACCGTTCACTTGGTTGACGCCCATTCCGTCACCGATGAAAAAGAATACATACTTGGCCTTGGGCGCAGCCGCGGCCATCACAAATGCGGCAACGACCGCTACAAACAGAAAAAATCTTTTACGCATAATATATATACTGTATTTGAGTGCAAAGTTAGGGAGAGGAAATTACAAAACTGTTATCATTTGAACACTTGCTTCATGGGGCGGCCCACCCATACCTGCGGCGTCTTGAGGCCGAAAATGTAGGCGGTGGTGGCCGCTACGTCATACTGCATCATGCTCTCCTTGAACGGGCCCAGGGGCCTGACGCCCTTGCCGGAGATGATGAAAGGCGTCTCGTACTCCAAAAGCGAGCGTCCGCCGTGACCCTTGCCCACTCCTCCGTGGTCGGCAGTAATAATAAATATGGTATTGTCATAGATGCCGGCGTCCCTGGTAGCCTGGATTATCTGTCCGATATGCCTGTCCAGCACGCTGAGCGTGTCGTAGTAGGCCGGCGTGTCGTGGCCTATCTGATGGCCCACGGCATCGGGCTCGTCGTAGGAGACAAAGGTGAGCGTGGGCTTATGACGCAGTATCATGTCGCAGGTGTGCTTCGTGGCGCCGCTGATGTTGGCCTCGCTGTCGTGAACGATGTATTTATAGTTGATGCAGGCGGTATCGATAAGGTCACCTATCACGTCCCACCAGCCTACCCAAGCGGTTACGGCCTTTGGAGATTGCTCGCGAAGGAGTGAGAAGACCGTAGGGATAAGCCCGCGTGCGTTGGCTGCATTCTCCGGCAGCGGCGTCGTAGGCTTGCGACTGTTCCACTCCGAATAGCCGTGTATCTCCGTAGGGCAGCCGTTCCACATCGAGGCCCAGTTGATGGCGCTGGCGGTAGGGAACACGCTGCGCTTGTGCAGCGTATAGGCGCCGCTCTGCATGAGGAAGCGGATGTTGGGAATGTCAGCGGCCTTGGGTACGCTATAGGCTCCCCAGCCGTCCAATCCGATAAACACTACGTGCTCTGCCCTCCGGCCTGCCGCTGCGGGCAAAGTCGTGAGAGCGGCCAGCAGAATGGCCGAAATCGTTACAAATCTCTTCATGGCAAAATATTCTTTGTTAGTTACAGTCACGGCAAAGTTAAAGATTTTTCATCAAATAATCAAATAGAGCATATCGCGCACTACGCCGGCTATATATCCCGCACCACGCGGCAGGGATTGCCGTAGGCCACCTTACGTGGCGGGATGTCATGGATCACAACACTGCCGGCGCCGATGACGCTTCCCTCGCCTATCGTTACGCCCGGGAGGACGGAGACATGGCCGCCTATCCACACCTTGTCGCAAATTCTGATGGGGGCGGCGGCTTCCAGGCCTGCGGCGCGGCGCTCCACGTCGACGGGATGATAGGCGGCATAGAGGCCCACCTGCGGGCCGATGAGCACATCGTCGCCGATCTCCACGCTCGCCGTGTCGAGGATCACGAGCCCCGTGTTGGCGAAGAACCGGCGCCCTATGTGGATGTTGTAACCGAAGTCGCAGTGGAAAGGCGAGAGTATGCGGCAGTCGTCCTGCATGGAGCCGAGCAGCTCGCGCAGCAATGCGGTGCGCGCGGCGGTATCGCTGAAGGGAATATTGTTGTAGCGAAAGAGGAGGTCTGCGGCGCGGAGGTATTCCTCCCGCAGTTCGGCCGACTCACTGGGGGCGTAGTACTCGCCCGCGGCGCGCTTTTCCTTGATGGTCATGATTTCGAGTTTTGTGATTTTTCCTGTGCTATCGAGACGTTGACTGAATGTATGTATTTCAGGAGCTCCTCGCGGCCCGTCTTTCTCAGGGCGGAGGTCACGAACACGGGCGGAAGCTCTTCCCAATGCTCGGAGAGGGCTGCGAGAAAATCGTCGATATTGCGGCGCGTAGCCTTGTCGCCGGCCTTGTCGGCCTTGGTAAAGACGATGGCCACGGGGACGCCGTGCTCGCCGAGAGAGTTGATGAACTCCAGGTCCACAGGCTGGGGCGGCACACGGCTGTCCACCAGCACGAAGAGGCAGGTGAGCGCGGTGCGGCCGTAGACGTAGGAGTCGATCATCTCTTTAAGGCGCGCCACATCGCTCTTGGAGCGCCGCGCGTAGCCGTAGCCGGGGAGGTCGACGATATACCATTTGCCGTTGATGATGAAGTGATTGATGAGCATCGTCTTGCCCGGGCGTGCCGAGGTAAGGGCCAGTTTTTTGCGGCCGCAGAGCATATTGATGAGGCTGCTCTTGCCCACGTTGCTGCGCCCTATGAAGGCGTATTCGGGGCGGCCGTCCGAGGGGCAGCGCGCTATGTCCGTGTTGCTCATAACAAACTCGGAGGTGACTATCTCATATTTGCTTCTGCGGGGGTACGGCGCCTTTTCCATCATGGGGTTTGTCTCATTAATATTTGCAAAGTTAGGAATTTCCCGCGAGTTTTCTTAACTTTGCATTACATATTAATAAATGCCGGCGGCGCTCTCCGCCCCGCGCACCTTAGGAAATGGAACAACAATACCCCTCCAAGCTCCTCGGCAAGGCCGTAGAGGAATTCTCGCGACTGCCGGGCATAGGACGCAAGACGGCCCTGCGCCTCGTGCTGTTTCTGCTGCGCAGCGACACAGAGGTGAGCGACCGCCTGGCGGAGGCCATCACGACGCTGCGCCACGAGGTGAAGTATTGCAGGATATGCCACAACATCTCCGACACGGACGTCTGCGACATCTGCGCCAATCCGCGCCGCGACAGCACGACGATCTGCGTGGTGGAGAATGTGCAGGACGTCATGGCCATCGAGAACACGCAGCAGTACAACGGGCTCTATCATGTGCTGGGCGGCATCATCTCTCCGGTGGAGGGCATCGGCCCGGGCGACATAGAGATCGAGTCGCTCGTGGAGCGGGTGAAGGCCGGCGGCATCAGGGAGGTGATCCTCGCCATGAGCCCCACGATGGAGGGAGACACGACCAATTTCTACATCTCGCGGCGTCTGGCCGGCACGGGCGTCAGGCTCACAGTCATCTCGCGCGGCGTGGCCGTGGGCGACGAACTGGAATATGCCGACGAGGTCACGCTGGGCCGCTCCATCATCAATCGTACCGACTTTAACAACTGATACAAATGCAAAACAACGAAGAGAACACCATCAAACGGCTGTCGATAGAATTCTCGCTGCTCTACGCGGGATATATCCTGACGGCGGCACTCTTTGCGCTGGTCTACGAGTCGCAGCCGCTGGCCAAGGGATTTATGGCGGGCAACGCGACCGCCGCGTATGTCATCAACACCGTGTGCATCATGCTCACACTGCTCATTGTCCCGCTCTCCATCAAGGTCTTCGGCAACATGCTGACACGCCATCTCTCGCTGAGCTTCCCCGAAAGGGTGGCCCGCTACCGCATGCTATGGGGCACACGCATCGTATCCTTCGCCATCGTTACCATCTTCGATTTGTGGGCTTATTATGCTACCGTTAATAATATCGGAGGCTTCTGCGCGTTAATATGTATAGTGACATCGCTTCTCTTTATCCCTTCCCGGAAACATATCAGAGATGACCTGAGCGAAGGAAAGAAGTAGCCCACGACGGCCATCCTCAGGAGCGGCCATAACATATAAAAGACGGACAACATTGTGGAAAAACTGAAAATAACCTTTCTGATACCTCCTCCTCTCAAGGGACAACGCCCTGCCGAGAGAAGTTCGGGGTGTACACATGTAGTATATCCGACGCCCAATATCTATGAATTGACTACGGCGGCCTATATCGAGGCTTCCGACCACTTCGAGGTGGCTTACCACGACTTTACCTACGAGAAGGACGACTTCTGCCAGTTTATCAGGAACGACGACAGCGACTTCTATTCCATATGGACTGTCAATCTCTCGGTGGAGAACGACATCCACGCCATAGAGACCATCCACTCCCTGAGGCCCGAAGCCTACTGTCTGCTACTCGGCCCCGGCCCCACCTATTATATCAACAAATGTCTCTGCCACGACCGCGTCATCATAGTGCGCGGCGAGCCCGACCTGGCCCTGAGGGAGCTCCTCGAAGCGTTCTACAGCGGAGAGAAGGACAGCTGGCAGGCTACGGACGGCATCTCGTTTCTGCGCGGCGGGGACGTGGTCAACAACAGGCCGCACGCCCTTATCAAGGACCTCGACATTCTGCCGTTTCCCGCCCGTCATCTGCTGGGCGACCGCCGTTATCACAACCCGAAGCTCAAGCTTACGCCCTACACGCCAGTGCTGACCTCGCGCCAGTGCCCGTTCAAGTGTATCTACTGCGTGCCGAGCTCCCTGACCTTTGCCCGCGAGATAGAATACCGCCGCGATAATGGCCGCAAACCGCCCGTGTCCTTCCGCTCGGTGGAGAATGTGACCCGCGAGCTCGAGCAGCTCGCCGCCGAGGGCTACAAAGCCGTCGGATTTATGGACGACAATTTCCTCTGGGGCGAAGGGCGCACACGCGGACTCACGGATGCGCTGCGCCGCCTCCATCTGGCCTGGGGCTGTCAGGCAAGGGTGGACGAGATAACCGAACCGGTGGCGGAAATGCTGGGCAATTCGGGATGCCGCTATGTGGACCTCGGCGTGGAATCGTTTGACGACGAGATACTCCGCTACATCAAGAAAGGCATCACACGGGAGCAGATCTACAAGGCCATCGGGCTGCTGAAGAAATACAACGTCCCCGTCAAGCTCAACATCCTCATCGGCACCTCGCCGCTCGAGACACGGGAGAAGCTCCGGGACACCATCCGCCGGGCGCGCCAGCTCAAGGTGGACCAGATAATGTTCAACATCGTCTCGCCCTTCCCCGGCACCGAGTTCTACAAACTCGCGCGCCAGAACGGCTGGATCACGACGGGCGACTATGTGCCGACCGATGTGCAGCGCAGCTCCATCGTCAGCTACCCCAACCTCTCGGCCCGCGAGATGGAGAGGATACTCTTCTACGCCAACCTGCGCTACTTCCTCTCGCCCTCGTTCGTGTTCTCGCAGCTCCGGCGGTTCCACTCCTCGGGCGAATTCTTCTCCGCGCTGAGGGCGCTCAAGATAAAACTATTCGGATAAAGAAACATGCGACTATCCATCATTCTCATCACCTGGAATGGCAAGCGCTTCCTGTCTCTCTGCCTCCGCTCGCTCGGTTTCCTGCTCTCGCAGCCTGACGCCGAGATCATCGTGGTGGACAACGGCAGCAGCGACGGCACGACGGAGTACATGCGGGAGCACTACCCCGACATCCATCTGATAGAATTGGGATACAACCGCGGCGTGGCCTACGCCCGCAACCGCGCTCTCGAGAGGGCGAAGGGCGATTATCTCTGGATACTGGACAACGACACAGAGCCCACCGAGGAGACGGCCCGGGGAATGATGGAATATATGGACGCTCACCCCGAAGTGGGCATCGCAGGCTGCCGGCTGGTGGACGCAGACGGCCTCGTGCAGGAGAGCTGCAAGCCCTACCCAGGCATAGGAGAGAAGGTGAGGAGCCTGCTGCACCGCCACGGCTACCGCTACGCTTACGGCATCGAGAGGATGCAGCACCGTTTCGAGCCCGAGTATCTCATCGGCGCCTGCCAGATGATCAGGCGAGAGGCCTACGAGAAGGCCGGCGAGCTCGACGAGAAAATATTCTACGGCCCCGAGGACGCCGACTTCTGCCTGCGTGTGCGGGCCGCGGGCTATCATCTCGTCTACCTCCCCGAGTATACCATCCGTCACCACTGCCAGCGCATCACGCGCCGCAAACTCCTTTCGCCCATGGCGCTCAAACACATCCACGGGCTTCTGCACCTATATATAAAATACAAACGATTTTTCTGATGCTGCTGAGCGGAGAGAAATTATTCCTCAGGGCTCTCGAGCCCGAAGATCTGGCCGAAATGGCCAAGATAGAGAACTATACCGGATTCTGGGACAGCACAAACACCAATGTCCCCTACTCGCGCTATTTCCTGCGCCGCTTCATCGAGGATACCACGGGCGACATCTACAAGGACGGCCAGCTGCGCCTCGTGGCGGCAGAGAAAAAGACGGAGACGTCCGTGGCGTTTGTCGACCTGAGCAATTTCGACCCGCGCAACATGCGGGCCGAAATAGGCATCCTCGTCTTTCCCGATTACCAGCACATCGGCTACGGCACCGAGATACTCTCGCTGCTCGAGGAGTACGCCTACCGGCAGCTCCTCATGCACACGCTCTACGCCGTAGCCGCCGAGAGCAACACGGCCTCCCTGCGCCTGTTCCGCAAGGCCGGTTACCGTGACTGCTGCATACTCACCGACTGGCTGGCACTGCCGCGGGGAGAATTTGCCAACGCAGTGCTGTTTCAGAAAACTTTATTGTAATCCCCCTGTCTTATCTCACACCGACGGGCACCGTGGGCGGCAACTCGCGATTGCGCTTGTCAGTGGCCTCGACGAGGCGGTCGGCCAGAGCGGCAAAGGCCCGTCCGGCCACAGAGTCGGTATCGATGACCGCCGGGATGCCCTCGTCGCCGCTCTCGCAGACTGACTGCACGAGCGGTATCTCGCCCAGCAGGGGCACCTTCATCTCCTCGGCCAGCCGCTTCACGCCGCCGCGCCCGAAGATGTAGTACTTGTTCTCCGGGAGCTCCGCGGGCGTAAACCAAGACATGTTCTCCACCAGCCCGAGTATCGGCACATTGACCTTGTCGTTCTGATACATGTCAATACCCTTGCGCGCATCGGCCAGAGCCACCTGCTGCGGTGTACTGACTATCACGGCGCCGGTCACGGGCACAGACTGCAGAAGGGTGAGGTGGATGTCGCTCGTGCCGGGAGGCGTATCGAGGATGAAGTAGTCCAGGTCGCCCCAGTCGGCCTCGAAGATAAGTTGCCTGAGGGCGTTGCTCGCCATGGCTCCCCTCCAGAGCGTGGCGGTGTCGGGGTTGACAAAAAAGCCGATGGAGAGCATCTTGACGTTGTACTTCTCGGCGGGGATGATGAGCTGCTTGTCGCCCACTGTCTCGCCGAAAGGCTGGAAGCCCTCGAGATGGAACATCTTGGGCATCGAGGGCCCGAAGATATCGGCGTCGAGCAGGCCCACACGGAGGCCCTTGGTGGCGAGCGCCACGGCCAGATTGGCCGCCACGGTGCTCTTGCCCACGCCGCCCTTGCCCGAGGAGACGGCTATGATGTTCTTGATGTTCGGCAGTATCGGTTCGCTCTTCTTTGGCTCCTCGGCGCGGGCCACCGTGATGTTCACCTCGATGTCCTTGCTGACATATGTCTTGATCGAAGCCTCGGCCGCGCGGACCACCGAGCGGGCAAACGGGTCGGTCTCATGGGGAAACTTGATCGTGAAGGACACCTTGTTGCCGTCGATGCGGATATTGTCCTCCACCATGCCCGACTCGACGATATTCTTCTTCGTACCGGGGTAGCGCACCTGCGAGAGGGCGTCTATGATAAGTTTGGGATAGATAGTCATTATATATAATAGGTATTTATTTCGAAGTTTCAAGCGACGAACGCTTCTGGCGGTGATAGCTGCGGTAGGAGTCGAGCGGTATCTCCACGTCGGGCTCGGTGAGATCGCCGTCAGCGGGCAGGGCGAAGGCGATGTATTTGATGCTTATGCCGCGCTCGAGCCACTGCTGCTCATAGTAGGTCTGTATGTCCGTCACCTCGGCCGCTACGCCTGCGCCCGGAGCGTAGATGTCCTCCGAGATGGCGAGCAGCGGCAGATGATTGCGCTCCACGACATAGCGCGTGTAGGTGAAGAGGAACCGGCTGTCGGTCTTGACCCTGATGACGCCGCCGTCCGGCATTATCCTGCGGTAGCGGCTGAGGAAGTAGGTGGAGGTCATGCGCTTCTGCGCGCGCTTCATCTGCGGGTCGCTGAACGTGAGCCATATCTCATCTACCTCGTCGGGCGCGAAGAGGCGGTCTATCTGCTCTATCTCCGCGCGCAGGAATGCCACGTTCCTCACGCCGTCCCTCAGCGCCGCCGTCGCACCGGTCCACATACGCGCGCCCTTGATGTCCACGCCGATATAGTTGCGCTCGGGGTGACGGCGGGCCAGCTCCAGAGCATACTCTCCCCTGCCGCAGCCCAGTTCGAGCGTGATGGGATGATCATTGCCGAAGGCCTCGCAGCTCCAGGAGCCCACCAGCGGGCAGCCCTCCGTCGCGAGACGGTGAAATGGATACTCGAAGACATTGGGATATGTCTTCATGTCAGCAAATTTGGAGAGTTTGTTCTTGCCCATCGCTATTATTTTAACTTGCCCGTCGCCATCGCATGCCCTACGCTATCATTTTAACATACCCTGCGCTTTTAAGGCCGGCCTCGGGCTTGGCAAAGTTAATCATTTGTCCTCACACTCCGGCGTGCATAAGCCGTAAATATCACCCTCGCGGCAGGAGGGAATATCCGGCGAGACGGTATCGGCTACAATACGCGGATATCGCAGGCGGAAGAGAGAAAACGAAGCTGCGCCGTAAAACTCCATTACGACGCAGCCGATATAGGATTGATGCCGAGGGCATCGAGACTCAAGTGCCGAGAGTACAGAGACTTGGGTATCGATGGATACCGAGGCCTTTCAGAGAGCGTCGGCGACAGGCTCCGGACTTATCTCGGCCGCTTCCTCTGCCAGCAGGTCTTCGTAGAAGGCAGCCATAGTAGTCTGGAAGTACGGGCCGAGCCAAAGGAATCCGATACCGAAGGTCAGGATGCAGAGCAGGATCCAGCCGATAAAGCTGAGGCAAAGCACGAAGAACTGCCACTTGTGTCCTCTCATGAGCTTCATACTGCGCTCTATGGCGCCGTTGTACTTGAGCTCCGGATTGTCTGCAAGCACAAACTCGGTCATGGCATAAGACAAGCTCTTGACAATGCCCGGCACGAAGAGCAGCAGCGACCAAAGGAAGATGTACACGGCCTTGAGCAGCAAGGTCAGGAATATGCGACCGAATTGGGAGTAGCCGCTGAAGATGTTGCCGACATTCACTTTGTCGCCTCGGCGCATGATGCGCAGATAATAGCAATTCAATCCCCAAGCCAACGGCACGGCGAGCAAGCTGTACACATCGACAAGGAGCTGACCTGTTAAGGTATCTCCGTCTGCGTTACCATCCAAGAACCATCCCGATATGTAGAGCAGGATATTGCCTCCGCCAACGATGACGTAATAGACAAGGAATGTGAGCACCGCGTTTTCCCATTGTCCTTTCAGGGAGGCAAGTGCTGCGTTCTTGAGTTCTGATATTCTTTTCATATTATAGGGGGTAATTGATGAATATACGGTGGATGCATGCGGATAGCCGGGCGCTTAGTCGAGCACCGTGACCCAGTTGTGCACATCGGGCTCTTCTCCGAGCTGTATCTTGCGGAGGTGATTGTAGAGCTTCGTGCTCCAGGGTCCGGGCTTGCCGTCCTTGCTTATGACGTAGCTCTTGCCGTTCTCGAGGTCGTCGATCTTCTCGATAGGACTGATGACGGCAGCTGTGCCGCAGGCTCCGGCCTCCTCGAAGGTGCTGAGCTCCTCCTCGGGGATGGGGCGCACCTCCACCTTCATGCCCATGTCGCGGGCTATCTGCTGGAGACTGTTGTTGGTGATGGAGGGCAGCACGGACGATGACTTCGGCGTGATGTAGGTGTTGTTCTTGATGCCGAAGAAGTTGGCTGCGCCACACTCGTCGATGTATTTCTTCTCCTTGGCGTCGAGGTAGAACTCGCAGGAGTAGCCCTTGTCGTGGGCGATCTTGTTGGCCGCGAGCGAAGCGGCATAGTTGCCGCCCACCTTGTAGCGTCCTGTGCCGAGCGGAGCGGCGCGGTCGTACTCGCGGATGATGACGTAGTTGGAACTTGCGAAGCCGCCCTTGAAATACGGGCCTACCGGCGTGACGAAGATGATGAACAGATATTCGCTGGCGGGATGCACACCCACCTGAGCGCTCGTACCGATGAGCAGCGGGCGGATATAGAGCGATGCGTCGTGACCGTAGGGCGGCACAAACTCGCGGTTGAGCTTCACGACCTTAGTCACCATCTCCTCGAAGAGCTCCGTCGGCACTTCGGGCATCAGTATGCCGCGGCATGTGCTCTGCAGGCGCTCTGCATTGGCACGCATGCGGAATATTCTCACCTTGCCGTCCTTGCAACCATGCGCCTTGAGGCCCTCAAAAGCCTCCTGACCGTAGTGCAGACACGTGGCGGCCATGTGGATGTTGATGGTGGTCTCAGAGGACACCTCTATCTCGCCCCATTTGCCATTGCGGTAATAGCAGCGTACATTATAATTTGTCGGGATATAACCGAACTTCAGATTTGACCAATCCAATTGTACCATTTCTGCGAATATTTATATTATATGTATAGTTCTCTACAAAATTACAGATTTTCAAATTAGCAAAAACACTTTCGCCCTGATATTTGCTGTCGATTAAGGCATTATTTAGCAAGAGGTATGCATTTTCGGCGCCGCAGGGCGGAATTTCGTAAAGCAGCCTTGCATTAATCCGCCCTATTCCCGCCGTCATGTGACCGGAGGAGCAAGAATATGCGAGGCGGGCGGTCATCCCGATGATGAATATTACGCCTTTGGAGAGGCCATAATCCATCGCCGGAAATGGCGAAAATCATCGCTTGTAACTATCTGAAAATAAGCGCTCCCGGAAGGCCAAAACTACATTTGAGACGTTTTGAACTACCTCAAATGTAGTTTTCCTCAGGTCCTATGTGAGTATCATGATATGCGGAAAGTTTTTTCGGGTGTGCGGAAATGGTGCATCCCGCGAAGTGAATTTTGCCTCTCTCACACATCACGGGAAGCATACGAAGCGATGCGCGCTAAGGGGAAATATTGTGCGCCGGCGGCGGGAGCGTCATCCGCACAGACTTGTCCGACAGCACGGCCGTCCGGGCGGAGATGGATAAAATTAAGTTAGGAGACTTTTTTGCATTTAACTATTTCTTTGTGCAGAAAGCGGGAAAAATGGAGCTTATAATTAATATCGGAACAATTAAAATCGGAGGAATAGCCAATTTAGTTAAATATCGAAAGAAAAACAAATGATAAATCTTGGTAAAGGAAAGACAAATAATAATTTTGCGGTATGAAAAAGTCATCGATAATCATCGTTTCAGTGTTGATGGGTATTTGCTTCGTCATACTGTTCATACTACAGCTCAGTTACGTGCGCGTAGTGATCGACATGAGGCGCGAGCAGTTTATCGAATCCGTTAACAGGAGCATCACGCGTGTGTCGCACACCCTCGAGTTTGAGGAGACACGCCGCGGCCTTATCAACGACGCCAGACAATATATCACCAACGACAGCACGATAGAGAAGCGCGACACCATGCCGCGCATGCGCAAAGCTCCCTCCGGCAAGGGGGCCATGGATCAGGAGATGCTCTATCCGCTGCTCAAGCCTATGCCCGGCGGAGGCGACGAGAGCGAGAAAGTGCCCGAGGCCATACTGCGCCAGCCGCCCTTCCCGCGCAACGATGTCTCGCAAGACATGCAGGACGTCATCAAGAAGAGATACGTCTACCAGTACAACGAGCTCAACAGGGTGGTCTACATGCTGCTCTCTGAGTCGAGCAGCAAGCCCATCCGGCAGCGCATCAGCTTCCGCGATCTCGACCGCACGCTGCGCTTCGAACTGGCCAACAACGGCATCAACATCCCCTACCACTTCCGTCTGCTGGACCATAACGGCAAGGAGATATACCGCTGTGAGGACTACGACCCCAAGGGCGAGGAGCACGCTGTGGCGAGGATACTCTTCCCCAACGATGCGCCGGACAACATGACCATCATCAAGCTCCACTTCCCCGACATGGACCGCTACATATTCCAGAGCATACGGTTCATCGTGCCGGCCCTCATCTTCACGATATTCCTGCTGCTGATGTACATAGTCATCATCATTCTGGTCATCCGCCAGCGGAAGTATACCGAGATGAAGAACGACTTTATCAACAACATGACCCACGAGTTCAAGACACCCATCTCGACCATATCTCTCGCTGCCCAGATGCTCAACGATCCGAGCGTGGGCAAAAACGAGAAGATGTACAAGCACCTCAGCGGTGTGATAAGCGATGAGACCAAGCGCCTGCGCTTCCAGGTGGACAAGGTGCTGCAAGTGTCGCTCTACGAGCATGGCAAGGCGCGCTACAACATGCGCGACATTGACCTTACTAAGATCATCGAGGACGTGGTGCACACCTATCAGATCAAGGTCAAGAACGTCGGCGGCACGCTCATCACCGACCTCCGGGCCGAGAACAGCATGATCCACGGCGACCAGACCCACCTGACCAATGTCATATTCAACCTCCTAGACAATGCGCTCAAGTATCGCAGGGAGGAAGTGCCCCTCAGGCTCGAGATAGCCACCAAGAACGACGGCGAGCATATCATCCTGAGCATCGAGGACAACGGCATCGGCATCAAGAAGGAAGACCTGCACAAGATCTTCGAACGCTTCTACCGTGTGCACACCGGCAACCGCCACGACGTCAAGGGCTTCGGCCTCGGCCTGGCCTATGTCAAGTCGATCGTCGGCATCCACCACGGCAGCATCCACGCCGAGAGCATCTACGGGCAGGGTACCAACTTTGTAATAACATTACCAACCATAAAAACTAACTAAACAATGGAAGAACAGATTCACATTCTCCTCTGCGAGGACGACGAGAACTTAGGAATGCTCCTGCGCGAGTATCTGCAGGCTAAAGGATTCGATACAGAATTATGCCAGGACGGAGAAGCAGGATTCCGTTCGTTTATGAAGAACAAATTCGACCTCTGTGTGCTCGACGTTATGATGCCCAAGAAGGACGGCTTCACGCTGGCCAAGGACATCCGTCAGATCAACACCGACGTGCCCATACTCTTCCTCACGGCCAAGACCCTCAAGGCCGACATCATCAACGGCTTCAAGATCGGCGGCGACGACTATGTCACCAAACCGTTCTCCATGGAGGAGCTCGTATTCCGTATTGAGGCCATCCTGAGGCGTGTGCACGGCAAGAAGACCACTGAGCAGACCAGCTATCAGATAGGCAAATTCTTCTTCGACACCCAGAAGCAGACGCTCAAGCTCGGCGATGACATCACCAAGCTCACCACCAAGGAGTGCGACCTCCTCAAGCTTCTCTGCGAGCACGCCAACGAGATCCTGCAGAGAGACCTCGCGCTCAAGACCATCTGGGTGGACGACAACTACTTCAACGCCCGTAGCATGGATGTCTACATCACCAAGCTGCGCAAGCACCTGCGTCCCGACCCCGATGTGGAGATTATCAACATCCACGGCAAAGGCTACAAGCTCATCATCCCCAACGCCGCAGAGCAGGCTCCCGCCGCAAACTAAGTCAATCAGGCTAAATGACATCACTCTCCCGCACCGCCCAATCGACGTGCGGGAGATTTTTATTGTCCGCGGCGGGACGCCCTGCCACAGCCGGACATTTATGATATGATACACACAACATCTCATCTCTCTCACGATTGCCATGCCCATGAGGAGCTTCCCGTCATCTCTCGTGGCGAGGCCGACGAGGTGATCATCGTGAGGCGCGCTCTCATCACCGACACCTCCTACAGCAACCTCGCCTTCCGCTCCCGCGGGCAATGGTACACGCCCGCCACGCCCCTGCTACGCGGCACAATGCGCGAGAGCCTCCTCGCCTGCGGGCTGCTCCGCGAGGCGAACATCACGCCGGCAGACTTGCCGCTGTACGATGCCGTCTGCCTCATCAACGCGATGATGTCCCTCGGGAGAATGACGCTGCCCATCGACTCCATCATATGAAACAGCGCTCTGCTTATCACCGCTCCCCACTTGGGCAAAGGCACAAGGTAGATAGCATCTATCATGTCCTTTGCAGCTTTCCCCCATACACCTTATTATCTCTCTCTCATGCCACACCATTTTTCCAATGCGGCGAATGGTCATACTAATGAAAGATCTGAAAAGCTATTCGTTCCCACAGCCTATTATTCTTCTATTGGAAAAGTGACGCCACAATATTATGATTCTTATATTATTCGTACCTTTGTCAATGATTTAATAACAAAGGTAATCACGACAATACGCATATGAGCAGCGAGGAGAAAAACTATCAGAAGAAATTCTGTGACAAATATTTTGGCAAATCAACGTGGGAACAGGAAGTAAACTGCGTTGACGTCGTGCTCAAAGGCAAGCGCGGCCAAAACCTGCTGTATATAGAGTTTAAATACGAGCTTCGCGGCGAGCAGGCCCGACGTCAGGCTCTGGCTCAGACTATTATCACAAACAAGAAGCAAACTCATATCCTCGACCGCGTAGCACTGGCCTACCGCAACGAGTCGGGACATGACAAGATAGAAATCATCGACTGCTCTGACAACTCGGTGATGTATAACAACGACATCAACTGGGACGCCGAGACAGCCAGCAATCCGTCGCCGGATGCCATCGATCGCATAAACGACCGGATTCGCGGTAGGATTACCACCTTTACCGACAATGAGATACGCGACATCTACAAGACTCTGCGCAACGGCGAAGGCACTCAGATAGAAATAACGGACCGCAACTTCAACGTAGTCTACAACCAGTGGAAAAATACCATTCACTTCGTCAGAAAAGAGGAAGATGAACAGGAGCTCATCAACTTGTTCCTCACAGATATTCTCAACGGTACCAAGTATGAACTGCGGACAAAAACTATCATATCAGAGCCTACACTTTTCGGCCCAATACTGACTGAAGTAGAGCAAGGCACAGGACTGCCATTGCTGCGTGAGGGCACTAACCTGAGCAAGTATGAACTAGAACGCTACGCGGGAAAGATTCGCATCGTGTATGACAACTATATCATCCATGCCATACAAAATGCTGAAGGCTACGAAGCCTTCTGGCGAAAGTACAAACGTCCGCCGGAACAGCAGCAATACCTTAACATCCTCGAGCATAGCGCTGAGCTGTACACAGAAAAATACCGGAGAGACACGGGCGGAGAATATACTCCTACCTGCTTTGTCAATCTGCAAAACCAACTACTTGCACAGCACCATTACAATCTTAACGACTACATAGTATGCGATCCCTGCGCAGGTGTAGGCAATCTGGAAAATCAGTTTGGCAAGGAGTATAAGCCATACTGTTACCTCTCTACCTTAGAGAAAACAGACGTTGATATTTGCCAGATAAAAGGCTTTGAAAACTCCATCCGGTATGACTACTTGCGCAGCAAGGAACAGCCGAAATGGAAATATCGCGGTGAGATGCTTGACATCTCCGACATAGCCCATCGAGAAGGACGCAAGCTAATGGTCATCATGAACCCTCCCTACACGAGGCAAATAGGCTATAGCAACGACCTTGCAATAGAGTTTTTCGACAAAGTATTGTCCCTGCAGCCGGACGTTATCGTGTATTACTGCAAGACTGAGTTCTTCCTCCGCGATACTGTGAGACATTTCGTAAATTCTCAGTACCATGTCGTTGCCCATGTCTTTTCAAATGCAAAAGATACATTCAGACTTTCAGAGTGGGCCGTGTCTTTGGTTATCTTCGACCGCAGCCAGGGTGAACTTCTAGACGGGAAATACATCAAAGCCGAACGCTATGAGAAAGATAAGAAAGACAACAAGCTGGTATATGCTGGCACGTATACCTATGACAATATGCGGCCGAATCTTATTAAGGGAATAGAGAAGGAAATAAAGAATCATCAGCAGGGAATGGTTCTCGGACAATGGACCAATCAGAACTATTGTCTCGTATTGAGCAATAGGACTGATTCCGATAGGTGCGTCACTACCGGCAATCTGAAGTATTGCTTGCTGCTGAAGGGGATTAACTTCAATACCCATGGCAAATATTTCGAGACCAGCAACCTCACCTACCGTGGTACTATGGCCGAGATTCCTGAGATGCTATTCAGCGATGCTGTCATGTTTTCTTTGTTTTACAAAGGACTTCTCTTTAGCAACAAAGGGCACAAAAACTACATTATGCCATTCAATGCCGAGGAGCTGGGCTGTAGCATCAACGATCTGAACGTATTGTTCCCAGCAAAAAGTGCAGAAGATGACCTGTTCAGCCAGCAGGCAGAAGAGCCGTTCGACTTCAGGAGATTTCTTTCGCAGTTCAATTTCTCCTCTGAAGCAAAAGTCTTATTCGATGCTGCGCTTCAGCTGTTTCTGTTCTATCATCACAACGATGTTTACATGAACAAAGACTGGAACGACAGCTTCTATGATATCACCAATGCCATCATGCACAAAAATGTGGGAGACTTTCATACGCTCGCAAGCACCGACGACCGCCGTATCACAAGGGTAAAGACGACTAAAGGCACACACGGCTTCGGCCGAAACACTATTGCCGACTATGTGCCCGAGGAGGACCTATCGATGTTCTTTAATTTCTTCGACGCCCGCGACACATTGGCGCATAAAATCAACAGAGAACTTTTAGATGCACATCTACTGCTGTGGAAGAGGGACAACATATACTAAAGACTTGTCACAAGATCAATAATAAAGAATATGACGGAGCAAAGAAAGATAGCCCGACCATAGTAAACTCTCTTTAAAAGTCATTTCAATGGAGCACATGTTGCACAGCCTGCCATAAAGCATTAATATTATCCATAGGTACTACCTTTGCATGAGAAGCGAAACCGCAACACTGAGAGACATGAGCACAGACATCACGGACAACGGCATTACCATCCACTTCGTCGGCGACTTCATCGCGCCCCGCGCCGCGGCGGTGGAGATGGACAGCGCGCTCACTGCGCTGCTCGCCGGGGCGGACTATTGCGCGGTCAACTTTGAGGCGCCCGTCGCCTCCGACGCTGCGCCCGCGCCCAAGTCCGGTCCGTCGCTCTCGCAGGATGCGGCCTGCCCCGCACTGCTCCATCGCGCGGGCTTCAATGTATTTCCTCTGGCCAACAATCACATCATGGACTACGGCGCCGAGCCGGCCCTGCACACCGGGGAACTGCTGGCGAAGGGCGGACAGTGCTTCGGGCTGGGCCGCGGAAGCGGGGCCTTCGCGCCGCTCTACCTCTCGAAGAACGGCATAACCGTCGCCCTCCTGAGCGCCACCGAACTCCAGTTTGGCATCATCCACGATCTCTGGACCGAGAGCGGGGACACGGGATGCGCTTGGCTTCTCCACCCGCTGCTCACCGACGCCATCGCCGAAGCGCGGCGCAAGGCCGACTTCGTGATCCTCGTGGCTCACGCGGGGCTCGAGGGGGAACTGCTGCCGCTGCCCGAGTGGCGCGATGTCTACCGCCGCTTCATCGACACGGGCTGCGACGCGGTCATCGGAGGCCACACCCACACACCGCAGGGCTACGAACTGTGGCACGGCAAGCCCATCTTCTACAGCCTGGGCAACTTCTGCTTCCCCGCAGGCATCGCCGCCACGCGCTGGGGCCACACGGGCGAGTGCGTCAGCCTCACCATGACCCGCGAGGGCCTCTCCTTCGCTCTCCGCGGCACCATTTGCGACAACTTCCGCCTGAGCCTCATGCCGGAGACCGACTGGCAGAAGATGCTCTCCCATCTCCAGTCGCTGCTCTCCGGGGACGGGTACATCGGGCGCGTGAACGAGATGTGCCTCCGCCATCTGGCGGACTACTACAAGCTCTGCAGCATGGGCGGATACATACATCCCGACGGCCACATCCTCAAGTCCATCGTGCGCTTCCTGCGCGGACGCTGCCGCGCCGTACACATGCTCAACAACCTCCAATGCGAGAGCCACCGCTGGACTTTTGCCCGCGCGCTCCGCCTGAAAGACGGCATCCGTTAACCTGATCCTGAACGCTCCGGACCTTATTTTCTATGTCAATAACAAGAAAGCTAAAAACCACTCTGTCGCACAGCCCGCTCTCCGAGCTGCTCAATTTCCTGTACACCTACGCCTGCTACCGTTACATCTTCCACTTCGCCCGCACAGGGCGGGCCGAATTGTTTCAGAGGCGGCAGACGGCCATTATCCTCAACTACGCCCGGCAGCACAGCCGCTATTTCGGCGGGCTTCTCAAACCGTGGAACAGGATCACGGAGGCGAACGCCATCGAGGTGCTCCACAGCCTGCCCGTGCTCGACAAGGCCATCATCCGGCGCGAGGGCGAGCGCATATTCAGCGATGAGACCGACTCCAAGAAGAGCACGCGCATCAGCACAGGCGGCAGTTCGGGCTCGCCGCTCTACTTCCCGATGCTCCACTCGCCCCTCAAGTTTGAGGCGGTCCACCAATACTACCTCCGCAGGCGCATGGGCTGGCGTTTCGACCGCCCCATGGCGGCCATCGGCGGTTTCACGCCGAGCGACGAGGACCTCAGGCAGCACCGGTACTGCTCCGACACGCGCGCCAACTTCCCCTACGGCAAATACGTGTTCTCCTGCTTCCACATCAACGACGAGACGGTGAACTATTACATCGAGGCCCTCAACAGGATACGCCCAGCCATCCTCGTCTCCTACCCCTCCGCGCTGGCGGAGCTCGCGGCCTCAGCCATGCGCCGCGGCCTCAGGCTCACATTCCCTCTGACGGCCGTCTACGTCACGTCGGAGAATTTCACCGACCGCGACTACCACACCATCCGGCAGTTTCTCTCCTGCCCGATATGGGAGCAGTACGGCCAGACCGAAGCGGGCATCTTCGCCTGGCGACAGGAGCATGAGACATGCCTCACCGTCTCGCCGCTGTACGGATACACGGAAGTGCTGGACGAAGAAACGCTCCGCCCCGTCAAGGTGGGCGAGAAGGGCGAGATATTCGTCACGGGATTTCACAACCGCGGGCTGCCGTTCATACGCTACGCGACGGGCGACTACGCCGTCTACCAGGGCCGGCGCGAGGACGGCGCCATTCTCATAAGCCGTCTGCAGGGCCGCACCGGCGACTACCTCATAGGCGCCGACGGACAGAAGGTATTCGTCGCCGGGCTCAATCATTACCGCGCCTTCGACCGCATGGCTTCATGGCAGATGGAGCAGAGCGAAAAAGGCGTCGTGGTGATGAGAATAATACGCGACACCGGGTTCTCGGAGGCGGACGAAGAGGAACTGCGGCGCGAATTCGGCAGCAAGCACCTGACCATCCGCTTCGAGTACCCCGCGGAGATCGCCAAGAGCCGCCGCGGCAAACGCATCTTCGTCATCCAGCACCTCAAATAGCCGCGGCAAGGTTTTCTGTATTAAAGAAGGATTCCTTAGTAGTCCGGACGGAGTTCACTATAGTAAAGGAATATTATTCCGCATTCAGGTCGGAGTCCCCGGTATCCATGGAAGATTCTCCGCGGTCAGGACGGAGTTCCCGCGGGACAAGACAAAGTCATCGTGAGAGCAGAAAAAGTTCCCGTGGGAGCAGGAAGAATTCTACTCGCAGATAAAAAAATTTATCTCGTAGTAGACGATCGTTCTACTCGCAGATAAAATAATTTATCTCGCAGTAGAATTTACCCGCCTCGCAGAGGCCGAAAATCGCATCGATGGAAAGTTTGTTTTGCGCGGCGCTGGCTGGGAGGGCCGCTGCCCTCAGCGGCCGCATGCCCAATAAGGCAAAGCACGAAGTTATTCGGGATGCAAGCGACTCACGATAGACAGAGAGGCGTACAGCTCATCATACCATTATATTTCTTTCGCGGTGGCGAAGCGAGCGGCACTGCTGCGGCCAAGAGCGAGCCAGGAAAATCTAATGAGTGACTAAGCGACGTAAAGTTAGTATCGCGCGATACGCCTCGCACTTGCTCGTGCGGCGGAGGGCCGCTGAGGCAGCGGCCCTCCCAGCTAACTTCGCGCAAAGTATTGGCCACGTCTCGTATTCCCAGCTAACTTCGCCCAAAGCCTTGGCCGCGTCTCGTGTTCCCTGTCTGGTTTCGCGCAAAACGATACAAGCTTTCCACATATATATGTCCTCAATCCCCTGCTCCGCCGATATAACTTCGCTATCCGAAACGACCACCCTTTTCCCCATTATTTGAAAAGGCATTCCCTACACTTCAAAAAAACCTTCCGCATACTCCGAAAACTACATTTGAGATGAGGAAAAACATGTTTGAGATGTTTTCCCTCATCTCAAACATAATTTTGGCCCTCTGCGGAACACTGATTTTCATATAGTTACAAAGGGCCAAAAACCGCCCTTTTGGGGCGCTGCGAATGCGTGCGAGGAGATGGCTGTGCGCGGCAAAATAGCGGGGAAGCCGCTGTAGCGCAGTCCGGGCGCGAGCCAGGAAATCTAATGTACGGCTAAGCGACGGGGAATTCGTATCGCGCATTTCTTCGCGCTGTTACTTTAGCGACAGACGGCCGCGCTGCAGACGGGCCGCGCAACTAAAGCGTCCCAAATGTATATCGCTCTTTTCGTTCTCCCAACTAACTTCGCCCAAAGCCTTATCGCGCTTTTCGCCGCGCACCTTCTTATGCGGCAGGCGGCCGCTGAGGGCAGCGGCCCTCCCAGTTATTTCTCGCGCAATGTCTTGGCGAACTTTTCGCACTCCCATTTAACTTCGCGCAATGTCTTTTCGCTCATCTCTTGGCTGCTTTGCCCACGCGGCGGGCGGCCGCAGAGGAGGCCTTATTAATATGCATGCGGAATCTTATAAATGCTCAGACTGCTGGGTAATTGTACGAAATCCGCTAAAATAAGCGCGGCGAATTTGGCAATAAGACCAACGGCCTTTGTAACAAGCGCGGCGAATTTGTCAATAAGTTCAAAGGCCCCGGTAACAGGCGCGGCGAATTGGGCACTTAACTTGCCGGCAAAAATAACGAACGGGGAATGTTAAAGAATAGTCGCGGCGGGCGCTACGGAGCGGGCGGGCGACGGCGGGCGGGGTCAGTTGATTCTCACGGCCTTGACAATGCCTTTTATACCGAGCAGAGCCGAGCAGATGTTCTTGACGTCGACGGTGTCGTGGAGGTTGATGGTGATCTTGCTCTCGAAGATGCCCGCATCGGTGGTTACATTGAGGCTCTTGATGTCGAGGTCGAGCTTCTTGTAGATGACCTCGCTGATGGCCATGAGTATGCCCTGCACATCGATGCCCTTGACGTAGATGGTGGCCGGGTAGACGTTGATGTGGTGCATCTGCCATTCGACGGCCACGACGCGGTTGCCGTAGTTGCTCTTGAGCTTCTCGGCGATGGGGCAGTCGCGGCGGTGGATGATAAACTCGTTGGAGGGGTCGATGTAGCCCATCGCGTCATCGCCGGGGATGGGGTGGCAGCAGTCGGCTATCTTGCAGAGCTTGATGCTGTCCTCGTTGAGGATGAACGTCTTCTTGCGGTCGATGCCCTCGACGAACATCTTCTTGATGTCGGTGTCATCGGTTTCCTTGGTCTTGTTGCCGATGAAGGGGATAAACTTTTTCCAGGAGGAGACCTTCTTCTGGCGGCCCTGAATGAAGGCGGCGTCGGCATCGGTAAGGGTGATGCTCTTCTCGCCGATGGCCAGCAGCAGACCGTCGCGCGAGGGTATCTCGTGGAAGCGGCAGAGCTTGTCGACCACGGCGCTGCTCATCTCGATCTCTTTCTCCTGAAGAAAATGCCGGAGTATCTCCTCGCCCTGGGCGCGCTTCTCGCGCTCGTCGCGGCGGAGCAGTGCACGAATCTTGCTCTTGGCCTTGGCAGTGTTGGCGTACTGGATCCAGTCGGGCTGCACGTGCTGCGAGCGGGATGTGAGGATCTCCACTTGGTCGCCCGACTGCAGTTTGTGGCTCAGGGGCACGAGCTTGTGGTTCACCTTGGCGCCGATGCAGTGGCTGCCGAGGAAGGAGTGGATGGAGAATGCGAAGTCGAGGGCTGTGGAGCCGGCGGGCATGGTCTTGATCTCGCCCTTGGGGGTGAAGATGAGTATCTCGTTGGCAAAGAGATTGAGCTTGATGGTGTCGAGGAAATCGAGGGTATCGGGCTGCGGGTCGTCGAGGATCTCCTTGATGGTGTGAAGCCACTTGGAGAGCTCGTCATCGCTGTAATCGGTGCCAGGCGACTTGTACTTCCAGTGGGCGGCCACTCCCTGCTCGTCGATATCGTCCATGCGCTTGGAGCGTATCTGCACTTCGATCCACTCACCCCTGTTGCTCATGAGCGTCACATGGAGCGCCTGATAGCCGTTGGCCTTGGGGTGGGAGATCCAGTCGCGCAGGCGGTCGGGCTGCGGCTTGTAGATGCGGCAGAGAGCGACATAGATGTTAAAGCATTCGTTGACCTCCTCTTCGGGACTGCTGGGCTCGAACACGATACGGATGGCCAGGATGTCGTATATCTCCTCGAAGGTGATATGCTTGTTCTGCATCTTCTGCCATATAGAATAAGGCGTCTTGACGCGGGCCAGGATGTGATACTTGAGCTTGGTCTTGTCGAGCTCCTGACGGATGGGGGCGGTGAACTCGTCGAAGATGGTCTGGCGCTCGGCCTGTGTGCCGGCGAGCTTGGCCTTGATCTCCTCGTACTCCTGCGGATGCTCGTAGTGGAAGCTCAGGTCCTCGAGCTCGTTCTTGATCTTGTTGAGGCCGAGGCGGTCGGCCAGCGGCGCATAGATGTAGAGCGTCTCGCCGGCGATCTTGTACTGCTTGCTGGGGAGCATGGAGCTGAGGGTGCGCATGTTGTGCAGGCGGTCGGCGATCTTGATGAGGATGACACGGATATCGTCGCTCATCGTGAGCAGGAGCTTCTTGAATGTCTCGGCCTGGAGCGACGCTCTCTCGCCGAAGATGCCGCCGCTGATCTTGGTGAGGCCCTCCACGATGTTGGCCACCTTGGGGCCGAAGAGGTTGGCGATGTCCTCGTTGGTATAGTCGGTGTCCTCCTCCACGTCGTGCAGCAGGGCGGCGCATATGGAGGTGGAGCCGAGGCCTATCTCCTCGCACACTATCTGCGCCACGGCGATGGGGTGCATGATATACGGTTCACCCGAGAGCCTTCTCACACCGCTGTGGGCCTTCTTGGCAAAGTTGAAGGCCTTGGTGATTACCTCGACCTTCTTGCGATGGTTGGAGGCGAGGTAAGTGTCGAGCAGGTGCCGGAAAGCGGCGTTGATCATCTGCTCGTCCTTTACGGGATCGGGAGTTTCGTTGTTCACGTTGCGGATGGTTTATTTGACACGCAGTTTCTTGCCGGCGCGGATGCTCGAGCCGCTGATTTTGTTGAGCTTTTTGAGCTTGGCGACGGTGGTATGATGTTTCTCAGCTATCTCGGAGAGGGTCTGGCCGCTCTGGATGGTGACGCTCTTTGAGGAGCGGGAACGGCTGCGGCGGGGGCGACTGCGGCGCGACGAGTAGCTGCGGCGCGACGAGTAGCTGCGGCGCGATGTAATGGTCGGCTCCTGGCTCTGCTCGTCGACCTCGACGGTCTTGCGCTTGGCCGTTGCGTCGTCGGCGGCTATGCTGTAGATCGAGTCGCCCAGGTCGATAAACTTGAGGGCGGCCTCGGAGGGGAGGCGGAGCACGCATTCGCCGGAGCTGCCGGGCACAAGGTCGGTCTTATACTGCGGATTGAGCGCATGGAGCCGGGCCTCGGGGACATTGCAAAGCGTGGCGACCTGCTGGAGGCTGAGATCGCGCACCACGGTAATGGTATCGCTGACCTCGGGCAGGCGGGCGCGCATCGGGCAGATGTTGTGCTCGCAGTAGTAATTCATGACGTAGTTGGCAGCTATGAAAGCGGGAACATAGCCGCGCGTCTCCTTGGGCAGGTAAGGGTAGATCTTCCAGTAGTCGCGCTCTCCGCCGGCGCGGTGTATGGCCTTGTTGATCTGCGTAGGCCCGCAGTTGTAGGCGGCGATGACCAGATTCCAGTCACCATAGAGCTTGTAGAGATCGCTCAGATATTCGGCAGCGGCGAGAGTGGCCTTAATGGGGTCGCGGCGCTCGTCGACGAGGCTGTTGACGGTCAGATTGTAGCGTTTGCCGGTCTTGAGCATAAACTGCCAGAGGCCCACGGCTCCCTTGCGGCTTGTGGCCATCGGGTCGAGGGCGCTCTCGATGATGGGCAGGTACTTGAGCTCGAGGGGCAGGTTGTAGAGCGAGAGGGCCTCCTCGAATATCGGCATGTAGAAGTTTGCCGCGCCCAGCATATAGCTCACGGAGTGGCGCAGGCGGCCGGTGTACTGGTCGATGAGCTTGCGCACGACGGTGTTGTAGGGCATCTCCATGACGCACGGCATGCGCGAGAGACGGTCGATGAATATACTGTCGGGAAAGACGGGATTGACGTCCTGGTTGCGGCAGTCGGTGTCCGTCAGGAGGTACTGCTCCGCGTTCCACTGCCTCAGCAGTGTGTCGATATCGAGCCCCATGGCCTCGGGGAGCTCTATCTCCTCGTCGTGGCCGATGCTGTCGTCGTGTACGGTAATATCGTTTTGTGCGCTCACCGTAGAGAGCGAGAGCATCATAAGGGAAGTTATTATCAGTTTCTTCATAATCACACTTTAGAAGTTGAAGCCGCATCCTATGCCCACTGCTGAGGACGGGCGCTGCTGGTGAACTGTAATCACCGTGGGATTGACATTAAGGCTCAGATCCTTGGAGATATCAAAGACCGAGAGCTGGGCGTCGACATACGCATCTATGACCGAGAGGATATAGACACCGACAAACGAGAACGCCGCATAGTCGCGCCAGCGGCGGTAACGGTCCTTCTTGTTTTTGAACACGGTCTGAAACCGCTCCTCCTGGCCTGTGATGTCATAGCCCGGCGGGAGCATGTCCTTGTAGCTGGCCGTGCGAGGGTCATCGTCCATGATGTCTATGTAGGCCTGGGCGTAGTCCTTGTACATCTGCTGATTCCACATCAGGGCGTAGGTACAGCCCAGAAAGCCGCCGTAGAAGATGGGGAGCTTCCAGTATTTGCGGTTGTATATCTGTCCGGCGCCCGGGATGACAAGAGCCAACCACAGGGCGCGCTTGGGATCGGGGATAAACTTGCCCCGGGGCTTGCGGACGCCTTTGGCGCTGCGCATGACGGAGTCGACGGCGGAGACAACCCTGGCCGAGTCGGCCATGACGGCTGCGAAGACATCCTTAACGTCCTTTTTCGCCGTATCGGCCTTCGCCGTGGGGAGAACAGCAGGCTTCACGGTGTCAGCGGCGGAGACATCCACCACCGCCCCGCGGGCTTCTGCGCCCGGCAGCATTGTCAGGAGCAGCAGCGGCACGACGATCCGCGCCACCCATGCTCCCGCAGCGCTCAGACGGCCACAGCGGACTATATGCTCCCCACTCCTCACCTGGCCTTGTCTATGAGGGCTATTATACGATCCATCTCCTCCTGACCGCGAAAGGGAATGGTAATCTTCCCCTTGCCCTGAGGAGAGCAGGTAATCTTGACTTTGGCGCCGAGGTGCTCTGAGAGCTTCTTCTGCATCTCGCCGTAGATCTGCACATTGGCTTTGTCGCGACGGGCGCGGATACGCTTGCCGGCGTTGTTGACATCCTCGCCGCTGTTGAGGCTGTTGACCATCTCCTCCACGGCGCGCACAGAGAGGCCGCGGCTCTTGATCTCCTCGAACACACGCAGCTGCAGCGCAGCGCTCTGCAGGCCCAGCAGGGCACGGGCGTGGCCCTGGTCGATCTCCTTGTTCTTGAGCGCCATCTGCACCTGTGCGGGCAGTTTGAGCAGGCGGAGATAATTGGCCACGGTGGCGCGTTTCTTGCCGACCTTCTCGGAGAGCTCTTCCTGCTTGAGGCCGTAGCGCTCTATAAGGCCCTGGTAGGCCAATGCTATCTCGATGGGGTTGAGGTCCTCGCGCTGTATGTTCTCCACGAGAGCCATCTGCATGGTCTTCTCGTCGTCGGCGGTGCGTATGTATGCGGGCACGGACTCGAGCCCTGCCCTCTTGGCCGCACGCCAGCGCCGCTCGCCCGCTATGATCTGATAGGTGCCGTCGCCCATGTTGCGCAGGGTGATGGGCTGCACTATGCCGAGCTCCCTGATCGAGTCGGCCAGCTCATCGATAGCGCTGTCGCTGAAATCGCGGCGCGGCTGATTGGGGTTGGGCGCTATGCGGTTGATGTCTATCTCTCCGATGGACGAACTGCCCGATGTCTTTACCTCATCGGTCGAGATGAGGGCATCCAGGCCGCGCCCCAGTGCTGAGTATTTCTTTTTTACTGCCATCTTGTGATAAATAAAACGGACGCCCCCTCTGCTTACTTCTTAGCTCCGGCGTCCTTACCTTCGCGTGAGAGCACCTCACGTGCCAGCTCCACATATCCGCGCGCACCTGTCGATGCGGGGTCGTACAGAATGGCGGGCACACCGTGCGAGGGCGCCTCGCTCAGCTTTACATTGCGCTGTATGACGGTCTTGAACACCAGTTCCTGGAAGTGGCGCCGCATCTCGTCGTAGATCTGGTTGGCCAGACGGAGGCGCGAGTCGTACATGGTCAGCAGGAAGCCTTCTATCTCGAGGTTCGGGTTGAGCTTCGATTTGACAATCCGGATGGTGTTAAGCAGTTTGCTGATACCCTCGAGCGCGAAGTACTCGCACTGCACCGGGATGATCACGCTGTCGGCGGCCACGAGCGAATTGACCGTGATGAGGCCCAGAGAAGGGCTGCAATCGATGAGGATAAAGTCGTACTCCTTGCGCATCGGGTCGAGCAGGTTTTTCATCACCCGTTCGCGGTCCTGAAATCCTATCATCTCCACCTCTGCGCCCACGAGGTCAATGTGCGAGGGCACGATGTCGAGCCCGTCGACGTCGGTGGTGAATATGGCTTCATGTATATCTTTTCCCTCCACGATACACTCGTAGATGGAGCAGTCCACCTTGCGGATATCAACACCGAGACCGGAAGAGGCATTGGCCTGCGGGTCGGCGTCGACCAGCAGAACGGACTTTTTGAGCGTAGCGAGCGAGGCGGCCAGATTCATGGCCGTAGTGGTCTTGCCTACTCCGCCCTTCTGATTTGCTATTGCTATTATCTTTCCCATAATCTTCTCTTGAGGCTATGGCCTACCGAACATGCAAAAATAATAATTTTATCCCATTCCCCATCGCTCCCTATTGCTAATAATATAAAATGGCGTCTCCGCGCTCAGCCTTTGCGCCGTGGGCAGAATGCCTCAGTCAGGGAATGTTAGCCCCGGGGCTCGCGCGACGCGCACGCGCGCCTGTTTATAATAAATGCATAAAATTCCCCGCCGCTGCCCTGCCGCCGCCCCGGAAATGAATATATGCACTCCGGGATACATATTATTCACGCGCCACGGGGGCAGAAATCGCTTTTCATAAATGCATGAAAATCAGCGCTCCTGGAAGGGTAAAACTACATTTGAGACGTTTTGAAATATCTCAAATGTAGTTTTCCTCATGTCCTATGTGAGTATCCCGTTTTGCGGGAGGTTTTTTCCAGTGTGCGGAATGAGGCATTCCCTAGAGTGAATATTCATCGTTTATTAGCATTTTATGCATTTCCGCAAGGTGGAAGGCGCCCTCGTGAAGCCGGTTTTGCCCCTTTTGCAATATATTGAAAATCAATACTCCCGAAAGGGCAAAACTACATTTGAGACGTTTTGAAACATCTCAAATGTAGTTTTCCTCATGTCCTATGTGAGATACAGCACATGCGGAAGGGTTTTTCATATGTGAGCATGACGAGCCTTCCACAATATGAATAAGGGGCCAAATATGCATTTCTCTCGTCTCGGACGCGTACAGAATTCTGCCTTATTCCATCGCGCCATCTGCCATTGCCCGCGCAGCAGCCGGAAAACTCATTCTCCGCACGCCGCCGCGGGGCACGGAGCGCGCCGCCACGGGAGCGGGTATGGAAAAAATCATTATCTTTGCAAAGAATAAATAGAAATACATGGCAGACTCGCGAAAATTGATTTTCATATCCAACGACGACGGTTACACAGCGCGCGGCATAAACTATCTCGCCGAATGGCTCAGACCGCTGGGCGACATCATAGTAGTGGCGCCCGAGAGCGGTCGCTCCGGAGCGGCCTGCTCCATCACCGCCTCGGTGTCAGTCACCGTGAGGCGCATCAAGGAGGAGCCCGGACTGAGCGTCTACGCATGCAGCGGCACGCCGGTGGACTGTGTGAAGCTGGCCTTCGACCATATACTGCCCCGCCGCCCCGACATCGTGGTGAGCGGCATCAATCACGGCGACAACGCCTCGATCAATGTCCACTACTCCGGCACGCTCGGCGTGGCCGCAGAGGGCGCCATGCAGAGGGTCAGGTCGGTGGCCTTCTCGTTCTGCAACTCCGACCCTCAGGCCGACATGCTTCACCTTAAGCCCTATGTCACCGACATCGTGGCGAAGGCCCTGCTGCACGACATGCCGGAGCTGACCCTGCTCAATGTCAACTTCCCCAATGTCACCCGCTTCAGCGGCGTGAAGATATGCACCATGTGCCACAGCCGCTGGCTGCACGACTTCAGCAAGGTGCACATCGAGGGCCGCGGGGACTATTACTTCCTGACGGGCAACTGGACAAACACCGACCCCGACAATACCCACACGGACAGCTACGCGCTGGAGAGAGGCTATGTGGCCGTGACGCCCACCACGCTCGACGTCTCCTCCCGTGAACTAATGGAGGAGGTAAGCCACTGGAACATCGGACAATGAAATATTTCCTGATAGCCGGAGAAGCAAGCGGAGACCTGCACGCGGCGGGCCTCATCAACGCCCTGCGCGCCCACGACGGCGAGGCCGTCTTCTACGCCTACGGCGGCGAACAGATGGAGGCTGCGGGCGCCCGGATGCTGCGCTACTACCGCGACATCGCCTACATGGGCTTTCTCACCGTAGCGCTCCACGCCGGCACCATCCTCAGGGCCATGTCGCGCTGCAAGCACGAGATAGCTGCCATCCGCCCCGACGTGGTGATACTCGTGGACTACGCCGGCTTCAACCTCAACATAGCGCGCTTTGTCAAGCGCCACACCACCATTCCCGTCTACTACTACATTCCGCCCAAGGTCTGGGCGTGGAAGGAGAGCCGCATCAGGCTCCTCAGGGCCTATGTCGACGAGATCTTCTCCATCCTGCCCTTCGAGACGGACTACTACCGCCGCCACGGCATGGAGATCCACTATGTGGGCAACCCGACCGTCGACGAGGTGGAGGACTTCCAGAGCCGCCACCTGGCCGAGACACGCGAGGACTTCGCCGCCGCTTCCGGCCTGCCCGCCGACCGCGCGTACATAGCCATCCTCCCCGGCAGCCGCAAACAGGAGATAGGCTACAACCTGAGGCGCATCTGTCAGGCAGCCCGCAGGCTCGCCGCTCAGGGCTACCTGCTGCTCGTGGCCTGCACGCCCGACATCGACGAGAGCGTCTACCTTAGCAACATCCCCGAGGACATGCTCCGCGACGGCAGCGTACGCCTCCTCACGGGCCGCACCTACTCCATCCTGCGCTACTCCCGCTCGGCCATAGTGACCAGCGGGACGGCCACGCTCGAGACGGCGCTCTTCAGGGTGCCGCAGGTGGTGTGCTACTACATCCCCGCCGGGCGCATGGTCAGTGTGCTGCGCAAGGCGATGCTCAAGGTGCGCTTCATCTCGCTCGTCAATCTCATCGCGGGGGAAGAAGTGGTCAGGGAACTGGTAGCGGGCGACATGACGCCCGACAACGTGCGCGCAGAGATAGAGAAGATCACCCCCGACGGCGAGGCGCGCTCCGCAATGCTCCGCGGATATGAGCTCGTGATCGACAAACTCGGCGCCGCAGGCGCTCCCGCCATCGCCGCCCGCGAGATAGTGGGCTGCCTGCAGCGGCACATAGAGCAGCAGAGCGGAGTGAGGGACATCTAAAACGGGCGCTATAAACATCACAACTATGCAAAACGGCAAACTACTCTGGGTGGACGATGAGATAGACCTTCTGAAGGCTCACATCATCTTTCTGCAAAACAAGGGATACACCGTAGACACGGCGACCAACGGCAGCGACGCGCTCGACATGTGCCGCGAGGGCGACTACGACCTTATCATGCTCGACGAGAACATGCCCGGACTGAGCGGCCTCGAGGTGCTGACGCAGATCAAGGAGATCCTGCCCGCCACGCCCGTCGTGATGGTCACCAAGAGCGAGGAGGAGAACATCATGGACCAGGCCGTGGGCCAGAAGATAGCCGACTATCTCATCAAGCCCGTCAACCCCAATCAGATCCTCCTCACGCTCAAGAAGAACATCCACAAGCGCGAGATCGTGGACGAGGTGACGCAGAGCGGCTACCGCGCCGAGTTTGCCAAGATCAGCGCTCAGATCAGCGACTCCATGACCGCGACGGACTGGATAGAGGTGTATCGCAAACTGGTCTTCTGGGAGCTCGAGCTGCAGGACACCGGCGGAGCGATGGACGAGATGCTGCGCATGCAGAAGGAGGAGGCCGACCAGGCCTTCGGCAAGTTTGTCCGGCGCAACTACCTCTCATGGGTCAACTCCCCCGAGACCCGGCCGCTCATGAGCAACGACATATTCAAGCGCACCATCTTCCCCCTGCTCGACGCGGGAAAGAAGGTGTTTCTCATAGTGTTCGACAACTTCCGCTACGACCAGTGGCGCGTCATCTCGCGCAGCCTCGGCTCCGACTTCAACATCGAGGAGAATCTCTGCTACAGCATCCTGCCCACAGCCACCCAGTACGCCCGCAACGCCATCTTCTCCGGCCTCATGCCCGAGCAGATACGCATGATGTACCCGTCGCTCTGGGTGGAGGAGAACGAGGACGAGGGCAAGAACCTGCGCGAGAGCGAGCTCATCGGCACACAGATAAAGCGCTTCCGCCGCAAATATTCCTACTCCTACCACAAGATCAACGACTCCCCCTCGGGCGAGAAACTCCTGCCCACGCTCCGGCAGCTGGAGAACAACGATCTCAATGTGCTGGTGGTAAACTTTATCGACATCCTCTCCCACGCGCGCACCGAGCAGAAGGCCGTGCGCGAACTGGTCTCCGACGAGGCGGCCTACCGCAGCATCACGCTCTCCTGGTTTATGCACAGCTCGATGAAGGAGCTCTTCCGGCTGCTGGCGGACTCCGATTACACCGTCGTCGTGACCACCGACCACGGTTCCATCCGTGTCACACAGCCCCTCAAGGTGGTGGGCGACCGCGAGGTGAACACCAACCTGCGCTACAAACTGGGGCGCAACCTGAAGTGGAGCGGCAAGGACATCTTTGAGGTGCGGCGTCCGGCCGAGGCTCTCCTGCCCTCGCCCAACCTCACCACGAGCTACATCTTCGCCACCGGTTCAAAGTTCTTCGCCTACCCCAACGACTACAACTATTATGTGCGCTACTACACCGGCACATTCCAGCACGGCGGCATCTCGATGGAGGAAATGCTCGTGCCGCTTGTCACGCTGACCCCGAAGCGCCACTGATGCGCACTTTCTAATGATTAAGACAAACACAGAGACAATGGAAATAAAGATTCCCTCACTCGACATGATAGACCAGGCCGCGAAGCAGTTTACAGAGAACATGCACGGCCGCAAGATATTCGCCTTCTACGGCAAGATGGGCGCCGGCAAGACCACCTTTATCCGCGCCATCTGCCGCCGTCTGGGCGTGGAGGAGGAAGTGACTTCGCCCTCCTTCGCCATCGTAAACGAATACCGCAGCGAGACGACCGGCGACAGCATCTTCCACTTCGACTTCTACCGCATCAAGAAGATAGAGGAGGTCTACGACCTCGGCTACGAGGATTACTTCTACGGCGGAGGCATCAACTTTATCGAATGGCCCGAGCTTATCGAGGATCTGCTGCCCGAAGACGCAGCCCGCGTGGAGATCACGGCCGACGATAACGGCGGCCGCACGGTAAGGATGTCTTAGCGCGCCGCCCGCAGCCGCCCCGCAGCGGCAAAGACATAGCCCCGCACCTCCGCTCTCTTTTTCGCGGCGGCGGCATACTCCCAGGCGTGCAAAGCGCGGGGGCTTCTGCGCGCGTTTTGCCGCCGCGCAGGCAGAAATTTCACAGATTTTATTCCTCTGACAATTAATTTCCGTAACTTTGTCCCGGAGGTTATGCGGCATTTCATTGTCTTATTTGTTAACGGAACTATCACAAGTACTCAGTAGCACCGCTGATCCCCGCTTTATCTGTCAACAGAAATCTATAGAACGCTCGTTAAGTCAGAATAACATGAGAACACTTTCAGGAAAACGTATATCAGGAGGCTTTTTCACATTCGGCCGGCGGTCATGGAGCGGAAGGCTTCTGGCGGCAGGGCTCGGCATCGTGCTCGGCTGCATGCCGCTGTCCGGCGCAATGGGAATGAAGAAAGAGAAGGCGGACATCTGCATCTACGGGGCCACACCTGCGGGCATCACGGCCGCATGCACGGCGGCGCAGGAGGGCAAGAGCGTCATCCTCATCGAGCCCGGGGGCCGCATCGGGGGAATGACCGCCGGCGGACTGGGCTGGACGGACCTCTACCATCCCAAGGAGGTGCTCCGCGGTATGGCGCGCAGTTTCTACCGGCGTGTCGCCGCCCACTACGGCAAGGAGGGCCTCATGCTTACCTTCGAGCCCAAGGTGGCGCTATCCATCTTCCAGAGCTTCCTGAAGGAATCGCATGCAGACCGCCTCATATATCACTACCGCGTCGTCGGGGTAAGGAAGCGCGGCAGCGCGATCAGGGACATCGTGCTGGAGAATGCGCTCAGCCCGCAATCTGAGCGGCTGCGCATCAGTGCCCGGGTGTTCATGGACTGCTCCTACGAGGGCGACCTCATGGCGCGGGCGGGCGTCAGCTACACCGTGGGCCGCGAGCCCAACAGCCTCTACGGCGAGACGATCAACGGCGTGCAGATGCTCGACAAGCACCAGTTTCCCGACAGCATCGACCCGTATGTCGTAAAGGGGGACCCGACGAGCGGCCTCCTCTGGGGCATACTGCCCGAACCGATGGGCCGCAGGGGCGAAGGCGACAAGCATGTCCAGTCGTACAACCTGAGGCTGACGCTGACCAACGACCCCGACAATATGATCCCCGTGACGCTCCGCAAACCGGACAACTACGACCCGAAGCGCTATGAACTGCTCATCCGCCTCAAGGAAAAGCAGCCGTGGAAGGGCATACGCGACTGCATGACCTTCTCGCCGATGCCCAATCACAAGTGCGACATGAACAACAACGGCGCATTCTCCACCGACATGATAGGCCGCAGCTGGGACTACCCCGAAGCCTCCTACGCGCGGCGGGACAGCATATTCCGGGAGCACCTCGACTACACCCTGGGCCTGCTCTACTTCCTCTGGACCGACGAGCGGATACCTGAGAAGATCAGGGCCGAGTTTGCCACATGGGGCTGGCCGAAGGACGAGTATCCCGAGAGCAATCACATCACGCCGCAGCTCTATATCAGGGAGTCGCGCAGGATGATAGGGCGGCTCGTGATGACCGAGGACTACTGCCTGAAGAAGACCATCGCGGGCGACACCATCGGCATGGCCGACTACACGATGGACTCGCACAACTGCGGGCGGTATGTCGTTGGCGGGATGGTGAAGAACGAGGGCGATGTACAGCGCCACATACGCGACCCCTACCCTGTCTCATACCGCGCCGTCACGCCCCGCCGCGAGGAGGCCTCCAATCTGATAGTTCCCGTCTGCCTCTCGGCCTCGCACGTCGCATACGGCTCTATCCGTATGGAACCGGTATACATGCTCCTCGGCGAGACCTGTGGACTGGCAGCCTGCGAGGCGATAGACCATTGCAAGGGCTGTGTGCAGGACGTCGATTCGCACAAGGTGATGCGCCGCATGGACAAGCGCGACGCGCGGGAGTGATACCCCCGGGCAAGGATAATCTGAGACAATACATTCTATAAGACCAGACAGAAATAAACGGAAATAATCATGATGCATACTGATAAAGCCATTCTTATCACACTGCTGGCGCTCCTTGTCTGCCTCCCGGAGGGCCGGGCGCAGCAGAAGCCCGTCTTCGACAACGGGCGGGAGAACAGCATATGGCTCGACTCCAGGGCGGAGCACAATGGCGCGTTCTTCTGGAAGATGATGCGGGCCAGCGATGTCGCAGCGCCGGGCGAGAAGACGATCGCCATCAAGTGAATCAGGATAATTCTCCAATAATTCAGGATAATCCGCCTATAACTCAGACCAATCCGCCAATAACATAGGATAATCCGCCCCGCGTGCAGGGCCAATTCCCTGCACGCGGGCAATCCTCCCCAGCGCGCAGACCTTGCTCCGCATGCTGCTGAGGAAATTCCGATGCGGTCAGAAAAAATTCTGATGGGACAAGAATGAATTCTCATGCGGACGAAAATAAATTCTCATGCGGACGAAAATAAATTCTCGTGGGACAAGAAATAATCCTCGTCTGAGGAGAAGAAATTCTACTACGAGATAAAAAAATTTATCTCGTAGTAGACGATCGTTCTACTCGCAGATAAAAAAATTTATCTCGCAGTAGAATTTACCCGCCTCGCAGAGGCTGAATTTAAGGTAGTTGCCGACGGTCTCAAACTGCCTCCAAGTCATCGGTAGCCGCCTTCGGAATGTATACTTGCGGGGTATACGGATGGATTTAGTCCTGCTGAGAAACATCGCGTATGCACTTTTCAAAAACCCTTCCGCATATCTCAAAAACTACATAGGACATGAGGAAAACTACATTTGAGATGTTTCAAAACGTCTCAAACATAATTTTGGCCCTCTACGGGACACTGAAAATCATATACTTACAAAGGGGCATAATTTGCCTTATTCCATACGTCAGAACAGCTTGCTATGAAGCATTTCCCGTAGGGAAAAATCAGAAGGTAGTATGCCATGACCGGCACATTTTACAAAAGAAACGATGCCGCAGACAAAAGAATCGCCGCATTGGGCCAAAGGGCCGTAAAAGCGGGCAATAGAACCGCCGCTGCGAACTTAAAAAGCGTCGCGGGGGATCAGCGCCCGATGCAGTAGATGGCGGGGATGTGGCTGAGGTCGGGGAGGCTCACTTTGTGCCAGTCGGCCACGCTGCGGGTGACGATGTGCTCGTCGGGAGTGGTGACGCCGGATGCGATGCAGAGCCGCGTGTGGGGCTGGAGTGTACGCAGGAGCAGCGAGATGAAGCGCGCGTTGCGGTAGGGCGTCTCGATGAACAGCTGTGTCTGACCTTCGTTCAGGGCGCGGGCCTCGTAGCGGCGCAGCGCACGCACGCGCTCGGTCTCGTCGATGGGCAGGTAACCGCAGAAGGCAAAGTTCTGCCCGTTCATCCCGGAAGCCATCAGCGCCAGCAGTATCGACGAGGGGCCGATGAGGGGGATGACGCGCAGGCCGCGGCTCTGAGCTATCGCCACGACGGCTGCGCCCGGGTCGGCAACGGCGGGACAGCCCGCTTCGCTGATCATGCCTACCGATTCGCCGGCTTGGAGCGGCGCAAGGTAGGTGCTGTAAGCGGCGGCGTCGGAGTGCTTGCCCATGGGATAGAAGGTGAGCGCGTCGATGTCGATGCTGCGGTCTACACTCTTGAGGAAGCGGCGCGCCGTGCGCACTTCCTCGACGATGAAGTGGCGCAGGGAGAGGATCACCTCCGTGTTGTAGGGCGGGAAAAGCCGTGCGTAGGGCGCTTCGCCGAGGTTGGTGGGGATGAGGTAAAGAGCGGGAATCATAGAGATGGCATTTTGAGCTGGGAGAAATGGTGACGGCCCCTTATATAATAGGAGTAGAGAATGCTGCGCCTGTAGACGCACGGCGGCGTGAGGGTCACGGCCTGACGCATATTGACCTCGCGCTCGGGGAGGAATGTGCGGCGCATGCGGCGGAAGTCGCGGCGGGCGCGCATCACGGCGGCGGCATCGCGGGTGTGGCCGGTGAGCAGGAACATGAGCGCCGCGGCGGTGTCGGCAAGGGCGCGGAAGCGCAGTATGCTGTGAAGGCGCGCCGCGGGGGCGTTCTTGTAGATCATCAGCAGGTTGTTGCGGAAGTTGAGATACGTCTTCTTGGGATTAGTCTTGCTCAGCGTGGCGCCGCCGACGTGGAAGACATAACTTTGCGGCACACACATCAGTCTGCGTCCGCGGCAGCCCAAGCGCCAGCACAGGTCTATCTCCTCCATGTGGGCGAAGAAGCGCGCGTCGAGGCCGCCGGCATTGACGTAGTCGGAGCGGCGTATCATGAGCGCGGCGCCCGTGGCCCAGAAGACGGGGACGGGCTTGTCATACTGCCCCCTGTCCGTCTCCACGGCGGAGAAGATGCGGCCGCGGCAGAAGGTGTAGCCCCAGCGGTCCATATACCCGCCCGCGGCGCCGGCATACTCGAAGCGCGACATATGACGATAGGAGAGAATCTTGGGCTGGCAGGCCGCCACGTCGGGGTGATGGTCGAGCATATCTTCGAGCGGCGCGAGCCAGTTGGGCGACACCTGGACATCGGAATTGAGCAGCATCACATATTCCTCGTCCACTTTTGCGATGGCGCGGTTGTAGCCTTCGGCAAAGCCGTAGTTCTCTTCGAGCTGGATAAGGCGCACTGTGGGAAACTCGCTTCTGACCACCTCGCACGAGGAGTCGGTGGAAGCGTTGTCGGCGACGTAGACGGTGGCGTCGGGGGAATAGGCTGTCACACCAGGCAGAAAACGCCTCAGCATCTCTGCGCCATTGTAATTGAGGATGATAACTGCGGTCTTGTTCATATCTGGGCTTTAAGTGCGCTGTGATCGGCGTTGAAATCTCCGAGACGAACGTTCATAATCTTATTGTCCGCCTTATCGCCTGCGGCCTCCTCGGGCATCTCTACGCGTATATAATTGTCAGTAAAGCCATGGATGTGGCCGCCACGGACTGCATGCTCCCAGAGCACGGGACGGACGGCGCCGATATAGCGGGCGTAGAATTCCTGACGCTTCTGCTCGGAGAGGGCTATGAGGCGCTGCGCGCGGCGGTGCTTCTCCTGGGGCGGGACAACGTAGGGGATGCTCAGAGCGCGCGTGCCGGGCCGCTCGCTGTAGGGGAACACATGAAGCTGGGCGTAGGAAAGCGTGGACAGAAAGTTCAGCGTCTCATCGAAGAGCTCCGGTGTCTCGCCGCGTGTGCCTACGATCACGTCGATGCCGATGAATGCGTCCGGCATAGCGGTGTAGACCTCGGCGATGCGGCGGGCGAAAAAGGCGGTGTCGTAGCGGCGGTGCATGAGGCGGAGCACAGTGTCACTGCCGCTCTGGAGCGGGATGTGGAAGTGGGGCATGAACCGGCGCGAGCCGGCGCAGAAGCGGATGATGTCGGAGGTGAGCAGATTGGGCTCAATGGAGGAGATGCGGTAACGCTCTATGCCGTCCACGTTGTCGAGAGCGCGGAGGAGCGAGAGCAGGTCCTCGTCGGTACCGCGCCCGAAGTCGCCGATATTTACGCCTGTGAGCACTATCTCGCGCCCGCCCTGAGCCGCCACAGCGCGCGCCTCGTCCACGAGGAAGGAGATCCGCGGGCTGCGGCTTAGTCCGCGGGCATAGGGAATGGTGCAATAGGTGCAGAAATAGTCGCAGCCGTCCTGCACCTTGAGGAAGTAGCGTGTGCGGTCGCCCCTGGAGCAGGAGGGGACGAATGTGCGGATGTTCCTCATGGCTCCGCTCTCGCTGCGATGTAGTGCGCCGCCGCCCGAGGCGCGCTTGAGGCGCAGCCCCGCGGCGATAAACTCGAGGGCGCGCCCCTTGCTCTCCATGCCCACCACGAGATCGACGCCCGCGATGGAGGCGACCTCGCCGGGCTGCAGCTGCACATAGCATCCCATCACCATGACGAAGGCGCCCGGGTTCTCCTTGACGAGCTTGTGTATTATCTGCCGGCATTTGTGGTCGGCCGTCTCGGTCACGGAGCACGTGTTTACCACGCAGATGTCCGCGCCGCCGCTCTCCACGATGCTCACACCGCTGGCGCGCAACTTGTCCTCAAGCGTCGAGGTCTCGGCGAAATTGAGCTTGCAGCCCAACGTGCGCAAAACGGCCTTTTTGCCATTCAATAGCTCTGTATCTGTCATTTAGTCCAATAATGTGCCAAATTGTAGCCACAACTGGCCGCCCACAAAATTACGAAATAAGTTTTACTCACGGAAAAGCAAAAAAAATTTATAGCGCAATTTGTTCTGATTCAGCGCATTGAGAGAAAATCCCAAATTATTTAGAAAAAAAAGAGGCAAAAAAAGATACGCCGTATTAAGAAAAGTCCTTACCTTTGCAACGGTTTCAAAAGCAATTGATTGTTTTACTAAAAAAAAAAGAAATGAAAAAGTTAGTATTCATGTTCGTAGCAATTGCAGCTATGTCTTTCGCAAGCTGCGGTAACAAGTCTAACGAAGCAGCTCCTGCAGCTGACAGCGATTCTGTACAGGTTGACAGCGTAGACAGCGCTGCTACTGATAGCGCCGCTACTGATAGCGCTGCTGCTCCCGCTGATAGCGCTGCTGCTCCCCAGGCTAAGTAATCTACGAACCTAGAGAATTGAAACCTGTAAGGACATAGTCCTCACAGGTTTTTTTGTGCCCTTATGTGAATAACGCGTGGACGTTTGTGAATAACGAGGCGCCGTTACGCTAATAGCGCGTGCACATTTACGAATAGCACGGCGCACGTTTGTGAATAGCGCGGCGCTCGTTTGCAATAGCGCGGCGCACAAACACCAATCCCCGGAAGCTGTGCAGGCTTCCGGGGATTGGTGTATTCGGGGTTATCGATAAAATATAAATCTAATTTGTCCGGGCGTACTTGATTTTCATTACGATATAAATCTAATTTGCCCGGGCGTACTTGATTTTCAATATGAGATCAATCTGATTGGTCCGGGTAAAAGTACGTTTCAATACGAGATCAATCTGGTTCGCTCATGCGTCACTACTTTTCTTCCTGCCGGCTGCGGCGTCGCGGCCGGGAGCGGCGATGACTCAGAGCAACTGGTCGCGGTAGGCCTCGACAGCCTTGTTGAGCGTGGCCACAGCCTCCTCCATAGTGCCGCGATACTCGCCGCCGCTGGCGTTCAGGTGACCGCCGCCGCCGAAATACTCCGCCGCCAGTTTGTTGCAGGGGAAGTCGTCCACCGACCGCAGCGACACCCTGATGACGCCCTTCTCAGTATCCTCCCTGAAGGCCACCGACAGCTTCATCCCCTTGACGATGAGGCCCGTATTGACGATACCCTCGGCGTCGCCGCGCTGAAAACTGAACCGCCGCATCTCGTCGCCCGTGAGCGTGTAGTAGCAGGCGCGCAGGTGCTTGTAGAAATGCAGTTTGTGGTAGAGGATATAGCCCGTGAGGCGCACACGGTGCTTGGAATAGTTGTAGAACACGTTGCGGTACACCTTGTCGCGGTCGAAGCCCTTCGTGAGCAGTTCGCTCACCACGAAGAACACCTCCGGGCGGGCGGAATTGTAGGCGAAGCAGCCCGTGTCGGTCATCATGCCGCAGTAGATGCAGACGGCCTCGTCGCGCGTCATGGCGGAGAAGTAACCTGCCTGCCACAGCAGATGGAAGAGCACCTCGGAGGCCGATGTGAAGTCGGGGCGGCACACTTTGAGCACCTCGCCCATGGGCACTGCCTGATCGGCGTCGGGCAGGTGGTGGTCGATCATCACCCGCGGCGCCTCGCTGCGCACTACCGCGTCGGCAAGATCATTGATGCGCGAGAGATTGTTGAAGTCCGTGCAATAGATGACATCGGCCTCGCCAATGGCCTTCACGGCCTCGTCGGGGCTTACATCGTAGCAAATGATGTCGCCTGCGCCAGGCAGCCAGGTGAGAAACTCGGGCAGGCTGTCCGGCAGCACCACCTTCACCTCTATGCCGCGACTGCGCAGATAGCCCGCAAGGGCCAGCGATGAACCGACCGCGTCGCCGTCGGGAGCAGCGTGGGCCGTCACCACGGCGCGGTGGCAATGGTCCGCCACCTCGTTCCAGAGCTTCAGCTCGTCTTCTGTTATAATAGGAGAAAGCATGTCTTTTGAAATTGTGAAGATACAAAAATACTAATTCTTTATCAAATACGCCGCGTCTACAGCTATCAGATTGAAGGCCACGAAGAAGTAAATACAGCCATCGCTCCTCCGCCGCTTCCTGACGCCCGTTTTCGCTTTCTGCTCCGTGCATTTTTGCGCTTTCCGGCTGCGAGCTGTCCACGGGCCGCAACTACGCATATATAATGCGTCGCGCAAATCGGGAAAGCCAGTCAGCCCCGCGCACATCGGCACCAACGTTCCTCTTACGCCAGTCATCACTTCCCTGCACCACTATTATTAATCGGGCACACTTGCGGAGGCGGCGCTAACGGCAGACGGGAGCGCGGTCTGTGGCGAGGTCGACGGGACGGATGCCCGCAGCGCGGCAGGCCTGTACGCAGCGCGCCCTTTGCCAGGGCGAGAGGCGCGCGTCGAGCAGCACATGAGCGGCCCTGATCTGCTTGAGCCACGGTCTGAAGTCGCCCCTGTAGCCGCGGGCCACATAGAGCGCTTCGGCCCTGAGGGGCGTGGGGACGGCATCGCGCGGCGTCGTGGAGTCGAGGACAACATAGAATCGCCCGCCGAAGAGGACGAGGCTGCCGCGGCGGCGTATGGCCTCGCCGTTCATGGTCTCAGGCAGGCGGCGCGGCGGGAGCAGACGGCAGCGGCGCCAGAACTGCCGCGCGATGCCCGCTGTGGCGCGCCTGAGGAGCGTGTCGCTGACCTCCGGCGGCGCATAGAGCAGCGACTGGCCCGAGGGCTCGATGAAATGGATGACGGAAGCCGAGATATTGCGATAGAAATAGACGCCCGCAAAGCGCTTCTCCGCCCGGCGGTCGGAGGCGGAGACAATGGCGGAGGCCACAAGGAGCGCGATGGCCGGCATGAGCAGGCTGCGGCGACGGAGGAGCGCCGCAGTCACGACGAAGGCAAAGGCCGCGTAGAGCAGCAGGACAACGCGCTCTGTGGGATAGAGCGTAAGGGAGGACATCGGCAGGGCGGCGATAAAGGAGAGGATGCGCTGCATGAGGCTCAGCACGCCGCCGAGGAGGGCGGCGAGGAGCGAGGCGAGCGGTGCGATGGGCGAGATGAGGAGCAACAACAATCCGCCGGCGGTCACGACGGCCGAGAGGGGGACGATGAGAAGGTTGGAGAGGATGAAGTAGAGGGGGAAGTTGTGGAAGTAATAGGCCACAAGCGGCGCTGTGGCGGCCTGCGCGGCGATGGACACGGCCATGGCGCCCCAGAGGCGGCCGATAAAGGTGCCGTGGGTGACGAAGGTGGGGGCGATGACAGGATAGAGCGTGATGATGGCGAAGACGGAGAGGAAGGAGAGCTGGAAACCCACGTCGTAGAGCGCCAGCGGGGAGAGGAGCAGGATGACGAAGGCGGCGAGGGAGAGCGCAGTGAGCGAACTGTAGCCGCGGCCCGTCATGAGGCAGAGCGCCATGATGGTGTACATCACGGAGGCCCGCACCAGCGACATGGGGAGGCCCGCCACCAGCGCGAAGGTCCACACGAAGGCGATGATCACCACCTGCGCGATGCGCGCCCTGCGGCCCGTACGCATACCGCCGGCCAGGAGGAGCTCCAGGATGGCGAAGATGATGCTCAGGTGCAGGCCCGAGAGCGCCAGCACATGGCTCACGCCCGCCTCGGAGAACAGGCTGCGCGTCGCGGGGGTGAGCAGATCCTTCGACCCGATGGTCATGGCGGCGACGAGGGCGAGCCCGCCGCCCGTGAGCCCCACGGAGCGGTAGACATCCATGAGCCGCATCCGCACATGGTCGCCCCAGAGCCGCGCACGGTAGCCCGCGCCGAGACAGCGCTCCCTGAGCCGCACGCTCTCGGCTGCGGAGGCCCGCTTCAGGGCGTCGGGATAGACGAAGGCCGTGCCGCCCACACCGTGGTGGATGAGGTAGGAGGCGTAGTCGGTCTCGTAGGGATTGCCGGCGTTTGCGGGAGCGCGGACAATGCCCTCGAAGATGACGGCGTCCCCCTCGGCGAGGCTCCTCGTCGAGCTGTCGGCGACGGTGGTGAGCTCCACTACCCCGCTGCGCTTCATCGCCCTGCCGCCGTCCCATACAGCGCCCGTCATGACGCGCATTCTGACTGAGCCGCCGCGCACACGGGGCTCTGACACTATCACGCCGCCGTAGACAGCCTTCTCCGCGGGGAAAACGACCAGCACATTCCTCAGGCCCACCACCGTGAGCAGCGCGCCGAAGGAGAGCGCCGTCGCCATGAGGCAGAGGCGCGTAAGCACAAGCATTTCCCTCCCCTGCCGTAGCAACAGCAGAAGCGAGAAACACAACGCCAGCGCCACGGTAACAATGACCATGAGCGTCAGGCGGGAAGAAAGCAGGGAATAAAGGCTGTTGGCGGCGAGGATGCCGAGGATGAGCGGCACAAGGAGCATCACGACGGGATAATCTCCCGTCACGCTGTAGGAGAATGGCCGCTCGTCCCTGCTGTCCATCGTCGGCGCCGCCGCTCTGAGCGTCTACTCGAGGGCCTTGAGGGCGTCGATCTCGGCTTCGGGGTCCGGCGCATTAAAGACAGCGGAACCGGCGACAAGCACATCGGCGCCGGCGTTGATGAGCTGCTGGCCCGTATCGGCGTTGACGCCTCCGTCCACCTCGATGAGCGCTCCGCTGCTGCACGAGTCGATCATGCTGCGCAGGCGGCGCACCTTCCGGAGCGAATGAGGGATAAACTTCTGGCCGCCGAAGCCCGGATTGACCGACATGACGAGCACCAGGTCGATGTCCTCTATCACATCCTCCACCATCTCGACGGGCGTAGCGGGATTGAGCGCCACACCGGCCATCATGCCCGCATCGTGGATGCTCTGCACCACACGGTGGAGGTGGGGGCAGGCTTCCTGGTGAACGGTCATCATATGCGCGCCGAGTTCGCTCAGACGGTCGATGAATTTTTCCGGTTGCACGATCATCAGATGAGCGTCGAGCGGTTTGCGGGCTGCGCGCGAGATGGCCTCGATGACGGGGAAGCCGAAACTGATATTGGGCACAAAGACGCCGTCCATTATATCGAGGTGCATCCAGTCGGCATTGCTGGAATTGAGCATCTCTACGTCGCGCTCCAGATGGCCGAAGTCGGCCGAGAGGAGGGAGGGTGAAATTAATGCATTCATATCAAAAGGAAATGAGTCAGAAAGTGTGGGACATTACATCAGATTAGTCAGCCTTCATGCGGGAGACACTACACCGTATGCACCTTGGCGGCGGCGGCCCTTACCTTGTCGCGCAGCGCGTTGATGTCGCAGCCGGGATCATCATAGGCCAGCATCACACCGAGACGGCGGTCTGGCCACACAGGATGCTTGCCGAAGATGCGGAAGTCCGTGCGCCGCTCGCTCAGAGCCTCGGCCACGCCGGTAAACTCGGCCGGGCGGTCGGCACGTATGGTGGAGAGAACGGGGCAACTGGCACCGGCGCGCAGGAGCTCTATCTCCGGGATGGGCAGCCCCAGCACGGCGCGCAGATGAAGCTCAAACTCGTTCAGGTTCAGCGTGCCGGCGAGCGTTACCATGCCCGTGTCGTGGGGCCGCGGGGACAGTTCGGAGAAGTAGACGCCATTCTTGTTGCTCACGAAGAACTCGACGCCCCATATCCCGTAGCCCGTGAGCGCGGCAGTGACCTCGCCGGCCATACGGCGGGCTTCCCGGAGGTGTTCCTGACGCATGACGGCCGGCTGCCAGCTCTCGCGATAGTCGCCGTGCTTCTGCACATGGCCCACAGGCGGGCAGAAGAGCGTGGGGCCGTCTTTCTGTGTGACGGTGAGCTGCGTGATCTCGTAGTCGAAGTCGATAAACTCCTCCACGATGACCTCCATGACATCACCGCGGGAGCCCTCGCAGGCCTTCTCCCACACCTCGGGGATCTCGTCCATACTCCTCAGCAGGCTCTGCCCGTGGCCGGAGGACGACATGAGGGGCTTGACGACGCAGGGCAGACCTACCTGCTCCACGGCCCCGCGCATCTCCTCGGCGGAGCGGGCGTAGCGGTAGCGCGCCGTCTTGAGGCCGAGCTCCTTTGCGGCCAGTTCGCGAATAGCTTTGCGATTCATGGTGTAGTTGACCGCGCGTGCGCTCGGCACCACCTGTATGCCGCCCTTCTCATAGTCGTAGAGGCGCTCGGTGCGGATGGCTTCGATCTCGGGCACGATGATGTCGGGCTTATGCCGCTCCACGACGCGGTCGAGAGCATCGCCGGAGAGCATGTCCAGCACCTCGCTCTCGTCGGCCACCTGCATGGCGGGCGCATCGGCATATTTATCGCAGGCCACTACGTACTGGCCCATTCTCTTGGCCGCAATGGTAAACTCTTTGCCGAGCTCGCCGGAGCCCAGCAACAATATCTTTTTCATAAGGATAATAACAAATAGCGCCGGCCTCAAGTGGCGGCACAGCGCACCGACACTTCAGACCGGCTTAGAGGTCAATAAGCTAACTTCTGTCCGTTTTTCTCCAGATCGCACTGCACAGGACAGTATGTGCGGGCCAGGAATCTTAAGAACTCGAGCGTGGATTCACGCGGTGACAGTTCAGCGAGAGTATAATTCTTCATAGGCAGACAATAATGATAGTTATTACCCTTATAACGTCTGCCCTCTATGATTTATTATTGCTCCGGGCTATAAAAAAACATGTAATGAATGAAAAATCAATACACCTCGAGCACGATGTCGCGCTCGTTGACCATGCGCCTCAGGTTGAGAATGCCGTAGCGCATGCGTCCGAGAGCCGTGTTGATGCTCACGCCGGTGGCTTCGGCTATCTCCTTGAAGGACAGATTGCGATAGAAGCGCATCACGATCACTTCCCGCTGATTCTCCGGCAGCTCGGCGAGGAGCCTCTTGACATCGCAGAGCGACTGCTCCGTGATCATCTTCATCTCGATGGTGATGTCCGAGAGCGAAGCGTTGTTAAAGAGGTCCAGATCGCCCGCATCGTTGGAAACGACGTTGTTGCTGCGCTCCTGGCGAAACTTGTCGATGATCATGTTGTGCGCTATGCGCGTCAGCCAGGCCGAGAAGCGCCCGCTCTCCACATAGCGACCCTGACGGATGGTCACAATGGCCTTGACGAACGTCTCCTGAAAGATGTCATCGGCCACGTCGCGGTCGTGTACCTGAAATAATATATATGAGTATAGTTTCTGCTGGTAACGGGAGAGCAGTGTGTCGAACGCCGAATTATCTCCCGCCGAATACTTCTTCACCAATTCTTCGTCAGTGAACTTGCACAATTTATCCATAACTATCTTTTATTATCTGTTTTGGAGTAAATATGTGCGATAGGCGTCAGTTTTTAGAATTCGATAAAGCAAAGTAAGCGAATTTATTTATAACAGCCAAATTTTTCCGGGAGAAAATACAATAAAGGCCGTCGGCGGTCGTCATTTTGCCCCGTAATTCCTATTTTTGCACCAAAAAGGAATAATGCCGCTTCATACATTACTTATTATTGCGGGCATCGCGCTCGTCCTCTGGAGCGCCGGGCTGCTCACCGACGGTGCGGCGGGCATCGCCTCGCGCACAGGCATGTCGCAATTGGTCATCGGGCTCACGGTGGTGGCTATGGGCACATCGATGCCCGAGTTTTTCGTATCGCTCGTCTCCGCGCTCAGGCACAGCCCGGGCATGGCGGTGGGCAACGTGGTCGGTTCCAACACGTTCAATGTGCTGTTCATCACGGGCCTTACCGCGATGGTGGCGCCGATCACCGTCACGCCGCGCACCATAAGGCGCGACATCCCCTTCGCCGTAGCGGCCTCGGCCATGCTCGTCGTGCTCTGCTTCGACGGGGTCATCTCGCGCCTCGACGCGCTGCTGCTCACCCTGGGCTTCGCCTTTTTCATGTACGTCACCATCAAGGGCGCCCGCGACGGCGACGATGACTCGACGCCAGCCAAACCGATGAAAGTAATGAAAGCCGTACTGCTGATCGCGGGCGGACTGGCGGGCCTCATCATAGGCAGTAACATCTTCGTGAGCCATGCCGCCTCCGTGGCCCGCGCCCTCGGGGTGAGCGACGCCGTCATCGGCCTCACCATAGTGGCCTGCGGCACATCGCTGCCGGAACTGGCCACAAGCCTCGTGGCCGCACGCAAGGGCAACAGCGGCATAGCCATCGGCAACGTCGTGGGCTCGAACATCTTCAACATCCTGATGATCCTCGGCATCACCGGCCTCGTCTGCCCCATGCCCATACAGGGCCTCACGTCGGCCGACTTCACCGTCATGATGCTCTCCATCATCCTGCTCTGGCTCTTCTCCTACACGCGCCTCAAGATAGAGCGCTGGGAAGGCGCCGTGATGGCAGCGCTCTATGTGGCCTATACAGTATGGCTCATAGCCGGCGCCACCGCAGCCTGAAATCCACTGACACGGCACACGGCGATACACGCCTGGTAAAAATAGCAACACCTGTGCTCAAATATTTCAGGGCAAATTTCAGCAAACCAGCTGACTCAGTTTCACAACTACCATTGACCGGGTACTGCTGATCTAACGCTTTCTAACAAGTCCGCTGATCAGAATGTCGAGCAAAGTATTCTGTCCTAAAATCACGGTTCCGGATATGAATCTTTCTCCGTTCAGTCTCCTGGCCAGCACATTATCCCCGTCTTTATGATGCACGTAAAATATGGTATATGACCGACTGTACTCTGCAGAGTCGATCGCGAACCGGAATAAATTTTGATTTGAATCATATACGTTCACCGTCTCTCCTTTTTTATCTCCTATCTCTATGTTGGATGGAACTAAAAGAAGACAATTGCTGGAAGTTACAAGCACATTGACGGTTTCTTTATTCATGACTTTAATGCCCGAGGTAATAATGAATATTCCTACAAACATCATGAACATCATTACATATAATCCGTACCTGAAAACAAAACGCTTTATCATGTCTCAGCTATGTCAAGTTGATTGTGCACAAGACCATAATAATATCCATTCTCCCTGATAAGAGATTCATGAGTACCTTGCTCTACTATTCTGCCTTTACGCAGGACAACAATATTATCTGCATTCTTCACAGTAGAAAGCCGGTGAGCGATCACAATACGTGTACATCCCCGAAATTTAATATCAAGATTTTCGCTGATATGCTTTTCATTTTCTGCATCAAGAGAACTTGTTGCTTCATCAAGCATAATATAAGCGGGATTTTTGTATACAGCCCTTGCTATCATGATACGTTGTTTTTCGCCACCGCTTACTCCTACGCCTTCCGCGCCGATCTTTGTATTTATTCCTAATGGCAGTCCTTCTATGAATTCTGTAAGACAAGCCACATCTATCGCTTCGCGTAATCTTTCACTATTTCTTTCTTCTCCCAGTACAATATTATTTTCTATAGTATCCGAGAAAATAAAGTTATCCTGCATCACAATACCGGAAGCGTGGCGTATAGCTTTTGCGGAATACATAGAAATTGATTTACCGGCATAGAATATATCTCCACCAGAAGGCTCATAAAATTTAAGCAGTAATTTCAGCAGCGTAGTTTTACCGCTTCCGCTTTCTCCTACGATAGCAGTCATCCGCCCCGGAGGTATACACAGATTTATATTTGTCAGTGCAGGAGTACCTAAATTTCCCGTATAAGAGAAGGTAAGATCCTTTATCTCTATATTCTGCGGACGGTCTGAAGAGATGGTCAGGCTTGATGCGCTGTCTTCATTTTTACATAAATGCACTTCTTCTGAGCGTTCCAGACTTATTTTCGCATCCTGAAATTGCTGCATGAACCCAATGAGTTGAGACAACGGCCCTCCTATCTGCCCGATAATAACAGATATACTCATCATCATTCCCAAAGTCAGAGAGCCGTTCACTACATCAGTAGCGATCCAGCATGTGATCAAAATATTCCGGATCTGGCCTATGACAGTGAAGCCTGTATTCTGTATCTGGCCCAGCCTGAGTGACTTTTTACTCATTTCATACTGACGCTCCTGCAACGACCGCCATTCCGTGATTTTATAATCATCGTATCCGTTAAGCTTTATATCGATTATCCCGGACATGAGCTCATATTGCTTGTTATTGTTTTCCGAACTTACTTTGAACTGCTCATAGTCAAGTGCCTTTCGGCGACGAAAGAAATAAATCATCCAGAGTGCCCCGAGAGAAGTAAGGAATAGATATACAGTCAGAGTTGTAACACTGTAAAGAGCGATTATAATAAGATAGAAAGGAATGGAAATGAGAGAGAAGAAAGTCTGTAAAGAATGATATGTGACAAAGTTCTGAAGGCGTGCATGATCGCCTAATCTTTGCTGATAATCTCCTACACTTTTTGTCTCAAAGAAGGTCATTGGCAGGCGCAGGAGTTTGCATAGATAATCACCCAGAATATTGATATTGATCCGTGTACTCATATACAGTCCCACCCAACTTCCGATGATCTCCATAGAAAAAGTCCCGATAAAGATAAAGATCTGGGCGGCCATGATCTTATAGATCATATTCATATCTCTCATGCCTATACCGTTATCAACCAAAGTCTGGGTAAGGACCGGAGTGATAAGTGAAAGCAGCAGTCCGAGGAACATTCCGATAAAAGACTGGGACATCTCCCTTCTGAAGGGCCATACATATTTTCGTGCGAAACGCACGAAACTGTGTTTCTCCTTTACCGGCTTTAATATATAGAAATCTTTACCAGGCTCTGTGGCAATAACTATTCCTTTGTCTCCGTTAAGCCAGAATTGTCCGAATCTTTTTTCGTCAAAAGAATATTTGCCATAAGCAGGATTGGCCACATGATAACGCCATTCTCCCGTTAATTTATTTCTGCTTATCCTGTATAATACAACGAAGTGATTTTGTTCCCAATGTAAAATTGCAGGCAACGGGCATTTGTCGCGCAGCTGTTCAATATTCATACTGAAAGTAGCACTACTCATGCCTATTGCCTTCAAAGCATCGCGTATACCGGCAGCACTGACTCCCTCTCTGGTAAGATGTGACAGAGATCTGAGATATGACAGCGGATAATCTTTACCATAAAAGGATGCGACCATACGTATACACGCAGGTCCGCAATCCATTTGGTCGAACTGCCTGGTAAACTTAATGCGACTCATTCACCTGATTCATCTACTCATCGCCGGGACGTTTCTTCGGCTTTATATTGAGCCGGTATGTAAGATGCAGCATATAATAACTTGGGATCACATTGGAAAAGGTCTCTACCCTGCCCTGGGCATTAAGACTTCTGCTTACACTCGAAAGATTGCGAAGTATATCAAATCCCTCAAGGGAGAAAATGATATTGTCTTTCATGATCCCTTTGGAGATCCTGGCGTTCCAGACCAGATCATCAGTATTCATAGCATTGTCCTCGTATCCTCTCCGGCTGTACATCATAATATCCGTAGCGAAATCTATACTCCATGGCATATTGTAATTGCAAGTCAGACCGTATTTGAAATTCTCCGCATTTATCTTACGGAATCCTTCGCGACGGCTTGTAGCATTGTACCAGTCAGTATTGAACACAGCTGTCAGACGCATCTTCCTGAATTTCACCGATGCATTCAGATACTCGGAAAGTCTGAGATTATGCACATCGCTCCTTATGCTTCCGGAGTTCTCGTCTCCAGACATATCTACGTTATTGGAATAATTGGCCACCGTGTATGTAGAAAAGCTCCATCTGTGCTTTTTGTCAAGCGGTGTATAATAATATGCTCCGCCGAATACGGACCAGTTACCGTTGAGATTCACGGGTCTGTAAGTTCGTATCCCGGTACTTCGGTCCACAGTCTGCCCGATGGCAAGTGCGTCGGATGTGATGCTGTAATTTATATCCCAATGCCAGTTCACCTCTCTGCGTGGATCGCTGAAGAGACGCTGATAGCTTACATTGTATATCCTTGAGTTTTTCAGTCCCGTATTGTTCATAAAGAGATTCATCGGGTCAGACTCCTCGCTGTACCACGGTACGAAATACAGAATATCAGGAGCAGATATTTTGCTGCTCATCCGGATATCATCCTGGATCGTCCTCTTCGAAAGGCTGTCTTTGATATAGCGGTAATGCTGTATATTGAGTCCCGGCTCAAAGGCTGCATAATGTCTGCTGATATCCGCCTGCCTGCTGTCGCGGTGATATCTGATGTTATTGCGGCTGAAACTTACCGGCAGGTCCATGCGCATATCCCATCTGTCCGTCTCAAGGTCCCTTCTGAGGAAATTCACAGTGATGCCGGCTTCATGTCTGTTGTTCATCCTCGAAGAGATATAAGAATTCTTTATATTCCTTGCCATCACAAGTGAATCAGTCGTAGACGGAAGAGCTCCGAACGGCATGATTTTCTCTCCTCCGATCTCCTCAAAGCTGAAAAAATCCCTGTTGGCCGATGAATAGTTCTGTACATACTGGTAAGTAGGGGTGACCGAGATATATTTTGTGATGTCAATGGCATTACCGTAGGCGATACTGAAATTATAAGAACTGACCGGAGTACTGTAATACTGGTCTCTGTATATACCGGTCCGGTCTGTCTGCGGGAAATCCACTTTCTGAAGATTGAATGTACGGTTCTTTTCCCTCTGATATCCGCCGCTGATATTCAGCATGGAATACATACCGCCGCAAGGTTTGAAATTGAATGAAAGAGAACCGCCCGAATTGTAATTCCAGGAGCGGTTGATACCCATCTGTCTGCTGCGGTTTATCAGAATATGCTTAATGAGTTCAGTGGACTGAGGCAAGAATATACTGTCAAGCATCTCCTGACCGTTCTTGTATGTCTTTTCCAGAGAAGAGGCCAGGGCTATGCTGCGGTTGCGTATGTTCGAATAAGCGAATGTGGGAGAAAATGAAAGATATACACCTTTCTGCCAGCTCAGATTATGCTCAGTATAAAGAGAAGTATTGAACCCGCGGGAAGAATTGCGGGAGAGTCCGTAGATATCGCCGCCCTTCAGAAAACTTGTGGAATTGGAAAAAGAGCGGTTGTCCTGGTCCTGGTAGCTCATCTCTATACCGCCGTGGAGTCTGTAATCTCCCTTCTTATCATCTACATTGTAATCCAAAGCACCTTTCCTGATAGAGACCAGACCGCTTCCAACCTCTGCCGGACTCCAGTCTCCGTTCTGCCCGGGGCGGCGGCTGTCGTTAAGGTTATTCATCAGGGCATAGACTGAAAGTCTGGACTGCGGCGAGAACCTCAGAGCGAACATTCTGGCCAGATAGCGGTTCTCCGTACCGCCTGCCACTTCCGCGTTCCCTATATAGCCTATGGAATACTGACGTTTCAGGCCGATATCCATCACATAGCTCCTCTGCCCGTCAATGTCCTTTCCGAAGAATTTATCCCTGTCGCTCTCTTTCTCATAAGCCTTTACATTTTTCACCATGTATGCCGGCAGGTTATCAAGCATTATCTGTCTGTTGTGGTCAAAGAATTCTTTCCCGTTGAGTAGCAGTTCATCGACCTTGCGCCCGTTCACCGTTATCTCGCCGTCATCCCTGAGCTGTACTCCGGGCATCTGCCTTATAAGTGCATCGAGCATACTTCCGTGCTCTAACTGGAACGCATCGGCATTGTATACCAGAGTATCTCCTTTGAGATAGAATTTTATTTTCGTTGCCTTTACCACAGTCTCCGCAAGCTGACGCTCCATAGGCCTGAGGTTCATGCGGATCTTCTTTTCCACTATGCAGTACTGTTCATTCTTCTTAAGCCGGGCAACGAACGGAAGGTATACAGTCTTGTACTGATAATGCTTTATACACAGTATGTAGCTCTCTCCTTCGATGGCATGCTGAAAGTATACAGTACCGATAGGAGTGTTGTCATCGAGCTCTGATTCAAATGTTTTCATACTGTCTACGACCACACTGTCGGGCGTGAGGAGATATGCCATTGCATCGATCACTGGCCGGTATGTTATGCTGTTGACAGCCCCTGCTACTACTACCACATTATTCTCCTTCTGTGCATAGGAATTTAAGACACAAAAGCATAGCAGAGAAAGAATTATCAGTCTTTTCATATTATCAGATTTTAGAGTTCTGTCTTCTCCCGTAGAAGTTATTTCGTACGGAAGAAGACTTTTCTTGTTAAATGTTTAATTTCATCTACATAGAGCCTCAAAATATTGATGCACCCATACTTCCATACCAATACCAATATGGAGTTGTAAAGTAAGGATTATCTGTAGACGTGTGTCCCGGATTAGTAGTAGATGTGTTGGGAGCTCCAGTTGTCGTACCAGTACACTTTACATTACAGTTTGTGTTTCGAATGCAGATGATCTGCAGCTTCAGCGGTGAAGGAGAGTCTGTGGTTGAAATAGCCACAAAACCACCTCTCAACTTTCCTTCCTCATTTTCGAGGACGACGGGAATTTCCGTCTTCAATGCGATCAATGATTTTTTCTCTTGATTTACTTTCATCGTTGAGATTTTTATAATAAAACATACATTTAAACCATGTACTCAATACACGGCTTTTCTATTCTCAAGTATATATTCTATTCGCTTCTTTATTATATCATTTTTATCGTCTTCGGAATAGCCTAACAGACATGCGCTATTGATATTTCCTCCATCCATCATAACTTGAGAACATCCGCCATGACAGATAGGAAATATTTTACAACTATGGCAGTTACTATTCCCAAATCGGTATTCCATTCTTCTACTGCATCTGTTATTCCACTCTATTGTTCCGTCATCCTTTAATTTACCCTCAGCATTATCCGATTTAAAATCAATAGCTGTGCATTTGTACACAAGACCATTATAGTTTATAGTGGCCTGGTTTTCCATATCATTATTGCACCTTCCTCTGTTCAGCCTTTTATCCATTCGCACCTGGCAGGAATGTATACGGTATAAAGAGGCTAATTTCAACGCCTTATTTCTCGCACTCTGATTGCTGGCATCTTGCCATACCTGCTGAAAATCAACAAAGAGATTTTTTCTTTCCTCTTTTGTGAGTTCAGAATATTCATCAAGTACGTCAATTAAACTGTCAATGTTCTTTTGAGTATAATTTAGTCTGTTGTTTATTGGGATACCAGCTTTTAATGCATTCTTGATATTGTTGATTATTATATCATAGGTTCCTCTGCCATTTTTGGTGAATTTGACTTTATTGTGTTCTTTCCTGTTCCCATCTAATGTGATCTGAAAGAGAGGAGTATTATTCAATTCCAAAGACAGAAGATCATTTATTACATCATCTGTCATTAAAACGCCATTTGAAGTAATATCGATATAAAGGTCTACATTGTGATCTTTACACATATCTCTTGTATAAGAGATAAAAGGCTTAACTATTTCTTCGAATCTGAGTAATGGCTCTCCCCCAAAGAAACTAAGAAATAAATTCTTGATTTTTTTTCTACAGATAACATTCCTGATAAGTTTACGAACCTTCAGAACTGTGTCATTATCCATACAAGCATTATTTTCATGGGATTCATAACAATACCAACAACGAAGATTGCAATCAATAGTAGGATATATCGTTAGGAAAAAAGATGAACTTTCCTTCTCTTCTTTTTTCCAACGGTCTATAAGCTCAAGGATCTCGTCTTTGTCAGTATTCAACAACATAGAGTTTTCCTCTAATTTTTCAAAAAACTCCGGATGTATTTCTTTTAATTGCCCGATATTATTTTTGTAGCTTTCTATTAACTGTACAATTTGAGGTCTAAGTAACAAAATATTGTCAGATATTATGTTATACAAGACAGTCACATCTCCAATCGGATATAAGTAATTATATTTACTGAGAACCTTCATATCAAATATTTTTCTCTATTTCAAATGTATTTTTTTGACTTTGTATTTTCCGCATCATTGCATATGATGTATTCATAGTCTGGTCAATAAAGGAATTTGTCCAATATTTCCGATTCCGGGGAACGTTATAGCATTCATCCTGCCAATCCCTGACATTAAGGATCATATCATTAGGATCATATCCATTCTCAAAAAGTAAAAGCAATCTGAATGAAATCACTTTTATATTGGAAGAGCAATTCGAGTTGATCAGGCGATTGGCAATTCGCTTCATCTCAGCGGTTCTTTTTTTGCTAATCATTCCTTCTCTTCCGTTTTTGGACAAGTATCTCAGACGAGCTGCATAATATGCTATATATCCCCCCACACCTTTATCTATCCCGTATTCTGAAATAGAGTTCAGATCGATTCTTGAAACCTGGAGATCAATCAAATCCAATATTTGCTCGATATCATCTTCAACGAAACCATTCTCATATAAAAATATCAAAGCCCACCCAATTCCAGATAAACCTTGTCCAAAGTTTCCGGAAAGACATTCTTGCTTTATACTATACAGTATGGAATTCCATACGGAATCCAATGTTCTCTCTATATTTCTTCGTTTGAATATACTATTGTATAATGATAACCAAAGGATCACCCCCATTTTTCCTTCGAACAAACCATCTCTTTCAGGGATGTTCTTAACCAGGAAATGTGCTATTTCATGCAATTGTGCAGAATACATTGAAAGATAATCATCATCACTATTACATGAAGCTATATAGTCCTGCAACTTTACAATATAAGAGAAATCTCTGGTATGTATATGAGAAAAATAGTCTTTTTGTTTGATCCATTTCTTTTTCTCTTTTGCTATTTTTGATACAGCATAATCATACCCTTCTTTTTCATTCATATAGAAATAAGCCAAATTCCGGGCGTGCAAGGCCTGAGGAAAGAGCAAGTATGAGATCAATAGTTGATTATAAACCTCTACTTGTCTATATCGTCTGAATGGGGAAGATTTACGGTAGATATGACCAATTACGACGTTCTTTACCAAAAGACACTTCCCACCTTCCATCCAAACTTTGAGACTTATAAAAGATTCATCGCTTCCATACGACAATAAGCCATCTAACCCCTTTAGATATTTCCAATAACGCTTCGAAGAAGCATACCCTGCCCCCAAAACTGCAGATATTGGCTCTAAATTAGAGTTTCTGGAAATTTCATTTGTGTTCCATCTGATATCAACTAAAGAGCGACCTTTTTCAAAAGGGAAATATGCACCGAATGTTGAATTGTCTACAGAAAGTTCTGACACAACTCCGTCTTCTTTCTGCAAAGGACGTCCCTGACAACACAAAACACATCTGTCATTTCTGTTAAGTAAAGACGTAAGGATCTCACACCAATCATTAGAGTAAAATCTCATGTGACCGTCAAGGAGGAGGAAGTATGGAGTTTTACACAATGATACCCCCAAATCCCGAGATGCAGCTACGCCCTTTCTTTCTTTATTAAAGACATAATAAACTCCATATTCGGATAACTGCTCATGATAAGGGTATCCGTCTGTAGACAAATCGTTGATAGTGATTATATCAACGGCGTTACGAACAGTATCTCTGATACTCTTCACTGTATTAACGACCTCTTCCCCTTCATTTAAGAAAGGAATGATGACCGTAAGACATTTTTCGGATTTGAGTATATTCGGAATGCATTCTTCAGGACATATTTGGCCGGCATACCATTTTTGTAAATCTACAGCAACCTTATTAGCAGATTCTGCTTGAATATTCGAAAATTTCCTGCTTGTTTGATTCCTGGAGACTCGATATTTTGTAAGAATATCAGGAATATTCTCCAGATGAAGATTGCATTTCAACATATCTACCCATAACCCATAATCATCCGCATATAAATATCGTTTATTATATCTCAGATTATTTTCTGTAATGCTGCTTCGTCTAATAATGACCGAAGGATTCACAATGTAATTGGACTTCAAAAAATCCCTCACAGTAAATCTGTAGTTAGCTTTAACACTGATAATATCCGACGAATCTCCAAAACAAACAACAGAAGTACCCAAAACATCAATTTCCGGATGTAACTCCATATACTCATATTGTTTTTTCAATCGATCAGGTAGCATCACATCATCATGATCTAGTCTTGCAATATACTTTCCTTTAGCTTTATATAGCAGATAATTTTCTGTACCTATAAAATCATGTTCGCATTTTGTAATAGCAATTCGTGGGTCTCCAATTTTCTCTACAATTTCACAAGTATTATCAGTAGATCCATCGTCACCTATAAGTAATTCAAAACTCTCGAAAGTCTGATTCAACACACTTTCAATAGTTTCTTTAATGAATCCGGCTGCATTATACGTTGTAATTATTACAGAGATAGGAACTCCCGACATATCTGATAATTTTTTTGCAAATATAAAAAGATATAATTCAAATGCAGACTACGCATTCTTAATTACTATTAAATTATATTATAAGAAAGTAAACATATAACTTTCCTTTTCAGTTTTCCTATAATTAAACATTATTATATACATATTCGAACAGTATGCACTAAATATCTGACATAATTCTTTTAAAGATTTGTTTATGGATATTCAGAAAATAGTTAAGTAAAAGAACAGAATGGCCCACCGGAACCAATTCTTTTGACTAGAGGGGCTTACATTTCAAACCGAAAGTCCGAGGCCCGATTTTTTGGGGATTCGGGTAGGATTATCGTTCCATACTAATTTTTACCGGACAGTAAAAATTTCGAATGGCCATCTAGAAACTTTTCTGAAAATTGCAGCATGGAGAGACGCAGAGACAGGTCGTAACAAAAAAAAATGTATATTCCCGTCCGTCGTAACGGGCAGGATGAGCAGGAGATATTCCGCTAAGGGAATCACTTTGTTACAGAAATCAGCTTCAGGTCTTCGGGATGGCGGAGTCCGTTGAGGAAAACGGAAGCAGCGAGGCGTTTGTGGCCTGAGAGCTGCAGCTCGTCGATATCGATATATCCGCCTTCGGCGGCTATGCTGAGAGTCTTGCCGGAGTGCCCTACTACGAATGTGCCGGCACTCTCCCGGGGCTCTTCCTCCCTGAGGCGGCACGAGAAGATCTTGAGAGTATATTCCTTCCCCCCGTATTCCACTGTGGTGCGGGCCGTGGGCAGCGGAGCAAGACCGCGGATGAGGTCGTGGATCTCACGGGCGCTCTTACTCCAGTCTATCATGCACGTCTCCGGGAATATCTTCGGTGCGGGCTTCAGACTTTCCCCGGTGGCGATGCTGCTCTGCGGGATGCTCTTCACCGTCCCGGCGGCCACCGCGTCGACCGTACGCAGCAGCATGGCCGCACCGGTAGTCATGAGAGTGTCATAAAGTTCGCCGAACGTTTCCTCCGGGCCTATCTTCACCTTCTCCTGCATGGCAATGTCGCCGGTATCGATGTCATGGCGCAGGAAGAAGGTGGTCACGCCGCTCTCCGTCTCGCCGTTGATGACGGCCCAGTTGATGGGCGCGGCGCCGCGGTACTGCGGCAGGAGGGAGGCGTGGAGATTGAGCGTGCCGAGGCGCGGCATGGCCCACACCACCTCGGGCAGCATGCGGAAGGCCACCACCACCTGGAGGTCGGCCCGGAGGGCGCGCAGGGCGGAGACGAAGGTCTCGTCCCTGAGCCGCTCGGGCTGGAGCACGGGCAGATGCTGCGAGAGGGCGTAGCGCTTCACCTCGGAGGGCACGAGCGTGTTCTGGTGACGGCCTACCGGTTTGTCGACGGCGGTCACGACGCCCACCACATTGTATCCGCCCTCCACGAGGGCCTGAAGCGAGGTCGCCGCGAACTCGGGCGTGCCCATGAACACGATGCGCAGATCTTTCTTATCCATATATTTGAGCAGTATGAGTTATTCTTCGGAATAGTCCACCATCACCTGGCGGTACATGGCGTAGAGCTTGGTGCGGGAGACGAAGCCCACAAATTCGCCGAGGTTATTGACCACGGGCAGGGTATCGGCGTGGGTGCGGTCCATTGTCTCCATGACGACGGTGACAGGGTCGTCGACACGCAGTACGGCGGCGGGCTTCTCCATGAGCTGGCCTGTCGTGAAACTGTCGTAGAGCTCCTGGCGGAAGAGGACATTGCGTAGCCGTGAGATGTCGATGACGCCCAGCAGGTGGTGGCCTTCGTCGGTAACGGGGAACACGTTGGCCTTCTCGCGGGCGATGATAAGCACGAAGCGGCCGAGCTTCATGTCGGGGGGCACGCAGACATCGTGCTTCTCGAGGATGGCGTCCATGCTCATGAGGGTCAGGGCGGCGTTGTCCTTATGGTGGGTCACGAGGAGGCCGCGGCGGGCCAGACGTGTGGCGTAGATGCTGTTGGGCTCGAAGACGATGATGGTGAGGTAGGAGATGATGGACACGATCATGAGCGGCACAAAGAGATAGTAGCCGCCGGTGAGCTCCGCGATGAGGAAGATGCTGGTCATGGGGGCGTGCATCACACCGCTCATGATGCCGGCCATGCCGAGGAGGGCATAGTTTTTCTCTGGCAGGGCGACGCCGAGCGAGTACTCGTTCCAGAAGCGCGAGAAGGTGAAGCCACTGATGCAGCCGAGGAACAGGCAGGGCGCAAAGATACCGCCGCAGCCTCCGCCGCCGTTGGTGGCCGCCGAGGCAAACGATTTGGCGAGCATGATCATGCCGAGGTAGACGAGCAGGAGCTTGGGCGAGCCGTAGAAGAGCGAGTTGTTCATCACTCTGGTCCAGTCCGTCATGCTCTTGCCGTCGAGCAGCAGCGAGATGGTGTTGTAGCCCTCGCCGTAGAGCGGCGGGAAGAGGTAGATGAGCAGGCTCAGCGACAATCCGCCCAAGGCGAGCTTGGCGTACATGCCGCCGATCTTGCGGTAGACGCTCTCGCACATGTTCATGGTCCTCACGAAATAGAGCGAGACGAAGCCGCAGAAGATACCGAGGAGGATGGAACTGGGGACCCTCTGGATGACGAAGGCGCTGTCGAGGGTAAAGGCAAACTCGGAGTTCATGCCGCTCAGCATATAGGTGACCACCGAGGCGGTGACGCTCGAGACAAGCAGCGGAAGGAGGGATGACATCGTGAGGTCGATCATAAGCACCTCGAGGGTAAAGACGACGCCCGCGATGGGGGCCTTGAAGATGCCGGCGACGGCTCCGCTGGCACCCGCGCCCAGGAGGATCATCATGGCCCGCTGGTCGAGGTGGAAGAGCTGCCCGAGGTTGGAGCCGATGGCCGAGCCCGTGAGCACGATGGGCGACTCGGCGCCGACCGATCCGCCGAAGCCGATGGTGATGCCGCTGGCGATGAGGCTCGACCAGCAGTTGTGGCGCTTGAGGTGGCCCTGGCGGCGCGAGATGGCGTAGAGGATGCGCGTCACACCGTGGCTGATATTGTCCCTCACCACATATTTGATGAACAGGGCCGTGAGCAGAATGCCGATGATAGGATAGACGAGGAAAAGCCAGTTGGCCTGCGTGATGTCGAAGCCCGCGGTGAGCAGCGACTGTATCCAGGCGATGAAGGCGCGCAGGAAGTGGGCGGCGAAGGCCGTGATGATGCCGATGAAGAAGCTCAGCACCAGCAGAAACTGCTGCTGCGAGAGGTGCTTCTCCCTCCAGGCTATGAACGCCTGCAGGACGCTGCCGCTCCGGTTCTCTGTCGCTACACTTTCCATCGCTGTCGTTCTCTGATATGTGTCTGTGCGGCTATCGGATTACCTTGACCTCGCCTCCGGCGCCGAGCTTGATGATGGACGAAGGGACATGCGGAATGTCTTCCTCGCGGCGCGAAGAGCACACATAGTCGGCCCCGCTCAGGATGTCCTCTGAGATATCGGCGAAGGTCTTCGGCGCAGGGGCACCGCTGATGTTGGCCGAGGTGGAGACGATGGCTTTGCGGAAACGGCGGCACAGCTCGCGGCTGAAAGGCTCGCGGGTGATGCGCAGGGCGACGCTGCCGTCGGCGGCGATGAGGTTGGGCGCCAGATTGCGCGCTCCGTCGTAGATAATGGTGAGAGGCTTGTCGGCCACCTCGATGAGCTGCCACGCCACCTCGGGCACTTCCCTGACATAGAACTCGATCTTGGCTTCGCTGTCCACGAGCGTGATGAGCGCCTTCGAGTCGTCCCGCTGCTTGAGGGCGTAGACCTTGCGCACAGCTTCCTCGTTGGTCGCGTCGCAGCCTATACCCCATATCGTGTCGGTGGGATAGACTATCACACCGCCCTGCTGCATCACAGCGATGGCGCGGTCGATGTCCTCCTTGTAAATATTCGTGTTTGTCTCTCCCTTCATGGTCAATATTCCGATGTAAAGTGAAACTTGATATGGTCAAAATCGTGCTCCGCCATTTGCAGCACATAACTGCTGTCGGCCAGGAACACTTCCCTGCCCTCGCGGTCGCGGGCGAGATACTGGTATTTGCGGCGGCGGAAGTCCTCCATCTGCGCCTCGTCGTCGCTCTCTATCCAGCAGGCCTTGTAGAGCGAAAGCGGTTCCCAGCGGCACTTGGCGTTGTACTCGTTCTCGAGGCGGTACTGGATCACCTCAAACTGCAGCTGGCCCACCGTGCCGATGATCTTGCGGCCGTTGAACTCGCTGACGAACAGCTGCGCCACGCCCTCGTCCATGAGCTGCTCGATGCCCTTGTTGAGCTGCTTCGACTTCATCGGGTCGGCGTTTTCGATGTACTTGAACATCTCCGGCGAGAAGCTCGGGAGCCCCTTGAAATGGAGGTGTTCGCCCTCGGTCAGGGTGTCGCCGATCTTGAAAAGGCCATTGTCGGGCAGGCCTACGATATCGCCGGCCCACGCCTCGTCGATAGTGCTCTTGCGCTGTGCCATAAACTGTGCCGGCGAGGAGAAGCGGACGCTCTTGTCAAGACGGACGTGATAGTAGGGCGTGTTGCGCAGAAACTTGCCGCTGCAGACCTTGCAGAAGGCTATGCAGGAGCGGTGGTTGGGGTCGATATTCGCGGTGATCTTGAAGATAAATCCGGTAAACTTCGGTTCGGTGGGCATCACTGTCCTCTCCTCGGCCACCACAGGCCGCGGCGACGGCGCGATCTCCACAAAGCAGTCGAGGAGCTCCTTGACGCCGAAATTGTTGAGCGCCGAACCGAAGAAAACGGGAGCCACCTCGGCGTTGAGATAAGCCTCGCGGCTGAACGCGGGATAGACGCCCTCTATGAGCTCCAGGTCGGAGCGCAGGCGCGCAGCATATTTGTCGCCCACATGAGCATCGAGATCGTGACTGTTCACATCCACTTCCACCTTCTCCGTGACCTTCTGCTTGTCGGGCGCAAAGAGATTGAGCGAATGCTCATAGATATTGTAGACGCCCTTGAAGTTGAATCCCTGGCTGATGGGCCATGAGAGCGGGCGCACCTTGATGTGCAGCTCGGCCTCGAGCTCGTCGAGCAGGGAGAAGGGGTCTTTGCCCTCGCGGTCCATCTTGTTGACGAAGATGATGACGGGCGTGGCCCTCATGCGGCACACCTCCATCAGTTTGCGGGTCTGCGCCTCGACGCCCTTGGCGGAGTCGACGACGATGATGCAGCTGTCCACGGCCGTGAGCGTACGGAAGGTGTCCTCGGCAAAGTCCTGGTGGCCCGGGGTATCGAGAATGTTGACCTTATAATCGCGATAGTCGAACTCCATGACCGACGTAGTGACCGAGATGCCCCTCTGACGCTCGATGTCCATCCAGTCGGAGGTAGCCGTCTTGCGTATCTTATGGCTCTTGACGGCTCCGGCCACCTGTATCTGCCCGCCGAAGAGGAGAAACTTCTCGGTGAGCGTCGTCTTGCCGGCGTCAGGATGTGAAATAATGGCAAACGTCCGCCTGCGCTGTATCTCGTCCATCACTTTTCCTCGTTTTTGAGCAGCAGGGCCACGCACTTCTTAACGCTGTCGGCCCAGTAAGGGATCTCTATGCCGTAAGTCTTTTTGATCTTTGTCTTGTCGAGCACACTGTAATGGGGACGGGCGGCTGGTGTGGGGTAATCGGCGGAGTGGATGGGTGACACGTGGCAGCCGGTGATGCCTGCAAACTTGTGGATCATCACTGTAAAGTCGTACCAGGAGCACACGCCCTCGCCTGTGAAGTGATAGATGCCCCTCTGTGGGCCTTTGCTCAGAATCTGCATGATGGCCACGGCCAGGTCGTGGGCGTAGGTAGGTGTGCCCACCTGATCGAAGACCACCCCGAGCTTGTCGCGCTCGCGGCCCAGGCGTATCATCGTCTTGACAAAGTTGTTGCCAAAGGAGGAGTAGAGCCACGCCGTGCGTATCACCACCGTGCTGCGGCATCCCTCCAGAGCGGCCTTCTCGCCGGCGAGCTTTGTGCGGCCGTAGGCCGAGACGGGCTGCGTGGGCTCGTCCTCGGCGATAGGCGTGCAGGCCGTGCCGGGGAACACATAGTCCGTGGAGATCTGTACGAGCGTACCGCCGCGCTTGTCGATGGCGCGGGCGAGGATACCGGGGGCGTCGGAGTTGACACGGCGCGCCACATCTTCCTGGCTCTCGGCCCTATCGACGGCGGTAAAGGCGGCGCAGTTGATAATAGCGTCCACCTCGTGGGCCTCCACATATTCATTCACGGCCGCCTCATCGGTGATGTCGAGCTCGGCTGCATCGGTGAGGAGGTAATCATACTCCGGGTAATCGGCGGATACAAGGCGCAGCTCGTTGCCAAGCTGTCCGTTTGCACCCGTTATCAATATCTTTTTCATGTCAGTATATATTCTATGTCAGAAGTCGCTGTCGAACTTGAGCGGTGACTTCTTGTTCTCCTTATAATAGGCCGCCAGCAGGGCTATCACGGCCGAGATATCCTTGATGCCGGTCTCCGTGCCCTCGGAGATGGGCTTTTTCTGCATTCTGAGCACCATCACGCCGTAGAGAGCGCCGAGGCACACCTCTATGTCGGAGAGCATTGTGCCGCTGCCCTTCTGCCTGAGCGCCATAATGTCGGGCAGGGCGTGATTGTAGGCAGTGCGATAGCGCGGATAGTCGTGGCTCTCCAGGAGGCGGGCCGAGAGCTCGCTGAGCTCCGCCACCACATTCTTGTTGATCTGCAGATGGCCCCGCTCCTTCACGCCCTCGGAGCGCATCATGCGGCAAAGGTCGGCGTACCAGGCCACGAGGGCGTCGGAGTGAGCCTTGTCGAGGCCGAAGCGCGGGACATACTCGCGCGCTATCCTGTCCACATCACAGTCGTAGGCACGGATGATGTCCTCCGTGTGCCACATGTAGAGCACGTACTCGGCTATGTTATCTTCCTTGAGTTTTGCGGCTATATACATCGCTTGTCAGTTTAATGCAGGGTTGTGCAGACCGGTGAGCGTGAAGAAGAATCCGGCTATCGAGGCCAGAATCACGATGCTGCCGATGACGCGGTTGAGAATCCTCACGCCCTTCACCTCAAAGCGCGTGCGCACCTTGTCCACGAAGTAGGTGAGCAGGAACCACCACAGCAGCGCCCCGCCCACGATAGCGGCGTAGCCCACGGTCTGCTCCAGCGGATGGGAGGGGATGACGAAGGCGAAACGGGCGAAGAGGGCTATGAAGAGGAAAATGATGAGCGGATTGGAGAAGGTGAGCAGGAAGGAGGTGACAAAGTTGTGCACCAGGGTGCCCTTCTTGTTGGTCGTGCGGCGGAAACTGCGGCGCGGGTCGGAGACCCACGTCATGATGCCGAACACCAGCAGCATGGCGCTGCCGATGAGCTGCAGGATGAACATGTTGCGCTCGTTGTTGATGAAATCCATGACGAAGCTCATGCCGTAGCCCGTGATGAGGGCATATATGATGTCGCTCAGAGCCGCGCCGATGCCGGTGACGAGCCCGTAGATACGCCCCTTGTTGAGCGTACGCTGCAGGCAAAGCACGCCCACCGGCCCCATGGGCGCCGAAGCGATGATGCCAATAAACACTCCCTTGATGAGTATTTCTAATGTGCTAATTGGAGCTGCAATAAACATATCGGTCTGCAAAATTGCAATTTTTTTCCGATATCCGGTACTACATCTTATATAAAAGTACCGCGCCGCGCACCGATACATCCGCCCCCGCAGGCCGCAGAATAAAAAAAAGCGGGATAAAATGAAATAATTCCTGTCCATTGAGCCCCGTATCAGAAAAAATCCATACATTTGTACTGCCGACTAAGAACATGTAAACAATAAATACCAACAATAAATCGTATGGACGAGATTACAAAACCCTATGTGATAGGCCTCGATATGGGAGGCACTAACTCCGTATTCGGCATCGTGGATGCCAGAGGTAACATCGTGGCCACAACGGCCATCAAGACGCAGGCATATCCTGACTTCGACGACTATGTAAAGGCCTCCGTGGAAGCCCTGACCCCCATCATCGACACGGTGGGCGGCATCGGCAAGATCAAGGCTCTGGGCATCGGTGCCCCGAACGGCAACTATTACAACGGCACGATCGAGTACGCTGCCAACCTGGTATGGGAGGGCATCGTACCGGTAAGCAAGAAGTTTGAGGAAGCCCTCGGCATCCCCGTGATAGTGACCAACGACGCCGACGCAGCCGCTGTGGGCGAATACACCTACGGCGTGGCCCGCGGTATGAAAAACTTTATAATGATCACCCTCGGTACGGGTGTAGGCAGCGGCATCTATGTCAACGGCCAGCTGGTGCTGGGCTGCGACGGCTTTGCCGGCGAGTTGGGCCACCTCACCGTGGTGCCCGACGGACGTGTGTGCGGCTGCGGTCGCAAGGGCTGCCTTGAGACCTACTGCTCCGCCACCGGTGTGGCCCGCACGGCCCGTGAGATACTGGCAGAGCGCAACACCCCGTCGCTCCTGCGCGACATGCCCGCCAAGGACATCACCTCCTACGACGTCTACAAGGCTGCCATCGCCGGCGACGCCATTGCCAAGGAGATCTTCGACTTCACCGGCACGATGCTCGGCGAGGCATGCGCCAACTTCGCGCTCTTCAGCTCGCCCGAGGCGTTCATCTTCATGGGCGGCCTGACCAAAGCCGGCGACCTGCTGATGAACCCGCTGCGCAAGTCCTACGACGAGCACGTCCTTAACATCTTCAAGGGCAAAGCCAAGCTGCTGCTCTCCGGCCTCAAGGACAGCGAGACAGCCGTGCTCGGCGCCAGCGCTCTGGGATGGGACAATCCTCCCCAGCCCGTTGATACCGCAGAATAGCACATCCTACCCGCCGCCGCTATGACGGCCGCGGAGACACCCAATAAGGGCGCGCGGACATCCGGTTCGCGCGCCTTTTTTCATGTCTCTCCGGGAGCGACGCCGCCCGGCCCGCTACTCGCCGCGCCACAGAAATAAGGAAAGCGGACACGCATATATATAATATGTATCCCGACGAAGATACCACGGCCGGCAATATTTGAATCATTCAGCACGCATTATTATATGTATGCATCCCGGCCGCAATCCATCCGCTACATTTTATAGACGGGCATACGCGGCAAAGTGTGCGGTAAGACTTTTTCTACCGGCGCCATCATTGGGGACCGCGTGCGGGAGGAGCGAAAATGGTATGAAATGCACATTTCAGCACGCCGCGGAAGGGTGGCTGTTAGGCCACTCTCAACTATCTGAAAATCAACGCTCCGCAAAGGACAAAACTACATTTGAGACGTTTTAAACTATCTCAAACATATTTTTCCTCATGTCCTATGTGAGTATCCCAGCATGCGGGACAGTTTTTTTGAGAGAGGGGAAGACATCTTCCGGAATGCAGAAAATGCACACTTTCGCGGATGGCGAAAATATAGCGGCGGGACTGGAGAGCGATGACATGCCTTCTCTATACTACCCGTCCGTAATCGCACATTTTGGAAAGGCTATCTATCATGATTGTGACATTTTTCCAAGGGTCAGAGCCGACGATTGTGACACTTTTCCAAGGTGTTTTATACCGATTTGCGACACTTTTCCAAGTTTTTTCATTGGCGAGGAGTAATAGTCGGAATATGCAAAATAATCGCCCGATTATATGAGATGCGATGCCGGAGGCGGGATTTCCGGGGCCGCACGGGCGGAGGTCGCGAAGAATTGACTAACTTTGCACCCCTTGGGAACCCAACACAAACGACATGCAACAGACACGACACTACGAATCCGTTATCTTCGACCTCGACGGCACACTGCTCAACACCCTCACGGACCTGCACGCGGCCGTCAACAAGGCCCTCGTGGCCTACTCGCTGCCGCCGCGCAACATGGACGATGTGCGCACATTCCTCGGCAACGGTTACCTCTACCTCATCTCCCACTGCATGGCCCCCGTGACCGACGAGGAGAAGACGCGCGAAGTGCTGAAATACTTTGAGGACTATTACTACTCGCACAGCATGGACACCACGGCGCCCTACGACGGTATCCCGGAGGTGATCGACGCGCTCGCCGCCCGGCACTACCGCCTGGCGATAGTGTCCAACAAGGGCATGGACGCCGTGCGCGAACTCGCAGCCCACTTCTTCGGCGGCGTGATCCCCGTGGCCATCGGCGAGAGCGCCGACGTGCGCCGCAAGCCCGCTCCCGACACGGCCCTCGAGGCGATGCGCCTCATCGGCGCCGCCAAGGAGAGCTCGCTCTATGTGGGCGACTCGGAGGTGGACATAGCCACGGCCCGCAACGCCGGTATCGACTGCCTGTCGGTGAGCTGGGGATTCCGCACCAGAGAACACCTTATAAAAAACGGAGCGACCCACATAGTAGACCGCCCCGGAGAAATAATTGATTTCCTGAAGGAACACTAATTTCTTCCGCCTCTCCTGAATCGGGAGAGGAAGAAGTCGACGCTCTCGCGGAAGATGCGGGCGCCGGAGAAGTACATGATCCCCGCGTAGACGAGGGCCGTGACCACTACCTTTATCGCGAGTCTGGGCACAGCGCCGTCGGAGAGAGCTGCGACGAAGTGGCCCGCCAGAGCGGCGATGACGGCGGCCAGGGCGAAGGGCAGGATGTCGCGCAGTGTCTCGGAGAAGCGCAGCCCTATCTCGCGGTGGGCCATCGTGTGCCACACCGGCAGCCACGCCACCTGAAGGGCGGAGATGAAATAGAGCAATGCCTGCACGCTGCAACCCGTGATCCAGAGGAAGATGATGATGAGCATCTGGACGGCCATCATGGAGGCCGTGCCCGCAAGAAAAAGGCCCGAGCGGCCGCGGGAGACGAGCAGATTGGAGTAGAGCATGGAGACTGGAATGAAGGCGCCGGCCACACAGAGCGTGCGCAGATAGGGCACACAGGCCGTCCACTGCGACTTGAGGGCCAGCAGCACGAATTCGGGTGCGATGAGCGCTATGCCTATCATGGCGGGGAAGGAGAGAAACGAGGTGAAGCGCACCATCTTGCGGAACACGCTCTTCTGGCGGTCCTCCTCGCCGGCCTTGGCCAGCACGGGCTGCGCCACCGACGAGACGGCCGTGGAAATGAGCGAATAGCCCATCGTGTCCCACTTGTTGGCCTGCGAATAGAGCCCCACCTCCACGCGCGGGAAGAAGTGGCCGAGCTGCGCCTGGAGAAACTGATTGTTGAGCGTGGTGAGCACATTGGTGGCGAGGATCTTATTGCTGAAGCCGAACATCTCCCTCACCGGCCCCAGCGAGAAGCGGCCGCGCGGGCGCCAGGGCGAGAGCGCCCAGTACATGATCACCACGACGGCCTTGTAGCCCAGGTCCTGCGCCACGAGTCCCCAGTAGGCGTAGCCGCGCAGCACGAGCGCTATACCGGCCACGCCGCCCACGATGACTGCGACGAAGGTGGAGATCATGCGCTCCCTCACCATCAGATTGCGGAAGAGATATGCGCTCTGCGCTATGCCGAAGGAGGAGACTATGAATCCGAGAAAGGAGACGCGGGCCAGGCGCGTGAGCTCGGGGGTGTGATTGAACGCGGCGATGAGCGGCGCGGCAAACCAGAGCACGACATACAGCACCACGCCCATGAGCACAGAGAATAGCAGCACCGAGTTGTAGTCCTCGCCCGTGACATTCTTGCGGATAGCTATGGCGGACGAGAATCCGCTGTCCATCAGGTTGGAACCGAGGAGCGAGAAGACGGTGAGCATAGCCACCATGCCGTAGTCGGCGGGCATGAGGTGCCGCGCCAGTACTATGCCGATGACCAGGGCGAGAAACTGCTGCACGCCGCCCGAGAGGCCGCCCCAGAACAGGCCCCGCGCCGTGCGCTCCTTAAGTGTGCTTTCACTCATGAGTGCAAAATTATGATTTTTTTCTATCTCCCGCCCGCTCGTGACGGAGGTTTTTGCTCCTGCGCCCCTCAGCGCTGCCGCTACGGCGGTGAGGCGCTGTTATTCATCTATTTTAATTATCTTTGCGCCCGAAAATGAGTACCGGAAAAAGAGTCTACAATATATTCCGCCTGTTGAGCGCTCCGCTGCGGAGGGAATACGTGTTCTTCACATTCATGTATATCGTCTTCATCGCGGCGCGCATCATCGAGAGTCCGTCGTCGAGAGAGCCGAGATGGATATTCTGGATAGAAAATGCGGCCGACCTGTATATAATATGCGCTCTGCTCATGGCCGTGCCGCGGAAGGCGCGTCGCTGGGTGCGCCTGCTGTTCTACATCATCGGCTACGTGGTGGCGTTCTCCGAGTGCTTCATCCACGAGCGCTTTCACCTGCTCTTCGGGCCCATCACGATCCAACTGCTGAGCGAGACGAACAGCGGCGAGGCGGGCGAGTTTCTGGCGGCCTACCTCAAGGGCCCCGCGCTCCTGAAGTGCGGCCTCACGTTCCTCGGCATCATCCTCCTCAACATCGCCACAGAGATAATCCGCTGCCGCACCGGCCTCTTCAGGCGCATCGGCAGCGGCCTCTTCCCGCCCGTGGCGCGCCGCATGATGAACATCGCCGCTCCACTGTTCGTGGCCGTGTGCATGGTCCTCACCGCCGGGCAGAAAGTCAAGATGGGCCGCTTCTTCATGAGCCGCAACACCGACGAGGCGGAGCACTGCGAATTCAGCATCTTCCACACACCGCTCTACAGAGTGGTCTTCTCGATGAAGTTTCTCCAGCTGAGCCGCGAGGAGCTAGTCACCGTGCGCCGCAATGTGAGCCGGATACGCATCGACTCGTGCGCGCACACCATCCCCACCATTGTCCTGTACATCGGCGAGAGCTACAACAAGCACCACTCCTCGCTCTACGGCTACCAGTTGCCCACCACGCCGCTCCAGGAGATGATGCAGAGCAAAGGAAACCTCGTGGCCTTTACCGATGTTGTGACGCCGTGGAATGTGACAAGCAATGTGTTCAAGGACATCCTCTCCACCCACTCCACCGACGCTCCGGGCTCGTGGATCGACGGGACGTTGCTGCCTGGTGTGCTCAAGAAGGCCGGCTACAAGGTGGCGTTCATCACAAGCCAGTATTACAAGAGCCACAACCTCGGGACAGTGGACTTCAACGGCAGTTTCTTCCTCAACGACCCCGCCATCGAGAAGCTCTGCTTCGACTACCGCAACAAATACCGCAAGACCTATGACCTCAGCCTGCTCAAGGAGGTGGACAAGGTGCCCGCGGGGCCCTACCGCTTCATCATCTTCCACGGCATGGGGCAGCATCAGGAGTACCGCAAGCGCTTCACGGATGCCGATGTCGTATTCACGGCGGGCTCTTACCCGTGGCGGAGGGACCTCAGCCTGAACGAGAAGCAGATAGTGGCCGACTACGACAACGCCACGCGCTATAACGACCGCGTAGTGGAGGGCCTGTGCCGCCGCTTCCGCGGGGAGGACGCCGTGGTGGTCTACCTGCCTGACCATGGCGAGGAGGTATACGACCGCATCCATTCCTACGGGCGCGACCACGATGCCGCCATCTCGGCCGACCTGGCCTACGGCGAATTTGAGGTGCCCTTCGAGATCTGGTTCTCACCCCGCGCCCGCCGCCTGCATCCCGACATCTACCGCAGGGCCGTGGAGAACAGCCGCAAACCGTTTGCCTCCGACGATCTGCCGCACGTCATCATGGGCCTCGCAGGCATTCACACACCGCTCTACTCCCCCTCCCGCGACATACTGTCCCCGTCGTTTCAGCCCGGCAGACGGCGCCCCCTCAAAGGCACGACGGACTACGACTCCCTCATGACGGCCGCCGGAAAACGAAAACGCGCATGAACATCTCCATCTCGCGCCAAGACACAGCCCTCCTCAAGGGCCTAGCCATCATCGCCATCGTCCTGCACAACTTCGCCCACTGGATACCGGGGGCCGTGGTGGAGAACGAGTACAACTTCTATGTCTCCCACTCCCTTGACCTGCTCACGGTGCTCTCTCACGGCGGGCCGCACATCATCCTCAACCTCTTCTCCTACTTCGGCTGCTACGGAGTCCCCGTCTTCCTGTTCATCAGCGGCTACGGCATGGTGCGCAAGTACGAGAGCGGCGGCGCCGGCAGCGACGCAGGGGTGAGCGTGGGCCGCTTCGCGCTCTACAACGCCCGCAAGATGTGGCGCCTGATGATCGTCGGCTTCGCGCTACTGCTCTTCTACGAGCTCCGGTTCACCACCGGTTTCCACCACACCATCGGCAGCGTCGTGTGGTATTTCCTCTTCCTCTCCAACTTCCTCCCCGAGGGCGGCTGCGGCATCCTGCCGGCGCAGGACCTGCTGCTGGGCCCGTGGTGGTACTTCTCGCTCACGATGCAGATGTACATGCTCTACCGCCTGCTCTACTACCGCCGCGGCAAGCGGCCTCTCATCGCCTCCGCCATCCTCTCGGTCGTCATCACGCTTGCGGCGTACTACCTGATGCCCGGCGGCGACCAGCCGCTGCTCCACTACCTGCGCTACACCTTCCTCACCACGCTCCTGCCGTTCGCCATGGGCGTGTGGACGGCCCGCTACGGTCTGCCGAAGGTGCGGCCGCTCTTCAGCGTCACGGCGAGCGTAGCCATCATGGCGCTCTCGCTGTTCTTCCCGCTCTTCTGGGCGATAGCTCCGATAGCCGTCGTTCTGCTCGCCCTGCAGTGCCTGCGCCTGAGCGCGCCTCTGCGCCGCCTGCCCGAGTACATCGGGCGCATCTCCGCCTTCCTGTTCGTCGTCCACCCCGTAGTGCGCTGCTTCTGCAACCCGCGCCTGGGCGGCGATGTCTATCCGCTCCTCGCGGAATACCTCATCGCAGGCTTCCTGGCGGCCGCAATCCTGTACAGACTAAATCAATTTATTCCCAAACCACGACTATGAACAATATGCCTTCGCCTGATGAACTGCTCCGCCGCTATCGCGAAGCCAACGAGTCGTATAAAAGAGTGCTTGTCTTCCGCACGGGCATAGAGCAGGGCTTTTTTGCCGAGCACAAATGCCTCATCCACGCCATCATCTACTGCCTGCAGCACCACCTCCGCATGAAGCTCTACAGCCACGGGGCCAACTACGCCTACGCAAAGGGCTGGACGGACTACTTCCAGCCGTTCTGCGAGGAAGTGGGCGGCGACTTTAATATGAAATACAATGTGCACGCGGTGCAGAGGTTGAAAATTCTGAGGCGCGAGCAGAAGCAGTTGTCCCTCTGGGGAATAGTGAAGTGGAAGGTGAAGTACGCCCTCTACAATCGCCTCTGGCGTCTGCTGGCGCTCCGGGAATACGGCACGGCGGCGCTCTCCACCTCCGACATACCGCCCTACCGCGAGCAGGACTACATCCGGCTGCCGGAGATAGGCATCGAGGGCAACTATCCCGAGGTCTTCCGCGCCCTGGCGCGCATGCTGTGGCGGTTCACCCCCGAGGCCGCGGCGGAGATGAAGGCCGAGACGGAGCGCCTCTCGCTGCCCGCCCATTATGCCGCCACACAGATACGCGGCGGCGACAAGGTGACGGAGACCGACCTCTACCCGGCGGAGATGTTCGTGCGCCTCATCGAGCAGAACACGCCGCTCAGGGATGTGCTCCTGCTGACGGACGACTACGCCATCCTCGAGCGCGTGCGGCGCGACTTCCCCGACATCCGCTGGCACTCTCTCTGCGCCCCCGAGGAGCAGGGATATTACAACAACGCCTTCGCCCACGAGGCTTCCGAGGCCAAGCACCGACAGATGATACGCTTCCTGGCGCAGATCGACGCCATGCTGCGGGCCGACTTCTTCACGGGCAGCGTCGTCATGGGCCCCAGCCTCTTTGTGCTGGAGATGATGTACCCCGCCGGGCTCCCGGCCGACTGCTCCGCCGAGCAATTCCCGCTGGCCTCGCAGATCTCCATCCCGCGCCGCGTGGCCATGGCCCGCGAATACCTCTCCGGCCGCAGCATCCCCTCGCAGTACAGGCGGGAATAGCGCTTTTCTGCCCCGCTTTCCGCTTGCGCGGAAGTTCTCGTCGGACAATAGAAAATTCTACTACGAGATAAAAATTTTTATCTCGTAGCAAACGACTCGTTATCTCGCAGAAGAAAAAATTTATCTGCGAGTAGAATTTGCGCTTCTACGAGGCGCTGAATTTTACGTAGTTACACAGGCTTCTGAAATGCTCTCCGGTCGTCAGCGGCGGCCTTTGAAAACTATCTTCGAGCGCGTAGACGATGAATATTCCCATTCTCCGAATACTCATTTCCCCACTCTTCAAAAACCCTTCCGCAAATCTCAAAAACTACATAGGACCTGAGGAAAAACACATTTGAGACATTCTAAAACATCTCAAACATAATTTCGGCCCATTGCGGGGTGCTGAAAATCATATAGTTGCAAAGGTCAAAAATTGTCCTTGGGCGCACCGCAAATGCGGATGAGGAGAATCGATGAGCGCGGCGCTAACTGGGAGGAGGGTGTATCGTAATTCGATTTTTCGCGATACATCCTCTTTTTGCGTGTTCTGAGAATTCGATGGTTTCAGGCGGCGGCGTTTTTGCAGTTTTTCCAAAATATGCGATTCTCGGAGAGT
>Ga0256404_1000763_pt1 | contig 82608 bp, 74 predicted proteins | sample RumenRJG_01DNA_FD_185990 | JGI IMG/M metagenome (GOLD analysis project Ga0256404, IMG submission 185990) | Bovine rumen microbial communities from Lethbridge, Alberta, Canada - RJG_01 | ecosystem: Host-associated > Mammals > Digestive system > Stomach > Rumen | place: Canada: Alberta | collected...
CACTGTAGAGATCGTTCCCGAGCCGGCAGCAGAAGCCATCCTCGAGCCCGTAGTTACAACCGAGGTAGCCGAGGAGCCTGTCGCCGAACCCATCGTAGCCGTGGAACCCGTAACCGTAGTCGAACAAACTCCCGAGCCCGAAGTGACATTCGAGATCGCCGAGAAGGTGGAAGAAGCTTCCGCAACCGCAGCTGCAGACGCGGTCATGGTAGCGACTTCCGTCATCGAAGCGCACCCTGCCCCCGCTGCAGTGGAGGAAGAGGCTATAGTCACTGCCGAGATCGAGGAGTCCGCAGTAGAACATGAGATGGTGTCCCAGAGGATCGAATCCGAGGCACCCGTGGTATATGCACTCGCCGCACCCGCCAAGTACACGCCCGTACTTCCCTCCAGGAAGATCGAAGTGCCCGCACTCCCGGAAGCGAAGGGAGAAATCCAGAATACTGGCTCTGCGCAGGAGAGTGTTGAAGCGACAGAGACATCGACCGAATCTATGGATGAGCCTGTGACCAACAATACCTCGATACAGCAGGAGGTCAGGCAGGAACTCCCAATCGCCATCGTAAATGAGGACCGTGACGTCCTGTTCGCGTTCAGGAAGGAACTGAGCGCCGATGAGTTCGAGTTCGCAAGCACATCCATGGATAACAACTCGGCCTTCCCCGAGGATTTCCTCGATGAGTCCGAGATGACCTTTAAAATCAGGGTGCCCAGGTACGCAACCGGTTTCTCCGGTTTCGCTGGACACTTCAGGGCACTGCCCTATTGAAACCTCTTAACCCCCCTTCAGGGGGGCGTTTTTCTCACATTTTTTGTTTGGGTCCTTGCCATACTTTTTTTTAGTAATGGCCGATAAGGGAGGATATGGAGTTCGGACAGATCCTGATGATGTTGCTCGTGCTGTTTCTTCTCGCACGTTTTGCATCAGGTATTGTCGAGAGGCTCGGCTTCCCCGGACTCATCGGAGAGATCGTGGTCGGTATCATCGTGGCGAACCTCGCCATCAACGGTACCACGCTTTTCGATGTCCTCGAACTCGACTTCGGTAACCAGAACAATCCGAGTTATGCTGTTCTGTATACGTTCTCCGAACTCGGAGTCATATTCCTTCTGTTCTCGGTGGGACTCGAGACCAGGGTCAAAGACCTGCTCGGTTCCGGTAAGACAGCCATGTTCGTGGCGGTCCTCGGAGTCATCGTGCCGTTCGTCCTCGGTTTCGCATTTATCCAGTTCAACGACGGAAACTTCCACCACGCTATGTTCATGGCAGCGGCCATGGTGGCCACCAGTGTCGGAATCACTGCCCGTGTGATTAAGGACTTGCACTTGATGGACGTCAAGGAATCCAGAATCATCATCTCTGCCGCCGTCATCGACGATGTGCTCGGAATGATCGTCCTTGCCATCGTTAAAGGTACAGCAGGAACCAGCGGAGAGATGAACATCCTGAGCATCATCAGTGTCACTCTCATCGCATGTATCTTCGTCATCGGAATCATCCTCATAGCGAAGTACGGAATCCCCTACCTTGACAGGTGCTGGACCAATATCAACAACAAGCGCGAGAAGCCTCTCCGTGCACCTAATGCATTGGCATTTGCCATCATCCTCTGTCTCTTCTTCGCCTGGCTGGCCGAGGAGATCGGTCTGGCAGCCATCATCGGTTCCTTCCTCGCAGGTATGCTGTTCTCCAGCTATGCTGAGGAAAAACATCTCATCGAGCACATCGAGAGCATTACCACCCTTTTCATCTCGTTCTTCTTCGTACACGTGGGTCTTCAGGTGGACCTGGGAGCAATGTCTGACACGGCCGTCGTCATCGATGTCATCGTCGTGCTCATCATCGCCCTCATCTCCAAGTACATCGGATGCGGACTCGGTGCCAAGATTAGCGAGAGGAGCCTGTCCTCCGACTCTGTGAAAATCATCGGTATCGGAATGATTCCTAGGGGAGAGGTCGGTATCATCGTGGCAGCCATCGGTCTGCACCTGATCGTCGACGGAGAACCCGCACTGTCCGCTGAACTGTATTCCGTAATAGTCGTGATGGCAGTCGCCACCACCATCATCGCACCGCCCCTTCTGGCACGTGCCTACAAGAGGAAGTACAACGGACACGCCTACCAGGATTACCTCGAGGAATGAGCGCGGGTACGTTACGTACCAGTAATCAATCCAATTCAGAACGGTTCAAGAGTTGGAACTATCCTCTTTCACCGATAAACGACCTCAGCTGATCGGAATCAGCTCATGGGCCAGAAAACGGGGAGACAGAGGATGATGACGGTGAATACGATAGCGATACCCACAACGAGTTTGGGACCTACCTTGATTCCCTTGTTGTCTTCGGAGTCGAAGTACCTCATCAGTCCTGCGGAGGAAGAGAAGCCCTCGCCTTTGTCTTTTGCCATGCTGAGCCCATTCTTTGTTTTATATAAAAACGTTAGCTGACACCGAAAAGCACTTTTATATTATCTTGATAGCGGGGGTCGATTAGTATGCACTGGGCAGACGTTATCGCAAAGGACATCGCTGAGAGGGCGGAGACTCCCCTCATCGCAACCGGAATCAGTCCTACCGGAATCATTCACGTCGGAAGTCTGAGAGAAGCAATCACCGGAGAGTCGATCCGCAGCGCGGTCGAATCCCTCGGCAAAGATGTCAAACTCATCTACCTTATCGACTCCTTCGACCCCCTCAGGAGGAGGTATGATTTCCTTCCCCCCGAGTATGAGAAATATGTGGGTATGCCCATCTGCAGGATTCCCTGCCCCTGCGGCAAGCACCGCAACTACGCCCACCACTTCGTTCAGCCCTTCCTTGACGCCGTAGACTCCCTCGGAGTCCACTGCGAGATCATCTGGACCAGCGACCTCTATGCCCAGGGAAAGTTCGCTGAGTGCATCGATATTACCTTCAAGAAGAGGCAGGAGATTATCAACATCCTGCACGAGGTCTCCGGTAAGGAGCCCAACCCCAACTACGCGCCCTACGAGCCTCTCTGCGAGAAGTGCGGACGCTACACCAAACCCATCTTCGACACCTACCAGTTCCCTTATGTCGAGTACGATTGTCCCTGCGGACACCACGGAAAGGCAGATGTGAGGAAGGATGACGGTAAACTCACCTGGAGGCTCGAGTGGCCTGCCAAGTGGAAGATCTTCGGCACCAACGCGGAGCCCTTCGGAAAGGACCACGCTGCCGCCGGAGGATCCTACGACACCGGTAAGAGGATCGCACCCGAGATCTTCGGAGTCGAGCCCCCCTTCCCCGTGCCCTACGAGTTCGTTCAGCTCAAGGGAGTAGGACAGATGCACAAGTCCCTGGGATGTTCCGTCACCGGCCTTGACGCCATCAGGATGACCCCTCCCGAGGTCCTCAACTACCTGTTCCTCAGGGTACCCACCAACAGGGCCATCGACTACGACTCCGGAATGGGTCTCCTCGACATCGCCGATGAGTACGACAGGATGGAGCTCGCATACTTCACCAAGGAGTTCACCGAGGCGGAGGAGAATGCAGTCCGTGCATATGAGATCGCACAGCACAACCACGTGCCTCCGAAGATGCCCGTCCAGGTATCCTGCAGGCATTTGGTAAATGTAGTCCAGCTCGCCGATACCTTCGAGGAGCAGATGAAGGTCCTTTCCAGGACCGTAGACATTTCCGGTGCCGATGAGGTCACCATCGCCAGGATCAAGAAGAGGTGCGAGTGCCTTACCTACTGGCTCAAGGCTTTCGCTCCCGATATGGTCAAGTTCTCCATCAGGCAGACTGTGCCTGTGCATGTCAAACTCACCACCCTTGACAAGACCTTCCTGATCGATCTCGTCAACAGGATGAATGACTGCAACTGGGATGCGGACACCATCAACACCATCATCGCGGATACCGGTAAGGCATCGCCTCTCGGTTCCAAGGCTGCTTACAAGCTGATCTACAACCTGATCATCGGTCAGGACAGGGGACCCAGGCTCGGCCCGTTCCTCGCCTCGATCGACAAGCAGTTCGTCTTAAACAGGTTCAACCAGGCCGCATTCAGGGCCGAAGAGTGATACTGCGGGGGACCTCCCCCTCAGTATCCGTTTTTGTCAAATCTAAGTGAGGGCTCCGGGGAATACCCCGGAGAGAAGTCTCACATAATTCCCATCTGGGTCAGTTTCTCAGGAAGGTAGGTGTCGGTCACATAGTCGAGACCGTACTTGGCCAACGCCTGCTGCTCAGCCTTCTTGTTCATGTCGAGCATGGCGCGGATCTCGGTGTCCCAGAACTCGTCGGAGAATCTGGGATCTGTCAGTTCCGCTTTCAGAGCGCCGATATCCTTGTCGCTGAGCTTGTCGGTAGGCAAGTCGTAGTTCAGGATATCCGAAGCGGTGATTCCCACGAACTGGGCGGTGGGGGTCGCCAGATAATCGGAGATGTGGGCGGTCTTGATGGCACCGTAAGCGACGGATGCGAAGATCCTGAAGGACCAGGGATCGCCATCGGTGAACACCACGACAGGCAGTCCGTTCTCCTCGTTGAGCCTCTTGATGAGCCTCCTGGTGGAACGGGTCGGCTGTCCGGACAGGTGGATGAGGAGGCAGTTCTCTCTTTCCGGGAACCCGTTCTCGATGAGACGGGCGAACATTCCTCCTGTTTCCAGGGCCATTACGAACTTGATGTTGCTGTTGTGGATCTCGAAGGTCTCCTTTTCCACGCTGTAGGGGATACCGAATCCTGTCTCGGAGACGTCGTCCATGCAGTTGAAGGTCTTCATACCTTTCCTGGTCATGGTCCTGAAGTTTATGTCTCCGTACACGTGGGCGCTTCCCTCCTCGGGCCTGAGCTTGAAATCCTCCCTCATGCAGTGGGTCACGGTCTCGAGGTCCTCGGCGAGGAGGTTGCTCTCGTCCTGGGTGTGGAACTTGGCACGGTTCCATCCTTCGGAGATGTAGTACATCTCCCTTAAGGTAGAGGATTTGTTCTCACGAATCATCTCGTTGATGAAATCCGTGGTGTATGCGGTCCTCAGCATGGTGGTGGCACCCTGCGTGGTTTTGGCGGTGCGGACGGTCTTCATGCTGCCGTACTTCCATACCTGGGTCATGGGATCGAATTCGATGTTCCTCTTGGACCTCAGGGGGAGTTTCATGGTGGGGATGTCCCCGCGGTCGAGGTCAGCGTAGATCTCCTCCGCGATGTGCGTGAGGCTGTCGAGCGCCGCCTGCTGTCTGTCGTTCATTCGTCTTCCTCCTTCTCGAATTCGGCTTCCTCGTCCTCGAGGGCCTCCTCTTCGGCTTCGTCCTCGGTATCATCCGGGATGTAGTCGTTCTCCTCGGTGATCTTCATTCCTTTGATTCCCCAGTCTCCGGGCAGGGCTTCGGCACCCATGACCATGACGGGGTTGATTCCAGAGATGTAGACATCGTCGGCATCGAAGGTGTCCGCCATCTCTCCCTTCAGTTCGAAAGAAATCTGGACGGAGGAGGATGCCTCCAGGTCCTTGACCAGCCACTGGGACTTGCCCTCTTCGTTGGCCGAGTCGAACATGGGTCCCTTGGTGATGGTATCGTTCATGCATTCGACGGGGATCTGAAGGTGGATCATGAAGGAATGGGGCCTGACCGTGTAGTTGTAGATAGTGTAGGTCACGGTCCTGGATTCCTTGTTCTTGGTCACGGAAGGCTCGATCCATACGACGTTCATGATTTTGGAGATGGTCCTGCTGAGATCGGGTACGGGCTTTCCGAGCTGTTCGGAGATCTTGTTCGCAAGGTCGGGGAGGATGCCCTGAACGATGTCGAACTTCTCGTGGGTCTTGTTCTTCTTGTCCATCTTGTTGAGATGGCTCTTGAGGTTCCTGGCACATAGCTTGAGGGCGGCGATCATCTCCTCTTCGATCTCGGGGAAGAAGGCGATGGCTTCCTTTCCTTCGGAGGTGAAGGGGACCTTGGTGGAGGCCATGTGCACGAGGATGATAGCGGGTCCGAAGGGGATTCCCTTACCTCCCCTCTGCTCAAGTCCGTACCTCCTCCAATCGACCTCTCCGATGGCTTTGGTGATTACATCCGCACCCTGCTGGTACAGTAGCGGAACACGGTTGGCGAACCTCATGATGGTGACCTGTCCGTCGGCGGGGATGTCTCCTCCGTAGACGATTCCGACCTCTACCGTGAACGGATTGCCGTTCACCGCTTTCGGGGGACGGCTGATAGGGGTGGCATAGTATTCGGGGCGCATGCCCTCGAGGGTGTGCATAAGACCCTTCTTGATCAGGATGTCTCCGATCGGTGACATACAGTCTGCGGGAGGCGCCATGAGTTTTACTTCAGAAATACCCTGGATGAGGGCCATACTGCCCTCCCTGCCCAGGTCGCGGGGGTTCATGTCAGGTTTGACGCCGGCCTTCTTGCAGATCTCGTCCGCCAGCCTGGCGGTCATCCTGCAGAAATCGTTCTTGAGGAAGTCCTTGACGGTCTTCTGCTCGGAAATGGCCGAGTAGGTCATCATGTCACCGATTTCCATGCCCTGGGGGTGGGGTTTGATCTCCCTGGCCTTGGGGGGCATGATCTCGGTGGCTCTCTCGAAGACGTACTTGGTGCCTTCAGGATCGTGGAACTCGATGCGTGCGTGGGGATTGACGATGGCGGTCTCCTTCAGATATTCGAAGATGGACTGCCTGCCGGTGACATAGCTGCCCTTGGTGGTGTATTCGATGAGAGTACCGTGTTCCTTGCCGGGCCATGAGAAGGCCCTGTCGTTGGTGACGATGGGGCGGTTGGTCTTGGTATCGACGGCGATATCCATCTCCCAGGCCACCTCGTCTTTTCCTTCGATACGAGAGGCGATATGGGCGGGCCTGCCGGTGGAGATGTTGGCGAACATGACCGTGGCGGAGATTCCGATACCCTGCTGTCCCCTGGACTGCCTCATGGCATGGAACCTGGATCCGTAGAGCAGACGGCCGAACACGTTGGGCATGGCGCGGTGCACGATTCCGGGTCCGTTATCCTCGATGGATACGCGGTATTCTTCCTTGGCGAGTTTCTCTATCTTGACTACGATATCGGGGAGGAACTCGCTCTCCTCACAGGCATCGAGGGAGTTGTCGACCGCTTCCTTGACACCCATAAGAAGGGATTTGGCGCGGGAGTCGAAACCCAATACCTGCTTGTTCTTCTCGAAGAATTCGGTGACCGAAATCTCATGCTGTTTGTCAGCGAGACTCTCAGCGGTCACCCTGCTGTTTCCTGCCGTTCTTTTCACCGGCTCGTCGTGTGATCCCATCGGGCGGTATATCTCATTACAGGATAAAAAGGATGGCCTGTTATGAATGTGCCAGATACCGTAATAACGGTGTAAGCTCACTCGAACTTCTTACCGCAGTAGGGGCAGCGGGCGGAGTTGGCTGGGATGGCTTTTCCGCAGTTCGGACAGGTCTTGGTTTCCTCGCTCACGTCGGAGGTTCCGTCCTTGTGGGTCACCACGTTCTCCTCTCCGTCGAACTGTGCGCCGCACTTGGGGCATTCCTTCATGTCGGGGGATACCTCGCATCCGCAGACTGAGCAGACGAAGTAGTCCTTCTTGTGGGGCTTCATGCTCTCCGGGCGGTCGATGTACGCACCGCACTTGGGGCAGTTGACCTGGCCGGGAAGGACGATGGCTCCGCAGAAGTTGCACCTGCCGTATCCCTGGGGATAGAGACGTCCCTGAGCCTCCATCTTCTTCCTGGTGGCGGCGAGCCTCATCCTCATGAAGGTGGTGACACCCAGGACGATGAAGAAGAACAGGGCGATCATTCCGATGGCCCAGATTGCACCTTTCACGGTGTAGTCGTTGATGTTGCCGTGGTAGTCGAAGTCGGTGAGGGTGACGTGCGACATGGTCGAGGTGTTGACCTTGCCGTCGTCGTTGAGGAACGCCAGGAACACGTAGTACAGTTTCGAACTGTCGATTGCCGCGGAACCTGTGTATGTGCTGCCGGCATGCGTCATGGCCGCTGTCGGGATGCTGTTGATGTTGTTCTTCAGGTAGGCGTTCTTGAAGGAGATGTAGTCGACCTCGCTGTAGCAGATCACCATGTCATGGGTGTCGGTACCGGAATAGGTGGCCGAGAAGGAGATCTCCGTGTTTGTGTAGGTGATGTTGGCATCGATGCCGTTGCCGGTGAGGTGGGTGGAGCTGTTATCCTTTGCGAAAGCGGGACCGATCACGAAAGCTCCCAGCACGAGGCCGATGACCACGAAAAGTACACCGAATACGGCTTTGGTGGCGGGTTTGGCGCCAGCCAAGTGGGGCAGCATGTACAGGACGATCGCTATGACGACCCAAACTAGGACTCCGGTGAATCCTGCGGCGGAGACGATTACCAGTCCCAGTACCATCGCTATGGCCATCATGAGGATCTGGCCGACGGTGACGGGACCTATTTCTTTGCTGAGGGTCGGAGAGTTCCCGAAGCTGCTCATGCAGGCGGTTATCCTTTACCTATTAAAAAAGGGTAGGTCACTCGCGGCAGCGGGGTTTCCTCTGACAGCGGGGGCACCAGTAGCTGCTCCTGCCGCCGATGATCGTTCTCACCATCTCCTTTCCGCATCTGGGACAGGGGTCGCCCTCATGCCCGTATGCTTCCAGATAGTAGATGTCGTAGTACTTCCTGCCCTTGCCTTCCAGATACTCGGCGGGAGTGATGGCGTTCTTCTCGATTCCGAACTCCATGACCTCTGGAATCGTCTTCGCGAGCAGTTTCCATTTGGCATCCGATAACGACGAACAGGGAGTCTCGGGGCATACCTTGCAGCGGAAGAGTATCTCATCCGACCAGATGTTACCGATACCGGCAACCACTGACTGATCGAGCAGTGCTTCTTTGATCGTGAGCGACCTCTTACCCAGTTTCCCTTTGAGGAATCTCCAGTCCATTTCAGGGTCATCCGGCTCAAGACCCAGACGTCCGATCCCGGAGTATGTGTCCTCTTCATCCTCGTCTATGTACCACACCTTCCCGAACATGCGGGGATCGATGTACCAAACCTCCCTTCCGTCTTCCAGACGGATGGTGACGTGGGTGTGTTTCTCCGGAGGGTATCCTTCGGGAACGACGATGAGCTGACCTGTCATTCCGAATCTGATGATCAGTCTCCCGCGGTCGAGAATGATGACGAGCGCTTTGCCCTTCCTGTCATCCGATACGACGGTCCTGCCCTCAAGTTTCCTGATGAAATCCTTTGCCGACGGGTGGCTGACGATTTTCTCGCGGCCGACAGCGACGGACACAATCTTAGCACCGGTTATCTGCGGACAGACGATACGGCGGACGGTCTCGATTTCGGGAAGTTCGGGCACTTTCCTCATCTCCGAGGAATCTGTCAATGTACTTTCCGAGGTGGTTCCTATAGAACCACAGGAAGTTGCTGACGGCGATGGCGGCGAAGATGGATCCCTCCCTGGCTCCCGTCAGGTGTGACACCGAATAGAGCGAGATCACCGCTGCGATGATGACCATGGAGGAGTCCACGAGGAGCTTCAGCTTCCTGAAGTCCAGCTTCCTGATGCGTGATGCCATGGCGATTACCAGTCCGTCCCCGGGGACGACCAGGAGTTTGGCTCTGATCTCGATCATGACTCCCAGTCCCAGGATGGCGCAGGCAAGTATGCAGAAGATCCACTGCAGGACATAGTTGTCCGCGTTCATGAAGAACAGGAGATAGTCCATCGAGATGTCGGTCATCTTGCCGAGGAAGATGGCGAGGGGGATCTGCAGAACCTGCACGGGCCGAAAATCCCTCCTGAGGATGCAGACCTGCAGCCCCACAAGAACCAGATTGAAAACGATCGTCCAGTCACCGAGGGTGAGCCCCCATTCAGGGAAGCAGTCGGTAAGGGTGGCAGGGATGCATGAGATGGGCGAGGTGCCTAGGAACGCCTTCTTAGACATCGCTATGGCGAAAGCCATTATGGAGAGTCCCAGAATGAGGACGAGCACCCTCCTGAAGTAGTTACCCTGACCTTCGAACAGCGGATGAGCCACGATGGGAAAAATGCCCCATCTTATTTACCCATATCCCTCGGAATCGGCAACCTATAATACAAGGGGGGCTATCGGTGGTTTTAAGAGGTGAGACCGTGGCCACTATCGACGAGCAGATTGCAGAGTTGGAAAAGGAAATCTCCAACACCAAGAAGAACAAGGCTACGGAAGCCCATATCGGAAAGATCAAGGCCAAAATCGCCAAGCTGGCGCTCGAGAAGGAGAAGCGTATCGAGAACGCCAGGGCAGGCGGAGGAACCAAGGGTTTCTACGTCAAGAAGGCGGGAAATGCCACCGTGGCACTGGTCGGATTCCCTTCCGTGGGTAAGTCCACCCTTCTGAACCAGCTCACCGGAGCCAAATCCGAGGTCGGTGCTTATCACTTCACCACTCTCGACGTCGTTCCCGGTGTCATGGAGTACAACCACGCCAAAATCCAGATTCTCGATATGCCCGGACTTATCAAGGATGCGTCCAGAGGTAAGGGAAGGGGAAGGGAGGTCATCGCCGCGGCAAGGTCCGCCGACGTCATCCTGCTGGTCGTGGACATCTTCAACCCTGACATGAGCGTCCTGATGAAAGAGCTGTACAACTCCGCCATCAGGCTCAACCAGCACGCTCCCGATGTGAACATCACAACGTCCCAGCAGGGAGGAATCCTGGTCAAGCCTACCCTCAAGCTCACCAAGATCTCGGTGGAGACCATCAAGGACATGGTGGCCGCCTACGGACATCTGAACTGTACCGTCGTGGTGCGTGAGGATATCGACGTGGAGCAGATGCTCGATGTCCTCGCGGGCAACAGGGTGTACATCAAGGCGGTCATGGCCATCAACAAGTGCGACCTCGCCAAACCCGGACAGCTGGAAGCCGTGCAGGAGATGCACAAGCAGTTCAAGAGCGTAGGAGTCTCCGCCGCCACTGGTCTCCACATGGACGAGCTAAAGCAGGAGATCTACGAGACCATCGACATGATCCGCGTGTTCCTGAAGCCTCAGGGACAGGAAGCCGATATGGACATCCCGCTCATCGTCAAGAGGGGCAACACCGTCGGAGACGTCTGCGAGCTCATCCATAGGGATTTCAAGAACGCCTTCAGGTATGCCATGATATGGGGAGACAGCGCCAAGTTCCCCGGACAGACTGTCGGTATGGACCACGTCGTGGCTGATAAGGACATCCTGTGCATCATCGTCAAGAGATGAGCGGCCCTTTTCTTGAATCCCCCACAATATTATTATGAGAGTCCGCTTTTGTCAGCCTTATGGTTCAATGTCCCCGCGGTACCAGGGATTTCCTCCCTGATGAGCTGGAAAAAAGAAGGGCATACGAAGGCACCCTCCGCAGTGTCGCCCGCAGGTTCGGTTTCAGGGAGATTCAGACTCCGATCTTCGAAGAGGCGGAGCTATTCATCCTCAGGTCCGGACCCAACGTACTCAAGGAGCTCTATGCGTTCAAGGACAAAGGCGACAGGGACCTCGCACTCCGTCCCGAGATGACCGCCGCTGTGGTCAGGGCGTTCGTCAACGGAATGAGCAACGATCCCAAGCCCATCAAGGTGTTCTACTTCGGCCCCTGCTTCAGGTACGAGAGGCCCCAGGCCGGAAGGTACAGGGAATTCTACCAGTTCGGTGCCGAGATCATAGGTGCCGCCACCCCCGAGACCGATGCCGAGGCCATCGCCATGGCATCCTTCATGATTAAGAGTCTTGGACTCAAGAACTACAAGATGAGGATTGGACACATCGGAGTCCTCAGGCAGAGGATCGCCGATATCGGCGTTCCTGCGGAGAGGACCGCTGAGGTGCTCCAGAAACTCGACAAGAAACTCTACGATGAAGCACGCCCCATCCTCAAGGACATCGGAGTGACCGATGCCGATATGGAGGACCTCTTCAAGCTCACCGAGACCGTCGGAGGCACCGAGGTGCTCTCCATGGTCCCCGGAGACGCGGGAACCTATCTGAAGGAGGTCGTCGACTACCTCGACCGCATGGGTGTGAAGGATGTCGAGATCGACCTCGGAGTGGTCCGCGGACTCGACTACTACACAGGAATGGTCTTCGAGGCCGAGGCACCTGTCCTCGGTGCTGAGAAACAGATCTGCGGAGGAGGTTCCTACACCCTTTCCGAGCTGTTCGGAGGGGAGAAGGTGTTCTCCACCGGATTCGCAGTGGGATTCGACAGGATTCTCCTCGCCATGGAGAAGGAGGGCATCGAGTACCAGAGGGAGGGCATCGACGCTTATGTCGTCGCCGTTTCCGATGACGTCAGGAAGGACTCCTTCGGTATCGTCGCCAAGCTCCGTGAGGCCGGCATCTCTGCCGACATCGACCTCATGGGCAGGAAGCTCGGAAAGGCCTTGAAATCCGCATCCATCGTATGTGCCAGATATGCCGTCATCGTGGGTGCCAACGAACTTGCTAGGGACGCCGTCACCCTCAGGGACATGGCTACCGGCGAGCAGTGTGAGGTCGCTATCGCAGACCTCCCTGCCAAGATCAAAAACTGATACAGCGGGGGTCTCCCCCGTATTTTATTCATATGTCAAAGAATCCCGCAGTACTCCCTGCCGACGAATGGCCCCGCAAGGTCGTCAGGCACACCATCACCTTCGTCCGTCACGGACAGAAGAACGGTCCCGGGTTCTCTGCGGATCTCACAGAGAAAGGCCGCCGGGATGCATATCTGGCGGGCGAACGCATCCGTTATCCGTTGGACCTCGTCATGGCCAGTCCTTCGCCCAGGGCCATATCTACCGCCATGGCCATCCGCGAGGGCAACGGTTCCCATGCCAAACTGGTGATAGAGGAACAGCTTGCAGAACCAGGTCTGGGTATGTACACGGATTTCAGCGATGCCATGCGTGCTTTCTTCCTCTGCATCCGTTCCATCATCGACGAGAACCGGGCGGAGACCATCGTGGCCGCCACCCACAACTATGTGGTGGAATACGTGGCCGAGGTGTTCCGCTGCAGGAATTCGGAACCCGGTCTGCTTGAGGGCATCACCGTGAACCTGGAGGACTTCTTCCAGGTCTGCGAATCCCTCTGATGCATCATCGGGTCCCAGAGATTCCCGGATGTCAGTCCAGAATGTAATATCGGGTTATTGCATCTGTGTGTCGAGCGGTATCGAAGTGCTTTATAGTGAGTTTACGATATTTTCGTATGCATCCTGATTCCGAAGTACAGTCCACAATAGACCTCATCCGTAAAATTGTCGGAGAAGTCGAGGAGTTACCATTCAACTATGCGAAGGAAAAGCTGAAAACTCTTTTCGACTCCATAGTTACCCAGTATAACGGGCATCCCGGTATGCAGTCAGTCATGCTTAGTATGGCCGCGGGGGACATACGCCATCTGGAAAGGGCGGATTCAGGAGAATTCTTCGATACATGGGATAGCTGGGTGTTTAACGCGGAGTTGGAACCGCGGCAGATAAGCCGTCAGGAGATACGCTCTGCATGTAAACGCATTTTCGGGAATGAAGACGCGCTTCTGTACTGAAGTATCTCATGACCGAAGTGAATTATAAAGAGGTAACTCGGGTGTCCCAGAATCCTAAATATAGTCGTTAATCTATCGTCGCTTGTCCGACGCCTGTTGTAAGGGCGGATAGGAAAGTACCCACATGAAAGCATTACTTAACGACGGCACTGTACAGGAAATGGAAGACGGTCTCTCGGTACTGAGGCACACGACGTCCCACGTCCTCGCACAGGCCGTGAAAAGGCTCTACCCCGAGACCAAGCTCGCCATCGGACCCTCCATCGCAGAAGGATTCTACTATGATATGGACAGGGAAGGCGGGTTCACCGAAGAGGACCTCGAGAAGATCGAGGCCGAGATGAAGAAGATCGTCAAAGAGAACCTCAAGCTCGAGACCTTCTCGCTCCCCCGCGAGGAAGCCATCAAGTTCATGCAGGACAAGGGCGAGGACTACAAGGTCGAGCTCATCAGGGATCTCCCGGAAGACGCCAACATCACATTCTACAAGCAGGGAGAGTTCACCGACCTCTGCGCAGGACCCCACGTCCTCTACACCAAACAGTGCAAGGCGTTCAAGCTGACCTCCCTCGCCGGAGCATACTGGCGCGGCGACGAGCACAACAAGATGCTCACCAGGATCTACGGAACCGCCTTCGAGAGCAAGGAGGACCTCGACAAATACCTCACCATGCTGGAAGAGGCCAAGAAGAGGGACCACAGGAAGATCGGAAAGGAGCTCGGAATCTTCATGTTCTCCGAGGAAGGCCCCGGATTCCCCTTCTTCCTCCCCAACGGAATGGTCCTCAAGAACCTCCTCATGGACTACTGGAGGGAGATCCACGTCCCCGCCGGTTACAAGGAGATCCTCACCCCCCAGGTCCTCAACAGGCACCTCTGGGAGACCTCCGGACACTGGGATCACTACAAGCAGAACATGTACACCACCACCATCGACGACGAGATTTACTGTCTCAAGCCCATGAATTGCCCCGGCAGCACCATCGTCTTCAGCAGCGAGTCCCGCTCGTACAGGGACATGCCTCTGAGGCTCGCCGAGTTCGGTGTCGTGCACAGGCACGAGAGGTCCGGAACCCTGCACGGTCTGTTCAGGGTCCGCTGCTTCACTCAGGACGACTCGCACATCTACGTCACCCCTGACCAGGTTAAGGATGAGATTTCCAATATCGTGAAGATCATCGACACCGTCTACAAGCAGTTCGGCTTCAAGTATCACGTCGAACTCTCCACCAGGCCTAAGGATTCCATGGGTTCCGACGAGGACTGGGAGAACGCCACCAACGGTCTGAAGGAGGCCATCGAGTCTATGAAGATCCCCTTCGTTGTCAACGAGGGAGACGGTGCGTTCTACGGACCCAAGCTCGACTTCCACCTGGAGGACTCCATCGGAAGGACCTGGCAGTGCGGAACCATCCAGCTCGACTTCCAGCTGCCCCAGAGGTTCGGCCTCGAGTATGTGGGAAGTGACGGACAGAAGCACACACCCATCATCATCCACCGTGTGGTCTTCGGATCCGTGGAGAGGTTCATGGGAATCCTCATCGAGCACTATGCCGGTAAGTTCCCCACCTGGCTCGCACCCGTGCAGGTCAAGGTCCTCTCCGTCTCCGAGAAGAGCAGGGATTATGCCAAGGAGGTTACCGACCGTCTTTCCGGAGCCGGCATCCGTGTTGTAAACGACGCCCGCGACGAGAAGATCGGATACAAGATCCGCGAGGCCCAGCTCGACCGTGTGCCCTACATGCTGGTCATCGGCGAGAAGGAGGCCGAGAGCGGTACCACGGTGGCTGTCAGGAGCAGGGACAAGGGAGACATGGGATCCATGATGCTCGCCGAGTTCATCGCTTTCATCAAGCAGCACATCTACCTCAGGCGCGACGATTACTGAAACCAATTTCCGAGGCCTCGCGGCCTCGGACAATCCTTACCTTTCGGATTATCCATCCAACTGTTTTTATCCAACCATTACGTTCACCGTGATCGATAACAAATGGTGACAATCACTACTCTGGCCATCGGTGCCCACGGAGGCTTCGTACTCGAACCTGCGGCCAGGGAATTAAGGAAAGAAGGACACGAGATTACCCTGTTCTGCGAGGATTCCACCAATCTAGATGAGGAGCTTGATCTCATACCGGGTTTCCTCGACAAGGTTCGGAAATCCGATATGCTCTTCCTTAACGTACACGGTGACGTCACCTATTTCAGACACTTCGATTCCCTGAAGAATCTAATGGACTCCACAGAAATCTCAGTCCTTCTCTTCGGCTGCGAGGAGGGTGTGGTATTGAGCTACCGCAAGTACTTCCGCGGTTCTGATGATGATTATTCCAAGCTGATAACCCTGGAGAGCATCGGCGGCGACGACAACCACCGCGCGGCTCTGCTGTGGGCCCTGAAACACTTCGACGGGGCCGATGTGGAGATCCCGGAACCCGTCCTTCCCTTGGCACAGGGAGTATATGTGCCAGGCATCGGAGGAATACCGCTCGAAGAAGGTCTTAGAAACGTCGGATCCACCGGGAAACCGGTGGTGGGGATATTCTTCGTCAACGCATTCTATGTGAGGAACAATCTGCAGGCGATCGACTACCTATACAAAGCGGTCGAAGAGGCCGGCGCAGAGCCTCTGGCACTGTTCTTCCACAGTTACGAGAACGTCCTGACGGGGTCGCTCGGTATAAGCAGGATCGTCGACGAATACCTGGTCCGCGACGGGAAGCCCATATTGGATGCCGCCCTGAACACCATGGGATTCTCTCTCACCGTGCTGTCGCAGCCCGGCTGCGGGGAGCAGGTCTCCGATGACAATTTCTTCGAGCGCCTGAACATCCCGATCCTGCAGGCCATCAACCTCATGGGGAGCTCCGCCAAATGGTATGAGAGTCCTTTCGGCCTCACTCCCGCGGAGATCGCATACTGTGTGGTTAGTCCCGAGTTCGACGGGCAGATAGATGCACCTCCCTACTGCGGCACCGAGAAACAGCCGGACGGCAACTATGTGCAGATGCCCCTCGAGGACAGGTGCAGGGCACTTGCCGAGATGGCCTACCGGTGGGCGGTGCTCCGTTATAAGAAGGAGTCAGAGAAGAAGGTGGCCATTCTCATCTATATGTACCCTCCGAGGCAGGATCTGGCGGGAGGGGGATACGGTCTGGATACACTTCAGAGCGTAACCGAGGTACTCGGATACATGAAGGACGCGGGCTACAAACTGGATTGGATGCCCGAGAACGGGAAGGAATTGGTCACCCGTCTGCTGGAAGGCGTGACCAATGACGAAAACTGGGCCTCGGATATGCAGCTTGAGGCGGCCGCGGTTGATTTCGTGACCAAGAAGCAGTATTCCGAATGGTTCTCCCAGCTGTCCGAGGCCGTCCGCCAGAAGTTCATCGACGGTTGGGGCGAGCCTCCGGGGGACATCCATACTTTGGGAGACAGGCAGCTCCTGCCGGGGATCATGAACGGAAATGTGTTCATCGGATTCCAGCCGGACAGGGGGAAGACCGATTCCGCTTCGATCCATGATCCCTGGACCTCGCCTCCGCACCAGTATCTGGGATTCTACAGGTGGCTGAAGAGGGTATGGGGGGCGGATGCGGTGATCCATGTGGGCACCCACGGGACCCTCGAGTGGCTCCCCGGTAAGAGTGTAGCCCTTTCCGAGGACTGCTTCCCCGATTTCATCCTTGACCGTCTTCCCGATATCAATCCGTACATCATCGATAACCCCGGAGAAGGGATGCAGTCCAAGAGGCGTCAGTATGCCGTGACCACCACTCACATGATCCCGGCCATGGGTCGGGCGGGAGGATATGACGACATCGACGGGCTCATCACGATCATCCAGCAGTATCTGAAGACCAAGGATACCGAGAGCAGTGATAAGCTGGCATCGACTGCAGAGAAGGTCATAGAGGAATGTGCCAGACTCAATCTGAATTCGGACCTCGGTCTGTCCGCCGAATGCTCTCTGGAGGAGATCGACCGCAGGATGGACGAACTGTACGATTACCTCCTGGAGGTGAAGGATGCCATGATCAAGGACGGTCTTCACATCCTGGGAGAGATCCCCTCGGGCGAGAGGATGTGCGAGACCATCTACTCCATGGTCAGATATCCCAACGGCACGGTACCTTCTCTGAGGGAAGCGGTGGCAAGGTCACACGGGTTGGACATGGAAGAACTGCTGAAGGATCCGTCAGGCAGGCAGGAGGACGGAACCCTCAACGGAGAATACATCGATCTGATCGATTCAGAGACCTTCGATCTCATAAGCAGTTCCGAGTCCGTGGGATTCGATAAAGAGAAGACCCAGATGATTGCAAAAGAACGGTTCCCGAAGGCCGGAAGCGATCTTTCCGAAGCCATAGATTTCATGTGCGGATTCCTCATCGGGGCCGTTCGCAGGATGGATCTCGAGATAATCAACATCATGAGGGCTTTGGACGGGGAGTACATAGAACCCGGTCCCTCAGGATGTCCCGGGCGCGGAAGGGCACAGATCCTTCCGACCGGCAGGAACTTCTATTCGATAGACCCAGACGGGATACCCTGGCACTCCAGCTGGGAGATGGGCTCGGCCATGGCCGAGATGATGGTGGAACGCTACCTCCGTGACAAAGGGACCTATCCGCATTCAGTAGGTGTGGTTCTCTGGGCCACGGATACCATGAAGACCGGAGGCGATGACGTCTCCTATATCCTGAGACTCATGGGCCTGAGACCGGTATGGGCCGGATACGGCGGCAGGGTCAAGGACCTGGAGGTAATCCCGCTGTCAGAATTGGGAAGACCCAGGATAGATGTTACGGTCCGTATCAGCGGTCTCTTCAGGGATACCTTCCCCAATCTTTCCAACATGATCGACCGCGGCGTTCAGATTATCGCCTCCCTTGACGAGGATGACGAACAGAATTATCTTGCAGCGAATGTCCGCAAGGATATCGTGGACGCCATCGCCGCAGGTCTGCCCATCGACGAGGCCCGCCGCGATGCGAGTCTCCGTGTGTTCGGTGATGCTCCTGGGGAGTATGGTAACGGAATCGCTGAGGTGGTCACCAACGGAAAATGGGAGACCGTGCAGGATCTCGGTGAGGTCTTCGTGAAGCACGGGTGTTATGTTTACGGGCGCGGTCTGAAAGGAGAGGCCAAACCTGAAATGTTCCGCAAACGTCTCGGAACTATAGATGCCACTGTGAAGAATCACAATACCAGGGCGGTCGACATGCTTGATATGGATGACGATTTCGACAGCCTCGGCGGATTCACCGCCGCTGTCACCGCAATCAGGGGTCAGAAACCAGAGTCCTACATGGGCGATTCTTCCGATATGCAAAACCTGAAGCTCCGCACCACCGCGGAAGAATGCAGATTCATCTTCCGCAGCAAGATCAACAATCCCAAATGGCTGAACGGATTGAAACAGCACGGTTTCGCCGGCGCCAAAGAACTTTCGAAGCTGTTCGATTTCACCATGGGCTGGTCCGCCACCGAGGATATCGTGGAGAACTGGATGTACGACGACCTGGCGAACAACTTCGTTCTTGATGAGGAGACCCGCGAGTGGATCAAGGATGAGAATCCTTACGCCATGATGGCCATGCTGGCACGTCTTCAGGAAGCCATGGACAGAGGGTTCTGGGATGCCTCCGACGAGATGAAGGATAAGCTTAAGGACATCTACATGGAGTTCGAGGAAAGGATTGAGGAGATTACCGACAGGTAATCAGAGTATCTCGTTAGGTCCCACCAGTGTGATGGATTCCGCTTTGGCCTTCTTCAGCAGTTTGTCCTCGAATCCCGAGACGGAGAACATGATGAGTTTCTTCTCCGGGACATCCTGAATCATCTCGGCACGCGCTACGAACGCTTTGAGTGCACCCTGATCCAGTTTTCCGCCTCTGAACTTGCAGTCTGCAATGAGGGTCTTCTGTTCGCCGTCGACGTTTATGATAGCGCACAGGGTCGGCTTTTGGGTGTCTTCGTCCTTAGACCACCATCTGCCTATGCTGACGACGTCGTAATGGTTCCTGATATACTCGGTGCATATGTCGCGGAACCTGATCTCCAGGAACATGTCCGCATAGCGTTCGATATCCTTGTAATTAACTTTACCCGCCTGCACCTCGGGATTCATGCGGATGACGATGAAATAGAATGAAAGCAAAGGATTCTTGACGATGTAAACCGGTTTCCTCGGAGAGTTCCCTATCGGAGAGATGGTACAAATCAGGTCCTCTTCCACCAGCTTCTTCAGATAGATGTCGCAGAGCTGACGCGATATGCCCTGGTTGACGGCTATGTCGATGGGACGGCCTTTGAAATTGGCGATATCCGAGAGTATGGCGCAGCACATCGGATAGGGGACAGCGCTCTGCCTGAGCATGAGTTCGCATTCTGCGACGAGTTTCGGATAGGATCCGAGGAATCCCTTTTCGACGGATTCCGCATAGTCTCCCTTGTTCATCATACTGTGATACAGCGGGACACCGCCCACGGTCATGTAGGTCTTGAGACGATCCACTGCCGTCATCTTGGGGTGGAAACGGTTGCATTCTGCTCTGGGCAGAGCTTCCAGGTCGATGATGTCACTGAATGTGATGTCAAATCTGGCGGAATCGTTGAATCCGATCAGGATGGTCATGCAGTCGAGGTCCTCGGTGAACCATTTCAGCTGTTTGACGAATTCTTCCGGAGCATATTGGGTGCGGTCGAACACTATTATGGGGTCGTACTCTTTGGCCAGACGGGACATGACATGGAAGAGTTCCGGGAATCCGGGATTGTCCATGCCCACAGGTTCGTTCTGAAATTCTTCTATGGCGAGTCTGAATGATTTGACAGCTTCCGCGGGGGTGCTGTCGTAGAACGTGGTGTAGATGAATTTTGATTTCTCGCAGAATCTTTTGACGAGCGCGGATGCACCGATGCGGGGGCGGGCATTGATGTAAACATTCCTGATATTGCCCTCATAGACCTCGTCGAGCCTCTTCAATTCGTCCTGTCTGCCGATTATCGATGCCATAGTCACTTTGTTAAAAGATTTTTGACGATATATTACTGTCGTTGACTGCAGTCTGCAGGGATAGTCTCAATCGCTACTATCCATCTCTGTGTCCATCTCCGCGTCAACCTTTTATCCAAGCTGTTTTATGGGCGTTTATGGAAAAAGAGGACGTCGATAAACTCATGGAGATCGCAGCAAGATCCCGCCTCCATGGTGCATTGGTAGGCGTACTTCTTTTGTTCATCGGTATAGTGTTCGTATGTTTGGGGGCCCATGCAATAGTTCTCGAGATCACCGTAACCGGAATCCTGATGATTGTGTTCGGAACCCATACCGTTCTGACGAAGGACATCAAGAGCACCGAAGGTATCCCGATGATAATCCTGGGAATCCTGTTCGTGGTATTGGTATATCTTTTCGAGACTCTCCACGGTATTATCCTGTTCCTTCAGTTCCTTTCCACAGGAATTATTTCTCTCGCCGCAGCCTTGGGTTACAAGGAGAGCAAACGCGGGCGCAAGATATCCCTGATCATCGCAGTAGTCTCGTTGTATGTAGCGATCAATCTCTTCATCGCACACGAGGAATCCATGGACATCCTCATCACGCTGATGGGAGTGGTACTGATTGGTCTGTCCGTTTTCGTCCTATGGTGTGTCGAAAAGAACAAAACAGTGACCAATCCTCTGCCGTCGGACGAAGAGTAAGCGGTACGGCAGGGCCTAAAAACCGAGTAAAGCACTCGGCAGGTGTTTCTGCTATTACACATAGCAATTCCGGTATCTTATGAATCGGTCCGGATGGATCACTCCCCCTCAGGGGTTCTCGCTCTTCGGAGAGGGTATCATCATGGTGACGGAGGGAACAATCATGATTGAACCCTTTCCAAGTTCATCAAGACGGCCGATTTCGGAGATGGTCTTCACGATACTGTCAACCTCCGGCTGATCTACCGCACACACAATCTCGACCACTTCGTCGTTCAGGGGGATTCCGAGGAAACCTTTCTCGTTCGACTGCCCGGATCCATAGAAGATGGAGATCTTCGAATCCGTCATGGTGTAGAGCTGTGACGCGACCTCGTTGGCGACGCTCTTCTCAACCATAGCCACTATCATTACAGCGTTCTCGATTGTCTGCATTTTATTTCCTCACTGTGTTCTGTCTTCTCTTGAAGCGTATGTAAATTCCGAGTATCGAAAGGGAGATTATGGGCGCAAGAGCTATCAGGGCGATAACTCCGAAGGCGTTCTCGGAGGCTATCTCTCCTCCCAGGACCTCTGCCATAGCGGCATACATCGACATGATGACTGCCACTGACATCGGTCCGGTGGCGACACCTCCCGCATCGTAGGTGATTCCCACGAGACTGTCGTCCATCAGCCATAGCAAAGCAAGTGCCAGGGCGTAGATGGGCAGGATGTAGTAAATGCTCATCCAACCCTGTGACATGAGATACATCCCGGTTCCCACGAATGCGGATACACCCAATCCGATGACCACAAGGATGGTGCGGGTCGTGATCATGTTCCTTGAAACGGATTCCACCTGCGACCCGAGGATCTTCACGGCAGGTTCCGCAGCGATGACCAAGAAACCCAGGACAAGACCCAGGAACAGGATTCCGATTCCGGCGTCATTATCGATGAGATACACGCCGATCTCCTGTGCGATGGGCATGAAACCGGAATACACTCCGGTCAGGAACATGATCATACCGATTCCGGTCATTACCATTCCGACACTGACGACCTTGAATTCCTGCCAGGTCCCATGCAGATAATACTTCATGATTACCATCAGCAGGATCATCAGCGGGAGGATGGAACCGAGGGTATCGATTACCGCCTGTTTGTAATGGTGCATCATGGTATCCAGGCTCACGGTATCGACAGAGGCTTCCGTGACGTTCGGGACCATGAGATCCGATATCCCCGCCAGCTGTCCGTACAGCATCACCGTTATGAGGGGACCTATGGATGCCAGACCTACCATACCGAAACTGTTCATGGGGTCGCTGTTACGGGAAGCCGCCATTCCTATACCCAGGCCCATGGCCATGAGGATCGGGATGGTGATCGGCCCGGTGGTGACTCCGCCGGAATCGAATGCGATGCCGAGGATGTACTTGGGGACCAGAAGACCCAGGATGATGACCAGAGAATATCCCAGGGTGATCAAAAGTTTCAGGGAGATGTCCAGATATATCCTCAGTGCGGCCAGGACTAACATTACTCCCACACCGACGGCGATGGATGCCACTAGCATGTTGTAGTTTACGTCATAGAAGATGACGTTGACCGTTGAGGAGAATACGGTGACATCAGGTTCGGCGACGGTCACGATGATACTGACCAGGAAAACGATGATGATCATGGGGATAATCGATTTCCTGCGCGACATCTCGATACCGATGTCCTTCCCCGTGGGCAGGATGCCGATGTCGACGCCGTAAAGGAATAGGGTGAAACCGAGGAGGACCAGAACTACGCATGCGATTTCCAGGGCGAATTGAGGTGGGTTGGTCCCGACGAAGATTGTATCAAGGACTAGGATGAGGACGGAAATAGGCAGGGTAGTCCTGCAAACCTCCCAAAGGTGTTCTCTGAACGTCCTCATCATTCAGCCCCCAAGAAATATCTCGGGGAGTAAATATATAAAAAATGCCGAACAGAGACGTCTTAACAGGTCACGTGCCAGACAAGGATTCTGTCGTGTCGCGGGCTTCAGGAGTCTATCGCTGCTTTCACACCCTGTGCGAAACGGTCCGCGTCAAGTTCCTCGAGTTTGAAGTATTTGGCCTCCAGTTTCTCGGCGAGTTTCTGTGCATTATCGAAGTGAGGGAAACCCATTCCCGCATCGACCACAATCCATCCGACATGGGGGATCTTCAAGTCTTCGGCCATCTTCTGAACCTCCTCGTTGGCATCCGTGCCCGATTGGAGGGGAACATTCGCCCTACCATCGGTGACCAGGATGATGTAGCACCTCTCTCCGATGTGGCATCTGGCGTATGATGTCATGTAATCGTTTACACGTGCCAGAGCCTCGCCGAGCGGGGTCTTTCCTCCTGTCGGGAGTTCCTCTAGGCGTCTGTAGCTGTACTCCACCGATTTGGTGGGCGGTAGGATCATGTCAGCAGAATCCCTGCGGAAGGCCATCAGTCCGATGCGGTCCCTCTTGACGTAGCTGTCCCTGAGCATGGACAGGATGGCACCTTTAACGGTGGACATCCTGCGTCTGACGCCCAGGGAACCGCTGGCATCTACCAGGAACAGCAGTGTGCATCCGCTGCGTCTCTCGCGGACCTTCTCTCTGATGTCCTGCTTCTCGATTACGATGGATAATGCATCGCTGTGTCTGACCTTCTGGTACGGAGCGGCAGCCCTGATGGTGGCATCGAATGCGATATCCTGGGTCTTCGAATCCGGGATGCGGGAACGGGCATATCTGCCAGTACCGTCGGCACTCACTGCCATGGCTCTGCGTCCCTTGCGGGTCTTGGTACGGGCGGGGAGTCTCTCGTTTTTGTCGAGGTAGTCGATGACACGGAATTCCCTACCTATCTCGAACATCATCTCCTCGAGGTCGGGGAGTTCGGGAGGTTCCGGGGGAGGAGTGTCATCTTTCTCGTCATCGTCCTGTTCCTCTTCCTTCTCTTCCTGCTCAGGAGGTTCTGGGTCTTGGTCTTCCGGGGGCTCCTCCTCATTTTGATCTTCAGGCGGTTCAGGAGGTTCCGGCGGCGGAGGAGGCTGATCGAAGCTTCTCCTGTGGGGGAGACACAGTACTGAAGCTTCCTCCACATCCTTTTTCATGACCTCGTCCCTGCCGTGGAGTGCCGCCAGTGATTTCGAACACTGCACCATCGCAAGGTCTCCTCTGATGCCGTCGGCACCGACCTTCACGCACAGTTCGCTGATGACCGATACGAGTTCATCGGAGATGGTCACCAGCGGAAGGATCTTCTCGGCACGCTCTATCTTGAGGCGTTCTTCTTCCGTTTCGGAGGAGTACATCCTGCAGAAGGATTCCTGATCCCGGGAATACTCGGCATTCCTCGTCAGGATGAGGCGTTTTTCATCATCATCCGTCGGCGGGACATATGCACAGAGGTCGAATCTGTCGAGCAGGTGGTCGCTCAGGTCGGAATCATCCGGGTTCATGGTGGCGATGAGAACGGTGCTGCAGGGATACGATGCGGAGATGGGTCCGCGTTCAACCTTCACGGTGCCTGTGAGCACGCAGTCTAGGAGGCCTGAGAGCATGGCGCGGTCCATGAGGTTTACATCGTCGATGTAGAGGATGTTGCCGTCAGCTCTGGAGAGCAGACCTTTCTGCATCTCCGGTCTTCCGTTTTTGAGCGTTTTCTCGATGTCCAGCCCGCCGAAAAGCTGTTCGTCCGTCACGTTGAGCGGACAGTTTACGACCTTGCGGGAGCCGATCGAGCCACTGGAACGCGCCAATGTGGTCTTGGCGGATCCCTCGCCGCCCCTGATGAGCACGGTGCGTATGTTGGGATTGGCGAGAGCACATTCAATGGCCCTCTTGCCGTCGTCCATCCCGACGACGGCTGCGAATGGAAATGTGTTCAGATGCTCTGAAGGCATGAATCGAGTTCCTCCCTGTCGAGGCCGGCTTCCTCGAAGGGGCGTCTCTTTAGACGGTGGGACAGAACGAGTTCAGCAGTGGCGCGGATGTCGTCCTTGTTAACCTGCGTGCGGCCTTCCAGCGCGGCATTGGCTTTGGCGGCCTTGAGCATGGTAATATCAGCCCTGTGACCATCGATTCCGAAGTGGGTGGTGACGGACACAATTGCGTCAACGATGGAGTCGTCATAGGTGACCTTGGGGAGCAGGTTTCTCGCTTCCGTCAGCTTCTGGGTCATAGCATCTAGGTCCTTCTGGCACTTCGCAATGAATGCCTCCGGATCCATATCGTATTCTACCCTCTTCTTGACGACAGATGCCCGGACCTTGACATCTTTCTCGCCTTTGATGTCGAGGGAGAGACCGAATCTGTCGAGCAGCTGCGGCCTCAGATCTCCCTCTTCGGGATTCATGGTTCCGATGAGAACGAATCTGGCGGGGTGGGAGAAAGATACACCCTCTCTTTCGACGTAGTTGACTCCCATGGCGGCAGAATCCAGCAGGAGATCGACCAGATGGTCGTCGAGAAGATTGACCTCATCCACATAGAGAATGTTCCCGTTGGCTGCTGCCAGGACACCGGGTTCGAACTTCTTCTCCCCGGTCTTGAGGACATGTTCAAGATCGAGGGTTCCCGACACCCTGTCCTCCGTGGCGGACAGAGGGAGGTCAATGACCCTCATCCTGACCTCTTCCGGTTCCAGGGTGATTCCTTTCTCGGATTTCTCCCTGCAATAGGGGCAGTACCTGTCCTCGCGGCCGAATTCGCAACGGAACGGGCATCCTTTTACGACCTTGCGGAACGGGAGGATCTTGTTCATGGACCTGACCGTGGTGGATTTGGCAGTACCTTTCTCCCCCTTGATCAGGACGCCTCCGATACCGGGGTCGACCACGTTTAGAAGCAAAGCTTTCTTCATGTTGTCCTGTCCGACAACCTCTGTGAAAGGGAATACTGCGAGTTCTTCAGCCATGAGGCAACCTCCGTGAATTGGATAATTAATCCATTATACATGGCGATATTGTTTCTGTGCTATATACCTTGACCTTGAGCCAGAATGCACGCAAGGAGGTTCTTGAAGAGATATGAAACTGCTTGCAGTACGGCCCTTCGAGTATTAAGTGGACAGATTCATTTCTTCAGATCGGATACCCACTGTCTTGTATCATCCATCGAATCGTTCCAGTTTTTGATTTTGTCCGGGGTGATAATGTCAATCTCTCCGCCCTGGTACTCCCCCTCGGAGCAATATTCTTCGAAATCGCCCTCAAGATCCAGATAGTCCTTCTTCAGCAAAGCGATGGTCTCGGGAGGTGCGTCCCAGATCTCTCTGGAATATGCCTCGAGAAGCCTGCGTTCGAACTCCTCCAGAGCGAATCTGTTGTTCTCGAAGAGGAACTGTCTGTTGGACCGGTCCCGGATGAATGTGTCCACTATCCCGGTGAAAACCTCGTTCGCGACACAGCCGGTCACTGCATGCCAGCAGTACAGAGTGGAGATGCTGGATGCTATCTCTGCCGCTCCTCTGTATCCGTGTTCTTTCATCTTTTCGATCCAGGCGGGATTGGTGAGTTTCGCCTGTGCCTGTCTGGAAATCTTGTCCGACAACCCTTCGACCCAGAGCGAATCTTTGTCGGAGCTGTCGGCGTTGTACACTTCGTTCTTTTTTCCGGAGATGTATTCGGCTGCGGTGGATATTCCGCCTATGTCCGCGAACACCATGGACGACGTGGTGACATCGCTTCTGCGGGACACGGTCGCATTGACCGTGATATCCACGTTTCCCAGTACTCTGGTGCGCTGTTGGAGCATACGTTCCCCGTTCCTCTTCCCGCCGTAAGCATAACTTTTAGAATCCAGGAACAGCTCTGTAAGGTCCTTTTTATCCTTCCAGGCACTGGAATAGACGGCAAGATGGACAGCGTTCCCAGTGCCTCTGGGCGGAGGACCGAATATGCGTGCCTTCGCTTCTGTTTCAGGGATACCTTTTTCCAGTGATTTGATCAGGTGTCTGTGCAGATAGTTGAGGTCTCCGCTTTCCTCCAGTTCAGATATCTTCTCAACAAGCGAGTCGATCTGATCAACGGACTGCCTCAACCCGTCACGCAGGAGGGACGAGATATCTACGGAGATATTTATTCTGGGACGTTTCAGTTCATCAAGGGGTACGATACGGCAGGAGTTGAATCTGCCATTGGTGTCCCAAACGGGTTCAGCACCGATAAGACGGATGATCTGGCACATGGTCTCGCCCCCTGTGGATAGATGGTCGCTGAGCATCCAGAAAACCGCCACACTCTCCGGGTATGTGCCGTGTTCGGAGAGGTATCTTTCGATGATAGAATCCGCCAGCCTGCGGCCTACATCCCATGCCGCACGGGTCGGCATAGCTTCGGACGGCAGTCCATGGAGATTACGTCCTGTCGGGACCGCATCGGTGACACCGTCGCACAAGGCTCCCGGCGGACCGGACATGATATATCCTCCGTTCAATGCGTTCAGTATCGAACCTATCTCATCTGAGCCGATTATCGAATCGCGGATCGAGATAATTCTGCAAATCATGTCCTCGATACTTCTCATGAGGTCATCGTCGAGACGGGTGCGGTATTTTTCGGAAAAGTAGTGGGCCACATCTTCTCTTTCAAGGACTACCTCGATGAATTCCCTACAGGCCTTATGGATTCCCAGGGATTTTCTGTTCATGTGCGGTACCTGTGTCAGGTCACAGCACAGAGTCTGCAGAGGATTGTCGGGCTGTTCCGCGGTCATTGAGGTAAGAATCATCTCGGTCAGATCGTGCCTGTCGGGGATATCACCAAGGACGTGAAGCCCCATCTGAACGGTTTCCGCAGATATCCGTGCAATCCTGTCACGGAGAATGTGTATGCTCTCCCCGAAATCGTCAACGGAGGGAAGTTCAAGGCCTGTTTCCGAAAGCTTTCCGGTTATTCTGGTCCGGAGCATATCGCGCTGTTCCTGGTCGTTGGAGATATCATATTCCTCCAGTAGCGACAGCAGTTCCTTCAGCGAATCGGATATACCCGCTCTTTCGTAAACGGGTTCCATGTGGCTGATGAGCGTTCCGTAAAGGCGTCTTCTGACGGCCAGTCCCGATAGTCCGTCAGCAACATTGTAGGGATAGATCAGCGGAACCGTGCCGCTCACGATGTCTGGATAGCATCCAGCAGACAGCCCGTTGTCCTTGCCGGGAAGGTTTTCTGCAACGCCGTGTGCCCCCATTTCGATTATGGCATCCGCACCCCATATATCCTCGAAATAGTGGTAGGATGCTAGGAATTGGTGGGTGGGCGGACAGACCGGATTGTGGAGCATCATGCAGACTTCTCCATCGCACCTGGCTCCGTAACATCCTCTTTTGGGCTGTAATGCGACGATGACATTCCCGAAATTCAGTCCGGTGACCATGATCCTGCCGTTGTGGACCATGGCGTTCCCCGGAGGTTCTCCCCAGGTCTTCACCATGTCCTGCCGCACCGAATCTGGCAGTGCATCGAAGAAGCGGGCGTATTCTTCGGATTTCATCGTGTACAGCGCTCCGCCGTTTGACAAGATGTCCTCGATGCAGGTCCATCTGAAATCTGACATGGCCTTTCTCTGGAAGAACATGTCCCTCAGAGCCTCTGCGGATTCGGGCGGTTCCACATTGTACCCTGCTGTCTGCATGGTTTTCATCAATCTGACCGTACTCTCCAACGCATCCAGGCCTACAGCGCTGCCTATGTTGGATTCAGCCCCCTGGCAGGGGTAGTTGTTGAGAATTATCACGATTTTCTTGGCTGAGTTTTTCTTACGGCGGAGACCGCAGATCCGCTGCACCTTGCGAGATATCTTTTCCAGACGTTCGGGAATGGTGACCCTCGAAGGAGCGTCGGTTCTCTTGTATCCGATATCCGAACCCATAACAATCTGTTCCGTGGCACCTTCCAACTCGGGTGTATAAATTTGCCATGAAAGCTCCTTACCCAGGTTTTCAGAGGTTTCCCATTCGTCGATGCTCATCAGTGACAGCATCACGGGGTGGATTACAGGGAGGTTGAGTTCCCTCATCCAATCAAGGGATTTTTCTTTCGGACCTCCGCTCTTACGCAGAGGCGTCCTTGCCGGCTTGACGATAGCATCAACAATCGGAGAACCGTCGACTGAACAGAATTTGTGAATAGCTCCGCAGAGGTCCTCGTCCTTTCCGGGATTCACGGTGCTGTATCCGGTGTAGAACAAGATCGGGAACATGCCGTGGGCGGAGAGCGAAGCGCACAATTCCCTTTCCGCCTTCAGCAGGTCCTGGTCATATGAGATCTTGGTTCCCGCAACTGCTATCGCAGGGCCTTTGCCGATAGGGTGAACAGATAGATATTCTTCTAGGGACAGGATCATCGAACCGTCATCCGGATCTATCAGTGAATCTTTGGGCGTAGTTATTGGGGGCAGTGGTTCTCCGGGAACGCCTGCGAAGGTCTTTCCGAGATAATCCAACATGCGGTAGAGGTTCTCATCGCCGCCTTTGGTGAGATATCCATTCACCGTGTTCTGTACGGACTGATCCACGGTGTTGAGCGCGGAATCCGAAGCGGTTCCCAAGCAGACAATCCTGCAGGATTCCAATGACGTTCCGAGGGAACCCATCAGGTCCTCGAACAGTTGCTGGGGTATACTGTATACGAGGGTGACTTTGCTGGAGATGATGGAATCGACGAGTTCTCCGACCGTCATCCTGCCCTGTTTTATGTCCGACGGACATAGAATCTGGGCTCTGCTCCCGATACGGCTATTGGCACGTTCCATGGGTGCAACGTTGCCTTCCCATGTCACCACCACTGTGTCGTGAACCCCGCACATATGATCGCCCCTCAAACTGCTAATCAGTAGATGTCCATGGCCGAACCTGTGGGCAGTACGTAGGGGATGCCGTTGCTCGTGACCATTTCCACCTCTATTCCGAACACTTTCTTGATGTTCTCTGCCGTAATAACTTCTTCCGGACGGCCGTCGGAGATTATGTGTCCTTCGTGAAGAAGAATGATCCTATCGCAGAATCTGGTAAGGAGATTGATATCATGGTTGGCCATCAGGATGGCCATCCCTTTTTCGGACAGCATCTTGAGGAGCTCCATCACTTGTACCTTGTACTTTATGTCAAGATGGGCGGACGGTTCGTCCACCAGCATGATTTTGGGGGTCTGGACTACACCTTTGGCGAGGAGGACACGTGCACGTTCTCCGCTCGATAGTTCGTGGAGGCGTCTATCCGCATATGCGGTGATGCCGAAATCCCAGAGTGCCTGGTCGATGATCTTCTCATCCTCCTCGTCCTCCCACCAAACGGATTTCAGAAAGGGCGTCCTGCCCAGTGCTACGAAGTCTCTGACCGTGAGTGAGAAATCCAGGGAGGTGTCGGCAGGTACGGTGGTGCAGAGACGGGCAAGTTCCTCCAAGGTAAGGGATTTAACGTTTTGGTCATCGACCGTGATGGTGCCCGAATCAATCTTGAGGATCTTGTTTATGCACCTCATGAGAGTTGTTTTGCCGGAGCCGTTCTTCCCCAGTATGGCAACGAATTCCCCCGGTTTTATTTCGAATGAGATGTCCTCCAGATTCTTCTTGACACCGTAACTGAAGGTCATGTTTTCCAACTTGAGGACAGCTTCGTCACATGGCATACTTCTTTCCCTCCTTTACCATGAGGTAGATGAAGAACGGTACACCGACTACCGAGATGATGGCGCCGATAGGCAGTTCCCCCTGGAGGTTGCTCCTGCAGATGATGTCTGCCACAAGGAGCACGATCGAACCGCACACAACACTGGTGGGAAGGAGGACACGGTGGTCTCCGCCTACCACCATACGGCATAGGTGGGGAACGATAAGTCCCAGGAATCCGATGACGCCGCAATAAGCGACGCAGAATGCGGTGAGGACGGCAACGAGGATAAGCATGTTGCGCTTGTAAGTTCTGGAGTTCATTCCCAGATATTGTGCCTGGGTCTCTCCGAGTAGCATGACGTTGAGGTTGCGTGCCTGGTAAATCACAAAGGCGATTATCAGAACGATGGGTATGGTGATGATGTAGACGTCCTGCCAGTCGATTCCTGCAAAACTGCCGAACATCCAGGAGGTGATGTGCTGGATCTTGTCGGAATTGAAGTACATGATAAGGGTAGTGCCCGCACTGAGTCCTGCCGCCATAACGGTTCCTCCCAGCACATAGCTCATCGCTTTGCCGCCGGCCGCTTCAGCCACGGTCATGGTGAGGAGGAATGCACCGACCGCACCGAGGATGGCTCCGACAGGAATCAGCCACATGGTAGCGATACTGCCTACCGATATCATCCCTCCGAGAGTCATCAAGACTACACCGAATGATGCTCCGGACGATACTCCTGTAACGTACGGGTCGACCAAGGGGTTGTGGATGAGGGCCTGCATGACAGCTCCCGCGATGGATAATCCTGCCCCCACCAGCAATACAGCGATGGAACGCGGCATACGGAGGTTGTAGATGATCTTCCCGCTCATGTCCGTGGGGTGGCCCCAAGTTTGCAGGATGATGACCATCTGATCAAAGGCCTCGGAATAGGATATGTGGTATGCTCCCACAGTCAGGGAAAAGATGTATAGTGTGACAATCGCAACGATTCCGATAGTGACAATAATCATTGCACGTCTGCGGATGGTCTTCACACCAACTCTCTTACCGTGAATCTCGTTCGAAAGACGTTCGTTTTGATCAATCATCGAATCACCAAAGAGGGCCGGGCCGAAGCCCGGAAAATGTTTCAAGCGTCGAGCCAGTCGATAAGGGCGACGTAGTTGTCGTCGGTGACGACGGTGGAGACGGTCTTGCTGACAACGTCGGGGTAGATCATAGTGGCAACCAGGCCCTCACCCATGACATAGTGGATGGTGGGGTAGGAAGTTGCCTGGAAGGGACATGCTTCCATGCAGCAGAACTCGTCGTTAGCGATGGCAGTGATGCTTCCCATGACGGCATCGGCTTTCCACTCAGCTATGACATCAGTCCAGTTGAGACTGGTTCCCATATCATCGAAGAAGATGAAATCCGGGTTGGCTGCGGCAATCTGTTCGGGCGTGATAGTGGTAGTCGTACTGGTAGCCAGAGCGTTGGTACATCCGAGTTTGAGTGCCGCATCCATGAGGCCGGATTGGTTATAGATGTAGTACTTCCCATAACAGTGGCATATATAGGCGATCTTCTTTCCAGTCTGGCTGGTAAATTTACTCATGATCTTGGCATCGGCGGCAACGGCGGCGTCGTTGATCTCAGTGGCGCGGGCTTCTTTCTTGAGGATCTTTCCCATGGTGGTGTAGTTCTTGCAGATGGTGTCCCAGTCGTTCTCTGCGAATAGGACAACACAGGTGATTCCGAGCTCCTGCAGCTGTTTCATCTTGGAATCATCGGCGGTTACGCTGCTGTAATCCAGAAGCATAAGGTCTGCTTCGGTATCAGCAACCTGCTCAACACTCCAGCTCCATTTGAGGGCGGTCAGGGTTCCGGCAGCGATTTCAGTGGCAATGGTGGACGGATAATCGAAACTGAGGCTGATTCCGCTGACATGCGCGGTCATATCATAGATATGGGCACTGTTAGTCACAGCCACAAGGCTGCTCTTCATTCCCAGGTCGCACACGATCTCTGTCCCTACGGCGGTACCGGAAGCAATATTCTTGTACTCCTTGCTGAGGTCGATCTTATTGCCGACTGCGTCAGTAACAAAACCGGGATCTTGGGAGTCGTTTTTGTTGTTGTTATTATTGAGGACGAGGAATCCTCCTACAGCCGCTACGGCAATAATTGCCACGGCTGCGACTGCTATGACTTTGGTGTTTACCATTATATCACTGGATGTATTCTCCAGTAGTGAAATAGTTTGATGATATATAATATGGCATATTCATCCAACAATTATTAAGATAATATAAAATGTTAATAACGGAGGTTAGCGGATTATGCTTGAATGGGAAAGGATAATTGCATCGGAGAATAATCTAGAGCGGACTCCTGTTGCAGAACTCTGTAATGGTATCACGGTGTATCGCCAAAGTCGCGGATTGGTTATGATTCCACCTAACGGCGGATTTAGAGTGCTGTCGAACGGTTCCTACAACGGCGGGTTCTTCGATTCTCCTCAGGCACTCATCAATCTTGGTTCAATGGGCGGGGAGACCGAACGTGAGATGATGTGGGGTAGCAGGGAGGAGAACCTTAGGTGCACCCGGGAGACCTTCAGGCTGATGGGATACGATCCTGACCGTGTCGTGGCCGAGCAGACTGCTGCCAATATGAACAATGCCTCTATCGGAACTGTCGATGCTGATGGAATTAAGGTATCCGTAGCAATCACTGCAGGTATCCGCGGGAACGGTGGGTGTGCAGGAGATCCGGCAGGTTTCGACGAGGCTGAACGTTATTACTCCGGGCACGGGACTATTGTGATGTTGTTCTCGGTAGAGGCGGAGATGTCCGATATCGCAATGCTGCAGCTGATGAATCTTGTCACACAGGCAAAAAGCGAAATAATCGAGGAGATGCAGGCGAAGTCACTTTACAGCCCTCGTATAGCAACGGGTTCCGGAACAGATCAGATTGCTGTGATGGTGCCGAAATCGCACGCAAAGAGGATAGATGTTGTGGACTCCGGTTCCAAGTTTGCCATAGCAGTCATCGGTATGGTGAGGAAACATCTGTCCGAAGCCTTCGACTGGCAGTCCTATATGACTCCGAGTGAGCAATGCGATGCGATGGTACAGCTTTCGAGATTCGGTATCACAGGGGCGGAGATGTGTGAGGATATCCGTTTCCCGAACCGTATGAAGGACCTCATGGACGCTCTACCCTTGGTCTATCACGATCCTTATGTGGTGGCAGTGTTCACTGCAGTGCTTCACATTCAGGATAAGATCAACGCAGGACTTATCGACGGACAAGCAGGACTTGATGTGGGGCGCAAGATGGCAGTCAGTGCTCTGGAACATATATTGCCGTCTTCCGATCTGTTTACTCTGCGTATAGCCGAATGCAGATCCCTCCCGGTGCTTCTGAGACTCTTGCTGGCAATGCTGATACAGTATCGTGCCACCGTTCTTTCGGAGGAGAGGACATGACAGAACTCATCCGCGGTTTTGAAATCTCCGAAGATCTGTGTACAATACGTTTCAAAGGAAAGGCGGATGTATGTTCGACGGTGGGCTGTGCCTACTCTGATAGGTTCGAAGGTATCTCTTTCTCTGAAGGTGCCCCGGATGTTCTCGAAGTTCCTTGTTTCGGAGATCCTTCTTCCATTCGGTATACCGTATTGAAAAAAGGGGAGACAGAGGTCGCAGCCGTAGCTTCCGCAGTATTCTCAGACAATCTTATGCGTGCAGGGGAGGAATGTAAGGAGTCCGGCAACGGAATCTGTGTGGTTATCCTCATCTCGGCACGTCTTCCCCAGCATTCGGCAGCTAGGGCTATGGTCACCGCAACCGAGGCGGTCACCGCAGTCCTAAGGGAGTTCGATCTCGGAACGGGATGTTCTCCGTTCACCGGTTCCAAAATACAGGAGTTCGTGATTGCCTCGCCGCACGATTCGCCCATTACGCTGACAGGCACAGGCAAACATTCTAAACTAGGTGAGTTCATCGGACGCACCGTCATGGATTCCGTAAGGGATTCTGCGGTAGCGAATGGTATGAAGGATTACCCCGAGATACTGTTCGATCGGTTGGGGCTGGGTTCAGAAAAGGGTAAATCCTGTGACCCGGAAACGTTAATCCTGTTTTCTAGTCTGTTGCATCTCAGGGATGAGGTGGTATGGGGTTTCATTCAGGAAGATGCTGCTTTCAGAGCAGCATCTGCTATGGTCGAGGGACTCGGGAAGGAGATCTGTGGAGCGAGTACGATTACTGATATTTGTAAATCAATAGAAGGGGAGATGAGCAGATGATAATGGAGGAGATATGGGGAAAGAATCCGGCATTCGTGGTCATTGACGCACAGAAGAAGTTCTATCTGGACCGCGAGGATTGGTCGATGAAGGTTCAGGAGATGGTATCTGCCATCAACGAATGGGCCAGGGTCTTCAGGGCGGCTGGGAAACCTGTGATTTTCGTACGCTTCGAAGGGCCCACCTGCAGGCCGTACGATGCGCCTGACGGAGAGGAGTTCTTCGAGGGGATTGAATTCCTCCCCGGCGATACGATAGTCGACAAGAGACACATGAATTCATTCAATGATACCGATCTCGAGAAGGTACTTCGGGACAAAGGATGCGATACTGCCGTGATGGCAGGAACCGTGGCTCAATACTGTGTAATTTCCACTTATTACGCCGCCTTCGACCATGATATCAAAGCGTATCTGGCATATGGGGCATTGGCAGGCACTACTCAGAAACTCGAGGATGAGGTGGAGGATATCTGCAAAGTGCTGACACTTGACCGTATCGTCAGATTCTTCGAGAAAGGAGAATGATCCCGGAGTAATTTCCGTCAGCGGTCCGTGATCTCTTCGATGCGTTCCTCAGTCTCGATGAAGAGGTCCTTGAGTTTCTCCTTGTACTCGTCGGTAGCGTTCCAGAGTCCCCTCTCGATGGCTTCCTCCAGACGGTTGAGGATGTTCATCGCGGCATACGGGTTGACATCCAACATCCACTCGCGGGTATCCGGGTCAAGGAGGAATTTGTCTGTCATACCGTCGTACATCCAGTCCTCCGCCACATCGGAGGTGGCACCCCATGCCATGGTGTACTCGGTGATGTTGGCCAGTTCGGCCGCACCGTGGTAACCGTGCTCCTTCAGTCCGTTGATGAATTTGGGATTGAGGACCTTGCTTCTGAATGTGTACCTCAGTTCCTCCATGGTGCTGCGGACTTTGGTGTTCTTGGGGTTGGAGCCGTCGCCCATGATGGTCATGGCATCTTTTTTGCCGTAAGCTCTCACGAAGGCGTTCATTCCTCCGAGATACTCGTAGACGTCATCGCAGTCCAGGAGGTCGATCTCCCTGTCGGGCATGTTCTTCACGGTGACGGATACCTTGGAGAACCTCCTGGTGAACTCGTCCCTCATTTTCTGTCCGTAGTTGCCTTTGGAATATCCGTTGCTGCACCAGTCGATGTACACGTCGGCGAGATCCTCCACGGTCTTCCAGGCACCGCTCTCGATGGCCTTGTTCACACCGGTACCGTATCCTCCCGGAGGGGCACCGAAGATTCTTACGGAGTTCCTTTGACGGGCTTCGTCCGGAGTCAGACCTTCCGCTATTCCGTCGACGATATCCTTCCTGAGGTTGGCCGCGAGGCTGTTGTCCTCATCTGATTCGTCGAGTCCTATCACAAGGTTCACCGCGTCGTCGAGCATGTCGATGAGGTTGGGGAAGGTGTCCCTGAAAAGACCGGTGATATTGATGGACACATCCACTCTGGGTCTTCCCAATTCTTTGATCGGTATTACTTCTAAGTCGATGACCTGTCCGCCGGTCTTGGACCATACGGGTTTGACACCCATGAGCCACAGGAGGTAGGCCACATCGTCACCTCCGGTCTTCATGGTGTCCGTGGCCCAGATGATGAATCCGATCTCTCTCGGGAACTCTCCCTTCTCGGAGACGTACTTCTCGATCATCTGGTCGGCCATCTTCTTACCGATCTCCCATGCGGTACGGTTGGGGACTGTGTCCGGATCGAGGCTGTAGAAGTTGCGTCCCATGGGAAGGATATCGGCATTGCCGCGGGTGGGTGCTCCGGACGGTCCGGGGAGCACGTATTCTCCGTTGAGTCCCTTTAATGTGTTGCCGAGTTCCTCGGACATCTTCCTGATGTTGGGGACAACTTTTTCACAGGTAAACCGCAGGCTTTCCTTCAGGTCGGAAGAGACTTTGCCGTATCTTTTTTCAAGCTCATCTATACCTATCTGGGTATTGTAATCGTGTTCTCTGAGCCAGCCCAGGAATTCCTGAAGTTCAGCATCGAGACGGTCCGCAGCGACGCTCTTGAGTTCTCCCGAGGGGAGTTTTCCTGTGGGGTCGTCGAGTGCATCCTGCATGTCGACCCCCGCATTCTCTGCGTAGGCGTCTCTCAGCGATCTGATATCTCCGTTATCCAGTCTGACCAGGGAATAAACCATTTCATCGAAGTGAGTGTCCTTGGGAACCCTGCCGATCACATGCATATCAGATCTCACGAGAGCATCTTTGACTTCGCTGAGGTACTCGTGCAGAGGTATGATGTATGGTTCGAACCCTTCCGCACCCGGGTCTTCGGCTATGTTCAGGTCGTTGAACATGTCATGCTCTTTCGCACTTAGATAGATCTGGTTGATCAGTTCCTTTTTGCGCTCGGGAGAGGCGTTGCCTTTCAGGGTGAAGTAATCCTGAAGAGGAACCTCCATCTCCGACAGTTCTTCGTACTCACCGGCACGTGCCATCGAAGGCGGCATATGACCCAGCAGTACGGAGTTGATCCTTCTTTTGCATTGGATCCCCTCTCCGGGGTCGTCCACCACGTAATAGTAAAGGTTGGGAAGTCCGCCGAGGACCACGTCGGGATCGCATTTGGAGGACATGCCCACGTTCTTGCCGGGGAGCCACTCGATGGTTCCGTGGGTTCCCACATGGATCACCATGTCGGCCTTGAACACGTCGCGGATCCATCTGTAGTAGGCGAGATATTGGTGCTGTGCGAAGATGACCGGGTCATGGATGTTCTCTTCCATCTTCTCGGCGGTGCCCCTGAGGGGCTGGTAACCGATGAAAACGTTGCCTTTCTTTATGCCGGGGATGACCACATCCTTGCCGTCCACGCAGATGGTGCCGGGGCAATCTCCCCAATCCTTTATCATCTGTTCCTGGTCCCAGGAGGGTATCGATTCGAACTGTTTCCTGTATGTGCCAGACGGTACCAGGTCGACCGCCTTCTCCCTCATGGTGGCGATCGACATGCTGTCGAGGTCGTTGGTGACTCCGTCGAGGATCTCTTCGATCATTTGCCTGCCGTTCTCCGGGACGTTATCGACGGAGTACCCCTGCTTTTCGAGTTCCTGCAGGAGCCCGGCTATGCTCTCGGGGGTGTCGAGTCCGGCGGCGTTGCCGATGCATCCGGAGTTGGGACGTGACTGCCACATGAGTATGGCGACCTTCCTCTCGGAGGCGGGTTTGCGGCGGAGCGTGGCCCAGTTGTAAGTCAGCTCGGCCATGCGCTCGATCCTGTCGTCGATGGGCTGGGCCCTCTTCATACCGCTCTTGGACGGTGTGTAGCTCACCGGGAATCCGATGATGTCCCCGTTCAGTTCGGGGAAGGCCACGTTGGAGCTGATCTCGTGCTTGTTGAGGCCGATCTTGTCTGTCTCGAAGTCATGATAGTCCCCGCCCACGCCGATGGCATGGATGACGGGAACGTTCGTCACGCTGTTGTAGAAGTTCTGCGAGTCCGGTACCCCGAGGCCTTCGTTCTCCTTGGAAGCGTTGAGCACCGAGAACGAGGTGAGGGTGTTGACGGCGTCGACGATGGGTTTCCCGTCGCGTACGTAGTATTGTTTGAAGATGTCCCTGGTGGTCTTGGAGCCCTCTATCGCATAGGAGGCGGCGGTGTAGAACACGGGGATGACGTTCATCCCCTTCGATTCGTAGACCTCGATCATGCGGTCCACATGCTTCAGGTTGTTGTAGATCCACATGGCGGCGGTGAAGAAGAGTCCGACGGTGGGCTTCGAGGGGTCGAGGGTCTTGTAGTACTCCTCGGGAGTGATGTCGCGGGGATAGCGGGGATGGTAGATGCCGTCCGTGCGGGGGACGACGGGCTCCGGCGCTTTTGCATCGGTGAAGCCGCAGATGTTGGCGGCCGTCACGAACAGGCCGTACTCGTTCTCGGCGCCGCGATGGGAACAGTATCTGCAGAGTTCCTTGTACTGTTCCTCGGTGCCCTTGAACGTCCCGCGCTGCATTAGGGTGACGTCGGGGCTTCCCGAATAGACGAACACGAATCCCCTGCATTTCGGGAAGCACTTCTCATACCTCTCGAACTTCTTGCAGCGGTAGACGTCCGACATGCACCTGACGAAGGCGAAATCGGCATCCTGGGTATATCTGATCAGTTCCTGCAGCTGCAGGGGATCGTCGTCGATCTCCTCGTGGTTCCAGTTATGGATCTCGACGGGGATGCCGAGCTCCTGAAGTCTGTGTGCGGGTTCGGCGATCACGTGGGAGTCCGCGGATTGGATGGAGAGGACGACGATCTTCATGCCCTTACCTCACATCTGATTCGGCATCTGGGGTGTGGGGTTTGCCCGGGCCGATCATGACCACGTTATATCCCTGTACGCGCTCGTCGTATTCGACGATGGCATCGATGCCGAAGATGGAGTTGATGTTCTCTCTGGTGAGGACCTCCTCCGTCTTTCCGGCGGCCACGATTTTGCCTTTCTCCATCAGAAGTATGTCGTCGCAGAATCTGGAAGCGAACATGAGGTCGTGGGTGACCATGATCACGATCATGTTGAAATTCTTCTTCAGGACCGTGACGAGGTTCATAAGATCGAACTGGTGGTTCACATCGAGATGCAGGGTGGGTTCGTCCAGCAGCAGAACGCTCGGCTCCTGGGCCAGGGCCCTGGCGATCATTACCCTTCTGAGCTCTCCTCCGCTCAGCTCGTTCACGCTTCTTTCCGCGAACTCGATTGCGCCGGCACGTTTCATAGCCGACAGAACTGCCTCGCGGTCCTTCTTCGCGTTTCCGCTGATACGGGAGTAGCGGCCCATCATGACCGCATCATAACCTGTGAATGGGAATGAGACATAACTGCTCTGGGAGACCACTCCGATCGCACGTCCGAGTTCTTTGCGTTTCAGATCGGCTATGTTGACCTGGGACATGTCTACATCAGTGCGGTTCTTGTTGAATATGGATACATCGGGCTCTTCGATGAGGATGCTTCCCTGAGAAGGTTTGAGCATCCTGTCGATGCACTTCAGAAGGGTGGTCTTTCCGCATCCGTTCTGACCGATGATGCCGAGCAGCCTTCCTTTGCTGGCGGTGAAGGAGATGTCCTCGAGGTTCTTCTTGGAACTGTAACTGAAATTTACATCGTTGACAATCAACTTCATGATCTCACCAGAACTCCGTTTTCTTTTTCCTCATGATGTATATGAAGAACGGTGCACCAAGCAGGGAGGTGAGGACACCTACGGGGATGACGCTGTCGAGAATCAGTCCCGATTTTGATAAGATATCCATGAGCATCATGAAAATAGCGCCCGATACGATACACATGGGCGCCAGGATTTTGTGGTTGGGGCCGGTGAGTGCCCTACAGATATGAGGGATGATGAGTCCTACGAATCCGATAACTCCCGATATGGCAACACAGCCGCCCACGGTCAGCGAGGTGCCTAGCAGAATTGTAAGTTTAACTCTCCTGGTGTTCACACCGAGGGATTCGGCCTGTTCTTCCCCGAGAGAGATAATATTCAGTTCCCTGATTGTGAAACAGATGACGATCACACCTACGACTATGACCGGTACACCTGTCCTCACAGCACTCCAGTAGCAGCGATCGAAACTTCCAAGGGTCCAGTACACAACATTCTGAAGTGCTTCTGCGTCTACAATGAAATGAAGGAATGATGTCAATCCTCCGAAGAAGGAACCAATAGCGACTCCTGCCAGAAGGAGCAGGGTCACAGGAGTTCCGTGGCGTGTTATGGAGAGAGCGTAGACCGTAAGCATGGTAATAAGACAGAAGATGAACGCCATCATAGGTGCGCCGCCGATGGAGGTACCGATGCCGAAAGCGATGGCTATGCTTGCTCCGAATGCGGCTCCAGACGATATACCCAGGGTGGACGGCGAGGCCATTGGGTTGCGGAACAGGGCCTGCATAGCCATACCGCTTATCGCCAATCCTGCACCGACTGTTGCAGCACAGATTGCTCTGGGGACCCTCATGTCTTTCACGACATAGATCTGGCCTCTGCTTCCGCCGTTATTGAATATAATATCGAGAACGGTTTGACGAGGGATTTCTCCCACGCCGTAGAATAAGCTTACTACAAAAATAACGAATATGAGCAGACTGAGACCCATTATTATGAATATAGCACGTACTTCTTTCTTCTCGAGATTTTCCTGGATCTCTTCTTCCTGGCTCATTATATCAACATTATGAGGGGGGTTGGCCCCCTCGGTTAAGACGTTTAAGCGGTTGTGACCCTCATCATCTGGTCCATAGTCCTGGAATCTCCAGTGTAGAAGATGATGACGGAAGGTTCTTTGAGAACTACGTTCTCGTCTCCGAATCCCTTGACCCAATTCTCGCCGGTAACGATGTTCTTCAGGTTGAGGAGGTCGAGAATAGTGGAGGAGATGTTGTTCTGTCCGCAGGCGGACGCGTTGTTCCTGGATTCCCAGTAAACGGTCTTCTGGGGAGTGATTTCCTTGGCCTGCATGTACATGTTGTAGAAGTTGGTACGGGTCTCCTGGATGAAGGTCTGGGCCTCATCCTTGAGTCCAAAGACTGCTCCGAGTGCCTCGATGGAGGAGAAGACCTCTGCAACGGAGGTTGCTCCGAAGAACAGGTTGGTGACCTCGCTGTATTCGGAGGATTTCTTGAGGAAGCCGTTCTCTCCAATCATTTTATCGTAGGTGACGCCGGTAGATCCAGACATCATGGTGACAATCTTCTTGTTCTGAGCATGTGCTGCATCGTATGCCTGGAGGTACTGAGCGAGGTTGGCCTGATCGTTGAGGTAGTAAGTACTGTTGATCGACACAACGGTGTTGGGGACGGTGAGTCCATAGATTTCGTTGATATCGGAGGATCCTCCTGCCAGAGCACTCTGGTCGAGTCCGTAGACGTAGTTGAACACTGCAGACTGGTCTGCGGTTCCGCTGTTGTGGATCTTGATGAGCTCGTAGAGGAGAGCGACATAGGAACCGGTGCAGATCATCCAATCGGGGTTCACGGGGACAACGGTGTTCTCGTGGTGCCAGGTGTAGTTTCCGTTGGAGTCCTTGGCGTTCCTGATGATGCTGTCGATGGTGACGGTGTTGTTCACGTTGTCCTCAGCGACGATAAGGCTGTCGTAAGCGAGGAAGTCAGCAGGGACCTGGCTGGAGGTGTACTGGGATGTGTTCACGTCTTTGCCATAGATGGTCTTGAACATCTCGGCCGCACCCTTGTAGATCATGGGGGACTGTCCGTAGTATGCAGTCTTGGTAATCACGACAGTGGGGTCCCAAGCGTACCAGCCACCTTTGTTGGTGTCGGTGGAGGGGTTGTCGCCGCTGCCGCCATTACTGTTGTTGTTTCCGTGATTCTGCGTGAGGACGACGGCTCCGCCGGCTCCTGCAGCTACGATAACAACAATCGCTATAATTGCAGCAATTTTTGCATTCATAGTATCATTTGGATAATCATCCAACCTGCGGATATTTGTGATAGTATTTAGACTTGGTTATATCGTCCAAAGAATAAAAATATGTTAATAGTGTTATGTCCGATTTTTATTACGAATCGATAGGTGAAGGGCTTTGATTGATGGGAGCGTTCCAAAAGAACGGACGGTGTTCCGAAGGGGTGCGGGGCCTTCCGGCCCCGCTGAGATCATATTTTCCTGTTCTTCACTAGATACAGATCCACCAGGAAGAACGCCACCAGGAATGCCGCAAGGATGCCCAGAGCCCAGAACGGGAAGGCATAGATGTCAAGGGTAGCGGCCCTGATGCATACGCTGGATTCCGTCAGAGGGAGTGCATATAGCAGGCCCTGTGCCCACGCAGGGAGGCTGGCGACCGAGAAGAAGGTACCGCACAGGAAGGTCATCGGAGTGATGACCAGCGAGCTGAAAGTCGCCATCGAGGCATGTGACTTCGCCAGCAGTGCGGCCGTGACTCCCAGCAGCGAGAACGTGAAACAGGAGACCAGCAGACTGATGATGAACAGCGGGGTCAGATGCAGGTACGAAGGCTCCAGTGCATATCCGATGGCGAACATGATCCCGGCGCTCATCACTCCGCGGATCACACCGATCAATGCCTTTCCCACAACGATGGATGAATTGCTGAGCGGGCACATCATCATCTCGTCGAAGCACCTGTAGTACAGTCTCTGCACGTTCAGCCTCGCCGATGTCGCATTGTAAGATGCCGAGAGCGAGCTAAGGGCGATGATACCGGGGATGATGAAGTCGATGTACGGAACGATTATTCCCTCGACATCCACGGATCCTCCTTTGATTCCGTAACCGAAGGCCAGGAGGTACAGCAGAGGGGTCATGAGGCTGGAGACCAGGATGTTCCCGATGGTATGGCGCATGTAGCGGATGTCACCCCATGCGATGTAGTACACTTCATGGAAGAACGACATCAGGCCATACCTCCCTTCTTGGAGTCGCCTTTCATCATGGCGCCGTTCGCCTCTATCTGGTTACCGGTAAGCTCAACGAAGCAGTCCGAGAGGTTGGTGCGGCGGAGCGTTACGGTGACGTCGTCGGGCAGGGATTTGGAGTAGGCGTCGGCCTCGTCCTTGGTGTTGAAGTAATGGTACTGGGTCTTGCGGTCGCTGCCGTAGTGTTCCACGGTGAAAGCACCGAGTCTCTTGGAGAGGTTCTCGGGCGTGTCCTCGGCGATGATCTTCCCGGCGTTGATGATGCTGATCCTCGTGCAAAGGGATTCCGCCTCCTCGATGTAGTGGGTGGTGAGGAATATGGTCATGCCGTCATCGTTAAGCTTGCGGAGAAGGTCCCACAGGCTCCTGCGGGACTGGATGTCGAGGCCCACGGTGGGCTCGTCCAGGAACAGGATTTTGGGCCTGTCGATGAGGGCGCACACGATGGCAACCTTCTTCTTCCATCCGCCGGAGAGGCTGTTCACGCTGCGGTTGTAGTATTCCCTCAGTCCGATGTAGTCCGCGAGTTCGTCGATGCGCTTCTTGCGTTCGGAGCGGGGAATCTTGTGGTACAGCGCGTGTACCATCATGTTCTCCCACACTGTGAGGTCCTTGTCGAGGCTGATCTGCTGCTGGATGACGCCGATGGAGCCTTTGGCCTCGATAGGGTTCTTGAGGATGTCGAAACCGTTGATTTTCACAGTGCCAGAATCAAAATTCGTCAGGGTGCTGAGGACCCTCACGGTAGTTGTCTTCCCGGCTCCGTTGGGGCCGAGGAAGGCATACATCTCGCCTTTTTTGACGTGCATGTTGATCCCGTCCAAGGCATTCTTGTCGCCGTACCTTTTCACGAGGTTCTCGACTTCGATAATGTTATCTTCTGACACATTAACACCTATATCGGATGTATAAGCAAATCAGTATTATTTAGAATGATGTTTGTTAGTCTAACCTAAACCATTGTAAAAATTTGTAACTCTATATCCCCTGGAAATGATGGTTTCAGATGAAAAATCGTGCGATAGGCCTTATAAAGACTACTTATAACGCCATGTCTTTTAATATCCGTACACATTCTCGGGATTGTTGGATGTAGTGTCCCAGAAAGACGCTGCAGCCGACTGATATAAGGTGAGAGAATGAAAGGAAAATTATACGGCATAGGGGTAGGCCCTGGAAACCCGGACCTGATGACCCTGAGGGCCAAGGAACTTTTGGAGAAAGCGCAGGTAATCGCGTACCCCGTCAAGAAACTCGGCGAGGAGGGCGTTGCGCTCAATATCATCAGCCAGAGGGTAGACGTCAAGGGAAAGGAGGTCGTGGAGCTCCTGTTCAGCATGAATCCCGACGACGAGGTCCGCAAGAAGTGCAGGGCCGAGGCCATGGAGAAGATCTGCGGTCTGCTCGACCAGGGAAAGGACATCGCGATGGTCACTCTCGGCGACGTAGCTGTTTACAGCACTTACATGTACATCGACAGGGACATCCAGGCAAGAGGATACGAGACCGAGGTCGTTCCCGGCATCCCCTCGTTCTGCCACGGTGCGGCACTCGCACGCCTCCCCCTCATGATCGGAGAGGAGAGCGTCGCGGTGGTCTCCCTCGCAAAGCGCAACAACGAGAACGCCGAGAAGGTCCTCGACGCCGTTGACAATCTGGTAATTATGAAGGCGTTCGCATCCATCTCCGCCATCGTGGAGATGCTCAACAAGAGGAACATCCCCCTCGCCAACGCCACCGTCATGAGCAACATCGGGATGGAGGACGAGTATCTCGGACCTCTCGATCCCAACCGTGAATACGGATACTTTACAACCGTTTTAATCAAGAAGAAGGTGTGAAAAATGGCAGCAATGGTACACTTCATCGGAGCAGGTCCCGGAGACCCCGAACTCATCACTATCAAAGGACAGAGACTCATCGAAGAGGCGGACGTCATCATCTTCGCGGGTTCCCTCGTGAACCCCGCGGTCCTCGACAAGAGGAAGAAGGACTCCGTCGTCTACGACAGCGCATACATGAGCCTCGACGAGGTCATGGATGTCACCATCCCCGCCGTTAAGGAGGGAAAGACCGTCGCCCGCGTGCACACCGGTGACCCCTCCATCTACGGAGCAATCAGGGAGCAGATGGTCAGGCTCGATGCAGAGAATATTGAATATGATGTGGTTCCCGGAGTAAGCTCGTTCTGTGCCTCCGCGGCTGCCGTCAAGAAGGAGTTCACCCTTCCTTCCGTGAGTCAGACCGTCATCATCACCAGGATGGAAGGCAGGACCCCCGTTCCCCCCAGGGAGAAACTCGTGGATCTTGCCAAACACCACGCTTCGATGTGCATCTTCCTGTCGGTCGGTTTCATGGACGAGCTCACCAAGACCCTCATGGAAGCAGGCTATGAGCCAGACACCCCGATGGCGGTCGTCTACAGGGCGAGCTGGCCCGACCAGAAGATCGTCTACGGTACCTGTGCCACCATGGCCAAAATCGTGAAGGAGAACAACATTAGCAGGCAGGCCATGACCATGGTCGGAGGCTTCCTCGGAGACGAGTTCGAGCTCTCCAAGCTGTATGACAGCCACTTCACCACCGGCTACCGCAAGGGAAAGGATTGAGATGAGCGGCAAACTCACCATCGTGGGTTTCGGTCCCGGCAGCAAGGGCGACATGACCTTGAGAGCAGTCGAGGCCATCGAGACCGCCGATATCGTCACTGGGTACACCACCTACATCAAGATCCTCAAGGAGTTCTTCCCGGACAAGAACTACAAGGCAACGGGAATGATGAAGGAGATCGACAGGTGCAGGATGGCCATCGAGGACGCCATGGCAGGCAACAAGGTCGCCATGGTAAGCTCGGGCGACTCCGGCATCTACGGCATGACAGGGCTCATCTACGAGCTTGCCTTCGATATGAATGCGGACATCGAGATCGACGCAGTCCCAGGTGTCACTGCGGCATCCTCCGCGGCGGCCGTCCTCGGAGCGCCCCTCATGCACGACACCGCGCTCATCAGCCTCTCCGACCTCATGACCCCCATCGAGAAGATCATGAAGAGGGTCCAACTGGCGGGAGAGTCCGATTTCGTAATCGTCCTCTACAACCCCAAGAGTCACGGCCGTACTGAGTATCTGGCACAGGCCGCCGACATCCTCCTGAAGATCCGCTCCCCCGACACCCCCGTGGGAATCGTCAGGGACATCGGAAGGAAGGACCAGTCCAAGACCATCACCACCCTCGGCAAGCTGAAAGACGCTGAGGTCGATATGCTGTGCACTGTGGTAATCGGTAACTCCCAGTCCTTCGAGAAGGACGGGCTCATGATCACCCCCCGCGGATATGTGGAGAAATACCTTAACTGAAACTTTTTGAGAGATATAGGTGAGAAAAATGGTATTTGAAATTGTAACCCCCCGCGAGATCGAGCAGAGGAGCATGGAGACCATCACCAAGGAGCTCAACGGTCGCACCTGGCCCGAGCCCGAGTTCTCTGTAATCAAGAGGTGCATCCACACCTCCGCCGACTTCGATTACGCGGACAACCTGTGCTTCTCCCCCAACGCCTGCCAGATCGGAATCGAGGCGCTGAAGAACGGAGCGGACATCGTCACCGACACCAAGATGGCCATGTCGGGAATCAACAAGAACAAGCTCGCCACCTTCGGCGGACAGGTACACTGCTACATCAGCGACCCCGACGTGGTCGAGGAGGCCAAGGCCAGGGGATGCACCCGTTCCACCGTCAGCATGGAGAGGGGAGCCCGCATACAGAAGCCTGTGATCTTTGTCATCGGCAACGCCCCCACCGCCCTCATCGAGCTCGACAGGCTCATCAAAGAGGGAACGGTGAAACCCGCCCTCATCGTCGGAGTCCCCGTCGGATTCGTCAACGTAGTCGAGTCCAAGGAGCTCATCATGCAGGCCGGCGTGCCCTACATCGTCGCCAGGGGCAGGAAGGGCGGAAGCAACATCGGCGCCGCCATCATCAACGCCCTGCTCTACACCATGGGCAGGTGAAACCCCAAAGGTGAGACTGTGCCAGACGACATAATCGTGGTCGAAGGACTCACGGTGAGGTTCGGTGATTTCACCGCTGTCGACGACATCAGTCTCACCGTCAGGCGCGGGGAGATATACGGATTCCTGGGACCCAACGGGGCCGGGAAGACCACCACCGCCCGCGCCGTGACGACCATGCGCAGGCCCACGGCCGGGAGGATCGTCATAGACGGTCACGATGTGTCCGTGGATGCCAGGCGCGCCCGGGAGCTCATCGGGGTCTGCCAGCAGAACCTGGCCCTCGATGTGGACATCTCCATCCGCGAGAACATTATTTCCAAGGGTGTGCTGCACCGCATCCCCCGCAAGGAGCTGGAGGCCAGGATGATGGAGCTCAGCGACGTCATCGGCCTCACCCCGTTCCTGGACAGGCTCCCCCGCGATCTCTCCGGAGGATGGAAGAGGAAGACCGTAATCCTGTGTGCGCTTATCCACAAGCCGTCGATCCTTTTCCTCGACGAGCCCACCGCCGGGCTCGACACGCAGTCCCGCCATATGCTCTGGGACATCATCAGGATCCTCAACAAGAGGGGCACCACGGTGTTCATCACCACCCATTACATGGACGAGGCCGAATCCCTCTGCGATAGGGTGAGCATCATCACCAAAGGGAAGATTCGTGCCACGGGTACCCCCCGCGAGCTCTGCGAGAAGTTTGGCTCGTTCACTGTGGAATACAATGCGGAGGACGGTAAACGTCTCGTGAAGTTCTTCCATACCCGCGAGGAAGCTAAGCAGTTCTATGCAGAGAAGGAGTCGGAGGGTGCGGTGCTCCGCGGGACCCATCTGGAGGATGTCTTCCTCGAGTATTCCGGCAAGATCGACGTATCCCGTATCGAGGAGGTCATGGGATGAGCGTCCTCGGAGAGACCTGCAGGGTCGCACTTGCCGATTTCTATTACTTCCGCAGGAACTGCCTGCTCCTTCTGGTGACCTCCATGGTCACCCCTCTCCTGTACATGCTGGCCTTCGGTTACGGCCTCGGCCAGGGCGTCATCATGGAAGGGGTCGATTACATAGCGTTCATGATCCCGGGAGTAATCTCGCTGACGACCCTGACCTCAACCTTCGATACGGTCTCCCATAAGATCATGGTGCAGAAGCGTTTCTACGAGAGCTTCGACGAGATGCTCCTGTGCCCCGTGTCCAAGACCTCTATCATATTCGGTAAGGCACTGCTCGGAGTCGTCAAGGGAATGATGTGCGGCACCATCCTCGTGGTGATGGGCATGATGTTCACCTCGGACCTCCACATCACGGTCCAGCTGTTCCTGCTCATGCTAGCGTCCTGTTTCGTGTTCTCCATCCTCGGAGTCGCGGCGGGGGTCATCGTCCAGGACCTTGCCCACATGAGCCTCTTCACGACCTTCGTCATCCTTCCGATGACGTTCCTGTGCGGCACCATGTTCTCTTTGGATGCGCTTCCTCAGGCGCTCGCCACCGTGATCGATCTCTTGCCGTTATCTCAGACCTCGGCGTGCATCAGGGCATTAGCGCTTGATTGGGCGTTCCCCTGGACGTCGTTGGCGCTGCTCTTAGTGTACGGGGTTGTATTCTATCTGCTGGCACATTTCGCGTTGAACAGGAACTGATCAGGAGGAACGCTTCTTCCTGGTGCATTCGGGGACCGGGAGTCCGCGCTTCTCCAGTTCGGCGATGGCATCCCTGTTGCCCTTGGCTGCCGCCTTCTCCAAAAATCCGCGGGCGGCCTGCGGATCCGATTCCTCGATGATGTTCGCATATCTGATCATGCTGCGGGAATGGCCCTTCTCTGCCGATTGTTTCAGATACTCCAGGCCCTTGGCCCTGTCGACATATCCTTCCTCGTCGAGGTATATCTCCGACATGCGGAATATGGCGCGGGGGCTGCCGGACTTCTCCAACCAGTAGATGGCCTTGTCGACGTCCTTGGGAGTCCCCCTTCCCCAGAGATAGTACTCTCCGAGATTGGTCATACCGCGGGTATACCCTCCTTCGGCGGACTTGGTGTACCATTCGAAGGCCTCCTTGTAATCCTTCTTCACGCCGTTCCCGTAGTCGAGCATGACGCCTATGTTGCAGGCCGATTTCACGTTGCCTAGGAGCGCGGATTTGATGTAGAGTTCGGCGGCCTTCTTCTTGTCCTTCTCTATGTTGAGGCCTATGGCGTAGCAGTATGCGAGGTTCCTGCTGCCGGTGGGGCTGTCCTCGTCCGAGGCGAGCCTGAAAAGTTCGATGCTGCGTTTCCTATCCGTCTCGCTCCCGTCCGCCAGTATGGCACCTAGCAGGACGGACGATTCGATGCATCCCTCCTCCATGTTGGTGAGCAGAAGCTTCTTCGCCTCCTCGATCGCCCCCTTCTCGAAGAGCTCGTAGGCGGAGAATAGGCGTTTCTGGACCTCTGTATCGGGATGCGTTGACTTGGACGGATAATCCAACATACTCACACCAATGTGAGATGATACTAAAAAGATTCTGCCTTACATGTTTGAGTGGCGGTCCATCTCCTCGTTGAGGAGGGCATCGGCACGGGGGATGAGCAGTTCGGAGCGTCTCACGTTGGAGAACTTCACGGAAGGGATCAGAGAGGCCAACGCCTTGGCATCCTTGTAAAGTTCCAGCATGTCCGGGGACTTCACCTTGTACTCCCCGTTCATCTGCCTGATGACCAGTTGGGAGTCCATGACGAACTCGACCTCCCTGGCACCGTAGTTGGCCGCGAAGGAGAGTCCTGCGATGAGGCCCCTGTACTCGGCGTAGTTGTTGGTGTGGACGCCGAGGAACTCGGAGTGCTCGTGTATTATCTTGCCGTTCTCGGTGACCACGATGGCATAGGCGGAAGGTCCGGGATTGCCCCTGGATCCACCGTCGGAAAAAATGCGGAGCATCAGTAGGTGAACTCCTTGGCGACCTTGTTGTGCATGTCGACTAGTAGGACCTTGGCGCGGATGGGCTCATCGGTGAGCTCGTAGCCCATGATGATGATCTTGTCGCCCACGGCCGCGAGCCTCGCTGCGGCGCCGTTGAGTGCGATGATGCCGCTGCCCCTCTCGCCGGGGAGGATGTAGGTCTCGAAGCGGGCACCGGTCTCGACGACGGCGATGGTGACCTTCTCGCCGACGAGCATGCCTGCCCTGTCGACGAGATCGGCATCGATGGTGATGCTTCCCTCGTAGTCGAGTCTTGCTTCCGTCACGGTCGCCCTGTGGATCTTGCTCCTGAGCATCCAACGCATGATAGTCCCATCCCTGTTTTGCTTTTAAGGTTAACCCTCTTAGAGAATTTGAAGTTGGGGAAGAATTGGCGTCCCGGACGGAATTCGAATCCGTGTCGAGGCCTCGACAGGGCCTCATGATAGGCCGCTACACTACCGGGACGGCTGAATCTCCCTATTGGTGCTCGATATTTAACCCTTTCTGAACAGGCCCTGGCCATAACGGAATTCTCTGATTGAACACGACTCGGAAAACGGCCTATGTGCCAGTATGAAACCCATTGTGTGTATCACTCATCCCACACAGGCTGTATGGGGTGCACGAAGGTTCCGTGTTCATCGGTTGCGATTTTCGCCGATACGCCGTATACCTCAGCAATCATCTTCTCCGTGATGACCTCTTTCGGAGGACCTTGGGAATGGATGTGTGAGTCTTTCAGAACGATGACCTCATCCGAGTAGTTCAGCGCCAGGTTGAGGTCGTGAAGTGCGACCACCGCCCCTTTGGAACCGGTCCTGGTGAGCTTCCTCATGATGTTCATCGTATCAATCTGATGCTTCAGATCCAAGGCGCTCGTAGGTTCATCGAGGATGAAGAAGTCGGAGTTCTGTGCCAGTGCTCTGGCGATATGTACTCTCTGCTTCTGTCCGCCTGAGAGGTTTGAAATCGATAGTGCATGGAGATCATCGATGTGCATCTCTCTCATGGCATCCGCAGCGATGGATATGTCCTGGTTGGAATAGGACCAATCTATGTAGGGCCTCCTTCCGGCCAACACGGTGTCATACACCGAGGTGTTGCCGAAGGTGGTGGATGATTGGGGCACATAGGCGACGATCTTCGCGAACTCTTTTTTGGAGATTGTGTTTATGTTCCTGTCATCGATGAATATATCCCCTGATTTGGGGGCCTTGATGTTGCATATGGTCTTGATCAGTGTGGATTTTCCAGAACCGTTGGGGCCTAGAACAGTGGTTAGCTTTCCGCTCTCAAATTCGAAGGAAAGGGAGTTGAGGACTACTTTGGATCCATATCCCTGGGTCATGTCCTTAACGACTATCTTCATAGCGAATCCTCCGATCTTCTTCCGAAGACAAGCCAAATGAAGAACACGCCTCCGATGATGTACATTATGATACCCACAGGTAGTTCGCTGGGACGTACGATTATCCTTGCGAACAGGTCCGAGAGGGTGAGGATTGCCGCTCCCAACAGAGCGGATGCAGGGAGTAGGAATCTCGCATCGTTCCCGATGATTCTCCTACATAGGTGGGGAGCCATCAGGCCGATGAATCCAATGGTTCCTGTGAAAGCGAGGCAGACGGTTGTGGTGAGGGTGCTGATGACGAGTCCTTTGTTCCTGAGCTTTGGGACGTCCACACCGAGGTTCGATGCCACATCGTCACCTGACGATAGCATGTTTATGTCCACGGTCAGTTTTTCGAGGTAGATTCCGCAGACCAGTACCACAGGCAGAACTATGAGGATAGTCCCCCAAGTGGTGCCGGAGAACCCACCCATCATCCACATGGTGATATCCCTCAGTTGTGAATCGTCGGAGATGTACTTGGTGAACATCAGTCCTGCCTGGAACAGATAGCTGATGATGACTCCCGAGAGGATGATGGTGGAGCGGGAGATGGTGGTGTTACGGGTGAGGAACATCACAATAGCGATGCTCATAAGACCGAATATGAATGCGAAGATGGTCTTGAGCACAGTGTCCCAGGAGAAGGAGAATATTCCGAGGGAGACGGTTGCATAGTAACCGGCACCCAGTAGGGACGAGCCGAATACGATGGCGGTTGCCGCACCGAAGGCGGCCGCTGTAGACACTCCGAGTGTGAACGGACTGACCAGAGGGTTTCTCAGGAGGCCCTGCATGACGCATCCCGCCATACCAAGACTAGCTCCGGTCAGGATGCAGAGGAGGATACGAGGCATCCTCAGCTTGGTAATTATATCGGTGTAGTAGTACTGCGACGGTTCACCGAAGATGTTGAAGAACAGTTTGTTCAAGACAATCTTGGCGGTATCGGAGAAAGGGATATCCACTGCTCCGATGCTCATCGCAAGGATAAAGGAGACGAAGACGACGATGAACATCCCGAATATGAATACGCCTTTCCTGTGCTGAGTATCCAGATACTGAGCTTCCGGAGAGGAGGTACTGAACTCTTCGGAACGGACTTTGAGATTCTTTAGGGGATTCTTCATGCGTCTTCCTCGGAAAAAGGTAAGTTGGGGCCGAAGCCCCGTTTGATATCAGGCCATTGCCAGAGTACTGGTGGTGGTTCCAGCGGAGCTGATCTGCGACAGGAGGAGGTTTCCGGAAGCCAGATCCTTCTGGTAGTACCTGCTCTGGAAGTCGCTGATGAGGCTGCTTAGGTCATCGAGACCCGTGTAGGTCTTCTCAGTTCCGAAGTCAAGGGTAACGGTTATTTCGATTCCGTAGACCTTCTCTGCAATCATCAGGAGGCCGATGGGCATGTAGAGTCCGGAGGCGAGTGCGTTGTTGATAACGTATACGTCTCCGTTGTCGACCGCCTTGCAGGAACCGGTGAGTGCCTTGTCTGCACCGACGAAGTTGCTGAAGTGGGCGAGGTATTCCGCCTCGGTCACTTCCTTGCTGTTAGCACGGATGAAGAAGTTGTCAATTTGGGTCTCGATGGCATGGAGAGCTTCGATATTACCCTCGGAACCTTCTCCGACGACAGGGTTGGATACTCCATCGGTGGAGAGGTTGGTCAGAGCAGTAACGTTCTGCTTAAAAATGGGCTCGAAGTTCTTGTTCAGAGTGGAGGATTGGTTGTAGACCGCTCCCCTTGCAGCAAAGGCGAAGAGGTAGTTCTCGAGTGTGATGTTCTCTGCCTTAAGCTTATCCGTGATGGCGGCAGTAATCTTCTCACTGTTGCTGTTGTATTCATTGAGGGTCTTGACTGCACTCTCGGGGTTACCGAAGAGCTTGGAGATCTTCGCGAGATCACTGTTGAGGGATGCACCGTTGCATTCAAGCCTGATGACCTTGATGCCGACCTCTTCACAAGCTTTCTGAGAGCTGGTGTAGAGGGTCATGGCGTATACGGGGCAGAGGACTGCCTGGACACCTTTCTGGAGCAGGGTTTCGACGGAAGGGGTATAGTAGGTTCCGAGCTTGTTGCTGGCATCTTTTTCAGCCTTGATGTTGAACGTACCGCTGTAGTGGTAGCATGAAATCTTGTCACCGAGGCCGAGCATGAGCATGGCTCTGGGGACGTTGGAGTTCAGGACTGCTACGTTGGTAAGGGGCGAAGAAATCGTGATGACCTTTCCGGAATCGTCTGTAATCGTGATTTCGCTGTCATCGGAGTTGTTGTTATTGTTCAGTAAGACGACGGCAGTACCTATTCCAGCCACTGCCAGAATGGCTACCGCTACTATTGCTAAGACTTTTCCGTTCATCAGGCAGACCTCCCTTTAACGAGGAATACCGCCATGAATGCTACAACCAGGATTCCGAGGATCGCTGCTGCGCCCAGAAGGAGGACGTTGTTACTAGCATTCTTAGCAGGGGTGTTGTTGACGTTCTCGGAGGCGTAGTCGTTTTCTGCATCTCCGATGGTCAGGGTGTATTTGTCAAAGTTTTTGAAGTTCCCAGTGTCGGCTCCGCTGTAGACAGCGACACAGCCGTAACCGCTTGTTTGCTCAGCGCCTGTGTTGGTCATCCAGAAATGAATGTCATCAGCGGTCGCGGTGTAGGAGTTCCCGTCACTGAGTTTGATAACGGGGTTTTCGACATTGGTAATGAATACGGCGAAGGCGTATTTTCCGAATCCCGTCGCGTCGAGGACGTTAGATGCATATTCGGTCTTGGTGTTGGAGGTCTTGGAGAATCCAAACTCTTTGGCGACGGACTGCAGGAGGTCGATTTCAAGTTCTTCGTTGTTGGTATAATTAATAGTGCTTACGTGAGCGATTTTTGTGAAGTTCTTGATGTTGTCGACCGTATATTCCGAGAGAACCTTATCGGCATCATCCATGAGAGTCACTTTGAAGATCTGGCTCTCAGGTGTGGTAGTAAAGGTTCCACTGAATACAGGGCTGGCAATTGCAGTTCCGTCCTGGTAGACAGTGTCGTTGTGTCCCTCTGCGGTGGAGTACCAAAGGAATGCGTGAGTGCTTCCAGCAGTAGTGGTGACTGCCACAGATGCGGTCTCAGTGGCAGCATCCTTGGAGGCGAACTCTGCAATTTTTACCTTGTAGGCCTTATCTTTGTCGAGTTTGATGAGGTCAACATAAATTGAGTTCTCGAAGAATTTGGTACCCATCTGGGCGGTGGGTTTGTCCTTAGTTGCGGATCCATCGGTAAGAGGGAATCCGAGGAGTGCGAATTTTGCGTAGTAGAATAACGATTCCTTGGAGATCACATAACCAGCTTCGTCGATTGAAGGATCTGCACTATAGGATGTTGCAGCTTCTGAGTTGTCGACTATTGCGGGCGTGAAAAGGAATGCAAAGCAAACTACTGCGACGATTGCGATTGCTTTTTTGTCCATTTTTTTTCACCAATGAATACATTGGACTTAAAATCCAATAGGGGTTGGATAGTATTCCTGTATAAAATAGTTAGCAGATACATCCAAATGTATAATTTATCAATCCAATTATCAAAGGTACTAATAGATACGAATCGATATCCCATCCATCATGCCAAACGCAACGGTCGGAGAGTACATGGTCCGCGACGTCCAGTACGTCGCCCCCAACATGACGGTGCAGGAAGTCATAGACAAACTGCTGGCGTCCAACTTCCACGGATTCCCCGTGGTCGAGAACGGATACCTGCTGGGCTACGTCACCGCCAAGGAGCTGCTGCGTTTCACCGATCTGCCCAAGGCGAAGCTCCGTTCCGTCATGAGCCGCGGTACCCTGTGTGCCATCCCCTCGATGTCAATCGACGACGCCACCCGCATCCTTTTCAGGTACGGTCTCCGCAACCTGCCGGTGGTGGACGAGAACAAGAAGCTTGTCGGCATCATCTCGAACATCGACGTCGTCCGCTCGCAGATTGAGAAGTCCCGTCCCGGGAAGGTCATGAACGTCAAGAGCTTCATGGAGAAGCAGAACAACGTTACGTTCAGAATCCACAACGGCGAGGTCCCCATCGCGGAGATGATCCCCACTCAGAAGGAGGTCTACATGGACGAGCTCGTCGGCAGGCAGTACGAGATCAAGAGGGGACTCAACGAACCCATCATCGTCATCAGGAGGCACAAGGGATTCCTGGTGGTCGACGGACACCACCGTATCATGGCCGCGCACCGTCTGGGTCTTACCAATTTCAACTGCATCATCCTCGAACCCAACGACATGGATGTGAAGCTAGGATTGGAGGTCACCGCGGAGAGGTGGGGCCTGCACACCCTTGACGATGTGAAGATCATCGAGGGTTCCAAGCATCCGTTCATGGAGATCACCACCATGCTCCTGCCGCAGGAAATCGCTGGCAACATCAACAACGTGCTGATGGAGCGTATGGAGGAGAATCCCGGCCCCGGTGTGCCAAGCCCCATGGGTCCGACCCCCAGAGTTGACAGGCCTTCCTCTTCAAAGACCAAGAAGAGTTCCAAGAAAGCCGGTACCAAAAAAGAGACAGCGAAGAAACCTGCCGCAAAGAAGGCTCCTGCAAAGAAGACCGTGGCAAAGAAAGTTCCTGCCAAAAAGGAACCTGCTTCCAAGAAGCCCACATCTAAGAAGGCTGTAACACCGAAAAGTAAGGTGTGACTAGCACATCGTTCCTCTTCTATTCCCTTGAGTGAAAACATTACAAAAATTACATTTCCCCGAAAACAAAACCTCATAAAAACTACATTTCCCCGAAAACTTTTCAGGGCTGTAGAAATGAAAAAGGGTGCCTGCGGGGGGCGTTTTTCCCCGCAGGTTTTAGTTTAAAGTTTCACCGTCCCAGAAGGGTCTTGCGGGCAGTCTTCAGGAGGATCTTCTGCTCGGCGGATGCGATGCATTCTCAGTCATGATGAAGGTATCGGGGTAGAGGGAGATTACGTCGATTCACTGTTCCACCAGGAACTTGCAGCCAAAAAGCTTTCACGAAAAGGTTCCCGGTAGAGAAGGACCTTCTAAGAAGACAGCCAAGACCTAATCTTAAGCGGATTTTCGATTTGACAGGCTGTTCGCCAGGAACCCTACCATGTATATCGGGAGATAGGTGATTTTTCCTTCTTTTTTGACATCCTTCCCATGGACGATATATGCTTTGGTAATTCTTCCTTTGTTTCTTTCGAGGAGCGAATCCAAGGAAGTATGTCTCGACGAATCGCCGGATTTCACTTCAATTGGTACTGGTTTTTTCCCGCCCACGATGAAATCTACTTCATAGACGTGTTTCTCGTCACGAGCGAATTTAGTAAATCTCAGTTCGATTCCTCTGCATTTCAGTTCTTGAGATACCGCGTTTTCGAAAATCATTCCTTCATTGAGGTTTAACTTATTTTTTACAAAAGCAGCCTGTACCTCGTCGCTATTGAGGATATTGCTGCCGAACGATTGAGTAAGTAACAGGCCAGTATCCAGCATGTAACATTTCAGCGATTTTTCCTCTATGGTTAGATTAATCGCTGATTGCGGTTCATTTATCTCCCAGCATAAATTACAAATGTGAGCATCATCGAGCCAGAGTAAACTGTTCTCGTAGTTGCTGGTCCTGCTTCCTTTCTTTATGATTCCCGGGCGGAAACGTTTTTCATGTTTGCTCAGCAACGCTGGAACAGAATCGAATATTCTCTTAGCAACATCTCCATTCTTTACAGGTATCTTGGAAAGATCCTCATGGTACAACTGCAGAATACCTTTTTTCACTCTTTCACAGTCTGAATACCTTTGTGATTCTATGAATTTGGATACGGACTGTGGGAATCCACCTATCATCATATATGTTTTGAACAGTTCCATCAATTCACGGTGCATAACTCCCATCTGTTTCCCCTGTTCAAAGCAGTTCTTTGCATAATCATATTTTGATGAGGCACCTACAGCCCAACAGAATTCTTCGAAAGACATGGGGTACATATCAATGCGATATTCTTCGGAGGGAATCATGATTTTTGCGGCATTGCTCAATACAGTAATCAAAGAACCCGTCTCGATATAGCAATACCTGCCATCTTCAACAAGGCCTTTGATCATTTCTCTGGCACGTGGAAATAGCTGTATCTCATCAAATACGATCACGCTTTCACCAAGGTACAGCTCTACGGAATACAATGCTTGAAGTTCTGTGAAAAGGCGATTATATTCGTTTCCGTACCTGTTGAATAATTCTATGGTACCTGGCTTGGGTTTATAGAAATCGATTATGAGCGCAGATTTGAATTCCTTTTCAGAGAACTCTTTTACAACCGTGCTTTTTCCGACTCTTCTCGCGCCTTCTACCAGCAGAGCATAGTCCTTACTCCAATGGTTTTTCCACTCAAGTAACTCACTGTAAACGGTACGCTCGAACAGTTTAGGCATCGCATTCGCATCGTTTTTGTGTTTATTAATACATTTCCCCGAAATCAAAATGGTGCAAAAATTACATTTCCCCGAAAACAAAACAGCACAAAAACTACATTTCCCCGAAAACTTTTCAGGGCTATAAAAGTGAAAAAGGGTTGCCTGCGGGGGGCGTTTTTCCCCGCAGGTTTTAGTTTAAAGTTTCACTGTCCCAGAAGGGTCTTGCGGGCTGCCTTCAGGAGGATCTTCTGCTCGGCGGAGGCGATGACCTTCTTGGTCTTGATGAAGGTATCGGGGTTGAGGGAGATCGCATCGATTCCCTGCTCCACCAGGAACTCGCAGAACTCGGGGTAGACCGAGGGTGCCTGTCCGCAGATGCTGACCTTGTTGCCGTTCTCGTGGGCCACCTTGATGAGGTGGGCGATGGCGGCCTTGACGCCGGGGTTCCTCTCGTCGAAGTACCCCATCTTTCCGAGGATATCGGAGTCCCTGTCGCAGCCCATGGTGAGCTGGGTCAGGTCGTTGGATCCGATGGAGAACCAGTCGCAGTACTTGCAGAACTCCTCTGCCATGAAGATGTTGACGGGGACCTCTGCCATGAAGTAGAGCTTGAGGTCGAGTCCGCGCCTGAGTCCGATAGACTCCATCATGGCGGTGATCTGCTTGACCTCGTCGATGGTCCTGACGAAGGGCAGCATGATGTTGACGTTCTTGAGACCCATGTCGTCCCTGACCTTCTTGATGGCCTTGAGCTCGCACATGAATGCCTCGCGGTAGTTCTCGGAGATGTATCTGGAACATCCCCTCCATCCAATCATGGGGTTGTCCTCGGTGGGCTCGTAGTTGGCTCCGCCCTTCATGTCGTGGTACTCGTTGGTCTTGAAGTCGGAGGTCCTGAGGGTGACGGGCCTGGGGTAGAATGCCCTGGCGACCTTGGCGACACCGTCGGCGAGCTTGTCGATGAGCTCCTGGGCCCTTCCGTCGGCGATGACCGCGCAGGGGTGCTCTCCGATGTAGTTGGTGAACAGGAACTCGGACCTGAGGAGTCCGACTCCGTCGCAGGGGAGCTGTGCGATCTCCTCGGCCTTGGTGGGCATGGAGACGTTGCACATGACCTTGGTTCCGGTGACGGGGCAGGGCTCGGCGAACACGGTGGCTGCCTTTGCCTCGGGTTCCTCCTTGGCCTTCTTCTTGATCTCTCCGCGGTAGACGGTTCCGGTGGATCCGTCGACGGTGATGATCTCTCCGTCCTTCAGGTCGGAGGTAGCGGTGGCGGTTCCGACGACGCAGGGGGTTCCGAGCTCCCTGGAGATGATTGCTGCGTGGCAGGTCATTCCTCCCTCGTCGGTGACGATGGCGACGGACCTGCTCATGGCGGGGACCATGTCGGGCATGGTCATCTTGGTGACCAGGACATCTCCGTCCTTGATGACATCGAGGGACATTCCGTCCTCGTAGATGCAGACCTTACCGGTTGCCATGCCGGGGCTGGCTCCGAGTCCGGTGAGGAGGACCTCTCCGCCCTCGACTGCCTCGGAGGGGGTGGTGTCTGCGGAACCGATGGCGGTGATGGGCCTAGCCTGGACGAGGTAGACTTTTCCGTCCTCGATGCACCACTCCATATCCATGGGTTTGTCGTAGTGGATCTCGACCTGCCTTCCGATCTCTGCGATCTCGAGGACGCGGGAGTCGGGGATCTTCTGGATGGACTGCATGTCCTCGGGAACATCCTCTTTTACTGCTCCGCCCTGGGGTCCGCGGATGTACTTCCAGGTCTGTTTGAAGGTCTTCTTGCTGCTGATAGCCATCTTGGCCTTGTCGATGACGTAGTGGTCGGGAGTGACCTCTCCGCCGACCATCGCCTCGCCGAGACCGTAACCGCCCTCGACGATGATGTTCTTGGCTCCGTTGTGGGGGTCCACGGTGAACATGATTCCGGAGTACTCGGAGTTGACCATCTTCTGGACGACGACCGCGAGCTTGACATCCTCGTGGGAGTAGCCCTGGGCTTCCCTGTAGTAGATGGCCCTGGCGGTGAAGAGGGAGGACCAGCATTTCTTGATCTTGTCTACCAGGTCCTTCTCGTCCTTGACGTTGAGGTAGGTCTCCTGCTGTCCGGCGAAGGATGCATCGGGGAGATCCTCTGCGGTGGCGGAGGACCTTACTGCGACGAATCCCTTCTTTCCTCCGAGGAGGAGCTTGTAACTGTCCTTGATCTCCTTCTGGAGGTCTTTGGGGATGGGGCATTTGTCGAAGAGTGCCCTGATCTCTTTGGCGGCCGCATCGAGGCTGTCGTCGGAGGAGCGGTCGATGCCCTTGAGGAGGGCGAGGATCTTGTCCATGATTCCGCTCGAGGCGATGAAGTAGTCGTAAGAAACGGTGGTGAGAACGAAAGCGTTGGGGACGGGGAATCCGGAGGAGGTGAGTTCTCCGAGGTTCGCTCCTTTGCCTCCGACGATAGGGACGTCGGTGACGCGGAGTTCGTTCACATCGATGATTCTTCTCGTGTCTTTGATATCGGCCATGTTAATCCTTTATCCTTTTTCAAAAGGTTTAGCGGGGTTCTGCCCCTGTTGATTCTTTGATTCTCTTCATCCATATAAAGGGAACAGGATATCGACGTCTGGCCTTCTTCGAAAAAGCCCTCTTAACCCCATTCGGGAGGGTGAAACAGGGTCCTTGAAAGCATTTTTTGTGAGATTAATTAGAACTAGTTCGGAACGGTTCACTTAAATAAGTACATTGGATACAGTAGTATATGGAATTGGGGTCGGAATCCGGCACCGTGGCGTTCAAGACCGATATGCGGCAGCTCGACAAGGGCCTTATTTCTCTGACCGCGATGGTAAACAGGGCCAATCACGGTACGGTGTACTTCGGAGTGGACAGTACAGGTTATGTGTCCGGTCTGCAGGTCGACGCACCCCTTTTCGATAAGGTCCGTTACGCAGTCCGCAAGAACATCCTGCCCCGTCTGACCGTCGATGTGGTCGAACACGTATCGACTGACGGTAAGAGCTATGTTTCCGTCTCCGCAGCCGGTTTCGAGACCCCGTATTCGTATGACGGCCGTTACTATGTGAGGAATTCCGTCAACGATGATATGGCCACTCCCGAGACCATTTCCCGTCTGGTCCTTGCGAGGAGGTTCGACGCCATGAAGGAGACCGAGGCTTACAGTCAGGACCTGACCTTCGAGACGTTCGGGGCACTGATGGTCTCTCACGGCCGCCGTCCCCGCAGGGACCGCGGTTACTACAATACGATCGGGCTCCTGACCAGGGAGGGTGATTTCAACCTCAACGCATACCTTTTGGCAGACCGGAATTCCGTCAGGCTCCAGGTCACTGAGTACTACGGGACCACCAAGGAAGCGTTCTCGAAGATCACCGACTATGGAGGCAAATGCCTGTTCACGGCCATGCGCGAGGTGTACGATCGGGTGAAGATGCGCAACCAGAGGACAGTGAACACCGACCAGGGTGTGAGGGCGGGTACCGCACTGTTCGATGCCGAATGTCTCAAGGAGGCTTGGTTCAATGCATGTCTGCACAACAGCTGGAGAACAGGCATTCCTCCGATGCTGTCGATATTCGATGACAGATTCGAGATCGAATCGGTGGGGACGATTCCGTTCGGCCTTCCTCAGGAGGATTTCTTCGGGGGCAGGAGCATGCCTGTGAACGAATCCCTTTACAATCTCGCTTCTTCGCTGGGATTCAATGAGCATGTTGGCCGCGGAGTTCCCCTGGTGACCGACAGATACGGCCGCAATACCGTACGCATAAGATCCGGGACTGTTACCGTCACGATACCTTTCGCATTCGAACCCGCATGGGTGGCGGACAGGGAATGGACCGCTGAGTACGGTATGCCAGTCTCCCCGCAGGAAGAGGAGGTCCTCGATTATCTCCTGTTCTACACCGATGCTAAACTGGCGGACATATCGGAGAATACCGGTCTCAATCTGTCCTCAGTGAAGAGGATCATCGTAAAACTGAAGTCCAAAGGACTGCTGGAGAACACCGGAACCAACCGCAACAGCATCTGGCAGGTAAGCTCCTCATACCGCCGCGATTGACTTCTTTTACTCTGATAAAGAAGTATATTTTTAGGGAACCCAAAATGTATAATTCGAAATTCGTAGCAATCCTGTGAAATCAGTAAAAAGCGTAGAAATTGTTGTGAATTCCGATATCGAATTCTTCGAAATGCTACGAAAATCGTAAAACTGATACTAAGGTTTATATTAAATGGGGGGTTCATGGGACTTGGTCAGTCTTATGGATACTGAAATCTGTTGGCACGGAAGAGGAGGTCAGGGTGTCGTTACCGCTAACGAAATCCTTGCCGAATCCGCCATATATTCCGGTAAGTACGTGAAAGCATTCCCCGAGTTCGGACCCGAGAGGATGGGTGCCCCCATCAGGGCATTCGCCAGGATCCAGGACACCCCCATCAGGGTGCACACCCAGGTCTACGAACCCGACATCGTTATCGTCATCGACCCCACCCTCATCGGAAAGGTCGACGTCGCGAAGGGACTGAAGAAGGGCGGTTTCATCCTCGCCAACTATGAGGGAACCCCCGCAGAGCTCCAGAAGGCCATCGGCACCACCGCCGAGTGTCACGCGGTCAAGGCAAGCAAGATTGCCATCGAGGAGATTGGCAAGCCCCTGGTCAACACCGCCATGCTCGGAGCACTCATCAAGATCCGCCCCATCATCTCCTACAACGAGATGGAGGACCACATCACCGACAAGTTCACCGGTAAGCTTTCCGACAAGCTCATCGTGAAGAACCTTTCCGCCCTCAAGAGGGCCTACGACGAGGTGGAGTGAAATGGTTAACATAGCAAACTACAAGGACCTCGTTATCGGAAGCCGTGTCATCGAGCCCGGAAACTCCGAGAACTTCCACACCGGAGACTGGAGATCCATGGTCCCCGTCGTCGATTCATCTCTCTGCATCGACTGTCTCACCTGCTGGATCTACTGTCCTGACGACTGCGTCCTGGTCGAGAACGACCGCGTCGTCGGAATCAAGAACACTCACTGCAAGGGCTGCGGAATCTGTTCCAAGGTCTGCCCCAAGAAGGCCATCACCATGAAGGAGGACATCCAATGACCGCTAAAGCAGGAAAGGACCTCGCCATCAACGGAGACGGTGCAGTCGCTCTCGCATGGAAGCAGCTGAACCCCGATGTGTGCGCAGCCTACCCCATCACCCCTCAGACCATCATCGTCGAGGATTTCGCAAAGTACGTAGCGAACGGAGAGGTCGACACCGAGTTCGTCGACGTCGAGTCCGAGCACTCCGCTCTGACCCTCTGTACCACCTCCTCCGCCGCAGGCGCCAGGACCTTCACCGCAACCGCGTCCCAGGGTCTCGCCTACATGTGGGAGATGCTCCCCATTACCGCCGCCATGAGGGTACCTGTCATGATGGCAGTCGCCAACAGGACCGTCAGCGGACCTATCAACATCAACAACGACCACGGTGACGTCATGTCCGCCAGGGACACCGGATGGCTCTCCATCTTCAGCGAGAACGTCCAGGAGGCCTACGACATGAGCATCATCGGTCTCAAGATCGCCGAGAACCCCGAGGTTCAGCTTCCTGTCCTCGTCAACCTCGACGGTTTCATCCTTACCCACGCCATCGAGAGGATGACTCCCCTGGAGTCCCACGTCGTGAAGGAGTTCATCGGCCCCTTCAACCCCGTCCACCCTCTCCTCGATACCGACCACCCCACCACCCACAACCTGATGGACGGTCCCCTCTACTACTTCCCCCACAAGTACCAGATGGTCCTTGCGATGGAGAACGCACTCGGAGTCGCCAAGGACGTCTTCGCACAGTTCAAGGAGATCTCCGGTAGGGAGTACCACCTCGTCGAGGAATACATGTGCGATGATGCTGAATACGTCGCCATCGTTCTCGGATCCTCCTTCGGAACCATGAAGGAGGCAGTCGACAGGCTCAGGGCCGAGGGAATGAAGGTCGGAGTCGCCATGCCCCGTGTATACAGGCCGTGGCCCGCCGAGGAACTCGCCAAGCTCGTCAAGGGCAAGAAGGGAGTCCTCGTCATGGACAGGCACCTTTCCATCGGAGCCTACGGACCCATGTACCCCGAGATCTGCGCCGCAGCCGCACAGAACGGAGAGGTCCCCAAGATGTACAACTTCATCTACGGACTCGGAGGAGCCGACACCATGGTGTCCGACTTCATGAGCTGCTACAAGATGGTCGAGAGTGGTGCTGCTAAGCCCATCAACTTCGTGGGGGTGAAGGAATGAGCGGATTATCACTCAAGGAACTGAACAACGAGATCCCTGTGAGGCTCGCCAGCGGTCACAGGCTCTGCGCAGGATGTGCGGAGTCCATCATCGCCAGGCAGATCCTGATGGGAACCGAGAAGGACGTCGCAGTATCCTGTTCCACCGGATGCTTCGAGGTCTCCACCACCATCTTCCCTTACACCTCCTGGAAGGTCCCCATGGTCCACACCGCCTTCGGAAACGGAGCAGCAGGTGCAGCCGGACTGGAGACCGCCTACAAGTCTCTCAAGAGGCAGGGCAAGATCGACAAGGACATCAAGTTCGTCAACTTCGCCGGAGACGGTGCTACCTACGATATCGGTCTCCAGGCACTCTCCGGAGCCATGGAGAGGGGACACGACATGCTGTTCGTCTGCTTCAACAACGAGGCATACATGAACACCGGAATCCAGAGGTCCTCCGCAACGGAGAAGGGAGCATCCACCACCACCTCCTGGAACGGTTCCGAGTCTTACGGAAAGAAGGAGTTCCCCAAGGACATGACCGCTGTCATGGTTGCCCACAACATCCCCTACGTCGCACAGGCCGCACCCCACGCATGGAGGGACATGGTCCAGAAGTCTCAGAAGGCCTTCAACTGCGGAGGTCCTTCCTTCATCAACGCCATCTCCCCCTGCCCCAGGGGTTGGAGGTTCGCATCCAGCGATACCATCTCCATCTCCAAGCTGGCAGTCGAGACCTGCGTCTGGCCTCTCTTCGAGGTCGAGAACGGTGAGTACCACCTCTCCCCCGAGTCCCAGAGGATCGCGGACGGAAAGGCGGAGAAGAAGCCCGTCACCGACTGGTTCGCTTCTCAGGGCAGGTTCAAGCACCTCATGGACGAGCGCTGGTCCGATGTCGTCGAGGACATCCAGATTGAGCTCGACCGCAGGTGGAACAAGCTCATCAAGCTTTCCGACATGTCTTCCGAGTGAAACTACAAAAGGGCCTGCCGTGGGCCCTAAACCACGGCAATTTTTCAATATCTGGGTCTTTGGATAGATAGGTATTTCCCCGAATCCCTGTGAGTGATTCAGACAGTGAGCGAGTATAGAAGTGCTCCGAATACAGCACCCATCAGTGCTGTTGAAGCATTGTTGGTGTACTTCCCGATGTAACCGGGATTCTCCAGGGTAGCACCGAGTACACTGTCCATGACGTTGCCGAACATTCCTGCTGCGACTACGATGAGGAATCTGATGTCTGGGACAGAGATAGGTTCGGTATTGAAGATGAAGAACCATCCGAGCAATGCGAATGCCAAGGTCCCGATGAATGCGGTTCCGAACCCGTAAAGGGAGACAGCTCCGTTGGGTCCCGGTTCCACCTGCTTGAAGGTGGTGATCATATAGGTCTTCTTGGCCCAGATCCCGGTCTCGCTGGCGATGGTGTCCGAGGTGGAGACCGCTATCGCGGACAGGAATGCCACCGTCAGCAGGTCAGACGGCCTGAGGAAGAAGACTATCGCTATGACAACCGGTATGGTGCCGACGCCCAGGAGATTGAGTACGCTGCGCTCTCCTTTCTTTCCTTCCTGAAGGCCGAGTTCCATCTTCTCCTTGAGTTTCCATTTGGTGGCTATGAATGCCATCACCGGGAACATGAAGAAAGCGAGCACCCACCAGATGTTGGTGCAGAACCCGATGATCTCGGCCTGCACGAAAGAGGTGACCGTGGCCCAGACGGTCATGAGGTTCTTCTTGTATGCGAAGAGGGCAAGTGCCAGAGGGAGTAAAATGACGAGGATTGTGTTTATCAGGGGATCCATCCGAGCACCGTCGTTTCCTGTTCAGCGTACCTTTTCAAGCAGCTTGGTGGCGTCTGCAATACACTGAGCGCGGTCGGTCTGGGGCAGGTACATGACCTTTCCCTGAGGGTAAAGCGTGACCTCCTTTCCCTCCCATTCGAAGACGAGGATCATATCGTCCTTCTCTTTGATCTTGCAGCCTTCCTTCTCGAGGATCTCGGCCGCATGATCGATATCGATATCCATGAGGTCCGCCGAAATGGCCATCAGGGCCTGTCCGCCGCAGAGGCGGGCAGTAGTGAACCTCATCTGAGTGACCTCAGGAGTTCTTCGGACCTGCGGTGGAAATCCTCCAGATCCGACATGTTCACGACCATGTAATCCGATAGTGCCAGCACCTCTCCGACTCCCCATGAGAGTTCTCTCTTATCCCTCTCGTCGAACTCGTCGGTGTTATGCGGTGCATCGTCGCGTCCCCTCTTCACGAGCCTCTCATATCTCACTACGGGGGAGGCATGGACGGCAACTATGGAAACGTCTCCGCCAAGCGACCTGAACGATCTGATTTCATCCATGCTGCGGCATCCGTCCACGATGAAGAGAGCAATCCCCTTCATCCTGTCCATGGCGCGTTTGGCCCAGATATCCTTGCCGAAACGTTCCCTTTCCCTGCCGGCGAACTGACCGACGGAGAGACCCTCTGCCTCGGCACCGGACTCCGCATAGGTCTCCCTGACGACGTCGCCCATCCTGACGAACGGGACACCGGCCTTGATCCCTGCGGAGAGGAACTCCTCCTTGCCCGCTCCGGGCATACCGGTTACGACGATCATCCTCATGAGTATCAGATTAGGTTGTCCGAGATGTTCATCAGGATGCGGTCGCAGTAGACGCACCTGAGCTTGGGCGGGCAGCGCTCCTCGACCAGGAACCTGGGGGATACGGGTTCGCCTTTGTTGGTGATGCAGTTGGGGTTGCTGCACTTGACGATTCCGGTGACGGACTCCTCGAGTTTCACGTTGAACTTCTCTGCGATATAGTAGTCGCGGATGATGGAGATGGTGGCCTGGGGTGCGATCAGGGCGATCTTGCTGACGGTGATGGGGTCCAGTTCCATGTCCTCCAGCTTGACGATGTCCTTCCATTTCATGCCTGCCTTGTTGGTGGACACGTGGATTCCGATGCTGATGCTGGAATCGATGTTGTTCTCGTTGACTCCCAGGATCTTCAGCACGTTGAGCGACTGACCGTCGGTGATGTGGTCGATGACGGTTCCGTTCCTGATCGGGGGGATTTTGATATCTTCAACTCTGTCTGCGGTCATCACATTTCACCTCCCATCATGGCGCAGAGGATTGCCATCCTCACGGGGACTCCGTTGAACGCCTGCTGGAAGTATTTCGCATGGGGCGTGTTGTCGACCTCGGTGGCGATCTCGTTGACCCTGGGGAGAGGGTGCATGACACTGAGATCATCTTTCGCTTCTCTCAGGATGGCATTGTCGATCCTGTATGTGCCAGCGACCTTCTGGTACTCGGAGGGGTCGGGGAATCTCTCCCTCTGGATTCTGGTGACGTAGAGGATATCTGCCTCGGGGATGGCGTCTTCCAGGATCGAGGTCTTCTTGGGGATGCATCCTTTCGCCTTCAGATTGTCAACGATGTCCTCGGGCATCTGAAGGCTCTCGGGTGCGACCAGGGTGAGTTTCACTCCGAACATGGTCAGGGCCTGGGCGAGGGTGTGTACGGTCCTTCCGTACTTCAGGTCGCCGACCAGGGCCACGTTGAGTCCGTCAAGGGTGCCTTTGGCCTGTTTCATGGTGAAAAGGTCAAGGAGCATCTGGGTGGGATGGGAACCGGCTCCGTCGCCAGCGTTGATGACAGGTTTATCCGAAACATCAGCCGCAAGCCTGGCAGCTCCTTCGTAGGGATGCCTGAGGACGATGCAGTCGCAGTACGCATCCACCATCCTGATGGTGTCCGCCAGGGTCTCGCCCTTGGCGATCGAGGTCATGGACATCTCGCTGACATCCATGACGTGGCACCCCAGTCTGTATGCGGCGCTCTCGAAGGAGAGCTTGGTGCGGGTGGAAGGTTCGAAGAAGAGATTGGCCATGATCTTGCCGTCCAGGGCGCGTTTGGTCTTCTCACCTTTGGCGTAAGGAACCATTTCCTTTGAGAGGTCAAGAATGTATTCGATCTGCTCCCTGTTAAGGTCGCGGATAGATACCAGGTCCTTGTTTGTGAAATCCATAATGGAGGAACGCAACCATAGCGTTTATAGATTCACATGCGGGCGTGCGGGCGCACGCACACCCCTTATATAATGCAGCCGAATAGACCCGATTATGTTGGACGTCGTGAGCAGGTCTCAACGCGGAAGGATATGCGAGTACAGGAAGGGAGAGGGCCTCCTCAGAACTCCTGCGGTTCTCAGGTGTGACGGAGAGGGCGACAGCTGCATTTCCGTCGGAGAGAACGGAAGGGTTGTGCGCATATTCGGTACCGAGATTTCCGTGGATCCCGAGATCCTGACGTCCGCCTCGTCCGGTGTTTCCTGTCAGCCCATGACCAAGGACGGCATCGCCGTCCTCAGGCTTCCTGTCACCGGGGAGGAACTCATCCCCGATGATGCGGAGATTGTCGTAATCCCCAACGGATTCGAGATCAAGACCAACTTCAGGACCATGGTCGATCAGATCATCAAGGTCCGCAGGGCAGCCGGTTACGGCAGGCTCGTCTGCATCCTCGGAATTGCGGAACCCGCTAATCTGGCACTTCTCGCATACATGGGAATCGACGTGGTCGATGACGGCTATGCCCGTGCGGCCGGTGTGAACGGATTCTCCCTCATTCCCGAGGGAATGCTCAGCGGAAATGACGACTATTCTGCCGCCAACTGTGCAGAGATGGAGAGGGAACTTTCCAAGATCCATACATTCATTGCAGCCGGCAGGCTCAGGGAGCTCGTAGATCAGAGGTCGTTCTCCTCTGCCGAGGAAGTAGCAGTCCTCAGGCTTTTCGACGATATCGGTTACGAATATCAGGAGGAGGCATGCACCATCGCCGGAGGCAGGTTCTCCTGCAACACCACTCAGGCTCTCCGCCGCCCCGACGTGGCCAGATACCAGAAGACCCTGTCGGAGCGCTACGTGCCTCCGGAGCACAAGAAGGTCCTCCTTCTGCTGCCCTGTTCCGCCAAGAAACCCTATCACATCTCCAAGAGCCACAAGCTTTTCTCGCAGGCGATACACACGGCACAGCATGACACCCTTGTTCACGAGGTCATCGTCACATCCCCTCTGGGTATTGTGCCCCGCGAGCTCGACGCATTCTATCCTGCTAACTCTTATGACATACCTGTCACCGGAGAGTGGAAACCCGAAGAGAAGGAGACCATCCGCAGGATGCTCCGCGAGCTCATGGAGAAACACCACTACGAGAAGGTCGTGTGCCATCTCGGCGAGGATGCTGAACTGGTCAGGGAAGTGTGCCCCGATATGGTCGAGACCGTGGTCGGAGACAATGTATCCCCCAAATCCCTGGAGAATCTCGACAAAGCCCTGAGGGAAGCCACCAAGGGTATGAAGCCTTCCAAGTGGGACGACGACCGCACCGAATCCGTGCGTGCAGCACTGTCATTCCAGTTCGGAAACGATGTCGCCAAGGCACTCATCGACGAGAACACCGTCACTATGGGCAAATACCCCTATTGGAAGATCTTCCGCAATGTGGACGGAAAGAAGATCCAGCTGGGAATGATGTCCGCCGAGAGGGCCATGTTCTCCCTCACGCCCGACGGAGGGGAGATCCTCATGAAGCTCGGAAGGAACGTGGTGGAAATCACCGACTTCGAGATCAAGGGAAGCCTGTTCGCGGTAGGTGTCTTGAGTGCGGATCACCGTATCCGCATCGGAGACGATATCGTCGCTGTCTGCAACGGAAAGGTCAAAGGTGTCGGAGTGGCCGCCATGTCCGGTACCGAGATGGAGCAGATGAAGAGAGGAATCGCTGCCAAAATGAGGCATTATCATTGATTTTTGCTCCATAATGGGTGAAATTCTCACTTTCGGTCACTTTCGGTGACCTCCCCCTGTTTTCTTTAAATAGGCACAGTTGGATTGTCATTCAAGAGGAAAAACAGCATCCCCAATCGTGTTCTTCCTTGACCCGTACACTACCATCCAAACATCCATAGTCAGTACGGGTCCCCATCCCCTTTTCAGAGGTTCTTGGTCGCGTGCTTGTAGTCCATCTGCATCGAAAGAAGGCTGACTACAAGTCCTGCCGCGAGGCAGACGAGACCAATGAGGAAATCGGTGACAGTGAATGATTTGATCACATACCAAGCGATGACCGCTATGGATCCGAGGGTAAGTCCCAGGATGGCCATCATGGTTACCAGGTGGTGATTCTCTAGGGCTCTGTGGATGACCTTTGAGAATCCGAGCGCTCCTGCGAGCAGTCCCAGAAGAATGGGGGTCAGCAGGAAGAAGTCGAGGTCGGAGATGGCGGCGGTGAAGGTGGACATGAGTCCCAGCACCAGTAACACGGTGGAGTGGCTGAGTCCGGGCAGAATCGCGGATACGGCGAAGATGACTCCTACTCCGATCATGATGATGAATCCGATGGCGTTGTGCTCGATGGTGACATCTCCGGTCTGTCCGACGGCATCGAGGACGATCATGAGCAGGGTGACGGCAAGACCGACAGCGAATGCTATGCAGCAGTCTTTTCCGAAGAGTCCCTTCCTGCTCGTCTTGGCATCCTGGTTCGCGGTCCTCACCAGAAGGGGAATCTGACCGATGATGAGTCCGATGAAGAACATCAGGCATTCGACGGGGTAATCGTCGAGTGCGTGATTCAGGACCTTGGCGCATATCAGCGTACCGAGGGCGAATCCCAGGAGGACCACGATGATGAATTTGATATCCTTGATGAGATAGACCCTGAGTTTGGCGAGATCCCTGATGAGGCGCTCGTAAACTCCGAATACGACCGCGAGGGTGGCACCGCTGAGTCCGGGAAGCATGGAGCCGATCCCGATGATGATGAATGTTATGAAGTTCTTAACAGCGGTGTACGCGGATGTCATCGTTCCCGCATTCGGCTTCTTTAATAAAATGGTTAGGGGGCACGGCCCCCTGTGTTCATTCGCTTCCGGCGGATTCGGAATATCTGAGCATGCAGCCTTCGGAACCGTATTCCTCGCACTTGCATTCGCGGTAGAGGCAGGGTCTCTCCCTCTTGACGAATTCGTCGGCGGCCTCCATGGTCAGGGTCTTTCCCCTGAGTTCGGGATAGGTGGTCGTCCACGTGTTCTTGCTGGTGTCAAAGGTCCACGTGAAGTTGTCCCAGTCAGCCGTTCCCTCCGCCTCCCCGTGGTTGTAGATGTAGTACGAGTAGGGGTGGGGACGGCCGTCCATGATGGTGGTGACGAAGTTGCACATGAGGCTGTGAATCCCGTTGTGCTCGCCCCGGCGGACCAGGTCGTTCAGTACTTTGATGGCTCTCAGTCCGCACCAGTGTCCGTAGAAGGACGGGGTGTGGTCGGTGCCGTCGGTGATGTCGACTACGATGCGGTCGCCCATCAGGTATCCCTCCAGAGGATATCTGCGGGTATCTGTTCATTAGGATACGTTGCAGTTTCCATGGATGGTATTTCGGCAAATGGATAGTTATAACCGGCATGCTAACTGTAGTCTGCATATCGAAAAAAGTAAATTGGTTTGAACCTGGCACATCTCCTTCCGATGTACCAGGCTTCGGGTTTCAATCGGTCTTGACACGTGCGACGTACACGGGACAGTGAGCGAATCTGACAAGCTTCTCGGAGACACTTCCGAGCATCAGCCTGGCGAATCCGCTGCGACCGAGATTTCCGCAGACGATGAGATCATAGTCCTTGGATATCTCCAACAGGCAGTGTGCTGGATTTCCGAAGGATTGAACCGTCGAGAGGGGGTAGTCCATCTCAGAGGCCTTGGCGACAGCATAGGCGAGGTTCTTGTCATTAGTCTCCTGAACCAGCTCCTTCTGATAGTTCATGCCCTCGTTCTTGGCGGCATCAAACACAGTCACCGCGGTCAGCTTTGCCCCGTACCTCTTGGCGAGGTCGATCGCATAGTCCACGGCAACCTTGTTGTTGTCACTTCCGTCCACTGCAACCATGATGTTCTGTATCATAATTAATAGACCGACATTCTGTTTTAATAAGGGTTGTCACGAACCACATTTTTATACGTTTTTAAAAAGCCTATAAAAAGGCGAATTTCTCCGTAAAACACGGATTTGGATACATATCGTGTCCAACCTAGGTCAGTATTCGATGCCGGCACGCGCTTGGATCCCGCGGTCGTAGGGGTGCTTGACCAATCCCATTTCTGTCACATAATCCGCATATTCCTCCAAAGCGGGAGTGATGCCGCGGCCGGTCATGACCACCTCAATGTGTTCCGGTCTCGACTTCAAAGCTTCTATGAGTTCGGTATCGGTGATCAGTTTCATGCGAACCGCGTTGACGGCCTCATCCATCACGACCACGTCATACTTTCCGGTGGACATCAGGTTAAGAGTCCTGTCAAGCGCTGAGTGTGCTGCATCGATATCCTCCTGTTTGGGATTCTTAGAAACGAAATGATCCAAACCGAGGCAGAGCAGTTCCACGTTGGGGAATTTGCCGCAGGCCAGCTGTTCGCCGTAGCCGTCGGACGGTTTCAGGAATTGGACGATGAGGACGTTGAGTCCCCTGCCTGCTGCACGGAATGCAAGTCCGAAGGCCGCGGTGGTCTTCCCCTTGCCGTTACCTGTGTAGATATGAACCAAACCCAATTCGTTCCTGACTTCAGCGAGGCCGCTCATGAGGGTAAACAGGAGGTGTAACAATAACTATCCTACGGCGAATCATATCTTGCTGAAGGCATCGAGCTTAGCAAGGTCGAGCGGATTCACCGAAGATTTCATGGATGATGCGTTTTCCATGTCCTTCATGCAGATGACCTCATCTCTGTCGCTGTCGATGGATCTCTTGATGGCGGATAGTTTGAGTCTGTTGCAGAACTCGGTGACATCGGCTGCGTTGAACCCGTCGGTGATCTCCGCAGCCTTCGCATAATCGAAGTCGGGCGCTACGGGCAGGCCGTCCAGGCAGTTCCTGACTATCTGTTCCCTCGCCTCCGTGTCGGGCAGGGAGACATAGATCCTCCTGTTGAAACGGCCCGGACGCAGCAGGGCGCTGTCGATGGTCCAGGGCATGTTGGTGGCCGCGAGGACCAGCAGCGTACCCTCGTTCTTCTCGAATCCCTGCATCTGTGCCAGCAGTTCGGATAAGAGCTTGTCCGACCAGGGCTGGAGGTCGTTTCCCCTGGCACGGCCGATGACTTCGAACTCGTCGAAGAAGATGACCGATACCGGGAGCGAACGGGCGGCTTTGAACAGTTTCTTGACGTTCTGTTCGCTCTCTCCCACATATTTGGAGATGAGATCGGATCCCTTCACCGAGAAGAAGGCGGCATCTACCTCGGTTGCGATCGCTTGTGCCAGCATGGTCTTTCCTGTGCCTGGGGGGCCGTATAGCAGGACACCTCCTCCGGATCCCATTCCGAAGCGTCTGTACAGGTCCGCTCTCTTGAACGGTGTGATGATGAGTTCGCGGATGGCTTCCTTCACATCCTCCAGTCCGGCGATATCTGCAAAGGTGACGCCTGTGTCCATCACCGGACGGTATTTGCTGAAAACGGGATTCTTGGGATCGAATGTCTGGGTCATGCTGATGACAGGGATCTCCGCCGGTTCGCCTTCCCTTCTGGCAACGGCGATGAGCTCGTTGCTTCCTTCTTCTTTCTCGTAGATCCCTCCGGGAACGTCGGCCAGTTTGAGCGGGTTGTTGTTCTCGTCGAGGAAGGTGCAGGTGAAGCAGCTCACCCCGAGTTTGGTGCTTGGCGCTATGGAAATGTGGCGAAGGGCGCGACAGTATCCGAACGACCAGATCCCGGCACTTTTCAACGAATCGGGAAGCACCAGTTCCTCCAGAGAGGAACACATGAGGAAAGCATAGTTGGCAATTTCCCTCAGGCCTTCAGAGAAGGTTACGGATTGGAGCGAGGAACAGTATGCGAACGCGTTGTGGCAGACCGTCTCCACCGAAGCGGGGATGACCACCTTGCGCAGCTGGGTAAAACCTTTGAATGCTTCCTGATCGATAGATATGACCTTAAGTTCGCCTACAGATTCGGGTATATCCACAAAGTCACGGTCAGTACCCTTCACTAGAGAAAGTCCTCCCACAGTGTTCTCATATTGCATTCCGTCGTATTCCATGGTTCTCCCTGCCGAAGCTATCCGAAGACAGTATAAAAACTGGGCGAGATTTTTGTACCCTATCTAGATACTGTGTCCGTGAAGAAGTGCATCCTCTACGACAGCAACACCGGCAACACGCGTGCCATGGCAGAGGCTATTTTCGACGGGGCAAAGGAATCCGGAGCGGAAGTATCCATCTCCAAGGTGACCGAAGCAGACATAGATGCTGCCCTGTCCTGTGACATTCTCTATCTCGGTTGTCCCGCCATGGGCGTCGAGATGGTGGGGGACGGACAAACCGATTTCATGGCGGAGGTCAGGATGCGTTTCCAGGGCAAGAAGGTGGCAATCTTCGGTTCCTGTGCCCACGGGGAAGGTATCTGGCTGAGGGGCTGGTCCTCGAAGCTGAAAGCATACGGGGCCACCGTCGTTAATTGGCCCGGACTGATGTGCAAAGGACACCCTGACGAAGAATCCCTTGAGAGATGCAGGGCCTTGGGTGCTGACGAGTTCCTGTGAATGTTAAATCGTAGCACCGTATCTACAATTCGAGAGTGCCCCAATGATCGTCCAATACTGGTCCGACTTCCTATGCCCGTTCTGCTACATCGCCGCTACCCGGATGAAGAAGGCGCTGAAGGAACTTGAATTGGAAGAGGAGACCAAGGTCGTGTTCAGAGCATTCGAACTGTACCCAACCGCCAAGAAGGAGCCTCACCGCAATATCGTCGACGCCTTCGCCCGCCACTATGGAATGACCCCGGAACAGGCACAGCAGAGGGTCGATTACATCTGCGAGATGGGCCGCGGGGAGGGACTCGTTTTCAATTACGGCACCGCCTACAACACCAATTCGTTCGATGCCCTCAGATTGGCCAAGCTGGCACAGTCGAAAGGCAACGATTTCGGGAACGTCTTCATCGAGAGGATGTACAAGGCCTTCTTCGAGGAGAACATCATCGTCGCCGACCATGACGCACTGACGAAAGTGGCCGTCGAAGTGGGAATGGATCCCGCCGAGGTGAAGGAGGTCCTGGAAGGCGACAGGTATGCCATGGAAGTCAGGCGCGACGAGTCCGAGGCACAGATGTACGGCATCTCCGCAGTCCCGTTCTTCGTGATCAACGACAAGTACGGCATCCCCGGTGCGGTCGACACTAAGGATTTCAAGAGGATCCTCATGAAAGCGTATGCTGAGGAGGAGCAGGATTCCAATGTCTCGGGAATGGTGTGTGGGCCGGATGGCTGTCATCCTGCTGACAAAGAGTAATCATCTCTCAAGTTCCAGCAGACTCTTTTTGAGATCCTCTCCGAAGGCGTAACCGCCGATACTGCCGTCCGATCTGATGACTCTGTGGCAGGGGATTATGATTGCAATCGGGTTTCTGCCCACGGCATTCCCCACGGCCTGAGCGGACATCCTGCCGTTGTTTTCTGCGAGTTTCTTCGCGATATCGCCGTAGGAGCATGTGCTTCCGTAAGGTATCTTTGAAATCAGTTCCCAGACCCGTTTCTGGAACTCTGTGCTGTGGAGTTTCATCTTCGGCAGGAAATCCGGTTCACTGCCGGAAAAATAGGTATCCAGCCATCTTACGGTATCGGTTACTACCTCAGTATCGAGATTTTCTGATGATTCTTCGTCCCGGAGGTCTGTGAACACCAGCTCCGTCAGGGCCCCGTTACGGCAGGTGAGCCTGATGAGGCCCAACGGGGAATCGTAGAAGTGTACCGAAACCATGGAACCGAATCGGTGCGGGACTATATCATCCCCGCGAACCTATTAAGAATCCGGTATCAGTATCCTGTATCATGTCATGGAGGACGGATTACAAGGACACGGACGAACTGAGATTTTTCACCGAACTCACACAGGTTCCGCGTCCTTCGGGTCATCTCGACCGTATCCGTGCTTTCCTGACGGATTTCGCAGAATCCAACGGCCTCGAGCATGAGGCAGACGATGCCGGAAACCTCCTCATCCGCAGGAAGGGTACCGGCAGGATCATAGTCCTTCAGGGTCACATGGACATCGTGGCGACCTGCAGTTCCGGGATGGAATTCGATTTCGAGAACGTCCCCTTGGACACCTATATCGAAGATGGATGGATGCACGCCCGCGGTACCACCCTCGGAGGCGATGACGGCGGAGGTCTGGCACTTATGATGTGTGCCCTTACCGACCCTGCCTTGGAAGGTATCGATCTCGAATGTCTTTTCACAGCTGACGAGGAGGTCGGACTCATGGGTGCCCTCGGAATGAAGGAGGGTTGGCTGTCCGGCCGCGTGCTCATAAATCTCGACAGCGAGGACATCAGGGAGATCACCATTGGCAGTGCCGGTTCGGCGGATGTGGAAGCTGTCTTCCCCTTCACGCCCGAAGAGGACTCCAACAAAGCATACAGGGTGGAGATCAGCGGTCTCAAAGGAGGTCATTCCGCAGGGGAGATCGACCGCGGCCGCGGAAACGCCATCCTGATCGTGGCCGAGTTCCTGAGGAGGATGAGGGGTGTCAGGATTGGTTCTTTCAAGGGAGGGTCAGCGTCCAATGTGATCCCCATGTCCGCTTCCGCTCTCTTCACAGCTCCCGACGGATGTTCCGTCGACAGGATTTTCGAGGAGTACAGCGCAGGTTGCGTGAACCTGCTGGAGGAACCGGATTATGTGTTTACCCTCAGGCCCTCCGAATGCACCGAATCCTGGAACCAGGAGGATTCCTCCGCATACCTCGATTGCATAGTATCGTGCCCCAACGGTGTATTCGAGAGGGACGAGTACGGGGTGAAGACTTCTTCAAATCTGGGTATTGCGGATCAGGGCAGGATAGTAGCGAAACCCCGCAGTTCGGATTTCGCCGCCCTCAGGAAGCTGATCTCCAATCAGTCGGAGCTGTTCCGTTCCCGCGGAGCTACCGTGGAGGACCCTGTTGCCTTCCCTGCATGGAAGGAGAGCGATGACAGCGAACTGGTGAAACTCGCCTCCGATACCTACAGGGATTACTTCGGATGCGAGCCCCGTGTGGTAGTCACCCACGGAGGATTGGAATCGAGCACCATCAAGGACAAGCACCCCGGCATGGAGGCGATCTCCATCGGACCGACGGTTCTGGGTGCCCACACTCCTGACGAGAAGATTGACCTCAGAACGCTGACAGAGGCGAAAGGATACCTGTTCGAGCTGATACACAGACTGTCCGAATGAGCGATGCTTTTATGTGTAGTCTGCTATTCTGAATCCAGAGGAATAAAAATGGCAGCAACCGCCCTTTGTGAGAACTGCACCCTGAACATACACTATGTTGTATGCCGCACCTGCTACAAACAGTACGATATCGATGCCAAGAACTGTCCCAAATGCGGAGAGCCCAACTATCAGCTCTGCCCCCGCTGCTGGACCTCGTTCAAGCTCGCTTAAACCCGGACGGGGTCAAACCCCTCCTTTTTCCTTTTTTGTTCTTTTCGGGGAAATTACCTTTTTTCATTCGTGAAGAATCGAATGTATGGCCGATTGAATCGGATTAAAATTTAGAAAAAATAAAACCCGGGTTGCCCCGGGTAAGGATCGTTTCACTCCTCGATTGCGTCGGAGTTGCACTCATCGATGCAGGCTCCGCAGTCGACGCATTTGGATTCGTCGATGACTGCGACGTCGTCGATGGTGATTGCTTCCTGGGGGCATGCGTCTGCGCATGCACCGCAAGCGACACAGTTCTCTGCGATGATCTTAGGCATGTTTTACACCTCGATTTCAGTTCTCGATTGCCTCGGAGGGGCACTCGTCCACACAGGCTCCGCAGTCGACGCATTTGGATTCGTCGATGACTGCGACGTCGTCTACAGTGATGGCGCTCTCAGGGCACGCATCGGCGCATGCACCGCATGCTACACAGTTGTCAGCAATGACTTTTGGCATATTTCAAATAAAATTGAATTGAGTATTTAACCCTTTTTTCATTTAGTGAACCCTAACCTTTTTAGCATCGCGGATTTGGTGATAATTCCGACCAAAATGTCAAAATATGTGTCATTTCCAGGAGCATATGGTGCGAAATCCCTTAATTACGGTTGTCGATGGGTCAGCTATGTATTTGACCAAAGACGAGCAGGCGATCCTCGACGGAGAGCAGGGCGCCGGTGCTCAGAAGGCCATGGAACTCGTCACCGCACTCGGTAAGATCTACGGTGCTGACAGTCTTGTAGACATAACTTCCGCACATCTTTCCGGTGCATCCTACAAGACAATCGGCGAGGGCGGCCTCAAGTATCTTTCCGATATGGTGGACGGAGGGGCCATGGTAGCTGTCCCCTCTACTCTGAATCCCGTCGGTATGGACCGTACTCGCTGGAAAGAGATGCACATCTCCCCTGAGTTCGCGGAGAAACAGCTGAAGATCATCGACCTTTACGGTAAGATGGGAATAAAGAAGACCTGTTCCTGCACCCCCTACATCGGCGACAACGTCCCTTCTCTCGGAGACCATGTCGCATGGGCGGAATCATCTGCATTATCCTTTGTTAATTCCTATATAGGCGCGAGGACCAACCGCGAGGGCGGTCCCGGAGCCCTTGCGGCCGCAATCCTCGGAAAGACCGCCAACTACGGTCTCCATCTCGACGAGAACAGGAAGCCCACCGTCGTCATCGACGTGGAGGACATGGGCGGTTCCGTGTTCGATTACTCCCTGCTCGGTCAGGCTGTCGGTATGAAGATGGGAAAAGGTGTTCCGTACTTCAGAGGCATCGACCCCACTGTGGAGGATGCCAAGACCCTCAGTGCGGCCATGGCTGCGGCCGGTTCTGTCGCATTATGGCATGCGGAAGGCTGCACCCCCGAAGCGGGAGGATTCGACATCTCCGGTCTTGAGCACATAACCATCGGCAAGAAGGAGAGGCAGGCTGCCTACGAGAAGCTGAACACCGTGGACGATGTGCAGCTGATTGCCATCGGATGCCCCCACCTAACTCCCAAGGAGATGCACGATATCGCAGCCATGCTCAAAGGCAAGGAGAAGAGGAACAAGGACGTGGAGATATGGTTCTGCACCTCTGAGTCCGTCAGAGCGCAGTGCCCCGAGGATGTCGCGGTGATGGAGAAGTTCGGACCCGTGCTCGCGGATACCTGCATGGTGGTCGCCCCCATCGAAGGCGTATTCCAGAGGACCGCCACCAACTCCGCCAAGGCAGGCAACTACCTGCCCACCCTGTGCTCGCAGAAAGTGAAGTTCGCAGAGATTTCCGATCTCCTGAAGGTGATAGAATGATCATGAGAGGACGTGCCATCTCCCCCGGATATGCGGAGGGGGAGGCGATCACCTACGGGGAGGCATTCAGCTTCCTCGGAGGAGTCGACGGGAAGACCGGTAAGTTCAATGTCAGGGACGGTACCATCGACGGCAAGGTGTTCCTGTTCCCCAACGGTAAGGGTTCCACTGTCGGTTCCTATGTTGTATATGACCTGAAGGTCCAGGGACACTGTCCTGCGGCACTCGTGAACAAGAGTGCGGAGACCATCGTCACCACCGGTGCCGTGATCTCATCCGTGCCCATGGTGGACAACATCGACGTCTCCCTCGTGAGGGACGGGGACATCGTGGCTGTCGACGGCAGCAAGGGATACATCGAGATCAAGAACGTGAAGGAGGTGAACATCGTCTCCTCCATGATCGTGGTCGACGGGAAATTCCTGATGCTCCATCGCCCCGAGGATGCCCATTCCTACCCGGGCAAATGGTCCCTGGTATCCGGCCATGTCGAGTACGGGGAGTCAGCTTCCGAGACCTCCAGGAGGGAGATCATGGAAGAGACCCAGATCCCTGTCGGTTATCCCGACGAGGAGCTTCCCGTGTTCCGCGTGAGGGAAGGAAGCACAGTCTACAATGTGCATCCCTTCGTCTACAGGCTGAAGTCCGCCGAAGTGAAACTCAACGGAGAGAACACCGAGTTCAGGTGGCTCGCTCCCGAGGAGCTCGATACCTCCGTATGCGTGGACGGCGTCGATACCATCGTCAAAAACCTTTGAAACTTAATGCCCCCAAGAGGGGGCACATTTACCATTTTCCATTGCTGGGTATGTGAAAAAATGAGGGGGATTGCTCCCCCCGTGAAAGGTTTCAGATCTTGGAGGAGGACACCCCGACGGTGATGACCTTTCCATTGATCTCGAGGTCCTCCACGCGCTCGCCGGCGGGGGCGTCGGTGTAGGTGATCTGGTTGGCGCGGACTTCTCCGCAGATGTGTTCCTGCCAGACCTTGAAGAGCTCGACCAGGTGGTCCTCGGCCTTCACGTCGCAGAAGATGAACTCCTCGACGTTGAGCTTCATGTTCTTCCTCATCTGCTGGATGGCCCTGATGAGGTCCCTGCCCCAGCCCTCTGCCTCGATCTCGGGGGTGACGGTGGGGTCGATGAACAGCTCTCCTTCTCCGAAGTCGACGGGTTCGACGTCGATGGGGGCCTTCTCGCCTGCTCCGAGGTAACCGATCTTCTTGATGTTGACCTGCTGTGCCAGGATGTCGTTGAAGACCTTCACCGCATCGTTGACGGAGGCATCGGTTCCGTGGATGTAGACAGCATTGAGAGGCCACCTCTTCTTGCTGCCCATCTTCTCCCTCTCGCTGGCGACGACGGCGTTAATCTTCTGGACCAGTGCCATGCTGTGCTCGATATCCTCGTCGATGAGGCTCGCGTCTCCCTTCTGCCAGTCCTCCATGTGGACGGTGAGTTTGCTGCCGCCCATGGCGGAGTAGACCCTGTCGGTGATGTGGGGGCAGATGGGTGCCATGGCGACGGCCACGGACATGATGGCCCTGTACAGGGTGAAGTAGGCCGCGGTCTTGGCATCGGTGGACTCCTCGTCCCAGCTCCTGTCCCTTACCAGGTGTAGGTACCAGCGGGAGAGGTCCTCCATGATGTAGTCGGTGAGGGCGCGTGCCACCTTGTGGAGCTCCCTGGTCTCGATGGCCTCGGTGACGGCCATTTTCATCTTCTCGGTCCTGGAGAGCATCCACCTGTCCTCGTTGCTGAGGCTGGCCTTCATGTTCTCGAGGGTGTGGGCGGCGGGGTCGAAGCTGTCGAGCACCATGTACATGGAAGCGAAGTTGACTACGTTCCAATAGGTGTTGAGCACTTTCCACGCATCCTTGGGACCGAGCTTCTGGAAGGAGGTGTCCTCCCAGGGTGCGTTGGCCATGATCATGTAGTACCTGAGGGAATCTGCTCCGTACTGCTCGATGACCTCTTCGGGGGTCACGACGTTTCCGAGGGACTTGGACATCTTCCTTCCCTTGGAGTCGAGCATCCATCCGTGCATCATGACTTCGTCGTAGGGTGCCCTGTCGAAAGACACCACACCGGCGGCGAGCTGGGTATAGAACCATCCGCGGGTCTGGTCATGGGCTTCCACGATGAACCTCGGGGGCCACCATTTCTCGAACTCGTCCTTCTTGTGGGGGTAACCGAGGTCGGCCCAGGAGGCGACTCCGGAGTCGAACCAGACATCGAGGACGTCGGGGACCCTGTGCATGGTCTTGCCGCACTTGGGGCACTTGAAGGTGACCTTGTCGATCCAGGGCCTGTGGGTGTCCATGCCCTCGGTGTAACCCTCTCCTTCCTTCAGCTCCTCGTACTGTCCGACGACCTTCTTGGCGCCGCAGGAGCACTCCCATACGGGAAGGGGGATTCCCCAGAACCTCTGCCTGGAGATGCACCAGTCTCTGGCGCCGTCGACCCAGTTCTTCTCTCTGCCGGAGCCGGCCCAGTCAGGGACCCATTTGACACGGTCGATCTCGGAGAGCATCTTGTCCTTAACCCTGGGGACATCGATGAACCACTGGCGGGTGTTCCTGTAGATGATGGGGGTCTTGCACCTCCAGCAGTGTCCGTACCTGTGCTTGATCTTGGATGTGTTGTAGAGCAGACCCTTCTCTTTGAGGTAGG